>JAABUL010001065.1_pt1 | contig 54534 bp, 64 predicted proteins | sample 5559151 | NCBI WGS metagenome assembly JAABUL01 (sample SAMN10711876, study PRJNA513368) | rock metagenome | isolation source: Antarctica rocks | place: Antarctica: Victoria Land, Pudding Butte sud
CACCGAAGAAGCTCTGCCTGTAGAGCAGGAAATTGACGCAGATATTGCCGAAGCAATCCGTCTGAGCCTCTTACAAGAGAACGAGAACCTGCTTGCGTCAAGCTCTGGGCCCGCTAGCCTTCACTCTGGCAATGACTTCCCGATCAAGTATGCCAAAAGTCGCAGATCGCCGTCTCGATCGCCACCAAGAGCGAAGAGTATTGTTCCTATCCCTGAGGCAGATGATTTGAAGTTTGCTTTGCAGTTGAGTTTGGCGGAGGAGAAGAGTAAGGCGGATGTTGCGGGAAGGGGGAAGGGGAGGTTTGATTGAGTGGAATCCGTGGAAGGCAAAGGGAAGAGCTGAGATGCGAGCGGTAAAAGTGTTTTCTGCGTTTACTACTGGTTTAACAAGCACACATGAGTAATTCAGATCGCTTTCGTGCAAGCTGTACTTCGATCTTTCTATTTCTTCCTTGAGAGTATAATGCTTTTGTTCCCTTCGTCCCACCTCTATAGAGATCACTTAGTACATTGTGCTAATTGGAAATATTCCAAGTATACACAAAACGTTAGTTTATACTTTTCTACAACATTCCACCATCCCGTCAAATTTATAATGGTGCAACTCCCATCAACTCTCCCCTCCGGTCTCCTCTTTCATCTCATCCGAATTCTTGACAACCACACTTCCATCCTCCATCCCAAAATAGGCCGCCACTGGCTTCTGCCCCCCCGCCTTCAGCCCCATCCTCTCCGCCTTCAGACCATTCATCCCAACAAAGAGTCCCACACTCAACACCCCCTCCATCATCTTAATCTCTCTCGCTAGAGCCTCCACTTCCCACCTCCCCTTTGCCTTACCCCCGGTTTGCTTCGATTCCGAATCCGTGAGCTCGGACTTCAAGAGTAGGGTAGGGAATGGCGCATCGACGATGAAATTGTCTTGGTCTGTTTTAATAGGTCCGGCTTTCTGCAGCTGGCCGGTGCGGATTTGAGGGTTGGAGGAGCCGAGGGAGACAAGCGAGGCGAGGACGGAGCGTACAGCCAGGGGCTCCACTTCGATGGGGATGGTGGGCCAGTGGGTTAGGAGGCGCGTTTGAAGTTTGCGGTGGTCTTTGGGGTTAGTTGGGGTTGTTTTGTAGAGGGGAACGGGGAGGGAGGTACCAGCTACGCAAATGAACTTTCTTGCGTGCGTTGCTACGAGCTTTTCTTGATACAAGCACGCACCCCCGCCTTTTATGCAATTCAGCTCCTCGTCAATCTCGTCCGCGCCATCGAACGCAACATCGATAAACACATCCTTAGGCAGAGAATCGAATCTTATATCCTTCAGGCCCGCATTCGTGATTACCTGCCGCGACTGGTACCCTGTTGGCACATAGCTGATTTGCGATATTCCAGGGCTCTTCTTGGCTAGCTCTTGGATCTCTTCGATGACGTAGACGATTGTGCTGCCGGACCCAATACCGATGTAGGAGTAGGACGGGGAGAAATGGTCGGCGACGGCGCGGCGCGCGGCGTTGCGTTTGGCGGTTTCGATGTCGACCATTTTTGGGGAGGATGCAGGGATGGCAGAGGAGTGTTGGGTGAGAGTGAGGACTGATGTCTGAATTTGGGAGAGGCGCTTAGGAGCTCCAATGCATCTTTGGGGTATTAGCGGGCTTGTCGGAGTGAAGCACACTGTTGAGTACCTAAATAGTCCAGAGGTCGCGGTTAGGAGTTTGGACCTTAGCATGCAGAGCGTTCTCGTAAGGCGAATGTGTTGTATTATGTGTTAGGCACCTGTGGTCTTCTTTCTCATCCCATTGTCAACACTCAAAGGCCGTCCATCGCCAGAGTGACGCAGTGGAGAGGAGGGGTGGGTTTATGGCGGGGTTACGATCAGCCTTGTAAGGCGACAGCTTTCAAAATCAAGTCGATTTATGAAAAGTCCGGAGCTCTATTAAACTTCCCTACCAAGAGCGCTATGGCTGCCCGAGCGATCACGCCTCCAATATTACAAGGCCCCACAGCCAAGGAGAAGAAATATGATAGGCAGCTCCGTCTCTGGGCGGCCAGCGGACAACAGGCGCTCGAGGAAGCGAGCGTGCTACTGTTGAATTCAGGTCCAGGCGTCGTAGGTGTCGAGGCCCTCAAAAATCTCATATTACCTGGCGTCGGTAACTTTACTATCGTTGACGAAGAAAAAGTGAGCGAAATTGATCTTGGCGTCAACTTCTTTCTCACAGATGAAAGCCTTGGGAAATCGAGAGCTGAGGAGTGCTCGAAATACCTCAATGAGCTGAATCCGGAGGTCAAGGGCCGTGCGGTCGAAAAGGTACCTGTCTGTGAGGTCCCCGTGAGGAAGAACTCGCTGATGCTACACAGTCTATAGAGGACTTCGTCAAGGATGTAGATAATTGGGCAGGGTATACCTTGATACTTCTCACGGGGCCGTTGAAGAATCATCGCGTTCTTGAAATGCTGTCATATTATGCAGAAGATTCAATCCCACTATTCTACATCCATTCAGTCGGCTTCTATTCACAATTCTCCGTGCAACTACCTACGAAGTTCCCAATCGTTGATACCCATCCAGATCCCGTTTCCACACAAGATCTGCGTTTACTGAACCCTTGGCCAGAGCTACTTGAGTTTATGAAAACAAAAACGAAAAATCTCGATACATTATCAGATCATGAGCATGGCCATATACCTTACCTTCTTCTACTTCTACACTTTCTAGAGGAATGGAAGGCTTCACATGACGGTAAGCCGCCTGGTAGTTACCAGGAGAAGAAGGCGTTCAAGGCCAAGTTGGAGGAAGGAGCGCGGAGGAACAATACAGAAGGGGGAGAAGAGAATTTCGATGAGGCAGCAGCTGCAGTACTAAAGAGTCTGAACCCACCATCGATATCTAGTGGCGTTAGGGAAGTTTTAGAGTCGAAAGACGCCGAGGTAGTCAGCCAGGAAGTAAGTGATAGCTAAGGGCGTATAGTAATCAAGCTGATAGCTCGGTTCTAGTCGCCGAACTTCTGGTTAATCGCTCATGCTATCCACACGTTTCATTATTACCATGGAGTGCTTCCACTCCCTGGAGCATTGCCGGATATGAAAGCCCAATCCGCAGATTATATCAAGTTACAGAGCATTTATAGAGCGAAAGCCCGGAAAGATCTGGCCGAAATAACAGATACGGTTCGGACGGCTGAGCTACCTAGAGCCATGGAGGAGAAAGAGATTGAAGCATTTTGCAAAAATGCTGCATTCGTGAGACTGATTCATGGACGACCCATTCGACTTGCAGGCAAGGGATTGAAGAAGTCAAAGGACGAATACTTGACACAGTGGGATGACAGAGCGAAATACATGTGTCAAGAACTCCAAAATGAGGAGTCCCTCTTGCCCATTTACATTGCGTTTCTGGCATACGACTGGTCTACGGAGCAATTGGCCATCGCAGGGAAATCCCACTCACAAGTCAATCACCATTCTATGATGGTAGACTATTGTGACAAGCTTGTCAAGCAAATAACGAAAACCGCTATGGTTGATCTTGATGAACAGACTACGCTAACAAAGCTGAATGATGCCGTTGCAGAGTTGGCGCGAGCAGGTGGTGCGGAACTCCACAACATTTCCGCGTTGACAGGTGGTATGGTGGCGCAAGAGGTTATCAAGGTCCTTACGAAGCAATACGTACCCGTTGACAACACGTGCGTGTTCGATGGCATTACCAGCAAGACGGCAGTCTTCAACTTGTGAGGATGTCAAGCAAATGCCACTGTCACTCAATAACCATCTCGAATGGTTTCAAACGGGAGAATGTTAACCTTGTTACCTTGTGAAGATGAAAATCCAGAGAGGAGAACATAACAAGCCATCACATCCAACACTACTCATATGGTGTCCTCACCCGACAGCAACATTGGGAATCTCGTCAGCACTACATCCGGGAAGGGCTTGACAGACTTAGGGTAAGCATTGCGTCTGGCGTTCGATCATGATTTGACCTCTACCAGAATCTAAGACGCATGAACGAAATGGATATAGATGACGATGGAGATAGGCACATTATCCGCGAGGTTAAATAGACTACTTGATGGTAATGGCGATTAGCAGATTCTTATTCTGCATGTCAAGTCCCCTTATTCTGTTCGCTCGGCTCTACATCAGCCTGTCTAAATGCTTGCACACAAAAACATCTTCTTAGCAAAACGTGGTTCGGATCTCCCATCTTGGAAAACCTGTTGACATTCTCACATGGATATCCTTGAATATGTTGCATCTATCAAAAGCACGTTTCACTCGACCCTTCCTCCATCCACCGCGGAAGAAACAAAAAACCCTTCACAACTCCCAAAACATCAAACGAGTCTCAGCATACATATCACCGTCCCGATTCATTCCCCCCACTTTCACACCCATCCCTCGTGCAAAACCGCTCCTGATCCAATCGGACCGATCCCTCAAGGCACAAGGTCATTGCACCTTACACACACACACACACACACACCACGTCTACATCTAACAACAACAACAACAACAACAAACTCTTCTCAGAAACACAACCATCAACTTCCCCTTCAAAACCAAACCTACAACATTCTCAATACGCCCCCCCCCCAAAAATTCAACTCGCAAATCCCAATCCGGCCTAGCGCCCCCTCCGCTCCGCCCCGTTTCATCCTTCCTCCCTCTTCTCGATTTCACGTTTCGCATCAGAACATCAAACATCGACCATCGAACATTCCAACCTTCCACTGCGCCACGTTTCCGTTTCAAGCGGCGTGATCGGTAGTTGTTATCGATATGTAGAGTGACGTCGTCTATGTTGCAGAATTTCACTCATTGACCACGTCTATTATTTTAAACATTTTAGTGAATTGTGAGAACTGTGGGAGTGTGGGAGCGTGTATATATAAAGAGGCAGGGTTCCATACATTTGATAGAGGTTGATTTTTTGGTTTATGAGCATTCTGGCTGGTTCAGAAATACGTTTTATTTTTTTTTGGGCTTTGCGCGAGTTGCTTTCGATTGTAAAATCATTCTTTCACAAAAAATTTCTAAAGATTTCCTGAACGGGGCCGTCTTGAGTTCCCTGCTGGACGCGGTCTTTGGTTTGCCATATTTACGAGCCGAAATATCTACCGATTGTACATCCCGAGCCTAAATACCTACCCACGCACACACATACACATACACACCAACACCATCAAACCCCACCCCCGACAAACACCCCACAGAGCCCCACCGGCGCCAAAATGCCCCACCCCGCCCGCCCCGCCAGGGCCTCCATCTCCTCCACAACCTCCACCACCTCATCCTCTTCCACCTCATCCTCTTCCACCTCATCCTCTTCCACCTCATCCTCTTCCACCTCTTTCACCGACAACTACGAGTCCTTCCCGCCCTTCTCGCGGCGAAAACTCCTCAGCGACCGCTACACGCGCCCGTGGCAGCTGGTGAGTTTGGTCACTAGTGCGGAAAGTCCGCTTTATTCGCGGAAGTGAATATGTGTTTGATTGCTTTTCTGGATATGGGGGAGTTAGGGATCTGTTTTTGATGAGGGGAGGGGGATTGGGTAATTGAGGCTTTAATGGGTTGATGGGGGGAGGGTTGGGGGAGTTGGTTCGTCCGTGCAGCGTGTGAATGTTGAAGACCGGGGTGGATGGCGTTTTTGAGGGCTTTTGGGGAGAACTTTCTTTAATGGTAGTGGGTCTGTTTGGATTGATCACAGTGTAATAGACGTATTACCTTCTGCTCAGCACTGTTTCTCCTTCCAATACTTTTTTCTTGTCCTTGCTTCACTCTCGCCACGTCCTTGTCAGTAGCACAACGGTGGTGCAATCAATTGAATGATCTTCACGTACGTACAAACCACCTCTCTTCACTCGTCCCCCCTTCCCTCCGTAATCCTCTTCATCCGCTTAGCCTGCTCCGGCGTTTCCACTGGCGCACAATCCGTCCTCCTCAACCCCCTCAAGGTCTCTAGATCCATAAAAGTAACCTTCGCAACACCTCTCACAACAGTAAGACATTCCAGCAACTCATCAAACGTCCCCTGATACTCTGGACTGTACCCCGGCGGCTTTATGGAAGTGGTCACGACCAACTCGATCAGGTTTTTACAGCGCGAAAGTACCAGACAAAGAGTCTGCAACTGCTCCAGCCGAGTCGGGTCATCGAGCAGCACGGGAAAGAGGATCTAGATGTGCATTCTTCGGATCAGGTCCGTAGGACGTGGTAGATGTCTGCCTGTTGACTTGGCTACAAAAAGAGGTAGAGGTGCAGGCTCTTGTATCCACACTGCAAAGGTGTTTACCTGGTAGAAGACTTCTGGAGCCTCTGCATGCACTTGACGACTCACCGCAAAGATACGGACATCAATCGGGCCGCTTGGACGACTCGCCTTGTCGATTCGGACGTCAATTGGGCCGTTTTAATTCGCTGGAGTTTTGCTTTATGGCCAGTTGACGTCGGAGGGCGATGCCATAGGTCTTGTTCCTTAGTTCGCTTGGGAGCCCTAAGAAATTGAACGGTTCTGCAGGGACAGGGTTCAAAGCATCACCGCAGGCTTTGTAGTGGTCTTGCCGGTAGCGATTCCAGCGTGCTTGAGCAAGCGGCGCTTGTTCTCAATCATCAATTCTAATCTAGTATTCGATATTACGTCATACCCTTCGTCTCCTGAACGCATTTCTGATGCCGAATCCCCATCGGAAGTGTGCACGGACGGGGAGAGGATGATTCGATTGTTGTAGGCTACCATTTCGATGTTGTAGCATTGTTCATGAGCAGCTGCCTGAGCCTGGTAAGTGGCTCGAGAAGACAAGGGCATCGTCTTCCAAGCTCTGGAACATTCTCGGCGAGCATACCGGTTTTATCGTCTTACCAACCATTGGTGGTATATTTGTTGCCTAGAGAAACACACATCAGGGAAAGTCCCTGGACCAGGTTCACACTAGAACAAATAGTGGCAGAGGATCATAAGTATCTTCTGGGCTAACGCAGAAAAACAGATAAATAGTCCAAGGAAAAATCATGCTTACTCCTAAATTCAGACTCGAAATAATAATACGCCCTCTTCGGAGGATGTGGTCTATCCCAACTAGGATCATTGAACAGCCGCAGTCTGTCTTCCCACTCATCATGATATTTCGGATAGTTATCATTCACGATTCCACTTCGCTCACTGGGGCCTTGATTAGTTCATTGTTCTTTCGCGTCAGGGATTGCGGCTTATAAAAGACCTTGAACGCAATGCAGATTCCAATCTTGTACATTGTGGTCAGACATTGTAAATTCGTCCGGCATTATGTTTATTGTCAAATGTAAGGTCCAGGAAGATATATGTAGGGAGTACTCAACGAAAGAATACCAGACAATGGAAAGTTGAGAGATCAGCGGGATGCGAGGTGTGTACTCATCCCGGTAAATACATAGGATATCGGGAGTTTGAAGACAGTTAAGCTAAATCTATATATGAGCCAACGCAAGCAGTTGGGCCGTGTGCTTTGCGGCGTGCTGCTATTTACTGAACCAGACGCCAGTCTATTTGTAGACCACGCTAGCATGCGCTTAGCGTTTAATACTTTCCTTAAGGTATGACTTGCAAAGGGTACCTACAGCGCATAGACTATGCATGTAGAGGACTTCAACCTCTGTTTTCTGAACTTTTCTAGCACTTTAGTATACACACGTCACGTTGACAACGGTGACTGTCTTGCTATAGAAGTTCCTCCCGCGATTAGTCTTGCATACGAGATATCCTTCCGGAAACTGCTATCTCCTTTTCCGGTTCGGTTAGAGCATACAAATTTGTGTGCCTCTCTTCAATAATGAAAGGAGATGTGGCTATACTGCCACGTTGGTCTGATTCAAGATTTGTAGGAAAAGAGTACTTCAGAGGACATGATTGCTTAGCTACAATCCCAGCTTTTATGCCAGTCCATCATTTACTCAAACTCTACACCTCCTTGCTCATAAGAGCGCAGTGTCCCTTAGAACGAGAGAAAAACCTGTAGGTCCCAGCGTATAGTAGTAACCATCAATGCCAGCTTTGCCAGAAAATCCGAACGCAGAGAGATTTTGAACCCACCTTCCTTTCTCGATACGCTCATGCAGCAGTACGTGCGTAGATATATGCCAAACAGGAGGACTGAAGAGTGTGGAAAGGGCGGTATGGTAAAGACCGGGTGAAAATGGTTTCCTGGTGGCGGTTTAAGATCTGAGCGTGCACAAACACCGATTTCATCTGATTCAGAGAGAATGTTCGAATTGAGAAAAAAATGATGAAAACAAATTAGTCGGTTCACCACGCACATTGGGATTCAAGCTTTTCTCTTGGAAATGACACAAGCATTGGCTCGGGATCCATTGCAAAGCTTGTGCGATGAGAAGAATTAGGCAAACGAACGTAATCATTTCCGAAATTTGCACTCAAATTGTCATGTAGTCTAATGATTGACCTAGCGTGTTTGGCAATCGGTTGTTGTCTACTGGCTCTCTGCACCCTCTGATGGTTGGGCTCATGCGATCAGCCATATATGGACTGCATTTGGAGACTGGTAAATTATATTAGGTAAGGAAAATCCGTTGATCTAGTGGGATAACAAGAACAAAGCAGACGGCAAATGTTGTACTTGACAGACCTGAGAGTGTTTGTGAACATCACAACTCAACCACCACGTAATGAGAGGAAACCACAAGCGAAAGCAAAGAAAATTTAGCCGCCAGGGCTCTAGCAGCATGCTACGTATTACCACAATACATGCGTAGGCATCGCGTAGCAAACAGAGCAAATTACACAACGTATAACACCAAAAGGAGATCAATGACAAACAAACAGATCTTGAATTAAGGATCCCTGGGGCGTTCGGCAGGAGGGAGAATAGCCCCATCACAAGCCAAGCATATCTTGACTGCATCCCAAGCTGTCGAAGCCACCCTACCACAAGGAACAGTCCTTGCTCCTGCCCCTCGACACGCCGGTCTTGCTCTCCTTTTGCCATCTTTCTCAATCCGGTACCCTCGTGCAGGCTTGTTGTTCTTAAGCCTATGCGTGACATATAATTTGGCCAACCTATCTTTCGAGTTTGCAACCAGTGGGTCCTCGAGCAGTTTATCAATACACTTGCGGCACTTCCAGCCAGCATTGATGTTCTGAAGGCAGGTGCAATTGTTCGCCTGAGGGGGGTTCCTACGCTTCTGGCGATTGGAACATGCTTTGCAAACATTTATCTGGACGGTGTTAAGATGGTTTTTAATGCGAACATCCCGTGCCGCTTTCTGATTGTTGAGGCATTGCTCACAAACATTATGCGTGTTCGGTGCATGATGGTCATGGGACCGAGTGAAATTGCAGGGACGAATGGTGAAGCCACTGTTAGGACCGTTTGGGCAAGGGATTAGGGCAACTCCAGAATCGTTTGCTGGATTATTGAGATTCTCTTCGCAATGTTGGCCTAGAGTGTTTATCTGGGGATTGACTGCTGCCAGAACGGATGGAGGTGTAGAAGACATGTTCAAAAATGGTTATAATGAGATTGAATGAGAGAAAAAGGTACTTTTATATGGAAGGAAGAGCGTAAAGTCGGCAGTGCGCTGTAAAAATAATATGATGGTCCATTGCCACTTTGCGACATTGGGGGTCATCTCCACAAACCATACAACGTTCAGTAGGTCCAAAGGTAGAATCGTGAGTTTGATAACAAAGAAATCAAAGAAATCCGTCTGTTTAGCGAGTAATCGCGAACCATATCTTTCTTCTATCATTCGCCGCAAGCTCGACAGACAAAGGCTGGAAATGCAGGAACACGGTTCTATTGTTAGAATTACCTAGTTCGAGAGCGACTTCTAAGAGATGAGATAACTTTAAGGTAGATAGAAGGTACTCTTTCTTCGTCCCATATATCAGTCTCTCGCGTAGCCGCCAAGCAAGAAATGGACAAAGCTCTCTTTGTTTAGCGACCATCTAGCTGAACAACGATTAGGAAAAGAGGCGCATGTAATTTCGTCCAATAATACTGTGGACTGGGCTCATATGGCGTATGATACTAGTATGAGAATTAGTAGTAAGAGCTACTATTCTGTTGGAACCGTTGTGGCTCCCGGGGATGGTCCATGAGGCGTCCTCCGTCACGGCCTTGGCTGGGGTGAGCGAAACCTCCGGAGCGAGAAGCTATTTGGAGGTCAGCGAAGTGCTAGAGGATGATTCGAACATGACATAGTCCTCGTTACCTTGCTGTCTGCCAACTTTCAGGCCTGCACTCATACCATATCCACTGACACTGGACCTATTCACGCTGTTGCCGGTCACATTTACAAATGGCTGCCGGTGAGATGGCGTTTGCATCTGCGAGCTACCCATAGGCCCAGTGGCACTTCGGTGGCTGTCCACACCAAGACGGCTTGCAGAGTTTGACATTGGTCCAAGCCGGGCACGGTGTTGCGTCGGAGGCGGAGGCATAATATTAACTAGGAGTTTATTAGGTACATAAGTGTTTCGATTCATACAGGACTTACCGTCACCAGCTGAATGGCTTCCATAACCAACTGGATGACCGAAAGGAGGCGGCATTCTACCCCTACTGTCTCGACTTCCATTGCTACCGCTCCTTTGATGAGTGTGTAGCTGTTCGACTCCATTATGATCAACCGGAAAATGAGGGGCGACGCGTTGCCCTTGAGGTCTGGGTATGGATTGATAAGGCTCGATGGGCGCTAAAGGGTCGTGGTTGTGTCGACGTGCGACCGAGCCAAGGACCTGATCTACAGAATCGTAAGCTGCAGACTGTGTTTGCGCCGTCATCTCTTTTCGCTTGAGACGATCATAGAGCTCCTGAGTTTGCTGATGCTTGCGGTTCTTCTCACGGAAGGCTGCCACAAGGTTCGAATTCTCTGCCTTCAGCTTGTCCTGATCCATTTGCATCACTAAATACACGTTTAGAAGGATCTATCGACCAGAATGCACACAGACTTACTGGAAAGCTTTTGATTGAGGACTTCAAGTTCCGAATTTGCATCGTTGATGATCTTATCCATCTGAACGTTCAGGTTCGCATACTTGTCAGTCAATGTTTTGGCTAGATACTCCTGGTAGACACTATGAGCGGTCAGCCAAAGACTCGAATGTAGGCAGCAATTAGCTTACATTTCTTGCGTAGACTGGTAGCTCCAAAAGGCTAGTGCTCGACCAGCACACTCCATGATTGTACTTGGGCTAAGTCCACTGAGAACGCTTGTCTTGTAATCCTCCGTCGGGTTGAGCTGCGTGGACACAACATCGTCTGGATTCGGCAGTGCTGTGTGGCAGGCTGGACAGAGACGATGGACGCCTGCTGGTGCACTCAAGCCTAATGAATCGCAGCACGCGGTGCAAAAGATATGACTATTAGGTATTGTCAGTGTTTTCCTTGAGTGTTTAGGGATCAAGGTACACACCTGCACGTCGTTACAACAGCCCTCTCCATGAGCTGCATCCGGCATTTGAGCGAATTGCAGCGTAGCGTAAAATCCATCGTTGGGCTGCTTGTAGAAGGGAAAAATATCTGTCTCGAAGTGGATACACTGTGCCTTCAAAGGTCTAGGGCGACTGTACTCACCTGGGATGGTCGAGTTTAGATAGCACGTTTATTGGACGCGTGCTTGATAGGTCAAGAAATACACTCGTTTGCCTCAAGAAACCGTAAAGGTGAAATTACACTGGATTTCAAGAAGTATAGATAGATTTAGCGGCTACAAGATTTCGACAATGAAGGTAGGTAGTACGAAAAGCATCGGCGCAACCGCCCATAGTTTTTGACAAGGAGATTGGAGGGACCTAAAGCACTTATGCTCGAAAAATTCTAACCACATAATATCTACAATATACTCACCTCGGTATTTCATAGATCATAATCATGATCTGGAGTACTTATCTTCAAAGCACATGCGAAATTCTTTGGATTGAGAGAGAGATTGGGTACTTGGCCAAGTGACTATCTTCAACATACGACTGTCTGCAATTAGGTTCAACTAAAGAAGAACGCATTGCCCTCTGTGTCCTGCCTCTTCCCCTTCGAATAATCCTTTCCCGGGTCGAACTCCTCCCAAACACTGGCCGGGAATATATGCTTGTTTCGCTCATACCATCTTCTATCTACCACTTTGGTGAAATTCGGGTCGTCGTTGTAACCCTCAAGACGAGAGTCGGCTGATGCCACAATGCCGTTGTTAAGAGCTTGTTTCGAAGGTAGGGTGAGGTGACTTGGCTCAGGCGACGGTGAACGGGAGCTCAATGGAGAATCTGATGGAGGAAGGACAGTAGACGAATAGGAAAATAAAGGGGTGCTGTTGGGGCCAATGATTTTGTTGACGATGAAGTAATACAGTTCGTAGTGCTGCAGACGAGCCATTAATCAATCTTCCTGACGCGTTCCAGTGTTAATACTTACGTGCGGTATTATGACCTCGCCTCTCACCAGCATAAGATCGTCGACGCCCACTCTCGCCCATTCGCGCCGACTGTTGGCTTTCTCCCCACCGCCAACACCAAGTTCTGCGCCGACTTTTCGGCTGCGATCCAGTAATACCCAGATGTAGTCACCCTTTTTTACTTTGCAAGCTCCGCCGGGTATGTTGGTTCCGTCGTAAAAGACAAAGGGAATGACGATCTCTGTTGCTTTTACGGTTTCTTGCATTTGCAGAAATTCCTTCCGTAGCTGTTCACGTGTTTGGGCTTCGCGAAGGAGAGCAGATTTGGTCATTGCCTTGGGGGCGACACTGACATTGGAATTGGCACCGAGACGCTTCCTCTCGATGGCATCGTCGATGCGTAATGGTGCTGGTGACGCTATCCGTGATGGTTGCCCGTCTGGTGTATCCGACGTCGGGCTTTCAGCCGCGGAGGCCATCGTAGAGTGTGCATTCCCACTATCTTCCTCGTCTACGCCGAATGACAACTTCCCTTTCGCTACCGGCTTTCGTTTTTTCTTCGGTGGCTGGCCGGGCGTCGAAACACTGTGCTTTGACCATTAGCTCGTTGCATGCGCAAATGTAGTTGTGCCTTGCAGACAACTTACCCGTCACTTGGAGTGCCACCACAAGAGGTTGAACCGGGCGTAAATCGACCAAAATTCCCGGCCTCGCGTTCCTTCTGCTCGAGCGCCTCAGCGCGACGTTTGCGGAAATCGGAAAGGTGAACCAGGCCGACGGTTTGGGATTTTAGAAGGTCTTCGGCAGTTGAGGCGGAGGTAAATCGGGAATTGTTAACCGACGGATTAGGAGTTGAGACCCGTGAGGGAGGATTGGTAGAAGGATTCGACGAAACCATTGGGAGAGGAGCCAACATCTGGGATTGGGAAGTTAATCGTTCGAAACGACCGAAGCTTTAGGTACGGTTGGATATATCCACTTAAAACCCGAGCGACCCTAGCGGCATAATTGTGAGCTAAGGTACCTTACCTTACATTCCGGTCAATCAAATTTTTTAAGAGGAAAAATTATTTCTCATCTATTCTAGGTTTTCTAATCTAAGTCTACGGACAAATCTAAAGGGAGCAAGCGCATTCAAGACCACATTCACTCCACCTCTCAGTCTACTTGATGATAACTTGGTTTCTTCCCTCATTCCCCCCTAATACCATATTTGAAGTATGGGAAACCATCCAACGTCTTCAAAAGTTCTGCCCAACCATCATCCACCGTTCCCGGCTTACCTTTAACCCTCCCTTCTGCCCCCGCCTCTTTCATCGCCTCCACCACCTCGTCATCCCTCTGCGCCCCCGTAAGCCCCGCCAGCACTTCTTTTTCTTTGCCCCTATATTCCTTTAGTAGCTCAGAGTGAGGACACCAGACGACGCGCATTCCGGCTCTACGTCCTGCCTCTACTCCTGGCACGGAGTCCTCGAATACTAGACACTCCTCTGGCGTGATTTCCTTCTCCTGGCCCTTTGCGCGAATGCCTGCGTTAATTGTCTCCAGCGCTAATAAGTAGATGTCTGGTGCAGGCTTTCCTTTTCCGGGGGGGATCCGCGGGTCATCGCCAAGGACACGGCGAGATAGGGGGAAGAAGGAAAAGATGGATGGGAGATGGGAGCTCTTCAATTTGAAATTGGCGGCATGCGAGGAGGTAGCGAGCGCAAGGTGGACGCCTCGATCGGTGAGAGTCGAGAGGAGTGTGGGGACGCCAGGAAGGGGCTGTGCGGAGGGAAAATGCATGCGCTGAAGTGCAGATTGCTTGACGGTAAATTCCGAACGTGTTATGGGAAGCTGAGCCCAGGCATGGAATATTTCGCCGGCCTGGATCAGAGATTAGCATTTGGGGTTGTTAAGGGGCAGGCACAAGCCAGAGAGATGTAAAACGCACTTCTGGACCAGGACGACCTTGGAGTAGGGCTTTGACTTTCCATGGGAGCGATGGCTTGCCATGCTCGTGAAGTATTACATTATTGCATTTCGTATAAATATCTTCGGAGTCGATGAGGAGACCATCCATGTCGAAAAGGCAGGCGCGCACATTCGGGAAGCTGCAAAATAAGGGTAAGCTTGGGTCTTGTTCAGAAGCATTGCTACTGGGGGGATAGCATGATGCGCACAACCATAACAGTCGTACTCTTTCTTTGGTTTCGACATGGTCGTTTAATTGCAGGGTTGTCTTGGTGATTGAAGCAGAACGCGTTCTTTGAAGGCTCAGGAATGTTGGAGAGTTCAAGGAGAGTTCATGTTGAAAAGCATTGAAACTCGGACGACGCAGCCCCGAGAGAAAAAACAGTGGTGAATCATATTGCAAATATAGGTAGCTGCGGGCACCAAGGGAAGAGACTTGTAAAAACATTTTCGGTGTTGATGCGCTCTCGCGCTTCATTAGGCGGCTATCGCGTGTTCACATGCCAATCTTCAACTACATACAATCTCCCAACAAGGGTTTTTCAATATTTAGTACACGCACATCAAACAATCCACCTGCACAGCCTCCCCTGTCAGACCCCAGATAGGTCAAAGCGAACTCATGCCGGCGCAAGACTTGCTCCATGAGCCACTCAAGACCAAGAACCCAGAGGACAGCTCCAAGCCACCGGATGCACCACGCTTTGAGCCGGCAGAAGAAGCAGTGAGCTTAACTCTCAAAGCCGCGCACCGTGCCGGAATGCATCCCTGACAGGTGAGATAGGCATTACTGAGCGAATCAAACGCGCAAAAGGCAGAGGCCAATAAGTTCTTCGGGTCGTCGCAGTATTCGGAAGCAATCGGCGAGTACGATAAGGCCCTTGCGTCATGCCCGAATTATCTCGAGTACGAGGTTGCAGTGCTGAAGAGTAACATTGCGGCATGCCATTTGAAACTAGAAGACTGGAAATTGGCAGTTGAGACAGCCACAGCAGCTTTAGACGCGTTAGATAGGCTTTTCCCCAGGAAGGCCAAGAAGGACGATAGGGGCGAAGATAACGGAGGTGTTGTAGAAATCGAAGGTGACGACGAGGCTACGGAGCAGGAGCTAGCTCGCCTCCAAAACAGCGATCAAAGGAGAGATGACATTCAACGAATACGGGCTAAGGCGCTGATGCGGCGGGCAAAAGCGCGGACTGAAGAAGGAGGGTGGGGAAATCTCCAAGGGGCTGAAGAAGGTACTGCCATAATTCCGCACAATGGAGACTCATGCTGACTAAAGCATGATAGACTACAAAGCGCTCTCTCAAATGCCCAACCTTCCCATTCCAGATAAGAAAATCGTACAGAAAGCATTAGCCACATTACCACCGCGTATCAACGAAGCCAAAGAAAAAGAAATGGGTGAAATGATGGGCAAACTCAAAGAGCTTGGCAACGGGATACTCAAGCCTTTTGGGCTGTCGACCGACATGTTCAATATGGTCAAGGATGAGAAATCAGGAGGGTATAGTATGAACTTTAGTCAAGGAAAATAGACACATCTAGACAGCTTGGTATGTAGAGTAAATCTTAGAGCATCTACCCGTGTATGTGTTCTGCTCGCTTGTGTGAATTCCCTCGCCCGAAGGTCGTTTCTTGAATCGTGTGGATTTCTTTCTCAGCCTCGTCTTACGAGAGGTGCGAAGAGTGAACCGACCTAGGATAACACACGTGAGTTCCCTCACTTGATAACGATCTTTAGAGATACTCCAGCCTGCCATCGTGCCCAAACACATACCCTATACTCCCCTACCAAGTCCCTTACACCTGCCGAACCATTGCCTTGTGTGTTCTGCACCACTATCTCAGGCTCACGCCAAGCCGTAGATGACTGAGCCCTTGATTCTCACATTTTTTTGCTTCCTCTAGCCGTAGCCCACGCAGGCAAGGCTCAGTCTTGGTGTGTTTGGAAGCTTGTAGGCTCATCGTAATTGAAGTGTGGGCGTAGGACAGTACGCAGACGCATGGAGGAACTGTGTCATTGTTGGCTGAACAATGCCGTTGTGGTGAAATCTGAACACAAAAATATGACATGAGGGATACGTACCGCTCAGAGTGGGCTGAGTGCGAGGGCAGACAATGAGATATGAAGTGTTCGAGTGCAGCAAGTGAGGTATGGATGCTTCAATTGCCCTTCATCTGGCATTTGAAGCCCTTACTACAAGCTCTCGTTTGGAAAAGCTCATTTCACACTTCACATTCAATATCACATTCACGTGAAGCATACCATCATAGGAAAGAAAGCCATTGTACAAGCGCCATCTAGCCTACAGGGTATCTCCGCTCATAAAGCACAAAGCCACCATGAAAAGCTCGCTCGCTCGCAGGATGTAAAGTAAGCCCGAACTCTAGGATGTAAGAAAACAGCTCGTCAAGCAGCAAGCCATCAGGTACCTCATCTATCATTCATTCCTCAACAACAAGCTCTCCTTCCATTCTTTCCCATCATGTCTTGCAATCTATGCGAGAAGCAAGGTCGGCCCATCTAGACCAGGTGCTTTGGCGGATCTAGTAGATGTCTCTAGAAAAGAATGTAGTATAGCTCCTGAAGCTCTGTAAAGGTGGTGCAAAGAAGAAGGAAAGAAGCGTCTAGAGTGAATGAGCTCCGTGAAGCCGGGTATTTTCGGGGGGTAGCGAAGATGTCGTGGATGTGATGTACTAATGGGAATGAACACTGCTAGCAGGCGGGCTGACGAGTAAGCGCTGTGTGTTGTAGCAAGGACCAAACACCAAATCACCGAAAAGGTAGATGCGCGACCGTGCACAAGAATGGTGTTGTCTCAGAAAACGCCTCAACGACGTTGAGTCTGGCCACCTGCACCTCTAGGCTGAGTATCGGATCCATACTCGTTGAGATAGTAATGCTCATTGTCTTCCTCATTGCCGGATGTGAGGTCAGCGGTAGTTCCGAAGTCATCAAAATCTTTCAGCATCGCTTGGGATTGTGGAATTAACTGCGAAGGCGGCTGTGTTGGTAAGTACGCGTTTCCGTGATAAGTGCCCGGGGCTTGGCGGTTGTTCTGATAGAAAGCCTGTTGGCGCAAGTTGGGGTGTTGGTTCGGCTGTCTCTGGCCGTATTGGGGATCAATACGACTAGATTTGCCATACTGAGGATTAGGCGTGCCATATTGAGGGTCAGATATGCCATACTGAGGCACGCCAGCCTCAGAGTGAGGGGAGATTCCCTGACCTTCAAGAGTGGTATCCACCATCTCATTACGATGGTTCATTTGGTACTTGGACCGACTGGCTCTCTTAGGTTTCTTTGACGGAACGCGGCTAGACCCATAGCTTGGGTCTTGCAATTCTTCCGATTCGGTCTGGCGAGGGCGTTTTGTCGAATTGCCACGGGCTGTGGCAGGTTGGTAGTAAACTGTTTCTTCGGGAACTGCTTCTTCGTCGTCATCAAAGTCGCAGTCTGCTTCCACGTTATCGTGTTCGGTTCCGAGACCGTCGTCCTCATACTCCTCTTCTTGAACAAGCTTAATATTCCGCCTACCTTTCCCCTGGCCCTTTTCCCCAAGAGCAGATCGACCTTTCTGTATTGCCACTTTCTTCCCGTGGTTTACTTTTCGATTATTCTTTATCCGCTATAAAGGACATTAGCTGTCGAACTTGGATGATCCAGCTCGTGTGGCTTCCAAGTGACTCACAGTGATCGCATTCAAGGGATCGTCGACAAGCTGATCGACGTAGGGAGGCGCCATAATGTGTTTACACATTGTCTTTTGTGTCTAAACAAAACATTGATTAGCCGTAGTAAAGGAGAATTGAAAAATAGACCCACCCTAAGCCCCTCCGCGAGAGCCTCGATACGCTTTTGGAACGATTCATATTTGTGGACACACTTCGCACCGGCGACCAATGGGCCGCCACGGGTGGGGTCATATGCACGCATAACAACTTCCTAGAATTCTTGATCAGTAATTCGTAACAGTGATCCAGAAATCAACACGCACTACCAGTGCCCAGCAGGCTTGCTCAACTTTGTTCCCATCTACCCTCATCTTGTTCCAGGTGGCGACCATGCCAGCATTGTCCTCGGCGCGATCCATGTCCATCATAGCAGTCTTGAGCATCATGACGTAGTAAAGCTTGTGTTCATCTGTATGTGGTACTGTGCTATCATTGAGTGCTAAAGTATTAACCCCTTTATCTTGATGTGCTTCACGTGCTGATGAATATATAAGGCCGCCATGCCTACGCTCTGGTGATTCTTGCTTCATCATCGCGAGGCTTTGGTATGTGTGTGACAGCGATGGTTGATGGTCGGTTGCGAGCTGTTGCGAATGCAGTTGGCCACGATGGTGGTGATTCTGATATGGTTCAAGAATTGATTCATTCACGTTTCCTTGAATTTGTTGGCCCAAGTATGGCATCTGACTCAACACATTTTGCATATCCAACACCGATGGATCCGGGTACTGAGGATGTTCCATGTGTGGACCATGTACTGGTTGTTGATCTTGGCGGTAAAGTGTGTTGTTATTGTTGATGTTTGAACCATTGTGGCTCCGGAATTCATGGGTTAGTTCTTGTCCCACATGTTGACCCGTGGCAGGCGTTTGGGACTCGAATACCATCGGAGTAGTTTCCCGCAGCCGTGACATGGGCCGAGGATTGTGCACAACGTAGCTCGCGTTTCGGTGGTGACGCGTTCGGGATGAGTTCAGTAACGAGCCATTGATGAACTGCGCCCTATCTGACTCGCTCAAGCGTAGAAGTGGACTGTTAAAATGAATACGATTTAGCATTCCAGTTCCCTGTTCGCTTTGAACCCGCTTAAGTGCTAGAGATCCCTCATCGAAAGTAAACTCCGGCTGCATAGGAGTTTCTGGGTTGCTTCGAGTATCAGTGCCGTCATAGCCATCAATCTCGAAAATGTCTCCATGCTTCGGAGATTGTGGTGGCGGCTTCGCACCGTCGAGTTTGGGAGTGGTCTGCGATGGTGCAGCTTCGGTTTTCTTGTCTTTTGAAACGCTAGACTTTCCAGACTGCTCTTGTTTCTTTGATGCAGTCATATCGAGAGAGCTGTAGTGCTCGTCAATGGCAGACTGTAGCGCGGAACTATCAAAGACTTCTGCACTTGGCTTGAAGTCCGGCATGCCTTCAAGGGACCCTTTCAAGTCGTCACGGCTAAAGTAACCGAGGAGCTCAGGTATTGTTTCTAAGTCTGTATCATTCCAGAAATCTTCTGGAGATTCGTCTGAAGGTTGACGACTCATTGGCGGCATTGATGAACTCAGAACGGTTTGAGTAGATCGTACCTACGATGCTACACCGGATTAGTTGCTCGATGATGACAATTACCTTGTGGCAAGGGCCGTTGGGAGAGGGTAGCACGGGATAAAAGACTGGAAACAAAGGGTCATACCTGGCCTTCCCTAGGTCTGATCACCTAAGGCTTATGTTCGATTTGCGTCGCTGGCGGGATGGAATGGTTTCTTACCGATAGACAACGAGGCAGATGTCTTGAAATATCCTTTGCGGGTGTGATGCCGTAATCTAGGGTAGAAGGTACGAGATGACTGGAAGAACTGCTGCACTAGGCAGCTAGAAAACAAGCTGTTCGATCTATGGTGATGGATCAAAAGATAGTTGACGTGTATGATTCTCGAAGCTTGGCGAGATCTGGAATTGAATTAACTATATCTTAGATGGTGCTTGTAGGTAGAGTATGGGGAGCAGATGATGTGTAGGATGTAAAGTAGTTGAACTAAATATCGTCAGCTTTATGTGCGGGAATTTTCGGCCCTAAGGCTATTGTGGACTCCGCCCAGTGTTGACGACAATAGAACTATGCTGAATAGAATTCAACTCCAATGGTCAGACGGTGTTATACCACAAGCTATTGTGAGTCTCAGAGGCTCATGGAACTCTACAGCTTGGGTCTGAGGACCTAGCTGCTCGTCACTGCGACAGAAGCCCTAGGTTAGAGGCAATAGGGAAAGTGACGTGTTGTGGAGAAATCTGTACGTGTAACGTGCAATACTCACAAGATGATCTTAGATGGCCGAAAATGGTGGTCTTCTGTCCTCTGATATCGGTGCGCTCTGAGTCAGTCAATACACTCCCTGCAGTACACCCTGCACATCCCGTGCTGAGCAATAGCAAGACTCGACGAAGGGGTATATGGAAGACAAAGGGCAACAAGCTGTCTCCGACAGTTGTACGATGTAATTGGGCGTACTCGAGGGCCGAACTTCGAACCCAAAGAAATAGGGGTTGCTGGCCATAGCCACGCCGCTATCATTCTCGATAGAAGCAGTGCCATTGCTTCCAACTCAATCCCGCTGGTTGTATGATATGCTCGGAGACGTCATGAGACTTACTAGCTATTTCGCTGACAGCGATTCTCTGATCACCGTCCTCAGCTCTCACAAGGCAAATACCTCATCAAGTGTTATTCAATGGGAGGGGAAGCCACCGCCAGTCAGCTTCGTACCCTAGAATGAATACGTATAGTGATGGGGAATAATGATAATAAAAAGCAAAAGAAGCAGCCAAAGCAGGTTTGCAAGAGCGTGGAAGATGGATGCAGAAAAGGGAGATGAAGGGGGGATGAAGTAGGGAAGGGTGACGTGCAGATAAGAAAACAGGCAGGTCTATTCATTCAATTTTTACAGTCACTACGAATGCAAAATGCAGCAGTAGTGAATAATCTCGGGATGGGCTCAACAATCTTGCCCTGCGTTGTGAATAGCGTCAAGCGATTCCCATTGAGAAACTCATTCATAGCTTAGTATTGACAGACGCAGGCTCAATGAAACTTTGACACCATCCATCGATGAAGCCGTCCTTGATTCTTGGTATCTCTTCTCGGATGAAGATATGGATAAATCACGAAGATGGGAGATTCAAAAACAGGTCTTTTCAGCAAAGGGGCGGGAAGGAGAAAAATTCAATACCAGAAGGCATAAGGACGCAACGTCAGCTTCAAATGGAGATAAAGATGAGCACGGCAAAGTCTGAGAGATCCGCAGCAATTCCGGAGATATAGAATCGAGAAGGTCGCAAGCTGTTTCAAAGTGGTACGACCTGTGGAGATTTAGAAGCCTCAAAGAAGGCCGGAGCTCAGCCAGACAAATATAGAAAGATGCTTGTTTGCTCAATTCGCAAAAGGAAGCTTCAGTAGGTCTTTTATCCTGTTCAAATATCCAGGAAAGATGTTTCAACGCTCCATGCGTGAGGGAAAGCATTAGGATTTCTGTTCGTGTTCAATGTCAGTATGTACGGGGCTGCATTTGAGACTCTGCAATCGATCTCCAGTAATCTAAGGTTCTTGGCTACATACTTCTCGTCTCCGAGTATTCAGTTGCAGAGATTGATGTCCAGACTCCATTTGATGGTGCTGTGATTGAGGGGAACTGCAACTTGTAGGTTAGCATTCTCTAAGGAAGGAACCACCAGCGTACCTTGCACGAACCCAAGCAACCTCTAGCTAGCTTGGAGCGACTAAGCAATATATTCAGCAGCAGCGTGGATTGGGCAACTGCTTGCAAGCCGTCCGGCACCAGACTGACTGCCTCTGATATTGAAACCGTGGCGGAAGGACGAAAAGAACGATTCACGTCTAAAGGAACAGACCTGGAAAGTACACCGCGTTCAGAGGCGTGATGATATAGCTCGCTTAAGCGACCTAGAACTTAGGGCTTGCTCTCCAAGGCGCACGTCTCGCTAGGTTGACGCATCAGGACGCATCGAAACCGCAGCTAGCCAGTTTGCTAGCTGGGCTGCACACCTGCGGACGTTCGACATTGGCACGCTCCTCGTACACGAGATGCTCGCTGCCTGCATGGTCTATGATTGACAAGGCGAATAGAATGTCGAATAGAAGCGGGTTTTAGCGAGGAAATCTCGCAAGACTGCCGGGGTTCGAAGGGCTAGCTCTAGAGAACATACGACGCAGGTCAAGCGGCGCGGCTGATCTACAGAGCATAGAGAGACTTCATGAACGTGTTTCGCAGGAGTCAAGACGTGTAGTAGGTTCATGAGCGGTTGGGGGGAGGTCGAGAAGCGGAGACGTCGACATTTTCCCAATTAGGGCTTATTAACTGACATTCTTCTCGACTTAGTACAAAATTTCACGACAACGTCCTACAGAACCAAATACACGAACACATCTAGAAGTCAAGGCTGAAGGCGAATTTGAACATTATGGACTACCTCACTCGTGCGCAACAGCTTTGCAATCATCGCTGATGAGAGCTCCTCCACCTAATACAGACAGCGCCTATAACCTGCTCGCTCCTTGCCAACATGAACGATCGACTACCGAGATGGCGAGGTATTGACTAAGAATTCAAGACACTCAAGCTTCGACATTTCACTCAGCTGTAGCAACACTCGCTTGGACCTTTTATCTACTCTATACACAATACTCGGGGATTGGGTGGATTGGCCTAGCTTCACTTTAGGTAGGCTCAAGCAATTACCATCAAAGAACCTCGACTGGGCAAACGCGCATCTTCGAGATTTGGTGGATTAGACTTCATTGTCAGCACCAAGCTACATTACGCTCATGAATCTCACAGCTATGGAGTGAAACGCCACTTTAGCTCAACAAGCCAGAGGCCACAGCCTCCAAGTCCTCGAGCGTCTCCGGCTCCTCTACAGCATTCGTAACCCGTCTATTCCGCCTGAATTTGTTCTCGTCATCCGAATCATCCTCAAACCACTTCTTCGGTCGCTTCTTGCCCGGCTCCTCCATTTCTTGCTCTGAAATGTCCTCACCCTCTTCACCCTCCACATCTGGTCCCTTATGTGGTATCAGCACGGCTTGTCTCTCTTCCCCATCCTCACCAGCTTCAGCAGCCTGCCTAGCCTTGCGCTTCTCTCGTTTTTCTTTTTTCTTCGCCTTGGCAGCTTGCTTGTCAATAAGATCAGCGGCTTGCAACACCTCTTGCTCCTTCTCTAGGAACTTGGTCTTTTGCGCATCTGCTGGGCCCCGCTGCTTGAATTGGTTCTCGTCTTCGAGCTCATAGATTTGGTGAGAGTTGCCCTCGTCGTCAAACACAAGTTTTGTTCCTTTTCCTTTTAGCTTTAGGAGCTTTTTCTTAGAATTCAGCATCTTCTCTTTTCGCTTTGAGTCGATGGATAGCGAAACCCCCTTAGGTTTTGCTATATGTTTTTCTCCAGAGTCACTTTCTAGGCTTGACACACTGCTCAATCGCCGCTTTACGGTTAGGAAGTCGTTCTGCTCGTCCCCATCCCCATCATCTCGAGTGTCATCTCCATCAATAAGCTTGGTGTAGTGCTCGGTAAGAACATCTTGATTCGTTCGCTCAAACATCCGATCGTACTTTGTTCGAGGTCCTGTCTTTTTGCTCTTTGATTCCACCTCTGGCGGATGCTCCTCGTCTTCGTCCTCTGATGAAGATATAGCTTGTCGTGGGGCATTTTTCAAAGTTTTGGCATTGTCACCTTTCAAGAACTTGATCTTTGGGGCACCAGGAAGGCCTAGACTGGAAGCAAATTCCTCCAGTGGAAGCTCCTTCAACTTGAATACCTCCTTGTCTTTCTGTAGATGTATAGATCTGGTGTAGGATACAAAGGCTTTCTGTCCTAGATACTTCAATTCAGGATCCTTGAAGCACATGTTCTGTAGTTGGTTCTTGATGCTCTGCTGCTTCTTTTGGCGCACATTTATCCTCTCTATCGGCACCTTTCTTTGTTCTAGGCGCTTCAACATGCCTTCCTCTTCAGAAGGTTCCAAAAATAGAACTGCCCGGCCATTACGCTCATACCGGGCTGTTCTACCGACGCGATGTATGTATGTATCGGCGTCTTCAGGGCAATCTAATTGTATCACCCAGTCTACAGCGGGGAAGTCTAAGCCTCGAGCAACTACATCCGTAGCAAACAGACAAGCATTCTTTGTGGCTGAGAATCTCGTCGTTATGTCCAACCTGGCGGTCTGTTTCTGCCTACCGTGCAGATGTAATAGGGGGATACCAGGTTGCAAATGCCGGTAGCTCTCATAGACAAACCTCACCTGCTTGCCTGAAGATAGGAAAACAAGAATTTTAAACTTTAGATTAGCTCTTAGGAAACTCCACAACGTATCTAACTTATCGTGTAGCGGCGTAGTAATGTAGTTCTGCTGCAACGTCGATGGTGTAGCACTGCTAGCCGCCTCATGAACAGACACATATTCCGGATCTCTCAGGCTCAACCTGGCCAAGTCAGACACCTTTTTCGTTTGCGTGGCGCTGAACAGCAACGTCTGTCTCTCCTTTGGTAAATGCTCCACGATCGCATCCACCGTACTTTGAAACCCCATATCCATAATCCTGTCCGCCTCATCCAGTACTAGCATCTGCAGGTTATCGATCTCGAATGCAGCTGTCTGGTCCATATGTTGCAGCATTCGTCCAGGTGTACAAACAAGGATGTTCATCCGACCTAACCTTTCGCGCTCTTCTCGTAAACTCTTCCCTCCTATCACCAGGCCCGCTGAGAAAGTATGGTAACGCCCGATCTTTCGGAGGACCTCAAAGATCTGTATTGCCAGTTCCCGGGTGGGTGATAGTATGAGCGCCCCAAGGCCATCCAGCTCCGTCCATTTTCTGCGATAGAGATTTTCTAGCACTGGTATAAGAAAGGCGAGAGTTTTCCCGCTGCCGGTTTTTGCTGCGCCTAGGATGTCTGAGCCTTTCAGTGCGAAGGGGATGGCTTTTTGTTGGATGTCGGCGAGAGCTTTAAAATGCGAAGCTTCAAGTCCAGATGCGGTGGTCTGCGAGAGAGGGAGGTCTGTAAAAGTCTTGTATTCGTTCTCTTTTGGATCAATTTCTTGAACTCGCTGATTCAAGGAATCTAGGTCTTCATCGTCGCGCTTTCTTTTGAGAGGCCGGGCCTGAGAATTGGCTTCTGGATGTTTCTTTTTGGAAGCCGACATTGGTGCCATTACATTGTCTCATGAAGCCCAGAGAATTCCTCCACAGGTGGGATAAAATCAGAGACTGGAAAGTGAAATTTATATGCGCTAGTCTTATCGATACGGTAATCTAAGGTGCTCTTGTTCTACATCGGATCACACTCATTTACAGTAGCCAATCGACATTATGACAGTCGCGGAGAAAGAAGACAAAGATGAGCTTGAAGCGCTTGATGCCCTCGAGAAAGAGGCATCAGAATTCAACAAGGTCCGTCACCCTGGTAATGTATAAATACGTCCCACAAGTTGACCTCTCACTTAGGATGCTGAAATCGACCGTATACTCAAAGCCTTCAAGCTAGATGCGTAAGACACCTTATCACCCCCTGCTGTCTTTATCCCGGTGTTTTTGTTGGGGCTCTTTAGCCTAAACCGACTCCCCTTCCCAACGGTTCGATTAAAAACTCACTAACAATCATCCCCAGCTACGCAATCCTGAACCTCCAACCCGGCGTCCCCGACTCCTCCATAAAAGCCACCTACCGCTCCCTCTCCCTCCTCATCCATCCGGACAAATCCTCCAACCTCTCCGCCCCCGACGCCTTCGACCGCCTCAAAAAAGCCCAAACCACCCTACTGGATGAAAAATCCCGCACCCACCTCGACGAATGCATCGCCGACGCCCGCATGCTGCTGCTTCGCGAACGAAAACTCACCGTTGACTCGCCCGAAGTCAAAGACATGAACAGCGAAATGAAGGAGGCGTGGAGGAAGAAAACGGTCGAGGTGCTCGTGGATGCTGAACACAGGCGACGGAAGCAATTGAGGGCCCAGATGCAGGAGGAGGGGAGGGAGCAGAGGAAGGTGGATGAGGAGGTGGAGGGGAGGAAGCGGAGGAGGGAGCATGAGGTCGCGTGGGAGGATAGTCGGGAGAGTAGGATTGGGAGTTGGAGGGATTTTCAGGGGGGAAAGCCGAAAGCGACGGGGGGAGTGAAGGAGGAGGGGAAGAAAAAGAAGAAGTTGAAGGTATTGGGATGAGAGGGTTGGTTGAGGGAATCTGGTTTGCTACGGCATTTTTGAGCGTTTGCTGAGGAGTCGGTGGGGGGGTATTTTTACGGCGCTGGTGTCGCGGCCGAGGGTCTATCTGCATTTCGAGGTGCTGATAATAGAGCGGTTTTAGCAGTCTACCCAGGTATTGACGTCCCATACCTTATAACATATACGAAAACCAACGCACCATCACGCACGTTCTTCATTACACATCGCCCCCCACCCGGAAACTATCTCAATAAATGGACATTGCTGTTCCCTATCATAAACTCTATCTATTTTTTTTTTCTGAAGTTTTGTACAGTATCCCACAGTCCAGCTGCCCAAGCTTCCATTTTTCCTGTATGAACGCGCATGAACCGAGCAATCCTACCGCCCAAGCATGCCGATGGCTTACGTGTGGTGAATGAGGGTTTTCCGTATATGTATCCTGCCGTAGGATGTCTTTCCAGTGTAAGTTTTGGGAGTGTTGTCCGATGGTGAGTGATAGTTGTTTCTTCTTATATTCCCTATGTTCATATGTTTCCGTTGCCCAAATACGCACCTTGTGTCCCAGCGAAGCCAGTGTGTCGTGTAGAGAGGTCTTTTCCCAGAGAGTTCCTTTCAGTCCTCCGGGGTCTGCATGATATCCCTTCCATTGGTGAAACCTAATTCTCATATCCCGAGCAACGCTAAAGTAACTCGAAAACGACTGGTCCAGGCGAAAGTGCCCGCACAGTAACACTCCAGAAGAACCGCAGCAAAAATGTCCATACTCCATCGTATTGTACAGAGTGAATGGTATACAGTGTTACTCCACTGCATTTTCAGTAGCTACTAGTCGCTGGTTGATTGTAAGACAGGCGTAGACGTCGGCGAAGATCATGCATCCTTGGCTCGTTGTCCTTCCTGACCTTGCCCATCAACGCAACATATCCCCAATCTCAACCCGTCTCCTTTTTTTCTTCCTTCCACTTACTGGGCTCCCCTTGGCTGGGCTCTGCTTCCCGCTTGACGGCTGACTGCGCCCTCCGGACGACCGCCTCGGCTCACTACCGATATCGCCACCTGACGTGCGAATCGGCGGCAGCTGCAGGTGCCGAAGGCTATCCTGTGGAGCATGCGCTTGAGGCCCATGCGATATTTCAGAGCCGGAGTTGGTCCTAGTGGAGCCGTACGGTAACGCTGACGATCGCGGGGGAGAACGTTGTCGATACTGCCCAAGAGCACCAAGATTGTGGGAGGGTTGCATATGGGATGGCTGCATAAGGAGAGTACGTTGATCGGAAGACGCGGATGAAAGATGAGCGGCGTAAGGCAAGGGTTGATGTGAATGGCGATCCAGCGTTGGTGAACACGCCCCTTGAGCCGAGGAAGGAGAGGGGAGCTGAGAGGTGCGGACGTTGTGGCTCGCGCGTGGCGATGGGAAGGCTTTCAGACCGCCGGTATTTTGGACTAATGTTAGGACAACAAAGTAAGCACCTGTCCTGGCGAGGGAGACAGTGATTGGGAATCCTCGAGATTGCCCTTCGGAGACGCGGAACATCCAATACTCGGATCGTGTATGAAACCCAGAGGTAGCGCGTGCGATGTCAAGTTCTTCGATAGCAGGCATGGTCGCACGAGCATCGCGGCTACCATACAAGGGGGGTAGATGGGCGGCGTCGAGGAGCTCGGCTCTCAGAATGGTCTGTAGCCGTTGGATTTTCTCTCTCTCAGATGGAATGACAAGGTCTGCCAAAGCATGTCCTTCGGCGGTATAGGACAGAGACAGCGCATCAGCAAACGCATGATTATGTTGCGCAACCACAAATTCCGGGGTAAGGAGAACTGTGGGAATGCTCTCAGACAAATAGGAAGCGGTAGGCGAAAGAGGAAGTCTTGTTGAACCTTGGAATTGCTGCTGGTGAACGAAGGCAGGATCCGAAGTTCTAGGCCGTTGGCTGCCGAAAGATGTTTCAGGCTGTGAGCGCAGCTCGCGGTAAGACTTTGATCTTCGTCGACCAGGTTGGGGGACTGAAAGCACACCCGCTCGGTTAGGGTATAGCTCTGCATGAGGATAGTCGCTACCGAACGCCACCTCTCGAACGTTCTCTTCTTCTCGAAGTCGTGGTCTGCCTCGTTTTTTGTGCTGGACGTCAACGCATGTAGCCTAAAAAAGGGATCAATAATCTCGTATCGTGCAACGAGAAATAAGAGTTACCCACTTCTTTGCCCGTTTGGACACATCTATTGCAGGGACGCCTAGTTTCACAAGCCAGGTGCTTTCTTTTACAATTCACACAGGCTGAAGGAACATGGGCTTTCGCCCTTCTTGCGACTCCAGGTGGCCCTGGTGTAAGGTGATGCTGCTCTGGTGAGTCTTGATTGATCGAGGAATGCTCCTCATGAGATGTTTCGTGTACTAGGTTTGATGTGCTGCTCTGATGCAACGAAGTTCTGGCACCCGGGCTTCCTAGAGGCGTTTGTACATGTTTAAGAGGCCGTGGTTGCGCGCTGTGCCCCGCTCGAATACCTTCTGGACTCTGTTTGCTAGAATATGGAGGAGCTAAAGTAGGGGACAAGGTCTGTTCGCGACGACCCTTTTGATGCGTTTGATGAGTGTCTCCAAATTGTGAGTGCCCTGGAGAAGCGGACATAGGCGGAGTCAAGTACTTGCCCCTTACTGAAGTATCCCCAGGATCACGAAGAGGCGGTAGATGAATGGACAAAGCTTGGCAATCCAAAACACACCTGGGTGACGGTACCATTATCTGATGACCTCGATGGCTGGAGTCTTTTCCGGATTGCATTGGAATAGGCCAGGGACACCATGAAACCAATCTTGGACTTCTGAATTACTCGATGCCGTCGAAAAGTATCGCAGAGATCTCAACGCCAGGCTCCCAACTGCCACAGTGGAAGACTTATTCTGAAAGGTGCTCGAAATTTCAATCTGGTCCGGCTAGTATAGACAAATTATTGATGAATACGCGTTGCGTTATCCTGAAAGACATTAAAAGAGGAAATCACAGACTGAAGCCCTAAGATATATACGCTACAATCGAGAGATGAGTTCATAGAAAGCATTCGGCTAAATCTCATATAAATATAACGACTCCACAATTATAATTGTCAAAGCACAACCGCTCTCATCATGAACAAACAACTTCGAGTTTCCTCTGGCACAAGCTCAGACTGGTTAGGAAGACAACATTCCCGCACTGGCGCAAGAATCAAGAGTAAAGACGAAGCCTAGGGATTGTTGGTCTTTTCCGCAGCAATCGCGAATTATTGGAGCTGGGCGTGCACAGGATCCATGAGTGCTAATAAGAATCTACCTACTGCAGGTCTTTTTCTCACGAGCGGTCATCAGTCATACCATAGGGCTGTTGTAAACGGGTTTCAGCAGGCGTATTTCGGAGATTTTTCAATGGCCTTGCGGCAAAGCGCCGCAAAGAAAGTTTTACCGCCTCGGAGGCATGGCCGGCGTGGTTGGACATTCCGAGCACCACGCTCTCTACCGACGCCGTTCTCGCCAGGGGCTAAGTAGCACCGGAGCATAGGAATAACCTGCCGATGCTTCGGTGATAGAGCATTGACCGAGGGATCCTTCTTTGGCTCGATAATTGCTACGGTCAAGCCTCTGGTTGTCTCATTTAGTCCACGATCCTAAGTTGCGAAAAGTGCCAGACATCTCCGATCTTGCTAAGCAGCGAGCTTATTAGGCCATAGTCTATCGTTGACCCTCAACCGCTAGCTGTTAGACCAAGAGCAGGAGCGCATCATCCATGTCTCGCATGTTTGGCCACGCGACATCCATCTATTCTCATGATGAATCAGTACAACAAAAGACATCGGTTTTCGGTTGGAATATCTGTGTCTGTGACGGAGAAGGCGAGGATTGACGCCCTGCGGCCAGGGAGACAACTCTCAGATGATGCATCCTTAGACGAGTCGGCGTACGGAAGAGCGGTTTTCTGCTGTGTTACCATTTCGATTGATTTAGGGTTGTGAGAAGACGGGGACTAAGCGCGCTAGAGACTCGAAAAAATCCGAAACAGATCCCTTAGCCGCAGCGACTTTCTTGGTGCGCGTATGAGGATCAACTGTTTCAAAAAGTCTACCGATTCCATCTGAAGCCGAGGGTACGATGAGCACCGGGAAAAGCTTGAGAAGCGAGGCTGCCTATCTTCGTTTGCTTAAAGAGCCGCTGAGCTATGACATTGAACCGAAAAACCCTCTTCCTGTTGTACCCGGTCCGGACGAGAACGTGCGGCTCCATTACTCTCGTGCCCTGAGGGTCGAGTACTGGTTACGAACTCGAAGTGCAGCGGCTTCGTGCTGCTCAGGTGAGATGGAGATTCTGAGATCTGAAATCGTGTGTGGAGTAGGAGATAGGTTTTATATTCTCCGTATAGGATTTAGCTATGGGTGACCAATCCGCCTTTCAGCAGCCTGCCCCCAAAATTTCCGTTCTTGGAGGCAGAGCAGCTTCATTCCCCCATGCCTGTAAAAACCCGATAAGATCTCGGTGCGCTTTGCTTTGAGGCAGTTCTGCGGCGTTGTTGAATCTCCCCAACGGCCCAAGATTTCGCTGCTTTTACGTACAGGCTCAACTTGGCCGACAAGTCGCGACTCCAGTCACCCTCCATCTCATTGGGTTGATCAACCCATTACCCCGGTCAGCATCAAGATTGAGATCCGGAATGACAGCGCAGTGGTTCCATGCTCAGGTACAATATACATAAGCGTTCCTGGAAATAACCATCGCTTGCCGAAATCTATAAAAAAAAGACGCCTTGCAAGCTTAGGCAGCCGATTCGGTCCAGCGCTGATAAACTAAGTTTCCGGTGCATGAGTTGGTTTGTAAAGCTGTAACTGGGTAAGCGAGACGCACTTTATCGGAGTCTGCAGCAAATCTGTGGCTGTTGAGGTCCGTGATGCTATTTCACGCATTTTTAGGCTGCGTTTCATGAACAATAATTATCTTGCGGATCCTTCTATCACTTCCGGCCGTCCTCTTCATCTCCTTCTCAGAATAGCGCAAAGGCTCCCAGACCCTGCACGTCATGCTCTTCATCGCGACAAAATACCAGAGATATTGCTCTTGTCCACCAAGCGCCTAGGATAATAGTGAACGCTTTTACTCAACTGAGTTGAAATGAAGGTATGTCACTGGTTTGCGCTATTATCATCGTACCTGAAATGGGCGCTGAGCTCAAGAGCAGCAGTAGCGGCGCTTTTTCACGACTTGAAACCCATTAGGTACTAAGGTACCTGCGATAATGAGAGCCATATCAGGAAACCAGGCACGTGCTCCAATGATCACATTCCCAGCTAGGTCGTAAACATGCCCTCAAAGGGTGCCGAATCTTGCAGTCCTCCCATTCGGATTACCATAGTCTCCCAACATCACCTCTAGCACTTTCTCCCTTGCGCCACCAACCTTACCAGCAACCCCCAAAATACCATTTTCAAATTCTCGCAGAACAGCTGCGAGTTCCCTCACTCGATCCTCAGCACTTCTCTCGCCTCCGTCTCGATTTCTGATAAACATCATTTGATGCATTTGCTGCATAGTGCTCGCTTCAATGCCTTTAAGATAGACCTCAACCTCCGTTATGCGGTTCTTGTAATCGTCCAGAGTCTTGGACATAGACTCAGCTTGCTTCGAAAAATAAGACACAAGGTCGGTATTACTACTTCCGTCCGCGTCCTCATCTGAAAACGATGGTGCTAGAGCTTGGGAGACCGCCGAGACGTTCCATAGACCAGAGTGATGGAATGAAAGTGGCATTTTCAAGTTTTGGACAGCTTTGAAACTTATTTTAGCATTGGCTGCATCTGTCTTGGTCAGAGCTTTAGCATAGCCAATCGAGCTGGCATCATTTTCGAGAGCTTGATGCAGCGTTTCGAGGGACTTCGTGCAGTATTCAACATCGTTGGGAATGCTTGCACATGCCTCGTCTATGGTTTTATTTGCCAATTCGCACTGTTCCTGGAAATGAATCTGGCCTTGAATGAAGTTGTCGACACCCTCAATTACTTTTTGCAATTCTTCGTGTAAGTCATTGAAGCGTGTTGTCGAACGAAGCTCGTTGAGGCTGATTCGAACTCCGGGGATAGTTTGTTGTTGTTGGGTATACTGGCCGATACTGCCTGGAAAAAACGTGGGCGGTGGTTGCTGCTGTGTCTGGGTCGTACCGAAAGGATTCTGCCGGTTCTGCGTAGTTGAAGAACCGCTGTCCTTTGATTAGCCAGCTGACCTAGATTACAAGGCGTTCTCGAGCAGAGCATGGGTACGCTTACAACAATGCCTCATACTTGCTCTGACCAGTAGATGCTCCCATGGTATTGCTTGCCTGTGACTGCTGAGCTTGGTTCTGATTTTGGTTTTGTCCTAATGAGAACAGTCCACCCCTTTGCTGAGGCTGCTGAATGTTCGAAGATCCAAACAGACTGCCTTGTGGGTTGTTCAGTTGCGACCCGAAGAGACCTCCACTTTGCTGTTGGTTTGACTGCTGGTTTGCTTGCGAACCGAATAGGCCTCCACTCTGTATTTGAGGAAACTGGCCGCCAGATTGTGCCCCACTCTGTTGCTGCTGGCTGTTCGCACCCTGTAATCCCAATTGTCCTCCGCCTTGGTTTGTTATTGGGTTCCCAAAGCCACTGGTTTGCTGGGGCTGTATTGTCGTTGTGTTGAAAAGACCAGTGTTATTCTGCGGTTGCGAGGTATTTGTTGATGACCCAAAAAGACCACCTGCAGGCTTGCCTTGCTGCTGGGTCTGAAGAAGTGGACTCGTCTGAGTCTTGCTCGCATCACTGGGAACACTGGTTTTATCACCCGTTATCTTGAGAATCTAGGGGATGCTGCATGAACTTACGATAATGAGTTTGCTGAGCCGGTATTGATACTCAAGCCTCCTGGCCCGCTCTGAGAACGTCCAAACATTGCTATTGTTGCTTTGGAATGTGGCTAGTCGTAAATTGATGGGGACTGAAACGCGACGCGGAATTCTAGAGCCTCAATAGGGAAGAGCGCGTGCTCAACATCATTACAGCTTCCGGCGGTTGTATCACTCAGAAGATTTATGCTCCGTAATACAAATACATAATAGATCATGGAAGATGAGGAAGATGATGATATTTACGCTCCAGAGGATTTCGTTAAGAATGGGACTCCCCTACAAGTTCGCCTACCAAAGGGCTCCTTGAAAGGTGAGAAGGGCGAAGATTCAGAAGAAGGCGAAGAGGAGGGAGAAGAGATCGAAGAAGAGGATAGTGACTCGGTACACTCTACTTGACTTAAAGTTCCGTTGCTTTGTCCTGATCGTAGGATTACAGGACATTGATATCATTACTGAGCGTAAAGACGACCCAAAGACTGAAGCTCCGTATGAGTCTCCGTATCCCATCTAGTAGAACGCCATGCTCACAATCGCAATAGACAACCTCAGCGAGTCTCCGTCGTCAAATCGACTCCAGTAGGAACCTTCACGACTGACTCCGTGTACAAAACCGCACGATCCCCAGCAGTCAAGCTTGAGCCCTCAGCAAAAGCAACCCCTCCACGATCAGGCTCCTTATACCCTGCAATCAAGTCTTCAAAGTTAGATGTCGATGCCAAGCCGATATACGAACCCAATGGAAAGCCAATCACAGAGATTGACATGGATGCTGGTACATCAACAAGCTCAACGAACCTAGTCGCAAAGTACATAGCTAACAGGAACATGCAGATTTCTCCGAAGAAGACAAACCCTGGCGCCGCCCCGGCACCGACCAAACCGACTACTTCAACTACGGCTTCGACGAGTTCACATGGGCCAGCTACTGCCTTAAGCAAACCTCTCTCCGCAAAGAAGTCGCCGATTCCGCCAAACAAATGAAAGAAATGCAAGACTTCCTTTCCATGCCTGGTGGTATATCAGGGGCGCCCAGTGCTCCTGGTATGGCGCCAATGCCAGGAATGGACATGCCTCCCGAAATGCAGCAGATGATGGCTTCGATGATAGCGAATGGCCAGGATCCCACTACTATGGACCCGATGATGATGATGCAAATGATGCAGGGCGCACAGGGAGGGGCAAATGCGGGCCAAGGACAAAATTTTGGAGGTGGACAGGGGTATGGGCAGCCGGCACAAAATCAGCAGCAAATTGGCTATGGGTACGGTACTGGGGGAGGGGGCGGCGGCGGCGGCCGAAACCAAGGGGGCCGTGGTCGAGGTGGCAGGAATTGGTAGGTCTTCGTGTTCGAACCTCAATCGACCTAGAAGAGGCATTCGGAGCCGATATACAATTCGAACGACTGGGTGCTCCCGAGCATTTCCAAAATCTAACGACGTCAAGACCTAAGTGCAATAATGTCTCCCAGGCCAGTTTATGCATTTCACTCATATCCACCGAGCCTTCACCAGTCCCTCCCCAACCTCTCCTCTTCATCCTCTGTCAGCTCATAGGCCGGTCTATATTTCGTCTTTCCACCATCTTCCACCTTGAGCGCAGGATTCGGATGCGTATCATTCGTACCCCCTAAACTCGTGTATCCCAGATCATAGAGCTCACAGTACGGAATCTTTAAATGCCTCAAGAACTGTCGTCGCATTAGCGGCCCTCCTTTACCATCGACCTTCATACATTAGCGGAAGCTCACCGCCCAAACCTCCGCATAATGCCATTCCAATACCGGGTGACACCTCATGAACTCCGGCCATCCTCTATCTGTCCAATCAAAGTTTTTCAGCTTTCCCCCATGCGGATCCGTCCTCCTGGTCCCTACAAATATCGCCTTCACCCCCGGATACTGCTCCAAATAACTCGCAAACCCTAATCGCATCGAGGGGTGCTGGATGCGCGTAAGGGAGAGATGATATCGATTTGAAGAGGAGACGACAAAGGATTCGACGCTGCTGAAAGGGTGCACCGGAGGGATATAGATCGCGGGGAGGAGGGAGGGGAGGTGGGGGTGGTTGGGAAGGAGCGAGAGGTAGAGGATCAGAAGGACGAGGCAATCCTTGCCGCCGTTGTAGGAGAGAGAGATGGAAGGGAGGCTACGAGGGGGGCATTAGCTTCAGTTCCCACAGAGGGAGTTGAAGGACGGGGACCTGTAATTGTCCAACGCTTCTTGTATGACAGCGAGGGAATTTCGGGTCTGCGCTTGCACGCTCCTCAGTCTTTCCGTCTCGACGTCTTCCTGAAGGAACGCCTCGACTTGGACGTGTAGTTCCGAACAGAGAGAGCGCATGGAAGAGGAGTCTCCATTGAGGGCGGCTTGTGAAAGTGGTACAGGGGTATCGGCGGCGGGGGGCTCGGATGCAGTCTCTGGCATTTCGAGACTGCGTGTTAGGATATCAATCCATTGAGGCAAGAAGGAGGCTCGTTAGGGAATACTCAGGTCCGGCATTAACGAATGTAAGCTGGGTCCTGGACTTGCCTCGGGCGGTGAGATCTCCGAGAAATGGTTGGTTTCAAGAGGCGACAGCGGGATTATTCCGCTTATCGATTTAAGGCTTGAAGTTGCTCTCGGCCTTGCTCGTTGCTCGTACTGACCATGGATTTTGGCGTCATGTTCATCAAATTGTAAGACGAGTTTTACGCGGAAAATGCTTCTTGTAGACAAGATAACTTGATTCATCATATCCTAGCCACGATTCAGAGTATTTCCGCTTCCTTTCGGATTAGCTTCTGTAAACTCGTCCCATTCTCTAGCCTTCATAGTCTCTATATCAGCTTTTTCGTAGTTCTCCTCGTCCGGCTCAGCCGGTCTGCCAGACTGCTCCCCACCACCTTCGATCATGCCACCTCTTCGCTTTTCCTCCTCTAAATACTCGTCGATGGTCATGGTTGGTAGACTGTGATCTGGCCGGAATACACCATCCCGAAGTCGCTGCCTGCTGTCTAAGAGGGTAAATGGTTTCAAAGGCTTTCCGTCTTTAGACAAGATTGGGCCAGCTTTCCCCCCATTCAATAGCTGTGATAATGGAGGATCTACGCGGTCCGAGTAATTTTCGTGGTCACCGCTTTGACGCTGTCGGTAATCTGCGGCCGCGTTTTCAGGCGTAGCAGGTGAAGTTAAAGGCATGAGGGCTAGGATCTGAAGCTCTTTGGCAATCATATCGAGGGCGTGAAAAGTGCGATGGGCACATAATTGTGTCTCGGTAAGGTAAATCTCCCGAAGGGCAGCGTCATCGTTCTGTAATGCTTGTGGGACTTGGGCGAGGTACTTGCAAGTTGTTAGAACAGACTCAGTAGCTCATACTTGCTACATACCTCGAGCTTGAGCTTCAGCTCTTTTTCCTGTTTAAAGCGAGCTATCTTCGTGTCTCTGCGTGCTGCGAAATCGGTAGTTGAGATCAGCGAGAACTCCTCCCGGCCTTCCAAGTAGCTTTCTAACAGCTTCGTGTCGGATTTCGAAAGTAGGGAGTAAGTGTCCAACAGAAGAATATAGCGCTCGTATGTTTCTTGGGCTAATCGTAGCACTGCCTTGCGGTTTGCCTTAATATCTTGCAATATAAGCTGTGCCAAATAGTAGTCGATCAAAAGATATCTGGGTGGCTGTCAGCCATGCTCTCACGAAGCTTGGCTCGAATGATTGGATACTGAAGGTCCCCCGTGGGTATGTCGTCTTCACTCTCATTGTCACTGAACATGGATATACGATCTGCGATTCTGCGGCATTCCTCGAGCGTTGCAATGGCAGCTTGAAGGTTTTCTTGATACAATGCACTGCCTGAGTCCGGAATGGCATCTAGCTCCTTCCGCTGGGCTTTGGAAGTAGAGAAGAGTGTACGGACGTTCAATTGTGATTCCATTTCATCAGACACAGCCAATGGTAGGCCAATAGAGCGCGAATACAATTTAAATAGATAGGTAAGAGTATCTACAGTACATCCTTGGCAGAGGCGATGTGCCCTGGCGCCAGGGTGCGGAAGTTCCCGCACCATTTCCCACCTTCAGTCTTCACTAATGGAACCCAATGACAGTGAATGTCTACCTAGAGAGTACCCGCTTCACCAATGGAAAGGTGATTGGAATCAACCTTGACTCCATCACCAACAATTTATATGTCTTGAAGAGCTCCACGTTACCAATATTGAAGTCCGCCAACGTTCAGTGTGAAGCGCTCTTCCTTTCTGCCTCAGAACTTTTGTATCTGAGTCACTTTTTCCTATTATGTGAAGACAGGTCAACATTCTCGTTGTTGGCTTATCTTCACTTTGCCTGTGCTGGCTTTCCAATTCGTTTCACTCCATCTTTAACATCTGTCATCTTCCATCCTTGTGTCCGGCTATATGCTTGCTTGCTACCTGCACAACCGGGAATCCTGCATTGTCTAATCCCAATAGGTTTAGAATGTTTGCAGCATCGAACACATAACCTGTCATTTCTCAGTCAATCATGGCAAGGACGGTGAAAGCTTCTGTCCCTCAAGGCCCCATGGAAATCGACTCAGTTGAGTCTTGTCTGCCAACAACTGGGCTATGTGGTGTCAACAGTGGTGCAAATCCTAGTAATGTACCAAAACATGAACGCCATAGCAAAGGCGATAGCGGTCCCCAAAATGATAAGAGCTTGGCACAGACCTACTCTGTTCAGATGGATGATGGGGTTGAGGACGTTCCTTCTGATTCAGATTCCGAATCGGATAGGGATATCGCAAAGAAGCCACCGAGAGTGTCTGAAAAGCGGAAAGCTCAGGACCGGGTTTTCTCGGCCTGGTCAGTCATATCTATACTTCTTACGTTATTTTATTCAGCTCTGATATAATTACCTAGGATATCCCAACGAGAAGAAACAGTCGCAAAGGAAGAAATCAGAGCCGTCGTTCAAAACGTTAATGATGAGGCCCTTTCTATTCGAAAGTTGATGTCAAAGCAAGAATCTAACGTCATCATCACTGATCCGAGAGAGTATCAGATCGAGCTTTTTGAGAGGGCCAAAAACCAGAACATCATCGCCGTCCTGGATACCGGTCTGTGTCTATATGTTTCCGAGTATGATTGCGTAGCTTATTTATTTTAGGCTCTGGTAAGACCTTAATAGCAGTCCTGTTGTTGAGGTACATAATCGATCAGGAGACTGAACGCCGATTAATGGGCCAGGAAGCTCGCATCTCCTTCTTTCTTGTCAGCAAAAGCTTCCGTGCTTCTCATTTGTGTTGAATTGACTCTGGCACAGGTTGACTGTGTTACTCTGGTATTTCAGCAATTCGCCGTGCTCGAATGTAATCTGGATCAAAACATTGAACGTTTTTGTGGTGAGATGGGATGCGATCTTTGGGACAAACGAACTTGGGAGACGCATTTTAAGGAAAACATGGTTATTGTTTGCACTGCAGAGATCTTATACCAATGTTTGATGCATTCTTTCATCAAAATCAATCAAATCAACCTCCTTATCTTTGACGAGGCACACCACGCAAAGAAGAATCATGCCTATGCTAGGTACGCCTGAATGCCCTGCAGAATGAAACATGGTCTGACTATTATAGAATCATTAAAGATTTTTATATTGCAGAAGAGGAACCATCAAAACGCCCAAAGGTCTTTGGTATGACGGCGTCTCCAGTCGATGCAAGGGAAGACGTTGTCCAAGCAGCCAAGTATGTATTTTATCTGTAAAAGGATTATCGAACAACTTATTAACATTTTGCTAGAGAATTAGAAGTGATGCTACACTGCCAAATAGCAACTACGTCAGATTTGTCTCTCGTTCGCATGTCAATTAGCCGTCCTAACGAGAGTATCGCGGCATACAAGCCGCTTTCTCATGCATACTTAACACCTCTAGCCATTAAGCTAAAGACCGAATCTGGAGACATGGAGGCTCTGGATAAGCTTTTCAAGTTCGCTCGAGAAGCAACTTCTCAACTTGGTGAATGGTGTGCCAATCAGGTATGGTCTCTCGCTCTTGCAGAGGAAGAAGCACGTAAAGTAGAACGGAAGATTGAACGAACGTTCCTCGCCGAAAAAGAATCTAGGCCCATTAAGGTGCTTGATGACGGTTTCAGTCGCTTGCGTGGAGTTCAGGATATTGTTCATAAATGGCAATTCGCCCGGCCGTCGTTTGAGGGCAATAGTCTTAGCCCCAAGGTTAAACTTTTACTACGATATCTGGATCTGATTTTTGAGAAACCTTCGGCAACCAAATGTATCGTTTTTGTAAAACGACGATACTCTGCCAGACTCTTAGGAGAACTATCTGAACGATTTGGTACGCCTCACATCCGGATAGGGCTACTGATTGGCACCCGCTACGGAGATCCCGGTGATCTGAAAATCAGCTTCCGACAGCAAGTCCTTACGCTTATGAAATTTAGAAAGGGAGAATTGAACTGTCTTGTAGGTACTAATTAAGACGTGTGTCACGCAGATGAGTTCGCTAATTATCTCAGTTCGCAACTTCTATAGCCGAGGAAGGTCTCGATATTCCGGACTGTAATGTAGTGATCAGGTTGGTCGACGTGGTCAACGGTCAGCTCCCAACGCTTACCCCTAGTGTTAGGTTTGATCTATACGATACCTTGATCCAGTATATCCAGAGCAGAGGTCGCGCGCGACATACGAATTCGAAGGTAGGATATCTTTGACCACAGTAGCTTCTAGGACTCTAATACGCAACAGTACATCCATATGGTAGAGCAGGGCAACAAATTGCATCTTCAAACAGTTACGGATGTTCGGCTAGGCGAGGTAGAGCTGTCATTACAATTGCTACCTCGGTCAATGCTGAACCTCGATAGGACGTAATGCGCAGATTTTGCGAAGCGCTTCCGGCAGACCGCTTGTTGCAAGGAAATGACTGTGATCTAGGCACAATTCTTGCAAAAGAACGGTCGATGAAGAAATACGTTGAACCAGGGACGGGGGCTACACTGACCTACGCCTCAAGCTTAGTTGTCCTCTCTCATTTCGTTGGATGCTTGGTAAAACCTCCGACCTTCCTCAACGGCATGTATTTAACGATAATAGCCTAGCCATAGCGAGGCGGTACAACAAGCGACTTTTGTGATGTCAGTCGAGAACAAACAATATGTCTGCGAAGTCATTCTCCCAGAAAAATCGCCAATCCATTCTGCCATGGGAACGCCTTCTTCGAGGAAAGCGATAGCCAAGCGATCGGCTGCGTTTGAAGCCTGCCTTCTACTCCGAAAAGATAATCATTTAGACGAACACCTTATACCAACAATTCACAAACTCTTACCGGAGATGCGAAATGCTCGTTTAGCCGTCAATATGAACAAGAACCACTCATATCCCATGAGGATAAAGCCAGATCTGTGGGAAAAGGACCGTGGCTCTCGTCCAACCGAACTATACATGACAATTATCGAGCTACAAAAGCCCGAGAATCTCGGCAGGCCATGTCAACCGTTGGCAATACTGACACGGACCCATCTACCTGATTTCCCACCCTTCCCCCTTCATCTACAAGTTGGAAAAACTTCAGACGTCTTGTGTACCTCCTTTGCACAAATTCTTACAGTGACGGATGCAAGGTTGGCTGACTTGACTGAGTTCACTTTCCGTATATACAAAGATATCTTTAACAAGCATTTCAAAGAGGATGAGGCCCAGATGTCTTACTGGCTTGCACCTATCTGCGTAGATCGGATGGTGAAGGACGAGGTTGAATCTCCTGATCTTTTTCTTGACTGGCTCACGGTCGAATATGTCAAGGCCCATAAAGAAATAAAATGGAAGCATGACATGCCACATAGCCAATTCACTAATCATTTTCTCGTCGATCCGTTCGCTGGATACAGACGATTTTTCTCTATTGAAGTTCTTCCCAACCTTGGACCTCTTGATCCCGTGCCTCAGGATGCTGCCGTTTGGACAGATAGCAAGGACAGGAACAAGGGAGTTGCAAACATCTTAGATTACTCGGTCCGCCTCTACAAAAACTGGAAAGAGAGAATGAGAAACGCTGGGGAATGGGATCTAAATCAGCCGGTCATCCTAGCGCACAAAATTCCTACCCGTCTCAATTGGTTGGATACACTAGCTGAAAAGGACATAAAAGAAGAAACAAAGAGCTATCTATGCCCTCAGCCTTTACTGATCTCTGCTGTAAGCATGTAGTGCCGATGATCTCTCGTTCCAGTACTGACGTGGTCACAGCTACCTATAACGGTGGTAGCCATGAGCTATTTGTTCCCGGCTATCATCTCCAGGTTAGAATCATACCTTATCGCTTTGGATGCCTGTGCATCACTAGGTCTTGACACGAAGCTTGGTGTGAAGCCTGGATTAGCTCTTGAGGCCCTCACTAAGGACTCGGATAATACACATGAGCACAAAGCAGAGCAGATTCGCCTTCAACGGGGAATGGGTCCGAACTATGAGCGGCTCGAGTTCATTGGCGACTGTTTCTTGAAAATGGCCACTTCAATCTCAATATTTGCCAAATACCCAGAAGATGACGAGTTTGACTATCATGTTAAGAGAATGTTAATGATATGTAATAGGAATCTTTTCAAACATGCGGTTGCAAATAGGCTTTATGAGTACATTCGGACCATGTCTTTCTCAAGGTACGTCCTCAATACTGCAACAGAGAATGATATCTGACTTCATCAGACGTGATTGGTATCAATCTGGTTTGAAACTTATGATGGGCAAAGGCTTTAATCAGCCTGAACAAAAATTACGGGAACATCCTCTAGGTGACAAGACTATCGCGGACATAGCCGAGGCCATCATTGGAGCTGCACTGATCTCTTGCATGGACACTAACAATAGAGACATGGCAGTCAGAGCTGTCACCGCGTTGGTATGTAGTCTAGATCATGATGTCCTAGAATGGTCAGGCTATTATCGAATGTATAAGAAGCCACAGTATCAGGTGGTATCTCCCTCGGCAATACACCGTGAGCTTGCAGAAAAGTTTGAGCGAAAACATGGCTATCACTTTAGCTATCCAGCATTACTGTACTCTGCTTTCATACATCCTTCTTATCCATCCGCTTGGTCAAAAGGAATACCATGCTATCAGAGATTGGAATTCTTAGGAGATGCCTTGCTTGACATGGCATCCATCAATTTTCTATTCCATCGCCACCCTGACAAAGATCCCCAATGGCTGACGGAGCATAAGGTATGGTAGCCTCTTACTGCTTGGTTTCGGTAGATGAGGTTACTAACGACTTACAGATGGCAATGGTGTCCAACAAATTCCTCTCTGCCCTATCTGTAAAGCTCGGATTCCACCGCCATCTCCGATCACACAGTCCGGCCATTTTAAACGCGATCACCGAATATGTCGCAGAGCTTGAGGAATGTGAGAGACAGTCTGAAGGAAAACGTGACTATTGGACTTTAGCCAAGAATCCCCCAAAGGTAACTCTACCATATGCTAAGATGTTCTGTCAGTGACTGTACTAAAATACTACACAAGCCTCTTTCCGACATTGTCGAAGCCTGCATGGGTGCCATATTCGTCGACTCTGAATTTGATTTCGAAGGAGTACAGCGATTTTTTAATAACAACATGCGCTGGTTCTTCGAAGACATGTCGATCTACGATGAATTTGCAAACAATCACCCCGTCGTAAGTTTTCCCCGTGCCCCACCAGCACCCACACTTCCCTATTTTTTCAAGCCCCCAGAAGACCGACTAATCTTCCACTTACAGACGAAATTAAACAACAAACTCACCCTCGAATTCGGCTGCACCAACTTCCGCATTCTAGCCAGAGAAATCCCCGACATCGACGGCTCTCCCCTTGAGGTCGTCAGCGCCATTCTCATCCACGAGAAGATTGTGGCGGATGGGTCTGCATCGTCTGGAAAAAACGCAAAGGTGAAAGCTGCCGCTAGAGCTCTGGAGAAACTGGACGGCTTGGCGCCTTATGAGTTTAGGAGACGTTATGGGTGCAACTGCGAATCAGGAAAGAACAAGGAGATGGATGAGAAGATGATGGAGACGGTGGGTACGGCGGTCTGAGGGATGGTAGTTCGGGGCAACAAGAGAAGATAGATAGACTTTGGTGACGCCGTGATAACGGTGCGGGGACGGGCCTTAAGGAGAACCACAACTCTTCGCAAGGGATATTTTTGGCTTTCAAGCCTAAGGAAAGATTTACCAGCAGAACCCATTATCTCTCTGTTCGGTTCCATCTAAACGTCGATTTGAGAGACAAGAGCTTATGAGAAGGAGAAGACTGCAAAGGAAATTGATGACACTGTTGCAACAATAACAACAACAATATGAGCACAGGGGAAAACACATATCTTGAGAAGCGAGATTCTCAGCTCTTATGCCTAGAGATACCTTCACGAGCATGATCTTGCTTTTCCAATACACCTCTCTGAATCCCGGTCTTGATCTGAAAGTACAAAACACGGACTGAAAACTCCAACGGATTTTCCGTTCGCACTACCAGGGATTTGAGATTGGGTTTGCCCCAACTCGTCGCCCTATCTATGGTCTCTGTGTTTGCTATTGCTTTTATCACCTTGATACCACTTACTACAGTACATATACCCAACTCTGCCCATCTCACGAAAAGACCTAGATCCCCTTGTGGCTCTAGGAGATCATGACTATTCGATAGATAACATAGTTCTGTAACCACGCAGTACATAGTGTAAAATATGCGTGCTGTGTTTCAATATTTACATAGCGATTTCTTTGTTTACAGCAGATACCAACCATTCTATGCACTTGGTACGACGGGCTTGCGATGAGCTAGAAACACGATGCAACAATAACAAATAGTTTTTCCTCCTACCCCAGAAACTAGAAGCACGGCGCAGCCAAAGAAGTAACTTTTCCGCCTGCAACTGAATCGAATTACTAGATCAATGGATTTTCCACACTGTACTATTCCGGTCGCTTTTGGATTTGATTTAGGAATGCACGATCTGATAGAGTGGAAGATTTGTAGCATACGAGGCGCAGCTTGGGAGCGACTCAAGGGGCCAGGACGAGCGCGAGCAGAGCCATGCGGACGTAAAGTCCGTACCGCATCTATCGAAAAACACCAACGTTAGTTTCGCGCCCGATTCATAGAGATTCGCACGTAGATGCCCAACTCACCTGCCTGAAATAAGCTGCCCTTAAATCCAGATCCACATCCACCCCGATCTCCTGATTCCTTGGCAGCGGATGCATGACAATCATGTGGCTCTTGGCATGCTTCAGCACCGCCCCATCCACCACAAGACTATTCTTCAGCCTTTTATACTCCTCTAAATCCTCAAACCGCTCTTTCTGAACCCGCGTACAATACAGCACATCTGATCTGCCGACGACCTCTTTCGTGAGTTCGTTGCCGGCCCAAACGAGTTGGCCAGAGGAAACTAGTTGCTGGCGCACGTCAGCGGGTAAGGCGAGGGTGGGAGGGAAGATCAATTGCACGCGCACGCCTTCGTAGTGTTGGAGGAGTTTAATGAGGGAGTGCACGGTGCGGCCGTAGCGGAGGTCGCCGATGAAGGTGATGGTACGGCGGGTGACGGTTCCCAGCTCAGTGCGGATAGTGAAGAGGTCAAGAAACGCTTGGGTGGGGTGTTCGCGGCTGCCATTTCCTCCATTGATTATTGGGACCGAGGAGCATTTAGCCGCAATATCGGCACTAGATTCGTCTGGGTGACGCAAGACGACGGCGTCGCCGTAGCAGCCTAGGGTTCTGATGGCATCGTCAAGGGTCTCACCCTTTTGGCTGCTGGAGTGGGTTGTAGCAATGGCGACCGTGCGGCCGCCCAGGCGCTGCATGGCGGCGTCAAAGGAGGCGGAGGTGCGGGTCGAGGGTTCGTAGAAGAGGGTGCAGAGGACGCGGCCTTTGAGGATATCAAGAACGCCTTGGCGTTGGACACCGAGGCGCATTTCTTGGGCCACGGTGAAGAGGACGTGAAGGTCATGGCGGGTGAACTGAGAGACGGAGATAATGTGCTTTTGTTTGAATGGAGAATGGGCCAGGGATTCCAGAAGAGACAACGATAAGGATGTCACAGGATGGAGGACTGAAGGAAGTGGAGGCCCAAACTCTTCAGCGCTTGCAGACATTGTACCACTCGGAGACTGCATGGCTTGCGATTCAGGTTGTCGTCGTCGGAAGGCTGGCTGGGCAGCAAGTCCAGATTGACGCCGGCCGTGGTTGCTATCCGGTTTTGGGCCTAAGCTAGGCGAAACTGTTGCATTAAAAGCAGGCGAGTGAGTCTGGTTCGACTGGATTGAATGCGTAGACATGTCGGCTCCGTGCGGTGCGTTTGGCATAATCTCGCCATCGAGGCAAGTCGTCCGATCCTGAAAGATGACTCTCTGTACTGAGCCGCGCATGGTCTTCCCAGCGAAAGGTGACCAAGTTCGGGAAGTCCGTATCGCATAGGGCCTATCCATTTCGATCTCAATTGAGGTTCCAGTTTGTTCATGGAGCTCAAAAATCTCCTTGGGGTTATCATGCAACTTTGCAGTGATATCCTCTATAGTCAACCGGCCTTCGGAGACGGCGGTGCATAGCAATGGGATGGTATCGGCAATACCTGTTGCCGGTGAATGTGTCTCTTTCATCTCAAAAGCAACCTGATACGGGAGACTGCCAACAGAAAAGACGTCGATGGTAGCCATATACTCCCATAATGCCTTTTGATCCTTGATTGTTGGTAGGAAAGAGCACTGAGGGTAGTCTTCTTGCGATAGGAAAAGCGAATAGACCGAAACATCACAGGTGATCCTCAATCCTTTCGATTTGCTTAGCGCAATGAGCTTTATATCATCTTCTGTTGTCACACTTGTTACATGTAGCTTCCGATTATGTAGACTGGCCAGTAACATGACCGATGCAAGGTCGGTCGTCTTTGCGTCCGTAATCATAGGTTTGTTGTCTGGCCACGCAGCGAAATGGGATGTGATGGCGGCAACTCTACTGATGTTGCAGGAAAGATGATTGAATGGAATAAAAAGAGACCCAACCTCACTTATCACTTGGCTGGCTTGCTCCGCGTTTGTTGACGTAGCGGCAACGGAGAAGTTATAGTCGCAGGAAGCCCCTCGCCTACCGTTCTGCTGCGCTATACTGAGTGATCGTGTGTCTGTCAAAGATCCTTCAAGTCCCAGCGGCATGACCCGAATCATGCTAAACCCAGCGGCAATCGAAGCTTTTGTGACTAGCTGGAAGTCATCACTACCACTAACCGATATGCCAGGAACGAACGCTGCGATATTGATCAAGCCCGGTAAGACCACTGTCCGATGACCTGTCCGAAAGTCGATGTTCAAGATTTCGAAGTCATAGTGTCTAGCTATTGCCTCAATCAGAATTTTCGCGTTTTTGACGTTGGTAACCAAGGGAGTCTGGTAATCTACAGCCATTCTTCGAGTTCTATAACCCTGACTCATGTAATTTGCCGGGCGTCTAGATCTGTTGCTGGAGGGTAGGTTGATATATAAGTCAATGAGATTGTTGGCCAAGTGCTGTATTAGTGAGTGTTCATATTTTTGATTATCTTGCTCATTACTTAAAAGCTCGAGGTACTGCACAGGAATGCCGTGCTCTTCTAGATAGTCCGCTGTCCCAGCAGTGGCAAACAAATTGTATCCCATTTTATGCAAGTTTCGGATGGAAGGCAGCATTTCCGCCTTTTCTTTGTATGTACCGATCGATAGCAATATATTCTTCTTTGGTAATCTGAAGCCGGTCGACATCAAAGCCTTGATGTACGCTTCGTACTTGTCTCGACCAAAGCAAGCGACTTCTCCTGTAGAAGCCATCTCTACGCCCAATACTGGATCAGCACCGGATAGCCTGGAAAACGAAAATTGTGGCACTTTTACTCCCACACAATCTTTTGGAATGTCTGTAGGAGGATACTCGATAAGAGGGACTCCCATAATGGCTTTTGTCGCCATCTCTATTAGATCCACACCCATGACTTTAGAAACGAATGGAAAGGATCTGGAGGCGCGAACGTTGCACTCTATCACCTTTATTTCGTTGTCCTTCGCAATGAACTGGATGTTGTACGGCCCAGTGATGTCCAGTGCATCACCAATTTTTCTCGTCGCCTCTTCAATCCGTCTAACTGTTTCCGGTTCAAGGTCTTGAGGTGGAAGAATGAGCGTGGCATCTCCCGAGTGCACACCTGCGTTTTCAACGTGTTCAGAGATGAAATGACCCACAACCTTACCGTTACGGGCAACGGCGTCCATTTCAATTTCCTTTGCGTTCTCAATGTACTTAGTGATCACCACCGGATGATCTTTGGACACCTCGACAGCCTGAGCCAAGTAGTTCGCAAGATCATCTTTAGAGTAGACAGTGTTCATCGCAGCACCAGACAAAACGTAGGACGGCCTTACTAATACAGGATATCTTACTTTATCGCAAAATTCTGCAGCTTCGTCGAAGCTACTTAGTTCTTTCCACGCCGGCTGGTCGACGTAGATACGATCCAACATGCGTGAGAAATTATACCGGTCCTCAGCCATGTCGATCATTTCCGGAGAGGTTCCGAGGACCTTGACATTAAGACGATGAAGGGGAAGAGCAATGTTATTAGGGGTTTGGCCGCCCATTGAGATGATGACACCGCTGGACGACTCGAGTTGATAGATATCTAACACTGCCTCGATATTGATAGTCTCGAAGTAGAGCCTGTCTGCCTCGTCGTAATCAGTACTGACAGTCTCTGGATTGTAATTCACCATGACGGTCTTAAAGCCTTGATCTCTCAAGGTGCGAACCGCTCTAACTGAACACCAGTCAAACTCAACTGATGATCCAATACGATAGACACCGGATCCGAGTACCATCACGCCATGGTCATCGAAGCTAATATCATGCTCGGATCCATTGTACGTCAAGTACAGGTAATTTGTGAAGGCCGGAAACTCAGCAGCAACAGTATCTATCTGTTTCACCACTGGCGTTATGCCTGCGTCAACCCGCAGACGACGAACAGTCGATTCGTTGAGACTGCAAAACTTGGCAATTTGCTGATCGGAAAACCCCAATTGCTTCGCTTGGCGGATTAAGCCTGGCGAAACGTTTGAGGGATCAAGGGCTTCCATCTTTTTCCCAAAATCACTTAGGCCTTTCAGCTTGCTCAAAAACCACTTGTCGATCTTGGTCATTTCCCATATCTTATCAACACTGTAGCCTGAATACATTGCATTAGCGATTGCGAATAGCCGCTGATCCGATGGGGTTTGCAGCTCATTGTCGATAGACATCAAAGCACTTGTTGCATTGAATCCGAGATTGTGGAAATCGATAGACCGTATCGCCTTCTGAATGGCTTCTTCGAATGTTCTACCAATACTCATCACTTCTCCCACACTCTTCATAGACGAATTTAGTTCGGTGGAGACCCTAGTGAATTTCTTGAGATCCCATCTCGGTATCTTCACGACAACATAGTCCAGCGACGGCTCAAAGCAAGCTGATGTAACTTTTGTCACCGTGTTCGAGATTTCGTTCAGTGGTATACCAAGCCCTAGCTTTGCAGCTATGAAAGCCAACGGATAACCTGTTGCTTTAGAAGCTAAGGCAGATGACCTCGACAGTCGAGCATTGACTTCTATTATGCAGTAGTCTCTCGAAAAGGGGTTAAGGGCGTATTGGATATTACACTCGCCAACCACACCAAGATGTCGAATAACATTGACAGCTGTGGTTCGGAGCATATTATAATCTTCATCAGAGAGCGTCTGCGAAGGAGCTACTACAATGGAGTCGCCAGTATGGATCCCCAAGGGATCGAAATTTTCCATATTACACACAGTTATGCAGTTGTCCCTGGCGTCACGAACAACCTCGTATTCGATTTCTTTCCAGCCCTTCATACTTCTTTCGATCAATACTTGCGGGCTTGCGGCAAAGGCCTTATTACACAGCTCGAGAAGCTGCTGCTCGTTTTCTGCAAAGCCACTGCCTAGACCTCCCAGAGCATATGCTGCACGCACTATCACAGGGAATCCAATGTCTTTGACCACTCGAGAAGCCTCTTCAACTGAGCATGCAGAGGCTGATTTCGCACATTTCTCGCCTATCGACTCCATGCTACGAGCAAAAAGCTCGCGATCTTCAGTTGTGATTATGGTATCGATAGGCGTACCTAGAACTCTAACTCCTAGTTCTTCAAATTCATCCTTCAGTTGAATGCCTACTTGCAGCGCAGTTTGCCCGCCAAACGTAACGTATATCGCATCCGGATGATCATGCTTGATGATTTTTCGCACCGAGTCAGCAGTCACGGGGAGGAAGTAGACTTTGTCTGCAAGTCCTTTCGATGTCTGAATGGTAGCGATATTGGGATTTAAGAGAATGGTATAAACATTCTCCTGTTTGAGGGCTTTGATGGCTTGACTACCAGAGTAATCAAACTCTCCAGCTTGGCCAATGCTTAGGCCTCCGCTCCCAAGTATCAAGACTTTCTTCACTGTTATCCTAGGATGTAAGTTCGCGTTCTCCTCAGTGGTACCGCCTGGGAATGCGACGGGCTGTTGCATTGCTTTTGTAGTCACAACGCTCTTCTTGATCGTGTCTATGAAGACATCGAAGAGGAATTCAGTATCTTGTGGGCCAGGAGTGCTTTCGGGATGGAATTGAACGCTGAAATACGGACGACTCCTATGTCTTATCCCCTCATTACTGGCATCGTTGGCATTCACAAATAGCTCTTCCCACTCAGCAGGCAAAGTTCTCGAGTCCACGGCATAGCCATGATTCTGGGAGGTGATATAACATTTTCCCGATGCTAGACTATTACAGGGGATATTGTGGCCCCGATTTCCATATTTCATTTTTATGGTTTGCGCGCCTGCAGCACGAGCGAGAAGCTGATGGCCAAGGCAGATGGCAAAGATCGGAGTCCTCCCCTCTTCCAAAGCATTTGAAATATGTTGTACGGTAGTCGTTAGCATGGCAGGATCTCCAGGGCCGTTAGAAATGAAAAGTCCGTCAAAGTCCTTCCCGCAAAGAGTCAGAAAGTCATAGTCCCAAGGCACAACTTGAACCTCCACACCCCTTGAGACTAAACATCTTAGCTGATTGTATTTGAGTCCGACATCTACACAGATAACACGTATGAGGCGTCCAGATGGATGCTTCAATGCATTGGACACGGATGGTCTATATATGCGTGGCTCTCGTACAGATACTGCGGTAGAGGTTAGTACCTAGGCAAATTAGGGGATAAAATGTACGAGGACATTACCGCCCGCCACTAAATTCTTGATATTAGGGTTAACCCATTCAATCCTCTCGTAGTGTGCTCGTATATTTTGAGGAACGGAATGCTCTATAGTTCTGCTCGAACCAGCCGTACCATTTCCGTTTACCATACCGTTTGTTCTGGGTTTGCGTTCTATCAGCATTTTGCCTAGCATACTCCCTTGCTGTCGGATTCGCTTCGTAAGAGCTCGAGTATCTACACCGAAAATTGCAGGAATTCCCTCCTCTTTCAGCCAGCTGCCTAACGACGATGTTGCAAGATGATGAGAATAGTCCTCTCCTGAGTAAGATGTAACAACAAGCCCGGCGACGTGAATCTCGGCAGCCTCAAAATGTGCCGGTAGGTCATGAAGTAGATTATCCTTGGTATCTCTTGAGGGAACCCCATAATTGCCAATGAGTGGGTAAGTTATTACCAAAATTTGTCCTCGATACGAAGGATCCGTGATGGACTCGGGGTACCCTACCATGCCCGTCTGGAATACTAATTCTCCCGAAACGCTCCTTTCCGCACCAAAACTACACCCCTGAAAAAAGGCACCATCTTCTAACTCTAGAAGCATTTGCTTTTCCACTGAAAGCGGATCCGACATCACAAATGTCATAGTGATGGAGACTCCTGTGGAAGATCTCAGGAATTCCTTCCGTTGATGGACAGACTATCCAAGGGCCCGGATACCGTAAAGATCCAATCAACAAAGCATATCAGCGAGTGTGGGCAAGTGACGATAAATCGGCAAATTTTGGAATTCGTTATTCATGTCGGATGAAAAGTGTTTCGTTCTTGGAGTCTCGTCCAAGTTTCTCAATGGAAAAGCCAAAGTCGAACCTGTTATACGACGGCTGACTTTTGCGATATATTCAATCACAGCTTGGAAGTGTTTACCATTGTGGACGATAAACACAATGACGATAGAGCAGCCAATAAACTGTTGGTTGAAATGTGTGGTAAAAAGGACGAATTGTCTGCATGATTGGCAAACTTTGGATCTAATCAGATAAGATCCGAACTTCAGCGACTGGTTCACCTGCGTCATAACTGTTCCTGCATATCAATCTTGCATAAGACGTTGAATACCTCAAAGGCATTTAAAGGAGCTCCTTACTCTGTATGTAGTACAATAAGCTACGCTCTAGACACCGTGAGAGTTTCGGAATGGATAAGTCTGTTGCTCAAGCATTGAACGGGCTTATACCTACACTTACTGGGCCCCTTCCACCTGAGCTATTGGAGCTCGCCGTGTCACTTCTTGCACAATCCCGCAGTAAGGCAAGCAGCCTGAAAGTGGACGAGGAGATTGCAAGGTCTTACGCGTGCGCAAATCTTGCTTGTGAGAGGTGTGAGCGTTCTCATTACTCAAACCTTTGTGAAGGGAAATCTTACACGATGACCTAGGTTGAAACAAACATTAGCTCTGCCTAAAATTGAGCCTCGGCCACCATGTCCTCCAAGAGTATATCAGAAACTCTACAAATTCCTTGATGCTGCGTTGCCAACCGGCACGAGACGGAGCAACCGTTCTCCCAGAGCAAGGGGATCGGCATCAACTTCTACAAGCTCCCCAGCCAAGCCCAAGCCTCCAATTAAGAGGACGCCTCTCAGGTCTACAACACCCAGAAGAAAGACTCTAAACCGTTCTCAGACCCTAATAGAGATACCGGAATGGGTTATGCCTACAATCCGCCAGTTGTGTGAGAGACTCGAGGCTCCTAAGGCTCCACCGCATGTCTTTGCAGGGGTATCCTCTATACTGACACTCCCACCTCCACGAGAAGCAGTTACAGACGCTAGTATAGCAAGTCCTCCAAGGAAGATCAAGGTACCAGCCTTGATCATCGCTGTATTCCTTGTCGTCACTACTCGCTTAGCAGGAGTCGAAACACGTGCGAATGAATATCTTAGGCTGAAGGCTGAAGCTCTGGCCCTTCTCGAAAACAGCAATGTGGAACAAGATGATTGGGGGCAGGTCGACGATGCTGATATCAATGACTGCATGAGAGAAATAAAAGACAAAGGATGGACAGAGCTGGATTGGTTTGCGAACATCCCTGTTGGTGGTGGATTCGTCAATGCCGATGCAGACGATAACGAAGGAGAAGCCTCACCAGACGAAGACGAAACATACAAAACCATGATAGCACCCATGGAATGCACAAATAACTTTAGAGGCTCAAACAATGACTATCTTCAAGCTGGTCTAGGCACTATGGTAGGCGTTCATCGACCTGCAGCCATAACTACTGATCATATTGTAGATGCGCGATAACGTCGACTATCTAAGCGAAAAGCGAAGATCTGACTATCAGAAGTGGAAAATCGGTATCTTAATGCGCATTGAGGAATTGCGAAACGCTCATTATATGGACGTGACTACGGATTGAATCTTCTTACGCGCTCCATCATTTAGAGTGATGTCGTTGTTGACGGCCTCAGAGGTTCAATCACATCCGAGAGTTGTATCACCTTCGTTAGACGATTCAAGAAGCCCCCGAGGATCCAAGCTGGCGAATGCAGCGATAAGTGGCGGACGACTAGACATATTTACACGGCGCCCTTCGGAGTCCCACACTGACCTCCCGCTTTCTTAGCTTGTCATACCTCCACAACCTTGAACATCTTCTTTCATTACTTCAGTTTGACCACCGTCTCAGTTGATGAGCATGGACGCCAAAACGATCTGTCTAAGGTAGCCTCAGTGCCTATTCGCTACTTCCAACGCGACAATAGTCGCTGCTGGTGAGGTTGTTCGAACTACTACAATCAGACCCATTCGATGGAATCCACTAGCGTGCATCGTAATACATTCCATCTCTCTCACGCTTGCTTCATGAAATCCATAAGGTCCAATCCGAAGCCCGAGGAACTTCCCGTTCCCTTGGATTTGTCCAACATAGCTTGCAACCCACTCTGCTTCCGAGTCTTGGCTCTCTTCTTGCTGCTAATGTTCACCGAGACGGGATTTGGAGAGATTTGGACTTGATTCCCTACTTTAGGCGCGCTCAACAGAGCAGGCTCCGCAGAAATCGTGCCAGAGGTACTAGCAGCGTTATGAATTCGTGGTCGGCCAAATCTATGTCCTCGAGATGACTGCATTGGTGTGGTAGTTTTTCGATGACACGTGAGACACTCGACCACAACATGTTTCTCAGCAGGACATTTTACCGTTGCACTGGATCGACGCTTCTTCGTTTTCGAAGAAACCTTTGATTTAGAACGATCATTAATTGTGATCCGCGAAGTCCACCCAGGAATTCTGATGGTGCCACAAGCACCGCAAGCAACGTTTGGATCGGCTCCTTTTGGCGGAGCTATCTCATTTTCGGTAGCCACAGTCATGCGTTCGAGCATTAAATGCGCTGATGTCGCTGGTGCGAGGGTGGAGTAGTGGTGTGCTGAGGCGTCGAGAAATTTCAGCCGCGCGGTCACCGTAGCAGAAGCCATGTTTTGCTCGGTCTTGTAGTTACATTGTAGAGCGTCGTCGACGGCAAAAGAATCGGAGTTTATTGCAGGTTCGACAATGGGAGGTTGTTAATTGTTGGCGACCTCCGAAAGACGGTACTGTGTACTGTACAGTAGCTCCTCTCGGCTCCATGCATTGGCGGCGGGATGATCCATAAAGTCTTAACCGATTGGTCTTAGCTTTCGGTCACTTCTAGCCCTACCCGGTGGTTCTTCGATGTAAACATGGGCAAGCCAATTGTGTCAGTAACATATATGGGATCACTCAACTCCGCTTCTATAAGTCTCACTGGTGTGCTCAATTCGAAACAGCTATGAGATACCGCATCTATATCGGGAGAAATCGCCTATAGAGGAATGCACGGTCAGCTCTGAAGCTGCATTTGAGGGCACGAAGTGACTATTAGGAAACATCATGCGCATCGCCATTGAAGGCTGTGTAAGCACCACTTTGCTTGCTCTTGAGTGGTTGTCTGATCGTTATCGTAGGGGCATGGTACACTTCACGCCATCTATGCTTCCATTAAGAAATCATGTGAGATAAACAATTGGGACGGTGTCGAACTCCTCATTATAGGAGGGGACTTTCAGGTACTTTTGATACTCAGGATCGCGTTCGAATTCTTATTCGATAATAACATCC
>JAABUL010001067.1_pt1 | contig 54458 bp, 64 predicted proteins | sample 5559151 | NCBI WGS metagenome assembly JAABUL01 (sample SAMN10711876, study PRJNA513368) | rock metagenome | isolation source: Antarctica rocks | place: Antarctica: Victoria Land, Pudding Butte sud
TAAGCATAAGGCACAGTAGGTATTTATTATTGGGACATTGATAGAGCATCCATATCCAGTTATCCACTCTACATAGCCTGGTAGACGCCCCGCGGCTCGGTCAAACCGGCATTTGGGATGTTTCAGGTTAACAGTGATGACTAATATCAGAGTCACGTGATTGATTCCTCGAACAGCAATAACAAGACTTTCCTTCGGCATCACAGTACTTCATATTCCTCCCTGAAATCTGCCAAGTTTATCAGAGTGCCCCGGCGTGCCCGGGTGTTGGAGGCAAACATGATGATGGCACCAGACAGGCAATAGGGGTCGGTTTCGCTTAATCTGGTGCTACTTTTCAATTGGTTCAGGTGGGATCCAACGTCGCCAGAAGCTCTTCATCAGAGTGGTTCTCAAGATACCACCGGCGCCACAACGAAGGCCAACACTTAAGAAGCAGGACAGCTACGGCAGGGCGAGCGGGTGCTACCGCCGGCACGCGAGCGGGAATCCCCTTTTATCTGACAGCTCGTCATCATGTTCATTATTGTGTGTGCACGGTACTTGCGTATTGACATCTTATCGTAGATTAGACATTGTTATCGCCATGTTATCGATCCGGCGATCAATAACCCGATTGCATTAACGACGGGATCACGCCTGTTGGGCCCTCATAGCCCTGGCTAGGTACTTACTGAGGGATAGTTGGCATATCTACTCCGTTCAATTGGATGCAACCCCCACACCCAAGGTAACGGCCGCTAGGGCCGGAAGTGTCACTACTGCAGATTCAAAGAGCCCTAAAAGTGTGGTGGCCCCCAAGTTTGCGGATGTTAAGGGAAGATTATTGAGTTCATTGTTGCGGATATGATAAGCGGATGTGAAGCACATGCATTTTGGACAAAGTATATACTCTTCGCTGAGCAGGTCCTTTCATATTAGTCCTTCAGCCTCTCATGTTCCCTAACCCACTGTCCCTCCAAAGCCTGAATGGCAGCTCCAAAGCCGAGAGTACTTCTGATAGGGCAGATCTTCTACGCTCAGGCAGAATGGGAAGCCCTGAACGCTATTGCTGAAATCACGGTACGGGCTCCATGGAGACCTGGCGCAGTGTTGAAAGTCTTCTGCAAGTCAACCAGCTGACATACCGATTGCTGACCTAGCAAGTCAGCAGTACAACCAGAAAGGAATTCCTCAGCGATTGTACATCCGGCCTTCACAATGATGTTTACGCCATATCCAGGACCTATGACTCAGTCGCGGTGTGTATGATCAGAGACTGGGATTTATATTGCATTGGAAAGCTTAATGATGGTCTGTGTAACCGACAGATAACTGGAAGAATTGACAAAGCACTCATCGACGTTTTGCCTAAGAGCGTCAGATACATATGCCATAATGGTGCGGGATATGATCAAATCGATGTCAACGCTTGCACAGCTCGAGGTTGCAACTTCCTTTTCCAGTTTCTCGACCAAGCTCGTTCTTTCTGACTATCCCGATTTCAGGCATCGCCGTCTCCAATACCTGTGGGGTCGTTGACGCAGGCACTGCCAATACGGCCATGTATCTTCTTCTGGGCGCTCTACGTCGATCTCACGTTCCTTCTACCGCTATCCGTGCTGGCAAATGGCGTGGAAACATGGGTCTAGGCCATGGTCCAGAAGGTAAAGTTCTGGGCATCCTTGGAATGGGCGGCATAGGAAGAGCGCTGGCCCTGCGAGCGGTTCCGTTTGGTTTCCAGATACAATATCACAACCGGAGACCGGTCTTTGGCGAGCTGAACCCGACAAATGCCAAGTATGTGTCGTTCGAGGAGCTATTGAGAACAAGTGATGTAATCAGTATACATTTGCCTTTATCACACCTCACGAGATATATGATAGGGCAGAAGGAATTTGCAATGATGAAGGACGGGGTTGTAGTAGTGAATACGGCAAGGGGATCGATCATTGATGAGAACGCGCTTGTCAAGGCGTTGGACTCGGGAAAGATATTCGGCGCAGGATTGGATGTGTTTGAGAAAGAGCCAGAGATTCATCCAGGTTTGATTGAACATAATAACGTTGTTCTCCTGCCGCACGCTGCTTGCTTGACGTTTGAGATTCAGGTATGTGGAATTATGGATAAGATCTCTATCGGCTTGATCTGTCTTCTGTGGATATGGAGGATATCCGATATGTGTAGAGAGTTCTTGCTAACGCCAACGTTTAAACAGCGAGCAATGGAAGTTTTAGTGATCGACAACTTACGCAGCGCCATAGAAAACGGCAGCTTGCTGACACCAGTAGCAGAGCAGCAGAAGAGTAAGTTGTAGCGGACAAATGCGAAAGGGGAGTGAGGAAATAGTAACTAGACGGGTAAATTGACAGCACATACGAGGAGAATTGGGGGACTGGGAGATCTGACGCCGCTTCTGTAACGCTAACTTTCCTGTTGTTTAGCTCTAGCCAGAAGAGAGTTCAAAAGTAATCGAGGCTCTTCCAAATCCAAACCTAGGCAATGCTTTGAAGGGGAATAATGGCTCCGACAGATATCGCCCGAGCTAAGGCTGCATATGCTAATAGCCTTAAAGACTTGTTTTGCACAAGGAAAATATACCATCCTCTAAGAGCTGAAGGAAACCTAGTCAACGTGCCAATCCGCCGGAGAACCATGTCTTGGCTCGACAAAGTCTACGTGGGGTGGCATTGTTGAGGTTAGAGAAGACCACCGAGCAACGATAGAAGAATAGGCAGCCCGCGTTCCAATTGGTAATTCCCAATTGGTCGACTAGCTCAAACATTGAGTTCTTTCTTAAGTAAATGCCATGTGAAGTGATCTACGAATTCCGGTCATATAGCGTTTATATTGCTGTTCCTGAGTGCTCTTATTTGTTTCACATGTTTTACGTGCTTCTTTGGTCGTTTTAAAACTACCTTTTACTTGAACTTGGGTTAACCGAACGAGATGGCGGGTTGAGTGAGATTCGAGGATGGAGGTAAGATCAGCGGAGCAATCAATGGTTAACAAGTATATGGGTTTGACCAAAGGGGTTTGCTTTTTTCAAGGTAATGGAGGTTGATGCCCCTTTCTATTCACTCTAGCCAGAATTTCTAGCCCATTCTGGTGAAACTCTCTGCAAGATTTTAGAAGGCTTTGAGTACCTCAAAACTGGGAAGTGGAACCAGCCCACAGATATGGCCTAATGCTAAATAGGAAATAGGAATGTGTTGTCTTAGCTCAGGTTTCTAGCATTCATCTCGTTGATCTCGCTTGATCGTGCAGTAAGTAAGGTAGGTATGGTCTCACCCCAGACTTTTCTTCCTCGTCCTGCAGCACCACGGCGCCCGAACGTCAAGAATCGAAACTATAAGTCAGCATTCTATGACAGTTGTCGCACGTTCCACTGCACACGAGGTTCAAGACACTAGTCTACTTCCACACGAGGTTCAAGGCACTTGTCCACCTATTCTAACGTATCAGGTTTAAGGCACTCGCTCGCTTGTCCATCAAATTGCCTCTATCTTCGTTATAAGTTCCTTCTTGCAGCGAATCTGGTATGATTCAGTAACCTTGTGCAAGTTTGAGGTCGAGACTCTACGAGCCAGCCATCATGTCAGCCATTATGGGGTTTCCAGATCGAATGCGCAGGTCAAGCAGGCTTGTCTATTCTACCACACCGAGGCTTCATCAGAATGGACAAGGTTGGACGATGCGCACAATAACCCACGCTTCGCAAAGGAGGATATGAAGAATCACTAGAGAGTAAGAGTGTACTCCGTAGTGAAGACAAGCCAAATCAAGCCAAAGATAGCAGAGGCTCCGCCAAACATCAACAATCTAGTATTTGACGGAGGCATCCAATTTGACCAATTGGCCGATGTACCAATTAGGCAGCCAATGAAGAAACGAGCGGACGTGATCAAGAAAAGCCACGAAATCAAGTTCAGGGTTCTCCTTGAAGCCCGGTCAGTACGAGAATGTTTCCGTCAAGGAATGGGTCTCGGCGTTCAAGCCAAGGAACCGCTTCATCGAGATCGAATTTGACTACAAGGAGGCTCCTACAGGATCTGACGTCTGCACCAAAGCAGCCGAGAACAAAGGCAATGGTAGAGAAGCCGTCGAGAAGTTCAGGGGCCTCACAGAGGACTTGCACACCGATGGCCTCACCAGTAGCAGTGTCGGCAATGGCTTCGAGAATAAGGCTGACGAGGATCGGGATATTGGTAGATTGCGCAGCTCTATGGTGGTACCAAGATGAAGAGTCGCCCGTAGATTCAGGGTCAGTCGCAGACACCTGGCCAGTCGTAGACGACAGCATGAGCGTCAATAAAGGAAAGGTCATCAAGTCTGTTTAGCGTCATTAAATTCACCCGGCTTACCCGAATTCGCTTGGTTTTTCCCCCTACGCTCTTCAGCTACAACGTATGCCCTTCTTTTCTCGCTAGGTCTCTTTCGCTAAGGGCTTGGGTTTCTGTGCTTGACTCGACTGAAGGAGATGTGTAGGCGTACGATGAGGTGATCGGTGGCGGTCGAGGACATGGAAATTGAGTAAGGACCAGAGTATTTATCTCCTATCACTAGTAGTCATTCCATTTAGTCCCTATGGATCTCAGATCAATGTCTTGTTCGTCTTGTAGGGATTTCGAATAACTATGACGTCGGCCTTGGGAGAGCTGTCAGCTTGTATTGATGGCACAAGTAAAAGAGTTCGTACCGATCCTTTGATACCAACGCCTCGAAGCGGACGAACGATGAGTCAATTTCGTTTGTAATCTCTGCCTCGAGTTCATCATACTGGTTGCAGGTTCGAGATGCACCCAAAGCGATGGGTATTTGACGCATTGTAGATGAATCTCTCTCTCGTCATACTGAACAAACTGTTTAGGGCTTGCAATGATGAAGAGAACCCATAATATATTCAGCTTTCTCGTCGCATGAATCATCAGGTGAGAATTGAAAGTTAGTGAACAGACACCAGTTGCTGGAAAGAGCATGGCTTCAGGCGATCTACAAGTATGAGTGGTAGTGCATATTGTGAGTAACCACATGTTTCTTGTTGATATTGTCAAACGAACACCTAGTCTCATCGATTTTCTTGCTTTTACAAATCTGAAACACATAGAGCAAGATTTTTGAATAGCATGTGCGGCAGATCGACTTTACAGCTGAGATTGTTGATTTGCATTATGCGAGTTTGTTGTGTGTGTTTCGTCTTTTCGACTTCGACTCTTAAGCTCTTTATTTTCGTCTTCGTTTTATCAAAGTGCCGAACCATCATCATACCTTACCTGTCGAATTACAGAGGAAATGCTTGATAAGAACGCCTGTGAATAGGTTTACTTTGCAGGATTTTAGTTGTGATTCTTAATTTTCAAACATTCGATAAGTTCGTGACGACTTCTACAGATATCTGAAGACTAATTTGACATCATGAATAGACTTACCGAATATTAAAATAGTGCAAACGAGAATTTTCCTGTCTGTTCGTCTTCTGGATTAGTCGACACATCCTACTGCGAAGCTCTTAACCTACCCAGCGCCTATCTTCGCCATCCAAAAAGGAGAAATGTGATCCTCGATCTCAAAACCCGCAAGGAGGTAGAATTTTCTGCTAATATATTAGGGAGCGACGTCTACAGGCAAAAACATGAATATATAGTCCCGACGCTTACTCCTAGTGTGTGGTGGTCATCAGCATGAAGTCGCCATTTTGGACTACGATATACTGATATTAAAGCTAGAACGCCAGAGTACCTATTCCATCCTCGACGAAGACAATGCGAACTCGGAACTAGAAATACTTGCAATGGACTGGCGCTTTCCCGTTCAGTCAATTCTGTGTTTATTCGAGGCGCCTGTTTTACCACGGGGTCGGAACGGTCTCATCACTGTACATCTTGAACGTACAAGCTGCTGAGAACTACGCAAAGAGAATGGAACGTCTTCAGGCATCATTTAGCTTTTGGCTTTTATGGATATAGCATTGTCATATTTAGGCTTACAGGAGAGCGAAGATGTTGCAGTTATTACAACACTCTTCCACTAGTTCTCAAGGATCGTGGAAAGGAAGATTCCGATTTATTTTCTGTTTTGTTTGGCACGTTTATTGGGAGAGATATAGTTGGAAGAGACGTGCATCGCAATAATGAACCGATCCTCGGCTAAATCCCCCTTTTTGGGCGGCTCACCAATCTGGATCCCCAACCCCCACACAGCGTCCCAGCCATCCATCAACCATCAACAACAGCCATCAAATTTCTGCCTTCAATATGTACAGAATGGCTTGCGCTACATTTTTGATCGGGACATACGTTCACGACCTACTGTACATTCCACGACTTTATGACCGACATGAACCTCAGTGATGCAAAACTGGGTTTCGTTAACAGTAAGGCAAACGCATAAGATGAGTTTTCAAAGCTGCAACTAACGGTTTCCCACATTATAGCTAGCAGACCCCAATTGATTCATACCACCTCCAAGCAATCCGCTACAGCTTCGGATGATTACAATTCATTGCCATCGGACGAATCGAGTACCGGTACAACCGTTCTACGATACCAAACGCCCCCCTCGCAGATGAGGACCCCCAACGCAAGTCGAGATGCCCTGCAATCAGAAGCTACGATACCCCCACTGAGGTCTAGAGCACGCGAGCAGCCTGTGCAGAAATCCAAACCTTCCCCTCCTAAAGAGGGCGAGGTCCCAAAATCGAAGCCAGTGACTGCAGACGGTCCACAACCACGAAAGCGTACAGATAATGAAATCTGTCCTCCGACACCAGGCGTAGATGATACACCGTATATTCGGTTCGCGATTGACCAATTATCACGCGATGAAGAGCTATTTGGGCGAAGACGGCAAGGGGGCGCGAGCGAAGATTCGTACCCCGTTGGGAAGATCGCACCTGATGAAGATATAAATTATCGATCAACAGGTCACAAGAGACAACACTCGGATCACGAGATCAAGCGTCCAGATTTACCACGTAAGTAGATCTGTTTATAGGTCAACAGCCGATTTCTGATAATCTGACAGCAACTCACAACGTCCGATCGATTCCTGTAGTGTCGGATGAAGAATCATGCCATTACCCCAGGCCTAATTTCGTACCTCAACCGCTCCGACTCCTCTTCATTATGACCGTTGTCTTATGCTGCCTCCTCGTTTCAGCGGCTCTTATTTTTTGCAACATCCAGTCAATCCGGCACCATGGCCTGCTCCAATATGACGGCGTGGGAACCAAACGCTACTTCCTCTTCGAATATTTACCACAATTACTTGCTATACTTATAGAGATCTCGCTTTTCATAATACAGTCTGCCGTACAGAGGACACTTTCGTTTAGCACATTGGCTTCAGGACAGAGTACTGAGAATTCGCGGATATTGCACGGTTTGGCGTGGTTTCCAACCAACTTTTTGATACCCAATCTGTCATTGTTCAAGTATGGGGAGCCTGTATTGGGCTTGTGCTATATAATCTTTTGGCTTTCGCTTTTTACAGTGCCATTGCAGAGCTCGTTTTTTCAAACTCGATATTATTCACTCGATGGGCAGGACGTTTGGAGGTGGACCGCAGTCCGGCCTGTTGGGTGGACGCTCCTGATACTATACGTGCTTTTAGTGATTGCGCTGGTGCTAGTGCTACTTCGATTTTCGAGACAAGACACTGGGTTGCGCTGGGATCCGAAATCAATCGCCGACCTGTTGGTTCTGCTCCACTCGTCAAATATAGTCTCAGACTTTGCGGGATCAGAAATTAAGAGGACCGCGCAGACAGGGCATGCCTCGAAGAATTACAATATCGACTCCTCATCAGGTCGACCAAATGAAGCATTGGACAGCTTTGAGGAGGGAATTGTACGTGACGACCACTCAAGCGGCGGCAAAGCCAAGGCAACGCATCGTTTGGCTGAGCCAGAACATAACCGTCAGCGATCGATACCGTCAAGGCTAGATTCTTTCCAAACAGACGCCCATTCTCCAGCTGTCCAATGGACGCCGTGGTTCCTCAGAGACACGTTTGTGGTCGCCTGGACTGTCAGTGCTTTGGTTTTGACGTTGGCCTTCATTGTGGTTAGCTTTTTAAACCACGCTGTTGAGGATGGATTCTTACCATTACTTCCCGCGCCTACCTCACCTTTGGGCTTCTCGCCCGCCAACTTCCTCTACAGTTTCTTGCCATCGCTCCTCGGCATGATCCTGTTCCTCGCCTGGCAGTCTATCGACTTTTATTTCCGTGGTCTTCAGCCATTTGCAACCCTCTCGGATCCGCATGGCACCACAGCCGAAAACTCCCTCCTACTCGATTATACCGCCTATTTCCCGATTGAAGTGAGCCTCAAGGCAGCCTTTGCTGGCCACTACAAAGTCTCCTGGATATCGTTCATTTCCCTCCTCTCCATCACCATTCCTGTCCTCGGTGGTGGTGTATTCACCGCTCAATTCTTTGTGGCAACGCAGGACGTCCGAATAGCCGCTAGCATGCCAGGCTATGAAGCCCTGGTTGGCTTCGTTCTTGTCTACGCTCTATCCTTCCTCATCATCTGGCCCACTAAGAAGCGGTACCTTCCACATGGAATTAGTACACTTGGCCAGCTCATGACCTTCTTCCACCAAAGTCCGCTGCTGAAGGATAATGTATTCCGGGAGCCTCGGACTAAGGTCGATTTGGTGACACGACTGCTCGGGGAGCATTCCAGTCCACAATACGCTTTTGGGGTCTACACTGGCAGCGATGGGAATGAGCATCTTGGCGTTCATCGTCTGCAAAGACTGGCTGGTGCAGAGACGTGAAATGTTTCTCGGACCTACGATTTTAGAATACTACAAGCATTTGAGCGGTGTATGATTCACGACTATATGAATACTTGGATAGAGACGTTGATGGATGGCATTGCATAGACATGTAGAATATAGTATAAGACTTGGTATAATAGCCGACGGGAACATGGGTTTTACAGCATATGTCGTACTCGATCTCTACACCAAATCCAAACCCTATTCATCTGGTACCACTGTGGTCTGTGGATGAGACGGATGGCAAATGGAGGTCAAGAAGCCGAGCACGTGACCAGTTTCCGATGTTCCGCAAGCTTACCCTAAGGGACGGGAGTTTGGTTTGTACTTCCGTATTCCGTATGTACTGCGCCCAATTCCCTCACTTGTGACTCTGTGAGCCGAGATGAGTGTTTTAGTGTTACGGCACGCTTCTAACCCCCACCGTGTTACATTACACGATGGAAGAAGATGGCACCAAGGTACAATGTAATCTCCTGGGCCGTCACCTTCTCTCAAGGTTTCGGATGATGGAGAAATCCGCGGTTCCTCATCATCAATGACGTTTTGCGGTGGAGAGCGAGCGAGCGAGCGCCTCGAGCACTTCCCAATGATGGTCTCAGGTTTCGCCCAAAAATACCTCAAAGCTGCAGGGGAAATTGCAGGAGGGTAAAAAAATGTGGGACCCCTCGGACCCCACATTTCGGCCGGGCGTTAGACCCTAAAATAAAAAAGATCGTCAGGAACGAACGCTTACTAATAGAGTACTGTATCATTCATCGATACCACAGTATGTCCTGTGATTGGATGCCGGCAACAAGACGCAAGAGCCGGCATACGGTGGCCCTAGTAGTAGAGCCGCTACAGTGGCCCCTGACCCAACATCATTGGACGAGTCTATGCCGCCCCGTTGTAAGTGCATCGTCCGGGTCCACTCATTGGATGCATCGATTCAAGCGCTGCTTTCTGTTTGCGCGCAGAGTGACCTCAGGGCCTCAACCATGTCTGATGCTCGTATTGGAGCATCGACTAGGAGGTAGTACATAGTAGTACCGCCCGTAGTACCGCAGTAAGAACATGTGCCTGTTCAGGGGGGCTTACCGCGGGGGTTGCATCCGTCTCATTCCTTAAGGTATGTACAACTACTACACCCACTGCCGCCCTTTCTTTCACCCTTCACTCACTACTACCGTCGTTGTCCTTCGACACACCACCACCTTCTTCCATTGAACCCTTTCCTGTCATACCATATATCGTTCTGTCGTCACTCGTTCCGGCAGTAACAAAATATATCATCCTTTAAAAAGCTTTTAATTATATCCCTACTTAATAATTCTTTGATACCTGGAGATATTGGGAAAGGCAAAGTGTCGATGTTCCGTGAAAAGGCTTGTTAAAACATCTCTGAAGTAAGGCGCATGGTACATTTTTGACATTTTTGGAAATTCCGTCACATCAACGTTATTCGTTAGTGAAATGGCCGGATGCGCTGCGCAGCAAACGCACCCGGATGCGTGGGAATCTGCCTTCACCGGTCTCTTTGTTGACATCAAACGACGGGTGTGAATGAAGTACGAAGGCTGTAACCTAGTGCACCGCCGTAATCATTTCTTTGTCTTAAAAAGCGTCTTGCAACTCGGACCATTCTTTCGGTTCTGCATCACTTGCATCGTTCCATCTAACATCTCTATAGACATACACATCATGAGAGCTTCATTTATTCTTCCTCTGGGCCTTTGCCTTGGCCAGGCTTACTCCAATATCATATTCACCCCCGTTGATCTTTCATGCGATACCGAGAGCCCAAACTATACGGGATGTTTCAGGGGGATGCATTGCGTGGAGGGCGAGTAAGGCTTCTCAGACAATCGAGACATTGAACTATTGGATTTTGTACTGACCGGGAAATTTGATAGGTGTAAAAAGTCGTCGGAGCCCTACTACCCCCAATCTCTCAAGCGTGACCATCCCAAAGAAATCGTCAAACGGGCATATTCTACAGATGGTACGTGTGGGCCAAACCACGGCAATACACTTTGCGACCCCAACAGCACGGTTTACAAGGGCACATGCTGTTCTTCCTACGGATGGTGTGGAAACACTCCCGCTCACTGCGGTACAGGCTGTCAGTCTGGCTGCACTGGCGCAGCGCCTGTAACAGACCCAAAAGTACCTCGATCTGATGCTCGTTGCGGATCCGCGTTTGCAGGTGCTACATGTGATCCCAACGGACCCTTTGGCGGATGCTGTTCTTCAGCTGGGTATTGTGGGAAGGATGCTGCGCACTGCACAAACGGTTGCCAAAGTGGCTGCGTAACCAGCAACGGAGGGGTCACGACGACCGCCAGCTCCAAGACCAGGGCGACTTCTGCTGCTGCGACCTCCCAAGAGCCAGTTCTCGGCGTGCCATCGACCGCACCGGCCACTGGGCCAGCGACAACCGATGGAACTTGCGGTGCGAACAACGGCAACACTGTCTGCGGCAATTGGCCTCAGGGATCTTGTTGCTCAGCATACGGTTTCTGTGGTAGGTCGACTGCTCACTGCGGCAACGGATGCCAGAGCGGACCATGCACCGGCGCTCCTGCCACCCCTGCCCCAGGTCCTGCCCCGGCTCCCGCAAACCCCAACGGAGGGTCCATCAAGGTTGTCGGTCAAGCCGGTGTTCCGGCTATGCACGCAGGTCTCTTGCCAAACGGAAAAGTTGTCTTCCTCGACAAAGTCGAAAACTACACCCAAATCAAGCTCCCCAACGGCCAATATGCTTACTCTGCAGAATACGACCCTGCCTCAAACACAGTTGTTGGGCTTCAATACAAGGTTCGCGCCCCATACATGTGTACTATTTTCTTGACTAACCTAGATCCAGACCAATGCATTCTGTTCCGGTGGTGCTTTCCTCCCTGACGGACGCTTCATCTCCGTTGGCGGCAATGCTCCCCTTACATTCATTGACCCTACCGTAGGCGACGGTTTCAAGTCAATCCGTACGCTATCCCGACCTATCGGCAGCAACGCCAACGACGGACAAGCATGGCAGGAATCCACTAGCAATCAAATCTCCACTGCACGTTGGTATGCCTCGGTTCAGACGATGCCAGATGGAACCCTATTCGTAGCCTCTGGAAGTCTCAATGGATTGGACCCTACAGTCCCTGCAAACAACAACCCTACTTGGGAATTGTTGACTGCTCAAGGTACTCCTAACGGCAAGGGTAGCACCACCCTTGATATTCTTTACAAGAACCAGCCATACTACATGTATCCTTTCATCCACCTTTTGAACGATGGAAATCTTTTCATCTTCGTATCCAAGTCCGCAGAGATCTTCAATGTTGCTACCAACGCCACCCTCAAGAAGTTGCCAGATCTCCCCGGTGACTTCCGTACTTACCCCAACACGGGTGGCAGCGTTCTTCTTCCCCTTTCAAGCGCCAACCAATGGGCCGCTGACATCATCATCTGCGGTGGCGGTGCCTACCAGGACATTACATCCCCTACCGACCCTAGTTGTGGCCGTATGAAGCCCTATGACGCCAACCCAACCTGGGAAATGGATTCCATGCCCGAAGGCCGTGGTATGGTCGAAGGGACTCTGCTTCCAGACGGGACCGTCATTTGGCTCAACGGCTGCGATAAGGGAGCGCAAGGCTTCGGTGTCGCTACCGCCTCTGCCGCGACTGAGACCGTTCTCATCTACGACCCGGCGCAACCCCACGGCCAACGCTGGACCACAGGCCCCTTCTCCGGCATCGCACGTCTCTACCATTCCGTCTCTTTACTCCTCCTTGACGGTACCCTCATGGTCGCTGGCTCAAACCCCGTTCAAATGCCCATACTCACCCCCGTACCCAACAAAGTCCCTTCGGAAGACTACGTGACCGAATTCCGCGTCGAGAACTACGTCCCGCCCTACCTCTCCGGTGCCAACGCAAACAAGCGCCCCACCAACGTGGTAATCAGCTCTGGCTCTCTCACTGCCAACGGTGCTACTTTCCAAATCAAGTTCACCGCACCCGCTGGTGCGAAAGGATGCAAGGTCGCGCTTTACCACGGCGGTTACGTGACGCACAGTCTGCACATGAACCACCGCATGGTGTTCCTCGATAACACCGGATTTGCCGCTGGAAGCACGACTCAGAAGATTACGGTGACGATGCCGCCGAACAGGAACGTGGCCCAGCCGGGGCCATATGTTGTATATGTCACCGTCGACGGGGTGCCGGCAATCGGGCAGTTCGTCAGCGTTTCCTAAAAGCATTTTTGTCTATATAGGAGCAAAGGAAGTAATAATGTCGAGTCGGTTGGATATATCATGCTTAGCAGAATTTGTATTTTGCTCGGCTTTTTCTCAGAGTTGGCGAAGACTACGAGCATTTAGAGGGAACATCGTCGAACCAATACCTAGTCACTGGAACGTAGCAACAAGCAATGAATCGTCATTCACATCTATTGATTTAGAAAAGCGATGTTTGAAATGACGAAATCAAAACCTTCAATCGACAATACCAAGGCTTATTATACATGAAATGGAATGGCTTCTACCGTAAGGCTGATGAACTAGCGTACTGTATCCCTTAAAACCGTCCGCATTGTTCACATTCACCTCCACCCCACCGACCCAGCTCGCTCACCTCCTTCCTCTACCTACTCACCCTCCTCCCTCTACCTACTCACCTCCTCACTCACCCTCCTTCCTCCAACACCCCACCGACCCAGCTCACTCACCCTCCTTCCTCTACCCACCCACCTACCTACACAGCTCAACACACGACCTAACGAGGAAGAAAAATTCCTTCCGTACCAGACACTGCACCGAAGGCTGTTCAAAAGCTAAAAACAAGCCGTCGATTCAAAAAAAATACTAGATTCGATTGAACCTCCTTCTTCTACATATCGATCTATCCAGGTGGAGAAGGATTGGCCTTTTCAGCCTAAATTACTTCCCCAGGGCTTGTGACCCCCGTTGGATTTTTTTCAGCCTGTTCATTGATAGTTCTTTTATTGACTCGAGTGCGGCTGACCGAAGTTGACACTACAATACTTGTAGACACTCGCTAAGTACCTTATGTAGGCCTGGTTAGTGTTACCCACAGACTATACAATCGCCACCGAACTGTACCATCCTCAAGACAGGTCCTCAATACACGAGATTTCTTCTATTCGTACCCCCTCCTTCAGTACTTCAGAATAGCTGGCCTTTGTAGAATAGCCTCACGGAAACGAAAAATCATCGGGTTCGATGAAAACTCTAAACCGTAGAAATGCATCGATGTCTCTAGATATAGAGGCGTATGAGGAAGACTGACAATTGAATCCAGTTCTGCACAGTCTCTGACACTCAAACGACACGTCGTTAAGTCTTGATTCCCCCTCTTCCTGAGCATATCAACTTTCCAATCAACTTGTATACCTTCATCGTAGTGAGTGCTGAATTCAAGAGCCAAACTTCTATCGAAGGCCATTCTATAGCTCATATAGTGTGTTTATTGGCAAAGTCTCTTTTTCTCAACAGAACAATGATTTGAACGAAACGCAGTCGAATAAGTCTCGAGAGCTTAATCGTCGAAGATCGCTGAGAGTTTCTATCGATAGAACTTCGGCACTGAGGTATATAAGCCGTGTGGTGAGGACGCAGTATCTTGTCCCTGAAATGGCTCGGTGACTTCGATGATCGTTGTAACAGTCGCACATCGCTCGATAAAGATCGTTAATAAGCGTCTTTGGCTGCGTATCGTCGAGTTCGTGACTCTTCTTAGCTCTGATAAGAATAACCAATTGTTATCAGGTTCCCAGCCGGCACCACGTGGAGGTGAGAGTCTTGCCAGCCTCAGCCTGTTCATTACCTCATTCATTCCTGAACGAATTTTCGAGTTCACGAATATGAAGGCACAGAAGACAGAGAGAACAGCTAAACAACGACTCTGAATTCTCACTTCGGGTGTCGAAATTGACGTCTTCGTGAGGATTTTACTATTCATGAGTTTGATTTCCATAAATCGCACGGAGAGCTATTGGGATACACACTCAGATATGCATGGAAATCCCGAAATACCTCAGGCTATGGCTCTGACTCGATTTGATCAAATTAAACGATTTCTGAAGCTATCCGATCCAAATACGGACCCTGAACCCAAAAGCTCTGGCTATGAAAAGCTCTGAACAGCGAAATTGGAACCGTTTTCGACCCTGTTTCAGCAGGCCTGCAACATAATTCTCACTGCATAGACAGTAGATTTTAAACCCTCGATCGACTTCCTTACTGAGTATGTTCATGGTATGTTTGAATCGACTCTTAAAAAGGATTAATTGCTCGTCAACTGACACGTTTCGACCTGAATGTAGATATTGCTTGCAAGCCTGCTGAAACAGAGTCGAAAACGGTTTTAATTTCGCTGTTCAGAGCTTTTCATAGCCAGGGCTTTTGGGTTCAGAGTCCGTATTTGGATCGGATAGCTTCAGAAATCGTTTAATTTGATCAAATCGAATCAGAGTCATAGCCTGAGATATTTCGGGATTTCCATGCATATCTGAGTCTGAGTGTGTATCTCAATAGCTCTCCGTGCGATTTATGGAAATCAAACCCATGAATCGTAAAATTCCCACGAAGACATCAATTTCGGCATCCGGAGTGGGGATCCAGAGCCGTTGTTTAGCTGTTCTCTCTGTCTTCTGTGCCTTCGTATTCGTGAACTCGGAAATTTGTTCAAGCCTGGAAGAGGTAATGAACAGGCTGAAATAATCCAATGGGGTCACAAGCCCTGGGGGTAATTTAGGCTTAGAAAGCCGATCCTTCACCTGAAATAGGTCGATGTGTAGAAGAAGGAGGTTCAATCGAATCTAGTATTTCTTGAACCGACGGCTTTGTTTTTAGCCTTTCGGAGCTTTTGAACAGCCTTCGGTGCAGTGTCTGGTACGGAAGGAATTTCTTCCTCATTAAGTCGCATATTGAGCTGTGTAGGTAGGTGAGTAGGTGAGTAGGTAGGTGGGTATGTAGAGGAAGGAGGTGAGTGAGCTGGGTAGGTGGGGTGTTGTAGGAAGCTGAGGTGAATGTAAGCAATGCAGTAAACAAATATTTTGGTGGGGTGCCTAGTTAGGCTTAGCGCCGTTAATCCTGGTATGGCAGGATTAACGACGGTTTCCTAAATGCAGAGTCACCTTTAACAATGTCTGGTACCTGCCCCCGGACCTTTATTCCTTTAACGATGTTCTCCTCCCGACCTATACCGCCGTATCTGCGCCCTCTAACCCGTTGCCTACACCAAGCTTCATCTCCCTCCTCGAAAACCTGCCTTCGCGCGCCCAAACCCTCCTCAAGCCGACAGTCCCCTTGCTCATCGCGGCGAGCTTTTACCAACACCGTCTCCCGACTCTACAAAACCGTCGAGGAACAACGCTCCCGCGTCTCCACCGGCGTACGCGCACCCTTTCCCGTCCCTTGCCCCCGGCTTTCCCCCCCTCCTCCGAACGAATCCACTAACCCCTCATCTCCTATAACAGCCCTTTTCCCTCCGCGCCGCCGTCATCTTCCTTACCGCCGGCGCCGGCATGATCTTCTACTTCCGGTATGAAAAAGCGCGCATGGAGCGGAAGAGGGTAGCGGAAGCGTCGAAGGGCGTTGGAAGGCCGAAGGTGGGGGGGAAGTTTGAATTGAAAGATCACGAGGGGAGAATATTTACAGATCAGGATATAAAAGGACGGTTTACGCTGGTATGTGGGCATTCGGTTCTGCTTGCTAGGGGGAGGTAAGAACTGCGTTGGAAGGGACTAGAAGGGGTTGACGGAGGGACCGGCAGTGGACACAATGGTGGTAACGTATGTGCTAATATAGGTGGTAGGTCTACTTCGGCTTCACGCATTGCCCGGACATCTGCCCCGAAGAACTCGACAAAATGGCCCGCATGATCGATCTCACATCCCAAGAAACCAAGCAAGAACTCCTCCCCCTCTTCATAACTTGCGATCCCGCCCGCGACACCCCCAGCGTCTTAAAAAGCTATCTTGCAGAGTTCCACCCGAGTATGGTGGGCTTGACTGGAACCTGGGAACAGGTCAAAGCGGTTTGCAAGGCGTATCGAGTGTATTTCAGTACACCGGAAGGCGTGAAGCCGGGGATGGATTATCTAGTGGATCATAGTATTTATTTTTATCTGATGGGTGAGTTTTGTTTCTACCATGAATGGGTCAGAGGGTGGTCATTTGGTGGACAGGGAGTTCTGACACGAGTACTTGGAAATAGATCCTGAAGGCGACTTCGTCGAAGCAATCGGCCGTCAACACAGTGCAGAGCAAGCGGCCAAAATCATTGGAGAACACATGAGTGATTGGAAAGCTGGTGTCAAGGTACGATGAGTAATCGCTAGAACAAAGACCGACGCGACTGAAGAAGAGGAGAAAGAGCGTAAAGGTTCATGATCTAACGAAAAAGCTCAAAGTAAAAGCGGCAAGGGAGAGAGGAGATGGGTGAAAGTCGGTATGTACGAGTAAAGCATCAGTGGCTAAGGTTTACAATGTCTTGGGAATCATAGCAAGGGATCGATACTTCGAGCTTGCACAAACTTTGGAGAAGGGATTCCTCGAGGGATCTTATGGGCGTATAGAATAGGGATAAGGACCGGTATTGTATGTATTGAGCAAAAAGAACATCTCCCCTCCTTATCCCGCCAGCGTTCCCCCTCCACAAACCCATCTCATCATCGCCCTCCCTCTCTTTCAAACCCATCTAGATCCCTAGAATCCCACCTCTTCCCATCCTCGCACCTTTCAGCCTCAGACTCCCAACATCGAGATAAATATCCACATCTCCAAGTCGAGACGAAAAAAAATTCCCGGAAACTTCTAGATAGCAAGCTTGTAACAAAGTATAGCTAGCCTCTCTGGCGTCGAGATACTTGACCATTCACGTACCTTACTAGGTCCATCATCGAAAGAAAAGTGAAAAATTCAGTCAGACAGTGAACCTCATCCAAATAAATAGCCAGACCCATCTATCTACAACAAGAACGAGTGGTGCCGTTCGTGTCAGTATCGAACGCATTTCGTATGGTGGTCCTTGTTTCCAGATCGTCTTCGTTGTAGTTGGTTGCGTTGCCAATTGAAACAGGTTTGTGGTTACTGTTGAATCGATGGGACTGGTTGCGTGGTTGGGATTCTTGGGTAGTGAGATATGGGGTTTTTTTGGGGGGGGGTTGAGATGATGAGAGTTGAAGGCTCTGAGAAGTGTATATGGCAGCGTTTTTGATACATATTCATACGTGTGATGAACCGTATCCTCAAGCTGCGCTTTCACGCCCTGCTTTCACTGTATCGGTTCTCCTTTCATCTCGACTGGCCCCAATCGTGGAAGCGGCACCTCACTTACCACTAGCTAACAACCTTTTCGAGGAAGATAAGCAAGTCCGAAAGTTTGGGCCTGAAGCCGGTTCTATCCAAGCCCAGATTAGGGAGAAATCCCAAAAAAATCCCAAATCGTTTCGAAGCTTTGGCTGGGGAACTGACTCAACAAGTCTGGTTGGCCAAGGATGTTAACCGGTTTTTGTGCATATACTCTTTGTACTCGTAGGTGACTGCCAATAAACAGTGTTTAGTTCGCTGGCCATGGCAATCAAAACCGATAATGTGGCGCTGAAACATTACGAACTGCTTTGAAAGTGAATCGGAAGGCAGCCTAAGATGAGCTTGCGATGTCCCGTCATATCTCTAGGATGCAATCCGTTCACGAAGGTCGTCGTCGGTATGTCAGGTTGATTGAGGACTCATTCACGGTCCCAGGACCTTTTGGAGAACACATTGGTATGGGTTTTTGAGCCGTTAAAGGGAACCGCTCTGGCTTCTAGGTCGGCATCTCGGTACCGTGGGCTTGTCGCCAACTAATTCTCAAAGCCTTCTTGAAGGTAATCCTGAAAGGTCTTGGTTTTCTCCATTCCGAATGTCATGTCATACACACCGGCAAGTCCATACCAGTTTTCTTTCAGCAAGGGGACTGCTAAATTACAAAACATCAGACCTCAAAGCCGACAATCTTCTGGTGGGCTTTGAGGATAGCTCAGTCATCGAAGACTATTTTCGCCAACAGAAAGATGGTATACCTCTTTACAAAGAGGTCGATGGACATCCTATATATCAAACGAGAGCCGACTTTGATGGCTTGAGGAAGGGGATGCTCGATCTCTCAAGATAAGCGACTTTGGTGCTGCAAGTCTTCGGTAAATATCTCCACTCCTCATCGTCGTGACATCCCAGCCCGAGCAATTTTGCGCACCAGAGGGTTCTACTAAAGGCCGGCTGGACTTACAGCGCTGATATCTGGAATCTTGGCATGGTGGTAAGGTCCTTCCGCATTGAAACCCCCCTCTGGTGAGGATGCTACTAATATCTACCTTACTGCATAGCTGTGAAAGCTCTTAGAGAATATCTCGCTTTTAGATGGACGCTAGGCCCGAAAACGACGAGTACTCACGTGAAGCCCACTTCGTCTCAGATGATTGGCCTACTGGGGCCACCTCCGCGAGGACTGCTAGATCGAGCAGACAAAGCAGACAACTCTACTTTTTGCACTACGCAAGGTATGCATCACTCTGTATAAACGTCATCGAAGCTTATGAATCCCCTGTCGCCTTTGTTGATGTTAAGCTGTCTTTTCGGGGCAATTCAGATATCCAAACCTCATCCCCTTCCACAGAGTTTACTTTCTCAAATCTCACACCCTTCCTCCAAGAAGAGGACAAGCGGCTTTTCATCGAGTTTGCATCTAAGATGCTTCGATGGCTTTCAGAAGAGCGATCGACCGCAAAGGAGTTATATAACGATTCTTGGCTCAATTTTGATTCAACGTAGATCAGACAGGTGATTGGTGATGGTTGATGACCCCTGGATATGCAGAATTACTGGCTGGCTATTCTTTATACCTAATTTTTATTTTGACCGATATTATGGTTTTGAACCCTTCAGACAGATCCTCGAGTAGAGGCGCCACCTACAAGGAGTACGCTACCAGTAAACCGATTACGGACTTTGCAGTTTCTCTCATACGGCTTCTCTGTTCAGAGTACTTAAGTGACTACTATCTATCGCTCTCATTTCTTCACTCGAAGACACTCTAAGAATTATGACACAAAAAGTGACTATGACATGTTTCTGATAAACATGGTCGAAGTCATGACAGAAAAGAAAGTCGTTTCAACAACAACGACATTATAAGATACAATCGAACTGCTAGTCCTAACGACTATCACGATACCGGTTATTCGTCGTCATAGCCAGAAACTTTGCAAGGATCATGCTCTCTCTATCATCTCTTTACTGTGTGAGGTCCATGTTGAAGTGCACGTTCACCATTGTCCACACAATTTATCCCGGTCTAGACTTAAGCTTAACTGCAAACCGTACTTACTTGCCAGATCTACAACACCCATGCGGACGTGAAGTGTCCTGGATCTGTACGGCACTTTCTTCGGAATCGCTATGGGACCTCCAGGTGAATGGCCCTTGGTCATGAGCTTCGATGTTTGTCTGTGGATCCTTTGAACTTTGTTTGCGGCCTTTACTCCTTTAACGACTGTCGCCCAGTTCTTTGGTTGGGCCTCGAATGGCCGAGAATGATACAAAGGGAGTGATGGCCGGGACTCCTCATCAAGATGTCTACATCTGCTGTTGCGTGCTCGGTCTGGTGGGGGCATATATTGCAGTCGTGAACATGAATGTGTTGCATCCGTGCGCTTAGTCTTCTTCTCCTTGACAGAATTCGATTGACAGCGTCAACAAGGCACGATACCTCGTCATAGCTTTATCGTCATCTGCAGTCACAACCCCATATTATTAGGTTCTGGTCAGCATTCATTAGTTGTCTGCCACGAAGCAGCACCTGTATTACACCGGGTGGCGACCCTCTAATCAGTCTAGAGTTATGCAACTTCTCTTTGACGGTAAGATCTCCGAGCCAGCGTCCTGAATGCAAGTTAGAATGGTCATCCGACGCTCCCTCTGACATCTTGGTATGGGCGTTGCAAGGTCGAGTAGTAGTTGTTACAAAGAAAAACCCCTTGAGGCCAATTAAAAATCCATGAATGTAGAAGGAACTGGCATCGGTATCTAGAAATATGTCTCTTTTAAGGCGTAATTATTTTTGTTCATCCATCCAGTCAAAGAACTCATACGGATCAAGCACGATACGTTGCCTAAACGCGCGCCCCAGGAAACAGGCATGCTTTAGAATAGGAGAGAAATTTGACCAGAGCAGTTGTAGATTTCTACCCGGCCCGTGTCTATAGCGAAGGTTGTAGTTGAAGGAGCTTGATAATCTGTAAAGTTCGTAGTTGAGCAGTTTCTTGCACACAATGACTAGGCAGCGAGAATCCGGCATACTGTACGAACCTTCACTCTTAAGGGTTCGAAGTAGATTTTAGGGTTGAACGACACCATCCGGGGAGACCTCCCATAGAAGGGTTCACCTAGCACTCGGCTAAACCTAGCAGTCGTCAGACCCTATAGGGCTGAAAATCTACATTTCATATTTTATTGCTGCAATTCTTCAACATATCAGCAAAACGATGGCAGTCACCCCCCCTACCTTCATACCTTCTGAAGATATAGAACTTTCACAGGAAGAGCGCATAACGCTTGCTCACGCCCGTTGGAACGAGGCTTCAGCAGCCAACGAAAATCCTTCCAAAGCAAAACTCGCTCGTCAATATGGAACACCAAGGAGTAATCTTACGGATCGAATCAATGGTCGAACGGCTGCTTCTGCACGCAATCAGCATTTTCAAAGACTTAGCCCCGAAGAAGAAGCAGCTATACGTGACTGGATTCTACGTCTTCAGGCTTGGGGCTGGCCTCCTCGTGTGGAGTAAGTACGTTCGATAGCTAAATAACTAGTAATAAAAAAGGGCGACGATAAGCCAGTCGGAGTCAATTGGCCTCAGAAGTTTCTGAAACGTCATCCGCAAATCAAAACAGTATATATTCCTCCGCTTGACAAAGAGCGTGCTATGGCTCAGGATCACGATATTTTAGCTGCAGGAGCAGGAGCAGGAGCAAAGGAATAACGTGATATCTACAACTGGCCAATCAGGGCGAGGCATGCGTATCAGAAGGGCCTCAAAGAGGTCATATTAGCTACGTAGTTCATCGTTTGAAGCAATAAAATGAAATGTGGATTTTCAGCCCTATAGGGCCTGACGACTGCTAGGTTTAGCCGAGTGCTAGGTGAACCCTTCTACCGAGCCTTAGGGGACCTTTAGTACCCTGCACTAGCTGTAGGGCATCATCACTTACTTCGAAACACTACCAACAATGCTCACCTCCCTCATCCGCCTACCCAAAATCCCCCCAGACCCCCGTTTCGCAGTTGAAGACATATACTCCTCGTCATTGACCACTCTATTCCCGAACGATGTGCAAACCAACCACGGTGATGCCGGCTCTTATGTCATCTACAAATCAAAACGCTTCGGTGACTTGGAGTTAAGACTCACAGATCCGAGCGTCGAAGATGAGAGGCGATTATTCGCTCATTCCGTATGGAATGCGGGTGTTCAGATGGCGGAATACGTTAGTGGCTGTGCTACAGGTCTAAATGCAGAAGAAAAGAGGTCCTGGGATGTCACTGGGAAGAAGGTGTTGGAGCTCGGCGCTGGTGTGTCTCAACTCCGCTGAGAGTGGGCATAAAAGAACGGGGCTTACGTGACGTTTACAAGCCAGGTAGCGGCCTTGCCGGCATTGTCAGTGCCCTCGCCGGAGCCGACGAAATGGTAATATCAGACTATCCCTCACCAGAAGTCATTGCCAATATCAACGTGAACGTCGAGAAGAACGTTCCGGAGTATATCCGTAACAAGAACATCAACCAACACCATACCTTGCGGCTTGGAGCAGTTCTGGAAGCGACCAAGGATCCACTCAAAGTCGACGCGGAATCCCCCGAAACCGTCAGTCACTGCGGCCACAAATGGGGAGATCTGACCGACCGCCTCGCTCAGTCACACGCCCAGCACTTTACCCGAATCATGGCAGCCGACTGTCTCTGGATGGTCGGAGAACACGAGAGCCTTGTAGAATCGATGCTGCACTTCCTCTCCCGCGACGAGGACGCCCAGGTCTGGGTGATCGCGGGCTTCCACACCGGCCGCGCAAAAGTCGCCGCCTTCTTCGACACCGCTGTAGATATGGGGCTGGAAATATCGAAGATCTACGAGAGAGACGTCGAGGGCCACGAAAGAGCGTGGGCGCGAGAGCGGGATCGTGGGCGCGAGGATGTCACGGAGAGGAAGAGATGGTTGGTGGTGGCTATCCTGAAGCGCAAACCAAGCCCAACTAGCGAATGGAGGGACTCTACCGCTACCCTTGCACTACCCGTTGAATCGAGGTATTCTACAAGCACCCTTGTTGCCTGAAGCATTTGGCTTCTTGAGGCTTCCTGCTCATCCATCATTCTCTCTCTAGCTTCTTTAAAACGCAGATAACTTTCCAATCGCTCCTTATCCCTCCATCTCCACCTTTATCACATCTCATCTCCTTGCTCCCTGTAATCCCCAACCACGTCTCTCTCTTCCCTTTCCCTTTCCCTTAAATTAACCGTTTCCCCCTTCGGAATTACCTAAAAACCTGACTTGTTGCCCCCCCCCCCTTCCCTCTTCAACAAATCTTCGAAAACTGTCCTTCAAAGTTAACCGCCGCCCCGTACTTTCTCGGCATTATCAACCCAGCACCAGCAACAGACAGTGCTGGGCTTGAACAACCTAAATAGAGCACAAAATAAAAATAGAGCACGCGAAGGGTTGAGCTAAACCGGAGGGAGGGAGACTTACAGTACCTCGTAGAATAAGGGAAACGAGATATGTATATAGTAATCATCTCCCCCCACACGCCAACTCCCAATATAATACAAAACAACACACAGCAATACAATCTCCCCCCCACACGACAACAAACCTCCCAATCCTCAAAAATCCCCTCTCTCTCGCATTTTCCACCAAATATCTCTCTACAGCTTTTTTTTTTCTTTTTTTCTTTTTTTCTTTCTTCATTAAGTGCATGCAGCCTATGGCTATGGCACTCACTATCCAGGCGCTGTGTGTACGCTAAAGTACATGTAATTTGGCCCAAATCGATGCTTTTTATATCTTCCCGTTGAGCAGTCACACCCGATAAAATACGCATATGTACGAGCGCGATAGTTTCAAAATCCCCCAAGTACCTTTCATTTTCCAATTCCCCTTTTCCTCCTTTCCCCTTTCGTAACCTAGTCTTCCGTTTCCTAAGAGCCATTTTCGGGTCGCGATTCGAGTATTTTTTTTATATACTCTAAACAGCTTCCATTTAATTCAAAGCAGTCTTTTAGATCGGATTTTGTTAAAAAAAAAACAAAACAAACCAGCCGGAACAGAAAGAAAAGATTCGAAAATGGGGGAGGCTAAGAGTGGTATGTATGTAGATGGGGTATTGTAGCTATAGTAGGTGTGTGTATGTGGGATGGATGGATGGGGCCGGGGGGGGGGGGGGTTGGATTGGGTGGGGATGCTAGATACTGTATGTAGAAGAGTACGGATCTATCGGACGCGAACCATATTATTATTATTATTATTATTATTATTATTATTATTGGGGGCATATTTAGGTATTGCTGACCGTCGCTGATTCAAAACTGGTTTGCGAGAATTGTTCATGACAATGAACGCCCTTTCAGAACGAGTTGGATAAAGCCGGGGGGGCAGAGCAAGCACGAGGTACGGCTTTTTCTCTGAGAAGGGGGAAGTTGTTTCTCGGATGATACAGGGATCGTGAGGTTGAGGGGAGGGGTTTGAGGTGCTGGAGAGGGAGTGGAAGGGTGAATGTGTCGACTTTAGGGAGAGTGTGAGGATGCTGGGGGGGGGGATGGCTGGGTTTTTTTTTGGCTACGGACGGGATGGAATATGCAAGGTTTTGAGTGGGGTGAGAGGAAAGGTTATGGGTATGTGATGTAGCTGGAGAGCTTTAGGATTGTTTTCTGTATGCAGGGGGATTGGGTAGCCTGGTAGGACAACGAGGGCGATGATGGAGGGATTCAGCACCGTCGTTTCTGGAGAGGTACAAGCAACCTCGAGCTCGGACGTTGGTTGATTTGCAATTCCAAGTCTAATATTGCGATTCTCGTTTGTTTACCGTTGACGAGGGCTATGAATGAGCGAGGTTTGGAGTATTGGCTTGGCGATCGTATCGATGATGACGAACCATAAGCCCTGCCGGCCTGATAGCGTGCGACGTCGAAATCAATGAGTTACCGTATCCGGGCGATCGAGAGAAGACGCGTATCTGCTATGGCAACATCTGACTCGAAGTCTGGTTGGGATTCTCGGAATCCCCGAGTCTACGGTGTGAATATTGGGTCTGCTGGTGTCGTGATTCGGAACATGGTGGAGCGATACCTTGCCGACGATTGTTTCCAAACAATGGCTTCTAAGCCAACTTGAAAAGCGAAATCCATGCACGAAGTGTGCTATCGTGGCATTGTGATACCACAAGACAGTGTGATCGGCATTGAAGGCGGGCATTGCGTAGGATTGATGGGTAGTGGTAGCTCGAGAACGGTGTTGGTCATGGATCCCCGATTGATCTTGTGCTGAGGATCTAGTATTACTAGACAGCAAAACACGATCTAGAGCCATACTGGGAATGTTGCCGCCGCAAGTGAGAGGATATGATCTCCCCACCGTTCTCAGTAGGAATTTCAGGCTAAATCCAACATAAGACTCTCGTCAAACAGCCTTTTTCCCCAGAGTATCACGGCCAGCATAAAGCTCAGCAGGTACAATTCGTCCAACTTTGGAGCTAGAGAGCCCAGCATGTCGGAATTTCTCTCCTGCTCCCACTGAATACTGGTCAGCATATACTCCCCAAAAGAGAAATGCACAGTAGCTTACGGTCTCCCCACTTAACACCTTCCCGCGGAAAGATCTCAAGCTCGGTTGTTGCCGCACAGCAGGCTCGGATCGAGCCATACATTTGCGGGATGAATCCTTCACGTCTATAGGTGAAGGCCCACCAGCAAGTGGCAGTCATTGCCATCATAAGGACTGTTGACAGCCAAATCGAATAGGTAGCAAAGATAACCTCCATATGATTAGCGTCAGCATTACCATCTACAGACTATTTGCGCGTGTGAGGGAACACTTACAGTATATTGGGATTGCTCCACGGGATGGTTCGGATCTGTGTAATCTGCAACGATGACTTCTTTGGTTGATATTGCCTGGCCTAGCAACCAATGCATGGTGGCACTGAACGCCATTATGGGAAAGAGTACCTTTTTCGGTAGTTGTAGGAGATAGGACTGTTCAAACGCGTCCCCTCGTACTATTGTGCAACGAGGCCGCTGCTGCTGCTTCTCGAACTTTCCCCAGTCGTGTTCAATGCTGATAAGTGTAATGTTGTAGATCAAGAGAAGGTAGAGGATAGAGAAGAGAAGTTGGGTGCCGTTGGAAATGGCGAAAGCTGCAATCTCACTTCTCAAATCATCTTGTTGTAAAGCGGCAAGCGGGGCGCTGGTATTGAAGCCTCCAAATGACCCGAAATTATGCTTAAGAAAGGATTGAAGGCCTTCCGCGCACTCGGAATGGATAAGTCTGCCGGTTGATGAGACAAACGTGTGATTGTGACAAACTTCATTGTAATATTGCACCTCTGATCCCATAGAGATTGCCAAAATAATAGAAACGACCAACATGCTGAGAGAACATATCATGAGTATGATCATCTGTGATAATGCAGACGAGCCAAGGTTAGACAATAGAGACTTCTTGTATTTTATTGCGATGGAGGGATGAAGTAGATCGGCGGCTTTGTCGACCGTGTTGAACTTGGCGCACTTTTGACAGTGGCCAATACTATCTCCGGTCATCGAAGGCTCAGAATCGCTACAGTGTCTGTGGCAGGTGTGGCCGACGCGATGTCGGTTACCTTCACCAGCATTGACTAAACATTCGTTATGAATTTGAAGGTCTGGGTCCAAGGCCGAGGCAACAACGACATCTCCAAATGTGAGACAGTCGGTCTTCATTCTCCGACGGGCTCTGATGTTTATAGTGATCATATATATCGCCTTGATGGTTAGACAGCCGGCTAGGGTGATGCCAGCAAACATGCGGATACTAAGCCGACATGTTTCTGTTGCCGACTGATCCAAGTTGCAAATTACGTCCCTACCCAACAGACAATCTCCCACACCGTAAGGGTTCTCACTGTTGAAATCAAGCCTCTCTTTGCCATAAAGTTCCGAAGATTCCGTGGTGTTCTTATATTGAACGCAGTGTGGCTCGGAATAGGTGATACTGACCATACTTGAATGCAAACCTTCATCGAAGTCGACATTGCCCCACTGATTCGGGAGCTCCTTCAGATTATATACGCCAGACCTGAAAGCAGTCCAGCATCCTCTAGTCATATATCCGCGTGGAGAGACAGCGTTAGTAGTATGGTTACTCTCAAAAGTATCATATTGAATATCCCTTGGGGGCGTCAAATATACAGATGGCCCAATGACAGAATTAGCCAGAAAATGTATCGGCTAGACATCGATTTAGCAGATACACGCTTACAGAGGGCCGCGAAGGGAGAAGAGAGGCTTTCACCAGAGAGGTTGAGACAAGAAGTAACCAGGCCAACCATGCTTTTACTTTGCCCGTTCTCTTGTGATTAATCGCCAGCGGAGAGTTTGTTCCAATCCGGGAGTCTCCGTGTTTTGATAGGACCCATCGAATCTCATCTACTTTTAAAGATGTAACCAGTTGCTGATAAGTATTTGACATCCCTAATACCATCGTTGCGGCTATGTTGATGACAAGATTGATGACCTATAATTCAGCCTCCAAGTCAGTCTTTACTACAAACGTCTTACCAGAGGCATATAGACGTAGCTATGGCGTGAAAGTAGTATAATTTCGCTTCAAGGAAGGCAGGCAGGGCAATTGAGTTTAAGAAACGTCGTAGCATAGGGAACATACCACGTTCGCGTTCTCTGTGCTTCTACAGCTTTCAGGCTTCTTAGATCCCACCGATGTCGAATGTGGGTTCGAGCGATACACAAAATCGGACATATGAGTGCAACAGACTATTATCATGGTCGTAGCGAACACTGCCGTCAGGGCTGCCATTGATCGTAGACTTCTATCGACAAGCATCTGCTGGTCCCACCACCCTCCCTTGTTAACGGCGAACTGTCCCTCCGAACTCAGATTCTCTCGGGCAGAACTTGGATAGCGGGCCCATGCTCCGAGACTTTTGAGGCGCCGCCGAGGGTAGGTTTCTTCGGATATCCTCCAGGTTTCGTCCAAAGCAGATACGCGTGCAGAAGTTGGCAGATCCCCGTCATCATGTGATGCCAAGCTCCATGGACGAAGGAGCCTTTGTGAGAAATTGTCATCACCTAGTAGGTTCTTGTAATCCGAAACATATGCTCTAGAGGGAAATTTAGTATGAACTTCCTAAACAAGAACGATTTGCACTAACGCTCCCGGCATGCTTGAATCAAGGAAAAGACTTTTAACCAGTACGAAGAGAGTAGAGAGTGCTCAGGTATCCTGATGGAGGAGAAATGTTAATATATGCTTAGTACCAGCGCCTTATATGTACTTGACACATAGTAAAATTGGTCCGGGGCCGTGCAAGCGTTGTCCCGCCTATTCGATATGGGCACTATCAGTAGTACGGAAGTAGTACGGATGTGGACTTAGTTCCACCAAATAATTCCAGCCCTTCCATCATGACTTCATGAGGCCAAGACTTTTATACCATGCAAGCCACTTGCGCTACCCTCATCTTACATCTAATGTACCTACCTAAGGTACCTTACCATGCTCGACTTTTCTACCGCGGCCTAGTAACATACTAGAGTGAAAGACCGTAACTTCGTAAATCGCAATGCTAAGGTATGTAGCAAAGTGATTAGATCACAGTACGGAGTACAGAGTATGCGCTCACATGATGGAATAAAAATAAGAAAGAAGAGAGAGGTATTTGAACGTTGACAACTTGCTTAGTATGCGCATGCATTGAAAAAGAAGTCCCCTCGTTCGCCCCCTCAGCCGCAATCTTCGAACACATAATCCGTAATTACCGATTAAAACAATCTTTGTTGGAGCACGATGACACTGAAAATCTCTTGTAGCATGTTCTGAGTACTGCTGTTATACTGCTTTAATCTTCGCATACACAATCTCAATATCTGTGTTTGACTTACTGCAGTTTCTTGATATCTTCTCGTCATCAAGGTCGAAAATTCAGCCATGTAACAGTGGTACACATGTCTGTCATGGTAGATGAGGGTAGTGCGTGTGGCTTGCATGGTATAAAAGTCTTGACCTCCCCCATCCTAGGTATAGTAATTAGTTTAAGGGATACATGTGAAACTGTTTCAGTTATTCCGTAGATCTTGAGCGATTGCAATTTGCGACTCGAAAATGTCTGTGACTGCCGTTCTCAACAGATCAGATTGATGGACCGACTATATCGCATAATTCCAGACGTAAGACTCGAGTGGGGCAGTTGGATTTAGTCCAATTGGAACCATATCTTATACGCCGATGTATCTTATAGCTAAGCCATGTCTTCTGAAATTATGCGGTAATTTGCAAGGCAACAAGGCAATGGGGCGAAGTGCATGCTCCTGAATCCTGATGTCCGCAGTCTTTCGGTTTTTAGAGTGGACGCTTCGAAGGATTCAGACTTCTACCTTCGTAAGCTTTTCCTTCATTCTCATTCTTATAGAAAGAATAATCTGCAAAGAAGTGATAGCAGACGACTTTGTTACGTATCTGCATGAACAACTAGAACGAACCTGACATAAGAATCTGCGCGTTTCGTGATGTGATTTTATAAAAGGCTGAGCGCGAACATCTGTTGTAAATCACACTCGAAGCGCGAGCTTTTATTAGAAGTCACGGGCAGAGCGATCAGGACTTCGTTCAATAGTATCATATATCCCCGGCGATGGCACACCAATCGTTGGTAGAAAAGTCGAACGTGATATCTTAGAATAGCATGAGTGGCTTGCATGGTATAAAAAGTCTGGACCTCGACGCTTTGACTTTCGCTTTCTCCGCTGCCATTGGCCTTATCCGTGTTTCATCAGATCTTAATGATTCTTCTATGCGGCGTTTCCAATTTGTTGAATGACTAGATGGCCCACATCATCATACATGTATAGCGACGAGAACCAGACGCCCGTATGGCTAGATTGCGACCCAGGTAAAGCTTGAGAACAGCATGGTAAAAAGCACCAATGCTACATCCCTTCTAGCTCTCGCGAGACCTGACGTATCCAGGGCACGATGTACGCGACATCCTGGACTTCCTCGCGTTGATTAATCTTTCATTGTTCGGTTAGGACGCTTTCGCTATACTCGTCGCCGCGCATCATCCTGCTCTAAAACTGCTTGGCATCAGCACCGTTCACGGCAATGCTTCTCTCGAGCAAACAACAACCAATGCGGGCAGCGTCCTGACAGCCATCGGGAGGGAAGATATTCCTGTCTATCCTGGTGCTGCGAAGCCGCTTTGTAGAAAAGCTGTGCATGCTCCAGATATCCATGGTCAGTCAACACCCCCAATACCAAATACAAGCACCCTCAAACATCGACAGGTGATAGTGGCATTGATGGCACCGATCTTCTGCCGAAGCCAGCATCTGCACCGATTACTGATCCAAGTGCGATTGAAGCTATGCGTACTGCTCTCGTGTCGCAGCCCGAAGGCGATGCATATCTTGTGGCTACTGGGGCCTTGACTAATGTAGCACTTCTCATGACGACGTACCCCGAGCTTATAAGTCATATCAAGGGCTTAAGTATTATGGGAGGTGCGATTGGTACTGGCTTTTCTGAGGCTCCCATGGGTCATGCAAAGGGAGAGCGGTTTGGTAATATAACAAAATATTCTGAATTCAACATATACGTACGAACATTGTCATGCAATTAAAGCTTTGGGTTTCAGAGTGCTGATTTTATCAGTGCGATCCTGAAGCAGCTCAGTCCATCTTCTCGAACCCTGAACTTGCCGCTAAGACGACTCTTATACCGCTTCAGCTTACACACCAAGTGCTTGCAACCCAGGAAGTCCAAGAACAATTGTTATATGGATATGGATCCTCTTTGAGTGCTCAGGCTGCCCCTTCGACTTTACGTCAAATGCTGCATGACCTCCTTACTTTCTTTGCACACACCTACTCGGACGTTTTTGGCCTAACAGCTGGTCCACCTCTGCATGACCCGGTTGCTGTAGCAGTCCTCCTCTTCGACCAAGCTAAGGAAGATCTGAGGTTCGATGACCGCGGGGGCGAAAGATGGCAAGTGGAAGTTATTTGCGAAGGCTTTCATAGTGACCTGGAGGAAGAGGAAGGGCAACTTGGCAGGACCGTTGTCACAAAGCTCACCGGTAGCCGTGGGGGTGTACGCATACCGCGAACATTAGACGTGCAACGCTTCTGGACCGTGATAGAGCAATGTGTTCGGCGCGCAGAAAGCCGGCTTGCATTGAGTGGCCAAGCAATATAGAACCAAGAAACTCTCGAGAGTCCAAACCAGTCGCTTTTCGTAGACCTTGTGAATTATCCTCTCTCCGTCCTATCAAATCGTGCCCTCAACGCCTCCCTTCCACAATAATTATATGATAACCGTGTCCCGACTTTACTTCAACCCACTTTGGATTCCCTGTCGTGCTAGGCTCCAGCTCATACGCCGCCTTTTCGAATGCTGCATCCAGAGACCCTCGTACCTTCCAGCCTAGCGAACCGCCTTGTCGAGCTTTATCCTCTGAAAATTCACGTGCCACTTCGTCGAATTTGGCACCATTCCGCAGTTTTTCCACAGCCTCTTCTTTCTTTGAATGTTTCTCGCACTTTCCACGTTCGACATTAATATAGGAGAATGTGTAGGCGGGAGGAGAGGGAGGGGGTAGCTTACGAGGATATGGCGGGAATTAATTGCGGTAGCTGGCTTGAGCTTACTGGAACTTGAAACGTCTTTGGACTCTTTGCTGCCTTTGCCTTTCGAGGAGGAGCCTTTGTTAGGCTTCTCGCTGGGTTTCTTGGTTGGTGGCATGGTGCTACGCTGTGAAGAGAATTAGGTAGTTGTTGTAAAATCGAGGAGCGTTTGACAGGTGGGGGTTCAGGGATTGTGGGGCCCCGCTAGTGTTGTGATGGACTTGTACGGAATACGGAAGTAGACCTCCTGCTTTTCGTACAAAACACGCCGCCATGCTATACTCGAACCCAGTACGACCATGGACTCAGACGCCTCTTCGCCTCCCTCTCTCCCATCTTCCCTTGAACCGGCCCTGATTCCCAGTCTACCCTCTTCCGCGTATTACATCCCCAACTTCATCACCCAATCTGAAGAAGCCAATCTTCTGCACAAGGTATCCTCTCCTAAGTTTCCTCTTTAGCCACATACTAAGTCTTTGAGAGATATACAGCGTCCCTCTCCCAACCTGGCGGAGCCTCTCCCACCGCCGCCTGCAAGTTCACCCTTCGCCCCTGAGCTCTACAAACACGCTCCTCGCCTCGCCTCTCCCTTTCTGGCTCTCGGATCCCATAATACCACGCTTACTGTCCTTACCGCTCACTCTCTCCAACAATGAGAATTCTTTCGCACAGTCTCCACATAAAGCCCCAAACCACGTCCTTATAAATGAGTACCGCCCTGGACAGGGAATCCTACCGCATGGTAAGAATGTATTCGATAAAAACGAAGATTGGTGACGTTTGACGCATGAAGTGAAGAAGACGGCGCGGCTTACCACCCGGTCGTGGCCACGGTTTCGTTGTCCGCGTCAATAGTCCTTGACGTATGTTCGAAACAGGAAGAAGGGCCGAAGTTGCGGATATTGCAAGAGAGAAGGAGTTTATTGATTACAACGGGGGAGATCTATGAGGAGTGCTTGCATGGGATTGAGGGGGTGGAGGTGGATGAGAATTTAAGGGGAGGGAAAGGGGGTTTGTGCAATTGGGGCTTGTTGGGAGACCAAGAGGAGTTTGGGGAGGGAAGGAAGAGGAGGGAGACGAGAGTTAGTTTGACCTTTAGGGATGTGGTAAAGGTGAAGAAATTGGGAAAGGGATTTGGATTTTTGAGGAAATGAAGTGAGAAACAGCTTTTTAACACGTCTTCCTAGATAACGAGATCTCGGTCTGAATTGATCTAGAATATCAAAGGTATCATCTTCCATCTACCCGACACCTTATCCTTTCCAAATCGGTTTTCGTACCACTCTTTACTTGTCGACGCTGTGACACCAAGATTGACTGACACAAAAACAAGACCAGCAAGTATTGTCCGATTTATCCAAGCGCCTTCCGGGGCGGCCAGAAAAGCCATGGAGAGATATATGAGGCACTCCACGGTGTAGTGAGGGCATATCAAGTTTTGAAATATCGGGTGTGTGGGAAGCGTGTATTTGGGTAATGAGGCGAGGTAGACGTGACAGTCATGTTGGATGCCGGATGCGAGAACGAACAACGGGATAAATAGTATTGTACGAAGTGAAGGCGCGGAAAGCGTGAGATCAGACCATACAGAAATGGTAGACCGAAGAGTTTCTGTATCAAGCGGGACCGTTAGTGGGTGCATTGCCTGTTTGCTATCATCAGATGGTCAAGTTTATCACATGAACATTGAATTTATGACATGACATAAAACACTGATTCCAGTCTTTCGATCTTTCAAAGTTCATCATAATATGACCTACCTGCACCCTCAATCCATACGGCAACACTAATTGCTGTGTAAAATAATATTCCAAGAAGCCAGTGAACAAACCACATTTTCGACTCTGATGGTTTTGCGAGGATGATAGATTCCAGTAGCCTTCGGACTCCTTGTGCGCTCATCAAGACCCAGGTTACAATAATGCGTTCCATAGGCATAGCTCTCGTTAAGCCAGTGGGTTCATGCTCGACAAGCTCTTTCAATATGGATCCTCGCATCATAATTTGGATTCCCCAAAACAGTGAGAAAACAACAGAGACAATGTAAAAATGAAGGAAATACCCATGGGGTACTTGCAATGACTCTAGGCTATTGAGGACTTTATTCAATAAGCCAGCTGCTTTTCCGTCAGGCGATTTACTTTCCCCGGAGTTTGGTGCCTTGGCTGGTGTTGCGCGGGGCCCATAGGTAATGAATCGAGATCTGAATGAGGGGATGCTATTGAGAAACAAGACCTGGAGTCAAAAGATTTAGCCAAGAATGAAGCAGTGGGTCAAACGAGGCTGTGGCTCTACCGTGGAGCTGGCTAAAAGAAAGGATACCTGCAATGCTTGCGACGGGCCAAACATCTCAAGAAGTGCAGCGATGGCTGTCGTCATATGGCATTACCGTCAGACACGGACAGCGGTTGGCCTTGGAGATATCATGGATGGAAGAAAAGGGGTTGGGGGATGGAGTTGTAAGATGTGAAGGGACCGAGGGGAAATGATTTCAGCCCTAAGGTGCCCCCCAGTCGCAACGGCGTTATCCGCCCGCTGTCAGCCAATCAGGAGAAGGCTTGGAGAAGACTTCGAGAGGCAGTACTATTATTGCGACCGGATCAACTTGACTCTGCATTACACTGCCACCTATTGATTCACGACTCTTAAAGTAAGTTACAGCTAATCTTCAGTTCGAATCTATGTCAAGCGGTAGAAAGAACAAACTTTCAACAACGCGCCAATATTCTAATTCGAGAAGAGGGACAAGGACTTTCCTTGTCCGCGCAGCCTGAGCCCAAGGAAACGAGACCTCGAAGCCACAACGACCCAGCATGATCTTTATGAAGGAAGTCAAACCGACAAGATCGTGATGAATGATGACCCCTTTTCGGTTTCAAAGCCGAATGAAGTCGACGATGGAATTGTGGAAGTGGATTCAGTTGAAGAGCCTCGCCATGTAGACAAACTGCCAATCAGTCCGAGGTCTTCATCACCATTACTGGGGCCACGCTGCCTGAATGTGGCTGCGCATGAGGCTAATGGAAATGCGAACAACGATAAGAGTGACTCGGAGGCGGAGACTGTTGTACTACCTGGGAAAGAGGAGGTTGTAACTGAAGAGACAAGGAAAGCGATCAAACATGAAGATATACGCGACGCCGATCAAGTAGGAGATTTCAATCTAAGTGAACAAGAGAGGCACTCGGATGACGATGTTGAGGGAAACAGAGGGGCTGAGGATTGTAGGCCGTCATTGAAGAGGAAGAGAGCGATCCAAGAACCTACGGCAGGCGAAGCTCAAGAAGGTGGTAACTCCAGCAACCTCAGCTCTACGGTTTCCTCACCAGCCCGAGAAGCACACTCATCTAAGAAGACTGACTCCGGTTCTGACCGTTCTCGGTCGTCGCCTCCGTACGATGAGGCTGCCCAACTCAAAGAAAAGCGATTACGAAAGCGCAGGCCTACAGAAATACGTGAAGATCATAGTCGCAAACGGCGAGGCAAGAGTGATCCGAGCTCAGTGAGTGTCGACGAGAAAAATTCTCGTGGAACTCGAAGCGCAACACTTTTCGAAGCGTCCAGTAATCGATCCGAATCCCCCCCTCTACGACGGCAGCACAGAGCACAATCGAGTCAATCAACTGATTTACGAGGGGTACAGAAACGAAGAGGCCTTCACCCACCCAGGCTGTCTGACGGTCGGAGGAGGGTTTCAGAAGATGTACATGGGGAATCGGATGATAGTAGTTCTGTGCATAGCCATCCTCACTTACAAAAATTCGCTTCAGTCGATTACAACGCAATGTCGCCTGCCAAACTATCTCATAAAAAGAACAGAGACAAGAATGGACGGACAATCCTGGCACGTGCTTGTGCCATAAATGACGGCGAAGCTGAGCCTAGATTAAAGGAACGGCCGCAGGATATAAATATTCCCGACAACGCCGGAAATACTCCGTTACAGATTGCTGCTCTCGAAGGTCACGTTAAGATAGTTAAGATGCTCCTGGAGACGGGCTGCGACATTAACTGCAAAAATATAGATATGGAGACACCTCTAATTGATGCAGTGGAGAATGGACATCTGGAGGTTGTGAAGCTTTTATTAGATGCAGGTCTCGACCCACGTCAAAGCAACGCAAAGGGGGAGGAGCCTTTGGATCTGGTGAATGATGAGAATGATAATTACGAGGCTATACGAGCTGCCCTCATAGAAGCCAAGGAGAAAGACACTGTGCGCAGGTACTCAGAAGACCACGGTTGGCAGCAACACGCTGGACAACGGGATACCGATGTCTCTTCAGTCGGTGCTTCAGCGGCCAGTCCTACAGATGCGGGCAACAGAAGTCCCCCACAAGGACCTGGAGCACGGAGAAGAACAGCAAGGAGTCAACCAACCCGAGATGGTCTTTTGTGGGTCAATCCTACGCCAGAAAAACTTCGAGAGGCAGCCGGCAGAGGAGACATGACCGTTGTCGACCATATTCTCAAGATGCGACCGAAAGCAGACACAGAGGCTGTACTCGCAGCAGCTAGAGGGGGCCATGATTTTGTTCTTGGAATACTGATAGCTATAGCGCGGCCAGAGTCGGATCCGGACCCCTTGCAGTCAGGTGATCACAAACCCGCTTTTAGCACTCCTATGCTCGCCGCAATTGGCCGTGGCAACCTTGAAGTGATCAAGCTGTTACTGAACCAGCCGGGATTTGATCCTACTCGTCGCCTATACAAGGGTCTCACCTATTACGAGCTGGCAAAAGAAAGACAGAGCTCTAACTGGCAGGAAGAGTACGATATCTTGAAAGAAGCTTATGACCGCTGCACCGGCCATGGAGCGAAAAAGGCCAGTGAGAACTCGCCTCGTAAGAAGCGCACAAAGAAGGCTAGTGCAACAGCTGACTCGCCTGAACATTCATCATCGCCACTTGCTCAGGGGAAAGGATCAAGTCCGAATGGAAAAACCCATGAGGGGAAGTTTGGTGCTAAGGATGAATATATCACTAAGATAGCATTACACAAGCACTTACGCCTAGATGTGGAGAACGGAGAACCTTCCGCGGTGCTCTCAGATCGTGATTCGGAACCATTAGGACCTCCTAAAGCTAAGATCAAAGGCGTACGATCTGTGAGCGATGCTGGAATTGCCTTCTCGAAGCACGCAGATTCATTGAAGCCAAGACGAAAGCTGCTCTCCAGGAATGACCTCAAAAGTGATCAAGATACGAAAAGAAGGGCCAGTCTGCAGGTGGATATACCTTCCGCGCCTTTAGGCGAGAAAATACCCACACGAAAATCAAGTAATATATCCGTGTCCAGTAAGAACCATCCAAAACGCAAATCAAGCGATGCAGGTGTACCGGATAAAGACCATCCCAGGCGTATGGCTAACGACGGGTCCTTTCCGGCGGCGAATACAGAGATAGAATATCCGAATCTCAATGGCCATGCGAACGCACTACCCGGCAAGAAACGGCCTCGAACGAGCACCAGTCCTCAAGTCAGTCACGCTGATCTAGGTAAAGCTTCAGATGTCGTGAAGAAGAAGAAAAGGCGAAGGGTGGGTTCAGAAGCCAATGCGTTAGTCAAAGATCCCGAACAACCACCACGGCCTGGGCCTGCTATGGTAGCCAACATGATAGCGACCTCGCCTAGTAATCCGCCCGGTGCCGCTCCAGTAGCGTTCATGGGTAGCTCTATCGCCTCGCCAGTCATGATATCACCAACAAGATCCCCAACGCAACTAAATACCGACTCGCCCCCGTCTGGCATAGACCAGGCCTTGCAGCAGGACATCTACCAGCAAGAATTGCAGCGGCAAAGACAAGCTAATGAAGATATTCTTCGGCAACAGCGAATAGATCAAGAACGCGAGCGTGAGGAACTTCGCCAGAAGGAAGATGAACAAGCCCGCGTTAAGGCTGAACTGCGTGAAAGGGCTGAAGCTGAAAGGGCCGAAAAGGAGAGGACAGAAAAAGCTTTACAGGAAGAGTCTGAGCATATTGCTCGCATCGCTCGCGAAGAGCAAGAAGCCCGGCAGGAAAAGCAACGTCATGTAGAGGAAGTCGAGCGGCAACTTCGACTCGAGAGAGAAGAAGAGGAGGCCCGTATAGCCAAGAAAAAGAGGGATGAAGAACTGCAGATGAAGCGAGCCGAGCAAGATCGCCAACGAAAAGAGGAGCAGGAACGGAGAAGAGCCGAGCACGAGGAACGCGAGAGGTTGCGCAGGATCCGAGTTCAAGAAGAGCAAGAACAGCAGCGCAGAGAGTCTTTGCCAAACAGCCTCAGAAGGGCCGCGGAACTGAGTTCAGAGGAAGCTAGAAATTCCAAGGAGATTACCAAATGGTTGCCGTTACACACTGTTACTACTCGTGAGCTTGATCCTAGCTGCGACAAACAGGTAGCCGATGAGCGTTGGATTACGAACGTACAGGCGGCGCCGATACTAGCTATCACAGATCTGGACTTGTCGCAATGTACGTTATCCTCAATATCTTACTTTCATCCACTAGGGAAATCTTACCTTTATGTATTTCTTTTCCTGAAGCCACTCATAACCCTTGCTAACCACCCCTATCCCAAATAGACACCGCCTGGACCCGCCTCCCGCTCACCCTCTCCCAACGCGGCAGCCTCTGGCGCCAATGCCGCAACCAAATGTCCCAACCCATCCGCTCCGCCCTCGCCGTCACATGGGCAACCGCCATTCCCCTCGACATCGAAACCAAACCCAAATTCTTCGATGAGCGCTTGCGCATCTTCTGGGTCAAGCTCGCGGATTTCATGGATATCGTGCCCAGGCATCGGCACCTGGAGGGGCTGAGGTTATGGACGCGAGCGATGAGGTTGCACGAAGATCCGTTTGGCAAGGGCGTGAATGGGCAGAGGCTTGTCAGTGTTGATGGGGAAGGCGTCGAAAAGAGGGAAGGGCCTAACGGGTCTGCAGTGAATGGGAACATGGTGAATGGGTATCGGTAAGGGGGGTATCGAATGGGTTGTGAGTCATCCAAAAAGCGGCAACGGGCGCTTTGTGCATAGGCATTGCGGAGCCTGGGAGGCTCTTTGGCAGTGTATCTACTTGGGGGCCTGATTGCTATATACATCGCCTACATCTGGAGGACCTTTGTAATTTTCTCGCTGCTGATTGGGCTAAGGGCGCTGAGGCTTTTCTTTTTCTTTTCTGTTGTACAGTTACATATTATGCCGGGCAGGTGGTGCAGTAAAAATAGCAGGAGACGGGCTTTGATGGCTGAGGCTTGATGGCTTGATGGCTTGATGGATTAGGCTGTGGGCAATACATACATTCGTTTCGACGTTGAAAGTATGGCGGCGGATGTTCAAAATTTGGGAGTGCTGAGCATCTTCCCTACCGTCCCCTTTTTCAATTGAGACTTTCTCCCTACCTATCTGAAACCCTAAACCTGACGGCCTCGTTTTCGTATTTGTGTAAAAAGAACTACTGTACCTATCCCTTCTTAGGGGCTCACCACAGGAGAAAGGGCTGGTTTGGGTCGTTTGTGTAAGAAGCAAGATTTTGGTGGGGAGGCTTTTCGGTTGGTGAAGGGGGTTTGATGGGGTTTGAAACGGGACTTGTGATTTCGATAGATACATTGTCTGATATTGTATCCAACAGTACAAGTTCCCTCTGGCGCTCACAACCCCTAGCATGGCTTCTTTACATACAGATCTACGACATATACTCAAACCCCCTCCTCCTCAGCGGGCTCGACCCCGTGAAATTCCCCGTCTGCGTCGTAAAATCCCCCGGCGTACTCAGCGACGGCACCCTGCCGAGCATATACTCTATCATCCGATACGCGGCCCCAGGCGTATACTCCGGCAACTCATGCCCCGCAAGATCGATCTGGTAGAACGTCAGTCCCCGCTCCTTTCCCCATGAGCCCAGCACTCCGGCTCCGGCCAGCGCGCCGCCGTTGAATTCGGGATGGTAGGGGGCGTAGAATTCGTTGTTCGTGGGGGAGGCTTGGAAGCCTTGGAGGCCGTTCCAGGTCATGTTTTGCAGGGCGAGAAGGGTGCCATTGGTCGCGAGGAGGTAATCCAAGTTGCCGACGCCGATGATAGTGTTATTGGTACTTTCGATGACGTGCTGCAGGACGCCATCCTGCGCTGGCCCGAGCGATTGATCCGATACGTTCTGGTTGTTGCTGGCGCCGCCGAAGACGTTCGTAGGCGTACACAAATACCAATGTGTGCCCAAGGGAGCGTTGATGGCCTTTTGCACGTCGGTGCGGTTGAAGTAGACGGTTGCGCCGGGGGGCTCGTAGTCGCCGGTGTTTACAATACCAAGTTGGGACCAGATATGCGGGCACGTGTCAAGGATGTGGTAGATGTTGAAGCAAGGGTTTACTTCGAGCGCGGCATTGAAGACATCGGTGAAGACGTCGCAGCCGGGGGCTGAGGCGTTGGGGGTTGGCGGAAAGGGGCCGGGTGGTGGGAATGTCAGGTATTTGTTGAAGTAGGATGTGTAATTGCAGGCGTCGGCGCGGGCGTGGATGTCCGTGGTAAAGGTGGCGTTGAGGTCAAAGACGTTGGACCACTGCAAGGATTCGGAATTAGCTTTGCTCTCTTAGGATAGACTCAAGGGGTATGAAACATGTCTGGAGAATAGACACTCCGGAAACACGTATTCCATGAGTTACTTTAGAATCAGAAAAGATAGACCCCGAAAACATGCTTACATAGTCGAGATAAGGGACGACAGGGACCTCCTGCTGTAGCGTGCCGTCGCCTAGAATGGGATCATTGATGGCGACACCTGCAAGGTTATAGTAGATCTTGTCCTTGAGATTTATAAAGGTATCAGCGATATACGGGATATAATAGCCAGCGTAACTTTCGCCAGTTAGGTAGACTTTGCGCTTTTGGAGGCCAAACGCGGTGACGAAATTCTTGTAGAAGCCAGCAAATTCTTTGCCGAGACCGACTTCATCGGTAATGTCTGGTGTTCCTTGAGTAAAGCCAACGCCCACAGGTTGTTCAACCCATAACATGTTGGTTAGGTTCACCCATGTGTAGGGGTTTTGGACGGGTCTGAAAGTGCCCGGCATCCATGTAAAGGGTCCGTTTTCGAATAGCAATCCACTGAGGGAACTGCAGCCTGGGCCGCCATTGAACCTGAGAAGCCGATTAGCTTAAGAATGAATATAAGCTGCAAGTGGGTGTCTCACCAAATCGTGATCTCATCCGTAGCATTGGGGTTGGTCGAAGGGAAGAACCTGGAACGACCTATTAGCATTTCGTTTCTCCTTTGCTGCGTTACCGAAGGAACCTAATGGACCGTACCAAAAGAAGAGCTTTTTGGTCTCGTTAGCTGCTTGAGAAACAGGTAGGAGTCCAGCATATGACTCGCCAACATCAAAATCGACATCGGGAATGGCTGAGCCGTTCACAACAAACTCTGGATAGTGATTAGCGGGAAATCAGACTTTATGCCTCGTAGGATCTCACGTTGAGTGGCATTGTTGAGATAATATGAGGAGCGTTTCTCAAGGCGGCGTTTCGCAAAAGTATGGAAATCTTGCTGCACATTTGACTTGACTTCTGATCGAGACTCTAAAGCCTTCTCCAGTCTCTTGAAAACCTCCGTACCACTAGAGGCAGCAGTCAAGCACGCGTAAAGCGCTACAGTGAAGAAAAAAAGGCCCTTCATTTTCCAGTATGTGCAAATGCAACACGTCAAGGAAAGCAGAGCTACCTGCCCACTATATAGAATTTTTTACATTGTGCTAACAGGCCAACCATGCTGCATCATACCTAGGCTTTGCATCTAACGGTGCTGGCGTATGCAACGATAAAGCATGACTCGAGAAATCAGAGATTGTACTTGCAGTTACCTGCTTTGTCCAAGGAACCCTTCGGTCGTCCATTCTTTGACAGCGCTGTTCGAGGACTAAGGCTGCAGAATGAGGCTATCTCCGTGCTTACCTGCCTTGTGTGGCATAGCGTAGCACGGGGACTTGGTGCCGACATCTCGGTCGAGTCGGTTCAGATCGGCGCGAAGACCTGGTCATGATGGCGCAGACCGGTAAGCACTATTCGATTGCCCCTAGCCTCGGGCTTTCCATGCCCTAAGAGAGAAAGATTTCATGTTGTTGTTGCGTTGGGGTGGCGGATGGGACGGTGAGGCGGACTGAAGTCTCGGCGGAGTGTTTGGGGTCGGAAATTCGATGGCTATTGATAGGGAAGTACTCGTATGCACGGGGTTTCCGCGCACTCTAACCTAGAAAGGTTAGTTGCAGATCGTATCGGGTTTGGCGTGCTAAAAAGGGCACTAAGATGATTACTTGGTAGCCATAGTTAGCGTGCGCGGAAACAGTGCGCGCGGAAACCCCGTGCATACAAGTATAACCGAGAAAGATATACTGAGCCGAGGATGACGATGTTGACCAAAGACATCAAATTGTTGATGAGATTCTTGGACTCTGATCGTATACCAGCCATTGTGAATTCTTTTCTATAGGCAACGTCCTTTGTCATTGGAGCTTCAAAACTGAATAACAGTCAAGAGACAAGATGGAAAGATGTTAGAAATGTTTCGCTTTGCCTCAGAACCTCAGACGTGTGGGGCTAAGCCCCTTCGGGTTAGCCCCCTTGCGCTAAGCCTCTACCGGGTTAGCGCTTTGCTTACTACGGAAGCTGCGAATCGCAGCCTGCGATTACACGAGATCGCGAAGTAAGCAGAGCTAACCGGAAGGGGCTTAGCCACGCACGTCTGAGGTCCTGAGGCAACGATAAGGCGGTGGACACTCTGCTGACAGCGTTGAGATCTTGGCTTCATCATCGTCATTTGATAATCGTCGTTGTGTGATCACTCAGGCCAGAGGCTTTCAATTCATTCTGGGATGGGACTGCTTTGGCATTTCATTAGCCTCGACGACGCGCAATCCGCACGTCGCCGGCAACTTCTTAACAGCTATGGCCAAATCGCCCAGATATCAGCGTTGATTCCATTACTTGCACTTCCCATAATATCTGGCTTGCGTCTTGCATTTAGAAGAGCGAAAGGGTTTACTCGCATAGCAAAAAAAGAGCATCAAAGTCCTCAAGTTTCAAAGTTTCCAAACCATTTTAAGAGCCCCTCGAATGCCTGGTGGAGTCGGCTCCAATGGGCACTTGATGAACAGATCGTTGAAGAGTGGGGGACGAGGCGGGAATGGTTGATTGCGGGTCTGTGGACAGTTTGGTTGCTTGTGCTGGCCATGAAGGATACAGGAGACGGTATGTTATGTTGATAATAGTTGTTTGAATTGTGGCTTCGTTCGAGTTTTCAGTCGTGCAGCCTCAAAAGTGCTTTATTTGTATCCCGAAGCACCTCCTTGAGGTTAATTTGTGCTTTCACTCACTGCTTTTATTTAATTCTTAGGAAATATTCGACAGACCTACATGTACTCCAGCACTGTCCGTTGTATGATTTGATATTGCTTCCCTTCTAATAAGACGAAGCTTTTCCCGTAGTAGTGGCAATTTCAACTCATAAGTCTCCCAGATTACCTCCACTTGACGAAACGCTTCGGTATCGTCGGAGCCTCGCAGTTGCCCATGCACTACCTCTTGGCAGCCAAATCCTGGAGCCCAGTGCAATTCCTAACCCGAATGTCCCACGAAGATCTGAACCCCTACCACCGACTACTCGGCCGTATCCTCATCACATTCTTCTTCATCCATGCCTCCATGTACCTGAACTTCTACATCCTCAACTCGCTCTTGCTCAAACGCATACAGGACCGCGACGTCATCCTTGGGCTTTGCGCAATCACTACCTTCCTGGTCATCGGCACCACTGCACTGGCTAAAGTCAGGGACTACAGCTACCGTGTCTTCTTTGTTTTGCACGTTGTCCTATCCATTTCCATCTTACCAACCCTCTACTTCCACGTTTCCCACCTCCGCATCTACATCCTCGAAGCTGCGCTCATCTACAGCCTCCTGATCGCCCAACGAAACATCTCCCAGCGCTCCCTTCCCGCAACCCTAAGTCTCCTCTCGTCAAAATCTAACCCATTACTATCCGTCACCATCCCCCTCCCTCCCTCGTCATCCACAACTCCCCCCAAAATCATGGCCTCCACACTCTCCAACCACAAACCCGGCCAACACATCTACCTCTCACTCCCCTTTCCCTCCAAGAAGCTAAGTCTCAACCCTTTCACCGTCGCCTCCCTCCCCCCTCACGACAACAAACTCCGCCTCCTCATACGCCCCTTATCCGGCCCCACCAAACTCCTCTCTGACCTCGCACTCTCCTCCAAGAGCCAACCAATGAACCTCCTCATAGAGGGTCCCTACGGTAGCGCAACCTACTTCCCCAACTTCTTGAAAGACTACGACCGCATACTCCTCGTCGCAGGCGGTATTGGCGCCACTTTCACGTTGCCAATCTACCGTGATCTGCTCCAGCGAATCTCAAGAGACCCGCGCGAGGAGGAAAGACTGAGGTTCGTATGGGTCGTGCGCGCAGAGGAGGATGCGGAGTGGGGGATCCAGACTCTGCGCACTGATCACGGCGCCGTGCCTTCAAGCTTCGAACTCCATATCTCAAACTCTCCTCGCGCTCACCACCGCACGTCCCCGACCGACGGCTCGAAAGACTCCATCGAGCTGCAAGAGCGCGAGCAACTTCTCTCCTCCTCCACTTCCTCAGATCCTTCTCAGGTAGCACTTGCAGGCATCGAATTAAAAACAGGCCGACCAGACCTAAAATCCATAGTCGATGACGTCTTCTCCGCCGGCGCGGGCGAGAAAGTCGCGGTACTGGTTTGTGGGCCTAGGGGTATGGGAAAGAGTTTGAGGAGGGAGGTCGGGAGATGGGTTGGAAGGGGAAGAGAGGTTTGGTGGCATGGGGAGGAGTTTTGGTGGTAATGGGAGAGGGGGATGGTGAAGGGGTGGGGTTGAAGGGGGTGGGGGGTTTGTCGGATTCAAAATTGTTGGACAAGAGATAGAGTGATAGAGTAGAAAAGAAGCATCACCGAAGCTGGAGATGGCACGTTCGGTCTTTGAAAAAATCTACAAGGACGCACGGTCAACTCCACCTCGACTAAAATCGAAGTTGAAGCTCACAGCTACCAATACCTTAAGAACAAAATTCTCTACCAAACACCCACACCTCAAGTTCCTAATTATGTCAATTCACCCCCCCTCTATTTCTTACATCGAATAGAACACCACCTACGCACAGCTTCATCACACATAACCGAACGAAACCCATCATTTCCCTGACTCAACACCGACTTCATTCCATCGTCTAGAATCATCGAACCTCGCGCACCCTTTCGCTGCAGAGTATGTGACGTATTAATGACGGTGGAAAAATGAAGTGACTAACTAATTCGGGAAATAGAATTACTCGAAGGAGTCGCAAGCGGAGGGGAGTGGGAGTGGGCGGTTAGGGGCAAAAAAGGGTTTCGGTTGGCAGCAGTGGTTTCCCCCCCCCCCTTCTTCTTGAGTCGGAGGGATTAGATATTGAGTATTCGAGCTGAAGACCGGAATCGAGGGAGATACTCATGCGAGTGGCGGTGATGGAGGTTTGAGTGAAAATTCTTCGATGGTGAAGGAAACTACTATAATGCTTTACTTTGATTTGGGTGGATGAGAAGGGCGAGGGTTGTTGCTGCTGGAGTGAAGGAAATGGAATTCAAGAAGTGCGGTTTATCCGTGTGAGAATTTGTACGACTCTAGGACTATAAGACTGAAATATTTCTAAATACAACCTTTCTTTTAGATGAAAAGCTCTATCGCCTGTAAGGGGAGAGCATGTGTACAAAATCTGAGTGTGAATTTATATAGTAAGATAAGGAGTATGAATATCCAAATCTAGTAACCGAACGTTTTGGAGTATTTCAGATGCACAGACAAAAGCGAAAGATCAGGTCCAAGAAAAAGAGAATCATGGATTCCACGCACCTCAAGCTCTAACAATGCTCCCGCTCCCTCTGGTCAAGTTCCCTTGAGAGTTTCGCCAATGTCGCCCTATCATCATCCTCGGATAACATCACATCCTGCCGTCTGAGATGGTGTTCAGGCTGCTCAGAGTGGTGGTCGTGGTGGTGGCCAAACGGGCGGCATTTGGAGGGGCAGTAGACGTTTTGCTCGTAGTTGTCGTCGTCAATGTAGCGGGACGGGGAGGGACGGGACATTCCACAGCCCATCGTGTTTGGTGGTGAATGTGGGATGTTTGCTGGGTTGGTGGTTTCTGGATTGGGGTTTTCGGGGTTGAGTGGTTGAGTGGTGCTGATTCGGTAGTAGATTTCTGGGTATTGGAGTTTTCGACACAAATGAAGGAGAAGCTGAAAGCTGGAGAAAAGAGGAACTGAATGATTTCACGTGGGAACAGAACAATGGGCAGCTCTGAAAGGAGTAAAACAAAACAAAACAAAACAAAACAAGAATTGATAGGGTTGGAAGAACAATGCCATTGTCGAAATTCTTTGTTTTGTCTAGGTCAGGTGGCTAGCCTTTCGAACCCCCGCAAAGAAGATTGTAAATTACGGCAGAAAAGCAGAGACAGAGCGTAATCAGAAACACTCTAGGGAAAGACGAAGTATGACTGTGATGTTGTGTTAGGTAATCTACGTCAACAAAAAGACAACAGGAAAAGTTTCTCGCTGTCAGACATGTTGCTAACACGAACTTACCTTCTGACAATGTCTCACCCTCCGTCCAATAGGCATTGTCTTCGCAGGTATACGCCGAATCATTGAACTTCATTCCTATCATCCACTTCCAATCCAATGCATCTTTTGAAAATCCCAAGACATGGCCAGAAACAGGGTGGGACAATGGGCTCCACAGCCAGAGCTTTTCGCGGCTTACTACGCATCACAGGCACACCAAAACCCCGAATATTCATCGTCCTCATCTCCCACTTCAGCCCCAAGATCCCGTCCCCACATCTGCTGCAGATGCGCCCATATTTCACGCCATGGGAATCCCATTTGTTATCGCTGCAATTACCCCATGTGCTCCGAATGCCAGGTCTTCAGCCTCAAGTCTGATGTTATAATCGATCCCATCCCTACTGTCGAAGTTGATGTAGAGACCCCTAAGGAGCAAGAGGAAATCAATCTCATTGCTGATCCCATCCATATAGTCGAAACAGATATGGAGAACCCGAAGAAGCAAAAGGAGAACTGTCCGGTTTCTGCAAACACGCGAAGCGCCAAGAAGAAGAAAATTTCGGTCGTGGAACTTGGAAATGTTGGAACAGAGTGTGAGTCTGGGAAAAGGGATAGGGTATAGTGAGGCAAGTCTAACGAATGCGAAGAAGAAGAAGAGGAAGAGGAAGAGGAAGAGGAAGAGGAAGAGGAAGAGGAAGAGGAAGAGGAAGAGGAAGAGGAAGAGGAAGAGGAAGAGGAAGAGGAAGAGGAAGAGGAAGAGGAAGAGGAAGAGGAAGAGGAAGATCAGGAAACTGATGGATGCAAATAAACATGGTTGGTCTCTCTGTGTCCGCCTTTGCTTAGGCGCGGGCAATGAAGCATGAAATATAGGAAATAAGACGTTATAGAAGAAGGTGGGCTGATGGTAAATATGTCAATGTAGAATAGTTCTTCCCATAGTAAACACGCTTACTGGTTCTCCCTATGGAATATCAGAGGCATGGCAGATCGATAAATTTACCTTATTCGAGGACGTTGATGTATGTTCCCACCGAGCTTGCGTGATCCTTTTCCAAAAGCGTTATCGTACTAGTTTAAAACACATCCTCGATCTTGCCTTGTAAATTCGGATATACGCTCGTCCGCAGACGCTCGAGATAATTTCGAATTTCAAGGGACAACATTTCCTTTAATGTGAATGGGCTTATTGTCAAGACTCGAACAGTCGAACATCGATTCAGGATTACTTCGTTGCAGCGACTATGACTGTCACAGAAACATAGTCCGTCCGTCAAAATATCCTGTCCATCTTGTCAGCCTCGACCTAAGTACTGTTCGAGATTCGAATTTTGCTCGCGCTGCCTAGAAACTGGGAACAATCGGCTTCTTCTTATCCATTTCTACTTCCATCATTCACCTGTCTTTTCTTACCAGTCTGAATGACCTAGAAACTCCTAGTAAAAAGTCTATCCCTCAAATTTATTCGATGAATCTCTTATCATACCACCAGCAACAGCTAAGCCACGAGCAACCCTAAAATCTCTCACGAAATGCCAAGCGGACCGTGGCATTGCCACCACTGTGGCACCTCAAACATCGATGAAGCATCTGAGTGCACATTTTGCTACCATATCAAGTGCTCCGAATGTCCGTATTACGACTCTCAGACCGGAGCAATATACTATGTCCTCGAATGGCACGATGTATACGACCCATCGAAGATCCATACGTCCACTGTGGGGATGACCCCCATGAGGCTTTTGCTTGAGCCGGCCGAATTGGCAAGAGGAAGAAAATAAGGAAAGCAAAGGCAGAGCCAGGAGAGAAGACAAAGGGATCCGAGAAGAAAGAAGGAGGAGGAAATGGAAAGGCATAGGTGAGTGGATCACATGGTGGAAGTTGATATTCGTAGATCTGGGATGCTTTGGGTTCAGGATTCCAGGAGTGTGCACTTATCTTGGGATAGTGCGAAGCTGTGGGCTGGCTGGCCGATAGATGATTAACGAAGAGGCTCTTCTTTCTGCCTGGATAATTTCTACATGGAGTGCTTCTCCAATGTCTTTATTAGTCGATCTGAATGTCCCCTGGTATTTGGAAATGACCTGTTTCTAATCAAGATATCGCTCTACCTTGACTCTAGCAATCTGTTAGACACGACGGAATATGTGATGGAAGTGCTTCAACGATCACATCGTTTTGAAGCCCTTGCCTTTGTTCCCAGGCTTTAAATTTCAAGGTGAACACAGTGTATTTTGAAACAGCTGGTACCGTTCTAGTAGATAAGACACCTTTACCTAGGCATGACTGTTGTTACACTTGCAGTTGTCGTAGTTGTTATTTGTTCGAGCGCATTAGAATTTCTTTGTAGATCACCTTAATAAGGCTAGCCCTACATGATATGGCCCGTGCACTGGATAGGTCTTCTTCCTTTCTGCTGCCCTTTTAATCTTGATTAATGAGACTTTACAGCCAAATATCAGTAATTGAGCAGCTACAATTTTTGTAGTCTTTTCGACAGAAAGGTAACCCATCGCTGAGAAAAACATTGTGGCTCCCAGCAAAATGTCACTTTTGAGACCTTCCAAGGCTTTTCCTTGGGATCAGGCATTGATCATTCGGTCCTTCGCACCCGAAAACCGCTCTGGCATATTACTATCGGGTACATAACAAAATCTTCCACACTAGCCAACTGCAATCCCATCGATTCTCAAGGTGACAGGTCTTCAGTCTGGAAACCTTGAACCGCCCAACGTCAAGACAATGTTATTTATTGCAAGAGGAGATGAATGACATTGTCCAAGGGAGCGCTCGACTGTCGCTATAATCCACGTTGATCTTGCATTGAGAGACAACGAGAATGGCCTTGTCGAAATCACAAAGACCAACTAGCAGATGTGCCCTGTAGAGTCAAATATAAAATGATCATTGCTATGAAAGCATTTGACAGGCTGCATTTTCAAATCTTCGAACTGAAACCGGCTTATATATCTGAACATCTTCTTCGATCTACAACAATCTCACATATTAACCGCTCTACCGTACCTTCTTTCCCTTAGGATTATTTTCCGAATACCACAAGATGGGCAAAAAACCCGACCACGACTGCGACGACTCCGTTGCGAAATACGGGGAGGATAAGCCTAGTAGCTCAAGCGCCAAGCACAAAAACATAAAAGCCTGGATGGAGGATGTGAGCGAATTTGCATACGAAGCCTTGGAAGAGAGCAAGATGGAAGCAGCAGAGCGAAGGCAAACTGATTTAGAGTGGGAACAGAGCAAAAGAGAAGCAGCAGCCGCAAAGCGGAGCAGTAAGGAGGCGGAAAAGAAAAGGATAAAAGACAACGATATCAAAGAGGCACAGAAACAGAAAGAAGTATCTCGTAAACCGGCTGTTGTGGTCGATTCGTGGGACTACTATTAAGAAATAGTCTCTGACTCTGAACAAGGACTTTTGGGAAGTATGAAAGGTGAGAATTATTGCAGGTGCTTAAGTTTTCTTCAATACCAGGTGTTTGCTCACAACCAGTGATCTCCACTAATAGAATCAGGGAATGAAATTCACAATGTCTAAGCTAAAATCGAAGTCAAAACATAGAGACTTTGCATGCGATTAAAGTAGTCGTACAAATATAAGAAGGTGTCTGAGATTGTATCAAGATAAGGCCCTTGTTGTATCCAATCAAGGAACATCTCTCATGTTCAACATAGAGAATTAGAGGTTGGAGTTTGAGGTTGGAGTTTGAGGTTGGAGTTTGAGGTTGGAGTTTGAGGTTGAAGTTTGAGGTTGTACGAAGATATGAGGTTAACCAGGAATGGCCCCGTTATTCATTGGGAAGTCCTTTTTCGGCATGTCGTCTATCGAGAAAGGACAACTATAAAAATGTGCTGAGAAAGAGTTTGTCGCAGTGGAATAAGAAAGACCATGTCCTACGCCTACAGAGGACGTCTGGGCTGTTATCAAGAAAGCACTTCTTCAAGTCACAAAACACATATGTTCCGAATATAAGATGGTCGCTATAGAAGCATCTTGTAAGCTCTATCTCTAAATCGTCAAATCTTCTGACGATCTCGGATCTCAGGACCGGCTCACATTACCTAGATTCCTTCTTCGATTGCAAACCATCTTCACCTCCACCGCAGTCCTCGTCATTTTTCACACGAAGAATCTTAAGATGGGCAACTATTCCGATCACGATCGCAAGGACTCGTGGAGAACAAAATATGGGGACGGCAAGCACAGTAATCCAAGCTCTAAAGGTGATGACAAGTACGGAGGCACGGGGGGCTCCAGCAGCTCTGAACACGGGTCAAGCTCGGATTCTCTGGTGGCTACAGTTGTATGAATCTAGACGAACGGAAAGATCCCGTGCTCCGTCACCAGAGTATACGCGCTACCGGTGAGTGGATCTTGTATGGCAATTGGCAAGTCAAGCTTGTTTCAAATAATATCCTAGAACTACTGGCTACAGTTTTCCAGCCGTTTCGTACTTTTCGAAATTTCCTTAAAACGCTCTTTTACTATGTATGTACTATGGAATCTCTTTGGCAAGCACAAGCATAATCCTTAAAATTCAAAATATTCTTTCTACCCTCACAAACCTGTGCCAATATTTGAAAGTATGTCATCAGTATTGTCTCACGAGCTTATAGACACGGTCAGTGAAAAACCAAAATCTACTAATGATTTCATATACTTTCTTGACAAGATATAAAAGCTTGAGTAAAAGGCCTGTATGCTTAAAATCTTTTTTCCATGTCACAAAGTACACAAAGAGTCTCTTCGTGCAATGTCGGTTGCTAGATTCGACGAAGAGCCAGAACATACATGCGGCTAGTGAGTGTTCTTCTCATCTGATGCTTCCAGACTACCAAACTATAGCCATAACATGAACATCAAACACACGGAAATAAGTCATTGAATAGATAATGCACCGTCGCAATAGCCAAATGTTCGACAACAGCCACATCAAGCTAATTCATCATGTTAAGAATAATTCATGCAAGCCTATTTCTTCGGTAGGATTTTCGAGACATCAACGTATTCAACCGTCAAGAAGCGCACTTCGATACAGTCGAGCTGCTGTATACGTGGTTCGTCAAGCCGTCATCTACCTTAATGTCAAAGCAGTAATATAGCTTAACTATCTAGCAATAGTATATCCCTCTTCACCAGAACGACTTGTTCAGTATTTCAACCATCCTACGGGCTCCACGCCCTAAAGTCAAACTCCCACGCCATCCCTCCTATCTATCAATCTTCTCAGTCATCAAATCATTACATCTAATATGTTTCGACCCCTAGCTCGAAACCCGCAATCGCCTTTAAATTATTAATTCTTCAAGCAAACAAACTCTCCCCCCTATGCTGAGCACAAGCAGTCGCAGGGAGCTTGCTGGGATAGCATTGACCTTGTCTGCAATTATTAAAAGTTCATGTTTGTTTTGCCGGTCTGGCCCGGCTAGAAATAGATCAGTGCGCTGCCGATAGAAACAAGGCGCTGTGAATGGCTCTCGATCTCTATAAACAAGGTTGTTTCATATTTGCTCTCCTTCACTACTACCATCTACAGGATACAGTCTTCATGGTGAGTAACGCCGTTAGGAGAATATTGCTTTGTTCATTGTTTCCATTGTTCTTTGTCTTCCTGGTACAACGTTTCCATTTCCCCATTCGAGGGCTTATTACTAAAGAAGCTGGAATGTCAAAAAATTCTAATTCCGAAATTATTCTATACTGAAAGTGTTTGTTCTAGCGAAGCATATCCTACACGAAAGGCAACAAACTACGCTTTTGCTGGCAACATGAACCTTCTTAACGTCGTTCTTCTGTTCGCGCTCATGGGTGTCATCAAAGCAGAGTCACCAAAATCCTGGACTTTGAAAACCGATCTCATTACAGGCAAGCCTTTCGGGTTCGATTTCATCCTCGATAATTCTTCCGACTTCTCTCAAGGACTTACTAAAAACCTCGACGCAATTGACGCGGAGCTTCATGGGCTCATTTCAAGAAAAGACGACGCAATGTATATTGGAGTTGACTTTGAAAACATCCTTCCCACGGACATGTCGACAGGCCGCGAAAGCATTAACCTGCGTTCAAGATTACCACTTTATGAGGGTCTTTATATTTTCGAAATCAAACACATGCCTTCAGCGGCCTGCGGTCTTTGGTCTGTAATCCGACTTGTAGACGACACATTGATGGGCTTCGAAATCGCTCCGCAGTCGATGACATTTTTAGCGACAACGCCTAGCGAGCAATGCTTTATATCGAAGGACTCCAGTCCCCAAATCATCACCGACGTCCCCTACACCTCGTTCGAAAGCGCCTTCAACAACGCAAATGGGGGTGTCTATGCTATAGAATGGAGAGCGGACGTCGTGAGTGTCTGGGAATGGGTACGCGACGACGTGCCCGCTGATGTCAAAAACGGCACCAGTCCTGACCCGAGTACCTGGGGCCCTGCTTGGATTCAGTATAAGGGGAATTGCCAGCAGCGTCTCCATATACAGATCTGGACTACTTTTTGCGCCCCCTGGGCTCAGAACGACTATTACAACTCGACCTGCTTCCGTACAGCCCCTATCTGCACACACTACGTCGCTCAAAATCCATCCGCTTTCCAGGACGCATATGTAAGTATCCCTCCTGAGTCAATTAACCCCATTTTAAGCCGAAAGCCGGCCTCTAAGACGTGGATCATGAGTGTATACTCTACATATGGTTATAGTTTCCATCTTGAAAGTCAAACGCTAATTGGATACTCTTCTAGTGGCTTATCGAATCAATAAAGGTGTACAATCAGTCAGATGCCGGGCTGACACCTCCCATCCGACCAACAGCCAGGTGACTAGGGCTTAGGAAGACTACGATTGAGACCACTCACTTTGGGGGCCAAAGTAATGCCTATACGAGTCGAGCATATATTCTATTCCAACAAGAATTGTCTCATCACCGAAGAAAAATCCGACCGTGTTTCAGGATTCAATAGATTGTCGTTTTAGCGTCGATCTCGTCAGGACGAGAATTCAATGTAAGTATTTTCTTCCTAGCTGGAGCATTATCAATCTAGTATCTTCGATACCTTAAACCGTCTCTTAGTCTCCTCCAATTTCTTCCGCATCAAAAATCTGGACATACTGCGTCCGACTATTACCTTGATCACCAACACCTCTCCGGATTACGTACTAATCTTTGCACCAATTGCCATAGTCTAACCGTTCTCTTTACAGGAACAGACAGTCTAATACCTCCGCGTTCGTTCTACGCAATGAATAGTAAGAGATGCACGCTCACTTGTCTAAATCCCATTTCGTCCTCCGAGCGTAGTCTGGATCAAATCGTTAATATTCAGGCATAAGTCTTCGCGAGAAAGCAGATTTACCTAAATTTCCGTCACAAAGCTCCAATCTACTTCAGTATCATTCATCGCCTGGTACAAGCTGGGATCTTGACTCGAGGATCTTCAACATGGTTCGCACAAGCTTCTAGCACGAGTACTTATGCAATGGGATCTTCTGAGAGTCTGCTTGCTGCTACAAGCCCTGCGGTTTCGCCCTCTACCTCAACGAAGTCGTATTCTTCGTTTGCCGTTATAAGAAAGGGGTGAAGAAGAGGTGGTAGTAGGTGATCTGGTAGTAGCACTGACTTGAACTGTCTTTACACCGGCTACAGAAAGGACTGGGCCTTGAAAGCTCGATGATATCACCGCCTGATAGGGGTAAAATTGACTAACGAGGGCGGATATCAGCCAACACATCCTTTCCAGCCTATTACTCTGCATCTCTACTCTACCTCGCAGAAACCCATTCACTATAAGCACATGTGGTATGACTCTGCCTAATGGTGCAACAATGATGTTTCTATGAAACCACACATCCGTCGTCAACTTGACGTCTATCCCCTCCATTGGGCATCTTACAATGCACGTCGGGGCGTGGCAATCTCAGCCTGATCAACAGTTAACGGAGGCGTTTACATGGATAAAGCGCTAGAGTAATTCTTCATTAAATGGAACAGCCTGTGCGAATAGAGTTGAGAACTGGGATATCTTTGATTAGATACCTATCGACGTATTAGCGTGTGCAGAAAGCTATGGATTCCTTGGCATCGCAATTGTCGGGGGGGGGGGGGGGGGTGGGGGGGGGTGGGGGGGGGGGGGGGGGGGTGGG
>JAABUL010001068.1_pt1 | contig 54408 bp, 50 predicted proteins | sample 5559151 | NCBI WGS metagenome assembly JAABUL01 (sample SAMN10711876, study PRJNA513368) | rock metagenome | isolation source: Antarctica rocks | place: Antarctica: Victoria Land, Pudding Butte sud
GGTTAGCTTATGTTCTTCTGAGTCATATAGATAGTCGGCTCTTCCCTTCTAGATACTTTCCTTCCTTAGCATTTATATACTCGTTACATTACACCCATATGACTCGCTCTATGCTGGCCCCTAACAACGAGCGACATTCATGCAAACATGAATTTTTGAAGAGAAGAATAATGTTACGAGCGTATCAAGATTGAATAGAGCTAGTCAGTGTCTCTAGCTCAGATCTGACTCAGATCTGACTCAGTTTCTATTTTCTTTTCTTAACATCTCTTTGTTCAACATCATCTTTCTTTCTACATCACATTTTACTTGTGTCACAAACACATTTTCTTCAAGCTTAGTGCAGTCTCTGAATATTACTTAAATAGAAGCTTTTGTACTCATCTTCTTCTGTATTCTTAATATTCAGTTATAGCTATTTTTAAAGATCAAGCACTATTCAACTCTGACTTTCGCTGATTGACTCATCTAGGCACGATTCTGACAGTATGCAGCATACATAAAACACAATTTCTATGCTGATTTTCTCATGACTTGAGAGATTTTCTCTTTTCTCATGACTAGATTCACAGTTCAAGACGAGCAAAATCTCTCACTGCTCAGATTTCAACAGTTTACTTCTTAAGCATAAGTTGCAAACGTTTCGTCAGCGATATGCATGCATATCACAGTTGATTTCTTCTTTAATCACATTGATACACACTACTGTTTTCTTGAACTATACAGATGATGTTTTTAACTAGAGATTAATTTTATCATCAAGACATTCAAGAGTCAAAATTCAGTAAAAAAATGAGATTCTTAAAGTCAATAGTCATCATCATTGTATATTACGTCTTGCAGACGCTTGCTTCGCTTGTAAAGCATGCAACTCATTTATTTCATGTTATTTGTAAAGATTTTTCTCATGCAGATTGATTATATTTTGTAGAAATGTTCATTTGCTACACTTTTAATCAGACATTGTAGTTCAATCAATTCTTTACTAATTCGCTTATGTCTTTCTTTTTTTAACAAAGTCTTTTCGTCAGCGTATCATTTACATATAAAATGTCTGTATCTGAACATTTGTTAAACAATATTAACAAGACTCTTAAGTTTGCTTATGTCAAACTTAATGAAACTCATGAGTTGTTCATGTTGTAGTAATAAACACGCAGTCTTAACAAGATTTATACATAGTTAGCATGTAAATTTAAAGAATGTTCATGATTTGAGTTTTTTCTGCTAATTACTCTCAACAAATCAAATATGAAAGTATTTTGTCTCAGTTCTTGTCATTGCAATGACAAGATACTGAATTGAATGATTTTCATAAGCAATTTTTCTCATAGTTCTGCATTCTATTTAACTTTCTCATCTGCATGTAAATTGCTTATAGCATGCACATTGAGATTATTGAAGTCTGTGCAATCGCGAAAACTCTGCATGTGATCAATGCACAGTGCTTCATCATCACGCAGCATCTGATCGACAACAAGATTTATTTGTACAAGATGCTGACTATAAATCTTTTGCAAGCTATGCTTGTCAAAAGAGCTGAACAATCTCATCAACATCAACAAAGTGATAACAGCGCTTTACTTACATGTTGAGTTCACACACAGTTGAAAAGCGAAGCAATAACAACGTGATCATCAACGCGTTGAAGCTTGCATATACACAGAATGACAGCAACGTCTTTGCATACATGCTGCAGCTCATATACAACATATACATATATATTACGAAGGCACGATTCAGCTTTTGCGCACATATAAACAGACGTGATACAGTAAATCGATCGATTTTTCGCATTTTCAGATTGATTTACATGCAGCATAATCACATACAGAGCAGTGACAGCGCTTTATTCACACGTTGAACTTATATATGACATACACACATATACTGCAAAGATATGATTCAGCTTTTATACATTTACACGTTTGCATGATGCAGTAAATCGATCGATTTTTTGCTTTATCAGATTGATTTACATGCATCGCAATCACATACATTGCGAAAACACAATACAGTCTTTGCTCATATATACAGAATGACAGCAACGTTTTTGCGCACATGCTGCAACTCATATACATCACACATACATACATTGTGAAGACATGACTCAGCTTTTGCGCATCTACAGACTTGCGTGATGCAGCAAATCGATCGATTTTTCTCATTTTCAGATCGATTTACACACATTGCAATCACACACAGAGCGATGATAGTGCTTGATTCAGCGTTGAGCTTGTATATGACATTCACATATATACTGCAAAGACATGACTCAACTTTTGCACATCTACACATCTGCATAATGCAGTAAATTGATCAATTTTTTGCTTTATCAAATCGATTTACATGCATTGCAATCACATACATTGCAAAGACATGATATAATCATTGCTCATATACACAGAATGACAGCAACGTCTTTACGCATGCGCTGCAACTCATATACATCATATACACATATACTGCGAAGACATGATTCAGCTTTTGCACATCTACATGCTTGCATAATGCAGTAAATTAATCGATTTTTCGCATTATCAGATTGATTTACATGCATCGCAATCATATACATTGCAAAGACACGACATAGTCTTTGCTTATATACACAGAACAACAGCAACGTTTTTGCGCACACGCTGCAACTAATATACAACATTCACACAGTCATTGCAAAGACACGACTCAGCTTTTACGCATATACACATCTGTGCAATGCAGTAAATCGATTGATTTTTCGATTTTCTAATTGATTTACATGCGTTGCAAATACATAAATCAAAACTCATCTAGTTCGTTCAGCTGAATGATTATACAGCGAACTTAAAAGTTCACGTCGAAGTGATCAGCTTTCATTTACATAGATCAAAGCTTATTTAGCTCGCTTAGCTTGATGATTATATAAACAAGTCAAAAGCTTACGTTGAAGTGATCAGCTTTCACAATACACAGATTGAGCATTGCATCATGATGCTTACAAACAACTCAAAACTCATTTAGTCTGCTCAACTAGATGATTAAACAGCGAACGAAAGCTTACGTTGAAGTGATCAACTTTCACAATACATCGATCATTCATTTAGCTTTCTCAACTAGATGATCAAACAGCAAATTCAAAAGCTTACGTTGAAGTGATCAGCTTTCATAATTTCAATTTATTTATATGATTACTTGATTATATAAACATGTCATGCACTCATATGCACACACTAATGATCTGACTGCTCAATGAAAAAATATACAGCAGCAATTATAACTAAATTACATGTAATTTAGCATATACACAGCGCTTCAGTGCTACTATTTAAATAAATAGCATCATGTTTCATAGTTTTAAACTGCATAAGCACGTAAAACTTGAAGAAGAAGAAAAGAAGAAGAAAATCACGCAGCATCTAAATGTCATTCAAACTTTGTCAGAATCATGTCTAGATGATACAATTAATGAAGATCAGAATTGATAGTGCTTGATCTTTAGAAATAGCTATAACTGAATATTAAGAATACAGAAGAAGATTGATACAAAAGCTTCTATTTATGTAATGTTCAGAGACTGCGCTAGACTTGAAAGAAATGTGTTTGTGACATGAAAAGAAGATGATGTAGATGAACAAGATGTTGGTGAAAGAAAAGAGTGTTAAGAAAGAAAAAGAATGTTGAGTCATATCTGAGTCAAATCTGAGTCAGATCTAGGTCAGATCTCGACTAGATCATTGACTAGTTCTAATCATTATGCAGAGTACTCGCTAGCGTGCATTGCAAATTGATTAAAGCTTCAGTCTTGTTCAGTCTTATCAATCTTGATACGCTTGTAACAAACTTTTGATAATCTTTAGACTTTACTGTAGCTAAACAGTAAATTCATAGTCAGCATTGCATATAAATGAGTTTGATCGCTGATCGAAGATTATTTGATAGAAAGTCATGAAGAAAAGTTATGATAGAAAGTCATGATAAAGAATCATGAAGAAAAGTCATGAAGAAAAGTCATGATGAGAAAACATGAAGATCATTTAACTTTGATAGAGAGTCATGATGAAAAAACATGATAGAAAGTCATAAAGAGAAATCATGAAGACTGTTTAATTAAGTTATTGAGTCAAGTTGTTGAGTCAAGCTTCTCAATTCAATTCAAGTTCTTGAGTTCAACTTCTCAACTTAATTCAACACTTTTTCAAAAAAATTTCAACTTGACTTAATACTTTTCAAGTTGAGTACTTAACTTGAACTTAAGTACTTGACTTGACGTGATCAGTTTAAACATGATTGACTGAATATCTTCTTTCACTGACACTGTGAATGAACATCTTCTCAACATCATTTATTATTTATGTTCAGTAGATTTCATCTTGCAGTCTGCTTTCAACATGTTCTGCTGAATATCTGTTCATACTTATACTGTAAATGAACATCTTCTCGACATTGTTAATCACTTGTATACAGTATAATTCTCTGATTGCTACAAATATAAAACTATTTAAGCTTTTTATTCTAGTCAGCTTTCGCTGCAGAGTAAGCAACAAATAATTTACAGAAATGTTTTCACTTTTATAGTCAGATCATCTTGATGATGCATTGATTGAATTTGTCTTTTCTGATTTATGTGCTATTTCAAAGTTGCAGATCAACAATCTTATGATTCATTTAACTTATCTTTCATTTAACTTTTGAATATTCATAAAACTTTTCAGATTATTATAATCAGTCAGAACTTCAACAGTATAATAACTGTCTTTTACATAGTGTCATTAATGTTTAAACATTGCTACTATGACTAGAAGTTTCTGATCATATATTTCATAGTTTCTTTTAACATTTATTATCATTTTGAATTAAAATGCAATTAAATGTCATTGATCTTCATCATTTGACTGAGACAAAATACTCGTAACTGCATAATTAAACATGTTGATCTCAATGCATATATGTCACTTTGAGTCAAAGTGTCTCAATATAAACATCTTCATAAAAATGTCATAAAGCTGATTAAATGCTTGTTTCACTTCACTTGATCATATAAATGAGTTTATTTTTACATCTTTTACACTATCTTTCAGCAATTTTGTTAAAAACTCTGCTATTTGAGAGTAGTGATGTATAAAATGTTGATAGAAATTGATGAACTTCAGAAAAACTTGTATTTCTTGATACATCTTTGATCTGAGTCACGTTTTGATGATGTCTACTTTACTTAAGTTCATTGAAATATTCTCTGTGAATATGACAAACTTTAGAAAGTTCACTTTAGTGATGAAGAATTCACACTTCTTCAAGCTAATATATAGCTTGAACTTTCTTAATTTTTCAAGAATCTGCTTCATGTGATTTACATGATCAATCTTCTTTACAAAGAAGATTAAAATGTCATTCAAATTTGATTTAATTTGATTTAATTTAATTTGAATTCATACACTCTTGTAACATTGATTTAAGTTCAACTCATGGGAAAAACTATGCTATGTGTATCAAATGAACAAAACTCTTTGAGAAAGAAAATTGCTCATTGACTACATGATGACTTCACATTATTGAAACAATAAATTTGAAACAATGTTATCAATAATGAATTTATAGCTTCTATTCAACGCATGATGCTTGAGTAAACTCTTAATAAGTGTTTATACTGTTTAATTATAATACATTGTCTTTGCTTTGCTTTTCATTGATGATATTTTATACAAATAATGTTTCAATTTTCAATCTTCAATTACAAACGTTGAAAATGATTTCTTTGCACTCATGATGCTCATGATTGTAATGTCAAAAACTATGTTCTCTTACTTAATGATTATTATTCATTGAGTCAAGAAATATGTGATGAAAGAGAAATGTGCATGATGAGAAAATAAAGTGTGATTGTATTAAATAATTCTTTTTTTCTCTTGATTTGACTTATGTCACGTAGACGTTGAATAAATTGTTAGTATAAACGTGTGATTGCAATCGTTTGATGCATGACTCTGATCAATAGTAAAGAATACATTCTGATCATTCTTATGAACTCTCAATTTTTCACGTAGATAGATGTATGACTTGATGTCAAGTAAAAAAGATGAATTCAAGCTTCTTCAATATATCAGCGTGATTGATGAGTCACTACTTCTTCAAGCACTGTAATCATAACTCTTAAACTCATCATCTGAAACAACTATTTTATCTGATATCTTTTCATCAATTACTTGATGACATTGTTGATGTGATGAAGATCTTTCAATATTGATGCAGTTGATGAATTGCAAATTCTTCAATCACTTGTAATCACAACTCTCAGACTCTTCATCTGAGTTGTCTATTTCATTAATAGTATCTTTTCATCTTTTATCAACATCAACATGTCATTAATCTTCTTTATAAATTGATTGTGACTGTTAGAAAAAGTGTTGTCATGTAAATGAAAACGATCAACAATGAAACTCATCTGTACGCGATGCTGATTACAAATTTACTGTTTAGCTACAGTAAAGTCTAAAGATTATCAAAAGTTTGAATGACATTGAGACGCTGCGTGATGATGAAGCGCTGTGCGTTGATCGCATGCAGAGTTTTCGCGATCGCGCAGACTTTAATAATCTCAATGTGCATGCTACAAGCAATCTGCATACAGATGAGAAAGTTAAATAGAACGCAGAACTACGAGAAAAATTGCTTATGAAAATCATTCGATTCAGTATCTTGTCATCGCGATGACAAGAACTGAAACAGAACACTCTCATGTTTAATCTGTTGAAAGTGATTAGCAGAAAGAACACAAATCACGAACATTCTTTAAATTTACATGCTAACTACGTATAAATCTTGTTAAGACTGCATGTCTGTTACTACAACATAAGCAACTCACGAGACTCATTAAGTTTGACACAAGCAAACTTGAAAGTCTCATTAATATCGTTTAACAGACGTTCAGACACAGACATTCTATACATGAGCAATACGCTGACGAGAAGACTTCATTAAGAGAAGAGAGACACAAGCGAGTTAGTAAAGAATGATTGAACTACACTGTCTGATTAAAAGTGTAGCATATGAACATCTTTGCAAAACATGATCGATCTGCACAAGAAAAATCTCTACAGATAATGCAAAACAGATGAGTTGCACGTTTTACAAGCAAAGCGAGTGTCTGCGAAGCATGATATACAATGACGACGACTGTCGATCTTAAGAATCTCATTTCTTCACTGAGCTTTGACTCTTGAATGTCTTGATGATAAAGTCAATCTCTAGTCAAAAACATTGTTTGTATAGCTCAAGAAAACAGTAGCGTATGTCAATGTGATTAAAGAAGAAATTGACTGTGATATGCATGCATATCACAGACGAAACGTCTGCGACTCATGCTTAAGAAGTAAACTGTTGAAATCTGAGCAGTGAAAGATCTTGTTCATCTTGAACTGTGAATCTGTTGCAAGAAAACTCTTTGAGTAATTTCTCAAGTCTAAGGAAAAAATCAGCATAGAAGTCGTGCTCTATGTATGTTGCATGCAACATATACAACATATTTTCGATAGACTCAGCAACAGTCATGCTGAAAACATGCAGTTGAATCGCTGATGAATCAGCTTAACAGATAGTAAATATCAAGAAGAGACGAGTTGATCTTTTCTTTTGCGTGAATAGTGACTCAGACGAGATGACATCTGAGCAGATTCAGAAACATTTAATTAGAAAGTGAGAAAGATTATCGATGATCAAAAGCATACAAAGAGTCTTTTCATTGCAGAGTCAATAACAACTATGAATAACTCTATGATAAAACAGTCTTTTCTACAAATTCTACAGTACAACATCAGAAAATCATTAAGAATTCAAGAATTGTTTCTAATTGATAGAGAAGTTCGCGAATTCAACATAGTAGCTATACAGAAGCAAGATTGCAACAACAATGACTTGCAGTCATTTAACTCAGCACACAACTTCTTTCATCTAGTGAAAAACTCGTCATCTCAATCAAGAACATGCATATACATTAACAAATATTTAAGACTCAATCAATGAATAGTAGAAACAGCTGAGTCAGACATTTGCTTAATCAGAATATTAACTTGCAACACAGACAACAAAACGCAGACGCTAAGACTTTTAAACGTCTACAACTCATGCTCATTGTTTACTACATTCACAGAGAAATCTTCAATCATTTCTCGTTTGAACGAACTACTCAAGAATGACTGTTAACAACTGATCGTAGAAGATTTCAATCTACATCATTCTCATTGAGAGAGATGAAGATGCTTCACTCATCATATGATGATTGATACTCTACTAAACGTCATTACAAATGCAAGGCTAAAATTCTTACTGAAATCAGACACTATTACTCGTGAAGCTCGCAATCAATTTACGATGATTGATCTAGTCTTTAGCAGCGAGAAAATACAGTTCATGACACGCAAGTGCAAGATACGAATCAATCTGCATCAGAGATCAAATCATCTTTTGATCATCACAGAGCTATGTTTACAAACAATCTCAGTGCAATTCTCGACTTGATGACTTTGAAAGAAAATGAATACAGAAGCATTGAATGCTTATTTGCAAATACATCTATCTTTGAAATGCTCTTTAGACGACAAGACTATGATGAATGTCAGAGTGTGCAAGATTATCAGAGTGCTACAAAAGATCATTGAGAAATTTATTCTTTTGACAAAGTTATCAAATTAAGCAAGAGACTTTTGAAATCAAAGCTGCTTCGAAGTAGTAATGAAATCAAGATGACTGTGAATCATATGAAAAATGCAAGGCACATTAGAAGTGTGAAATGAATATCTGAAGCACAATAATCATAAAAACAAGATCATTTGACAAACGAAATGCACACACTTCAGAACACAAATGCATGAGCTGAGTGAAGCATTTAAATCAATATGATGCTTTGCAAAATGAGCTAGAATCGAAAGTCAGCTATCTAAAAAGCTTTCTCAGTTTTCGTCACTGAAGTGAAGCAACATCGATCATATGATAATAACGTTCAAGAAAAAAATCAAGATACTGCGAGAAAAGTTCTTTCTCTCATCTTCTCAAGCAAATGTCAGCAACATCACAAAATCATTCATATCTCTGACAATCTCATTCAATTCACGCATCACAGAAGATGAAGTGAAGCAGACAATCAGATGAGTAAAAGCAGACAAAGCGTCGAATGCTTCAGATATTTCAAACAGAGTGCTTCAAGCGAGTCTTGCAGAACTGATCTCAGTACTGACAAGTTTATTCAACGCATGCGTAATACACAAGTATCATTCAAAGCAGTTTAAAAAGACTTAGATAATAGTATTATGCAAATCGAAGAAAAGCGACTATATCGATTCAAAAATGTATCGACTCATTGCTTTGCTCAATATCATGAGCAAAGCGCTGAAGTCGATCATGATCAAAAGACTGAGTGACATAGTCGAGACTCATCACATGCTATCAAATGCTCAAATGAAAGTGAGACGTAAGCGATTCATGATCTTGACGTTAAATCTACTAATAGATCAAGTTCACACAGTATGAAGCTGTGAAATCAAATATGTGATCTTCATGCTAAGTTTAAACGTCGTTGAAGCATTTAATCGAGTTTCACACGTCAGACTTCTGCATACGCTGAAAATGAAAAGAACGTCAAGCTACATAATTGAATAAACATGCAGCTTTTTAAAGAATTGAGAGACGTTGCTAATATTCGATGAACAAACGAGCAACATGCGCGAGATAAACGCAGACATATCGCAGAAATCTCTCATTTCATCGATTTTCTTTCTATTCTTCAACGCAAGTTTAATAAAAAAATGCGAAGCATTGAGAATTAAAATCGAAGTGCTTGACTTTGTAAACGATATTAACATTCTAGTTTATAACAGATTCACTGAAGAAATCTGCAGAACACTGAGCAAAACACACGACATCTGCGCGAAATGAGCTCGCATTTATGACACAACGTTTGCATCAGAAAAGTATGAGCTCACGCATTTCACTAGAAAATCAAAGAGATTCAACATGATGACTAGCATACAAATAGAAAGCTCAGTTATCAAATCAAAATCAGACGTACGAGTTTTAAAGATGCAACTGAACATGAAACTGCAATGAGACATGCATCTTCAATAAATAGAGATGAATCACGTCACAAGAATGCTGACACTTAGTCATCTTGAAGTCTTCACATAAGAAGCTATCTTCACAAAAGCGAGACAAGTATACTTAGCAGTAGTGAGATCAGAAATTGCATTTGAAGCGTCAGTCTGACATCAGTGTGACAAGAAAGATGAACTGTTGAGCAAAGAACACAGACTAGAAACACTTCAGAATCAGGTTTTGCATCACGTAGCAGAAGTGTTCAAAAGAGTAAACATTGAAACTTTAAAGACAGAAACATACATGAGTTTGCTACATGTTCATTTGAACATGCTACAGAACAAGATCACGCTACACAGTTGAGTCAATGATTGAACGCAAGAGATCAGATAAGCATGTGAATTAATATGCGCTCATTTGACGAAAGTTAATCGCGTCATTTCTTGCTCACTCGTCATCAAGAAAATAGTACTTCTGAATGTCTTCATTCAAGAAGATGCGAAGATACAGTTGAGACGCAGACGACACACTTTCTTCTTCACAATGATTTCAACAAATGATAGCATTGTAATAACGCAGTATCACAAAGATCAATGAAATCAACGATGAGAAAAGTACAGAGAATGCGTTGCAAACATCAATGCAATCTCAGCACAAAGATTGCATCTGAGCAATAAGATGATAAAGATGCGTGATGATTTTCAGAAAGCAGAAAGCATTCTTGCAATGTACATCAGAATTGAACGCATAGATCTGAATGCTTATCTGCACTTTAGAAACGTTTCAGACATGAATAGCTTGCAATGTGACTGCAAATGAAGTCATCAGACAATGAAGCATGTACTCATGCATTGCTTGAACTGATTGCATTTGCGATCAAGAATGTTATAAGATGCTGACTTTTTGAACTATTGAATAATCATTGTCATCACGAAGAGTCTCAGAGCAGTAGCGAAGATGATGATGAAAACGAAGCTCTTGAAGCAATTTAAAGTGACTAGAACACTCGTTCTTTAACGTGTAATCAATGTGAACAAATTTGATACATAGTTTCAAAACTCACTGTTTCAGCTGCATGAAGCAGTCATGTAGACTGCGAGTGATTTTCTATTTTAGAGAGTTTTGTTCACTTGATACAGATAGCATAGAGTTTCTCATGAGTCGATCTAATCGATGTCACAAGAATGTATGAATTTATTATTATTATTATTATTATTATTATTATTGTCTAAATCAATATCTTGACAAGTCTTTCTGTTCTGTTTCATGATTATTCAAATATTAAAGCACAGTTAATTCATTTAATTTTCAACTATAATCTGATTCTGAATAGAAATCATCTCTTCAATTGAATTTTGATTAACTTTTGATTTGAGTTTTGAATCTGAGTCAGATTCTGAGTCAAATCTGAGCAAGATTTGAGTCAGATCTTGATCAGCTTTCTGATCATCTTTTATTGACTGAAGTTCAAATCTGTCTTCTGACAATAGCATTTGATGCTGATATAACTTACAATTATTGTTTGCTTCAACTGACTTAACGTCTGATATTCTGATCAGCATGTCAACTTTCAGATTCTGTTTTTTTGACTGATATATGATCTTAAAGTTATATTCAGATAACTTCTCAGCTCATTTAGCTTGTTGTCTGATCAGTTTTTTAATGATCATGAAGTACTTTAAATTTAGATGATCAATGAAGATCTTGATTGAAATATTCATACATTTCAATTTGAGATGTCAATGCTTCAAGCAGCGAATGATGATCAGCAGTTTCTTGTCATAAATCTTGTAGTTGCATTCTGCGAAAATCATGTTCTTGCTATAGAAGATCATTGAATGTAGAATGTCTTCATCATCATATTGAGACAATACTTCGTCGTTGACATAGTTCAAGAAATCAGTTTTCAGAATAACTTCTCTGATTAAGTTGAAATGCTTCAGAACGAGAACTGTCGTCACTTGTTACTTCAGTTCTTCAAAGATCATCTGACAGATCTTTGTTCATTCAAAGAAATGATCTTTTCAAGTTAGCTTTATCATGAATTGAGCAATCTTTGAAAAGTTCTTTATGAATCATTGATAGAAATTGCAGAAGTCAATGAAGATCTGCACATGAGTCAATGATCAAGACACTTTTCAGTCTTGAATCACATCTACTTTTCAAGAATTCATTCACAGATCATTGATGAATATCAGTAGTTCAAGAAATGAGATTTTCTGAATCTTGAATTTGCACTTGTCAATGTTTATCTGTAAATCAACTTCATGAAGCTTCTTTAACACTTCTTTCACATGAGTTTTATGTTTTTTCAATGTTTTACTGTAGATGAGAATATCATTCAAGTATGTTTGACAGAATTTATGCAGACAGTCAAACAACACATCATTGATATAGTGCTGAAAGAAAGCAAATTCATTGATCAATTTAAAGAGCATTATTCTATACTTGTAAACATTGAAGAAAGTAACAAAAGTAGTTAAATCTTCGCTTTCTGAACTCATGCGCAGTTTATTGAACGTAATGATAATGTTGAGTCAAGTCAGATACTTACTGTCTTGAATTTGAGTTAGTACTTCGTCTATCAAGAGTATTGAATAATGATTTCTTTTGATCAGAGCGTTAAGTTTTTGATAGTTCACGCAAAAGCGAAGACTATCATCTTTCTTTTCAACAAACAGTATTAACAAAGCAAAAGAAGCTTTGCTGAATGTGATGAACTTCTTCTTCAAATTCTCTTTTAAATACTCTTTGATCTTTTGCAACTTGTAACTTAACATAAAATACAATTAACTTCTAAAAAGTTAACTTTCATCTTTTAATTCAATCTTATGATTGTATGATCAATGCAAAGACAACTGCGTTGTCTTTTCTTTATCAAAAATATTCAGAAAGTTGTGATAAACTATTAAAAGCTTCTTCTTCAGTTTATTTAATGACATGACAAAGATCATTTCATTCAGTTTCGCGAAATCTTCAACTGAGCTAAGCACTTTGTTAATTTCACTAATGATCAAGAAGAAGATCTTGATCTTCTTATTCTTGACTAAAGTTCAATATGCAGCGACTTTGATCATGATAATATTGATAAGTTTCTTTGTCTTAATTGACTGAAAAAGACGAAGTTGATTGAGATTGACTTAAGTGCTTTGCTTTGCTATGAGAGCAGATTCAATGAATCTATTCACTGATTTCTGATTCATGAGTTTCTTCAAGATGATCGTTGATATAACAATTAAGTTCAAGTTCTTTTGTTTCATTTTGCAGATCTCATTTGATTCAGATCTGTGAAATGTTGATTGACTGCTTGCTTTTAAAACAGCAGATTTCGATGTTTGAATCTTCAACAATGATATTAATCAATTGTTTGCAGAATTTATCAACATTTGATTTCTTTTCAATCAGAAATTTTCAATGATTATCTTGTGCTGATCTAGACGAGTTATTAATAAAGACATCATTTCATTCTTGTGTTCTTATATCATGATCGATGTATACAAAGCATATGTAATCAACTTTTGATCAGAAGTTTCATCATATGATTGAATCAACTTTGATTTTAACAGCGATATTTGTTACGATTCTAGCTACGCATCTTCATTGATAACTATGTTGATGAGACTATCATTGATCGCTCGTCGCTAAAGCATAAACTTGTTTCAAAGTCAACTCTATTCAGAGTTAGCTTATGTTTTTCTGAGTCATATAGATAGTCAACTCTTTTCTTCTAGATACTTTTCTTTCTTAGCATTTATATACTTGTTACATTACACTCATATAACTTGCTTTATGCTGATCTCTAACATTATATAAATGCTTCTTCATTACAGACGAAGTGAAATAATCTGCATTGATTTCTTCAAGTGCTTCTGCTAGTAGTTTTTCAACTCTCTATTGACTTTGATCTAGTGACTTGCATTTGTACAGCAACACTCATCTTTCTTCTCTCGTGAGCTGATTCAGCGAGAATAAACAAAAGATTTGAACTTGTGCGTTGATCAGTGAGTATAAACAAACGATTGAAATCATTCGACTAGATCAAAGATCAGCGAATTAATCATTCATTCAGATTCGCAAGAAATTCTTCGAATTTGTTGAACAATTAAACGAGATCAGTCATAGAACTGCGTGAAGTCTCTATCTCAAGAAGCAAATTCTCAGTGAGTCTGTTTCAATGACATTGTCAATGCAATGATCTTCTCATCATTCTATCTATCAGTGAATCGATTCGTCTATCAGTTCACATGCAACTAGTGAGTCTGCTTCAATGACATTTATTCTCAATGCAATGATTTATCTTCTCATCATTCTACTCATCAGTGAATCTGATCATACATTCACATGCAACTAGTGAGTCTGCTACAATGACATCTTTCGTCAATGCAATGATTTATCTATTCACATCGTTTTATCTATCAGTGAATTGATCTGTTGACTCGTTTGCATGCAACTAGTGAGTCTGCTTCAATGACACTTCTATCTTGCATAGTGAGTCTGCTACAATAGACATTTCGATTCTACATAAGACTAAGAAAATACATTCATGCAAACATGAATTGTTGAAGAGAAAGAATAATGTTACGATTCTAGCTACGCATCTTTGTTGATAGCTATGTTGATGAGACTATCGTTGATCACTCGTTGCTAAAGCATAGACTTGTTTCGAAGTCAACTTTATTCAGAGTTAGCTTATGTTTTTCTGAGTCATATAAATAGTCAACTCTTTTCTTCTAGATACTTTTCTTTCTTAGCATTTATATACTCATTACATTACACTCATATGACTCGCTTTATGCTGATCTCTAACAATATTGACTGAATATCAAAGCATTTACATAGCTCTGACATCAAAAATTCATCAATGAAAATCATGTCAGTGACTTCAGTATCTATCAGAGCGAAAAACCTGAATATCTTTTCTAAACTACTTAAGATGACATCAACAGTGAACGACTTGAAATCAAATGAATCATCAGACATGCTGATGAAGCAGAATATGAGTATATCACTCTCAATCACTACTTTGACGAAGACAGATTGTTTTTCAAATTCGCTGTGATTTCATGCATCTGAGCTGATTTAAGACAGTCATGTGCTCTATGTTTTGACTTCTTGCATTTGAAGCAGAGTTCTTTTTTAAACAACTTCTTTCTAGCAAAATCAACATTTAATATTTTGAGTTTCTTTCATGCAGAGATTGAAGCAGAGATTGCAGTAGTGATCGTCGTCAAAATGCTAGCGATAAAGTGAGCAACTTGAGTCGTTGATGTCTTGAGAGCTGATCAAGCATTCAATTTCGTTAATTGAACGTTAACTTGCATGCAGATGTTGATGAATTCATTTAAATTCATAGTTCATTCATTGATCATGACTTGCTGAAGATCTGAGCTAATCTTATGCTGAAAATCATCTAGTAGAATTTCGTTATTGTACTCTAGTTTCACACTAAGTCTCTGAAATTTCATTCAAAATTCATGAAAGAAGATCTTGTTTTGATACAGCTTCAAGAACTGTCGTTGAGTTGTGTGATGTCTATTGAGATCATCGTACATTTTATTTATGATTGACAGTATCTTTTTTGCTTCAAGAAATGAGTTCGTGATCATGTTTCTCATTCTGAGTGCTATGTGTTTAATCATTGTTTCACTGACTCAACTTTTCACATATGCAATCTTCATTTCTTCAATAGAAAAATGATTCTTATTCATTTTTAGCTTGTTTTGCATTTGAAACAATCAATTATTCACATTCTGTCTTGAATCTTCAAACAAAGACGAGTCAGATAACTTAATTGACTTTAAGAATCAATCTTTTGAAATTGAAGTGCTTAGTTGACTTGATGTTGCTTTTAAATGATGTATAATCACATTCTTTTTCTTTATTTCTTTCTGTAAACATGTTGAAACAACGTTCAACGTTGTCTGTGTAACTTTCAACTTGATGTTAATAGCTTTCAATTTGATGTTGATCTTGTTGATGTCATTTAACATCTGAATCATGTCATTGTGAATCTCAATTTCGATGTCATGCTGTTGACATATGTACTTAATAAATGCAATGAGATTATCTGCTTCATGAGTGCTTATTCAAGCATTCAGTTCAGTGCTGATGCTGATCTTGATCATTTCATGATTGAAAAGCAACATGTTCATGTTCTTTTCTTCTGTATTTGATGATGCATTTGTATCTTCTTCTTCTGATGCTGTTCAATTCTGTGATAGAAGTGATTTTCTTTCAACATTTTAAAGTTTGTAGTGAGCAATGCTCACTGATTTTGATTCTAATTCTGTGCTTTTAGTCATTGAGTAAGTAGAAAATTGCTGATTGAAATTCAACTGAAATTTCTGATTTCAGTTCTAGAACAATGCATTCATGTTCTTCTGTTCTTCTGTTCTGACAACAAGCTCAGTAAAGAGTTAATCTAGAGCAACGTGTTCATGTTCTTCTGTTCTGTTTTAGAAATTTCTTGATTTTTAATGAGTTTTCTGAACTCAATTTTTGAGTTTCAATTCTGATTCAAGTTTGAGTGATGTAGCTTGTTTTTATATCATTTACATGTTGATAGCAAGATTGATGAGCTTTGAACTAATGTTATGAGTCTGCATAAAGCGAATCATATGAGTGTATTCTAACTAGAAGTTCAAAGCTGAAGAAGAAAGAAGATGCAACACATCGTGAATTTTACTCACGAAGGCACGCTAGGTCGCTAGCGTGTCAACATCAGCTCTATACTAGTTTATGATAGTTTGACATGATTTATGTTAAACTAACTTGAAGTGCACGATTGCAACAGTAACATCATCAAAGAATCAGATGAAAGAGAGAGAAAGTAGAAAAGAAACAAGCTCATAAAGTTCTTGCATTGAGAACAGTTACAGTATAAAGCGCAAAGAAAAGCGATAGTAGATATGAAAAGAGCGCAACGCTAGCGCAGCGTTCGCTACAATATATAGAATCTTGCATAGACTCATAATGAGTGTTGAATCGAGTAAGAATCAAAAAAAAAATCTCTGATTAAATAGTTACTAACTTCTGTTTCTTTTACAATTCATTACATTAAAGTATTACTTAAGTCAGCTGTTCATCAATATTAAGAAAGAGTTTATTTTCTGCTTTTTTACTTTCTGATTAAACTGATCATTGAGTTGAGTTTTGAGTTGACATTTTGAATTCAACTCGATTTAAAGTTGAATTGCTTACATTTTCAACTCAACTTGAGTCGAGTTGAGCATATTTTCAACTTGATGCAACTCGACTCAACTAGAAATTGAGTCAATTCAACTCAACTCGTCAAGAATTCAAGCTTGACGTCAAGAGAATTAAATATAGAAATTTTTCCGGTTTTTGACTTTTGCATTATCTTTTTGCATTATCTTTTGATAGAAAGTCATGAAGGGAAACATGAAGATCATTTGATAGAAAGTCATAAAAAAGAACATGAAGATTATTTGATAGAAGCATCTGCAATTTGTAAAGAGTGACAGTGACAGATTTTAGTGCTTTTAACGATCAATATTTTGAATATTCATTTAATCTCATGTTTCAGATTTGCGTCACTTTTAGCTGAGACATATTCATAAAAGCATCAATATTCATAAAAACATCAACATCTTTAGAACTTCTATGAACGCAGTATGCATCTTTATCATTTGATTCAACAAATATGATCTTGACATTTGTAGCAATTAGAGTCGCAATGTTGAATAATATCATTGAAGCTTGTAATTCACTGTTATTTCTGCATGATCTTTCTTCGTTAAAATTATCATCAACGATCAAACTGTCAACTGCGCGATTATCATACATTGCAAACATAGCTCTAATGTCACACAGACTACTTAAAGTGTTCAATGTATCTTTTGTTCTTTAGTAATAAATGTCATCATAGACATCTTGATCGTTCTTCTCAATATTGTCACTCTTTTCTTATTGTGCATTTGCATCACTTCTAGCACTATGTTTTCTCATGACAGCATCTGCGACATAAGCGCTTACGCATTCTTGAGCAAGATGTTCAAAGTGTTCAATCAGTGCGCTTGCATCACTATCAGTATCATGTTTTCTCATGTAAGCACATGCAGCAGAAGTGCTTTCGCAGTATAAAGCAAAATATTCACTTTGTTCAAATCATTTGATTATAGTGACTACTGTGCTTGAGTTCTATTCTTCTCTAATTTCTTTCTTTTTGCAAGTTATGTTCACGATGCTTTTCTTTCTCATCTTGCACATGAAGCTTTCATATTTCTTCTCGTCGCTTAGAATCTTGTCTGTCTTGTCTGCTTTATATCACAAACGTTCATTCTTCTTCATGTCTAAAGCATCTCACAAGTCATTAAACTTTCATTCTCAGCTGATCTTAATCATTGTCGACTCAACATCATTCTGTTGTGCTATCACGAGCTCATATTCGTCGCTTTGCAATATGATACGTGATTGATCTTTAGTTTGTAATGTAAAGTGAGATCTCTTGCTAAGAGTTTGCTTCTTGCTGACTTGAACATCATCAGTTGACAATTCATTTTCTGTGTTCAATTCAATCAATCTCTTCTACACAGCGTCAGTGATTGAAGATTTAGTTACAAGTTGCAATATCTACAGCTTCATTTGATAATACTACGTCAAAGACAAGTGACGTTAGTCTCAAAGATTGAGAGACGAAAATGCTTTCTGAACTCAAGAGTGTTTTCTTATGACTTGCGTTTGAATCGAGTTGCACGTCGTTTTCTAACTCGTATAACGAAAGATCATCAAGACAATCAACGTATACATTGAGTACAGCTTGAATGTTCATAATTGCTTTGATATCATCATTATTGATCTGTTGCTTGATACAACATAGCAGAATCTTCAATATTAATTGTTGATGCTCGCGAGCTTGTTGATTTCATGTCACATTGACGCGCATTCATGTCGCTGCGTGTTATCAAGTTCAGCTTCGCTTCAATCACTTTAATCACTGATATATGCAAATGTTCACTTACTCTTCACGTTCGATTTCTCAAACTTGTCTAACCTGTGCTTTTCTGATTCATATTCTCATATACAATGAGTGATCATTGTCACTGCAATGAGAACAACATTAGTAGAAAGCGAATCAAAGAATATCTTCAAGTATTCTTGATATGTTATTTCATCTCTGACTTTGCAGTAAATCTTCTGAGTCAGTACATTTGTTATGATTCTTGCGCAGAATCTGTCTTGAAAAGTCTTTTCACATTAAACGATATTGCAATCTTTGATTAGTACATATCTTTTCACACGCAAAGTCATCATTATTTAGCAGACTTTTTGTCAAATTCTTTTGCTCTTTTCTTGTGAATTGCTTCTGTCAATCATATTCACTCTCGACTATGATTTGTACTCGACTCAGTACACTAGATCATCACGTCTCAAAGATGTTGTACATTTATCTATTATGAGTTTTATTCGCAACGAAAGATCTGAGCGTATTATTTTTCGAGTTTCTTTCGTCGTTGAAATGTTCTTTACTTCAGAACGTTTGTGATCTGACTTTTTATCTAGACAATTTGCAATATTCTTTCACGCTTCTTTCATTTTCTCATTAAGTCATTTCTTTTTGAAGTCTGATCATGAACTGCTATTGCTATTAACATGATCGCTCAATATTCACGTAAGTAGATAACAAGTGCAAACTTCAACAATTGACTCATGATTGACGATGAAGTTGCATTTAGTTCAACGTGACATCTTTTCTCATAAATATGATGTTATTGATTCTCAGTCTGCATCGTTGACATCATCATCATCAAAATCAATTCTAGTATGTCTGTTATTGATTGATTGAAAAGAATCAAACTGTTTAATGTTGCATACGTCGAGTTTTTGAAATGTCGTGACGACTTCATGAAGATACTTTCACTGAATGCTCTGACAGCGTTCGATTCTGCCTTTTTTCAAATTAGTCATCTATTCTTTTGAATTCTTAAGCGAGTTATTACTTTGAGAGTGATACATCTGCCTTCATTGAAGACTTCTCTCACAGAATCGCTGTCGCTTGAGTCTGTTGCAACCTTGTTGTCGTTGTAAGTCTCTGTGTGTTCAACTGCGCTGCGCTTTGACGATGATGATGTCTTGAAGTTGCTCATGTGATGACGTCTTTTCTGTAATGTCACTTAGTATCTTGATAAACTCATCATTATAAAGATCAACGTATCTTCATGTTGCATTCGAGACAAGAATCATTTGATGTGACTCAACAATGTATGATTGTCAAGAAAATCTATGCAACAAACGATTGAGAAGAAGAATAAAAGAGAATGTCAGATTGCAAACGATTTTTTCTCATGATAAGAGAAGAATTTACCTTATTTTGAGTACTAAGAATAGTTCATTTAATCTTGACAAGAGTTCATTGAATCTTTGTCGATGTTGAACGAACTATAAGTCTTGTCATTGATTCTTAAGATTTCTCAATTATGACATGATCTCGCTATGTCATCTTATACTGAGAGTCTTGAGCGTGAACATGTTCTCTACGAGCATTCTACATAATTTCTTTAGTGATCAGCTGCTTGAATTGAGTATCACAAGAGATCTGAAACTTACAATCGTTGTTCGCAGCAGACTGAATTGTAAAAAGAAAGTGAATAAACTCTTTTGCATGCATTTCTTTCAGTGCTGTTTTTCATTCGTGCTCGTTGCTGATATATATTCTTGCGAATTCAGCTCGATCGTATATCATCGTATCTGTGACACAGTTGTAATTCAGCTCATTCTCAATCAGCTTTATAAATCTGTTGTATTTCATGTCATCAATGCAAATTAAGTTTTTCATTGATTCACGTCTAAGAAGATCTTGTGATCTGCAGCATATGCTACGATTGAGGTCGCGACTGATCTGTATTATGAAAATTTTGACTGATCTGACTGATACTGATTGAGATCTCTTGAGATCTCGTTCGTTGCAGACGACATAACTCAAGAGATGTGAGTGTGTCTTCAGTTGAGAAGATGATGAAGAATTGTACTTGAGATTGTCTTGTCATGTTTCTCTGACTCTGAATCATCTTCTTACATTGTAATTTGATCGCTGTGTCATGAACATTAACATAGAATCACTTCTTGATCTTGCGACATCATTGAATATAATATAAAACTCGTGATATATGACTTCAAATGTCAATCTGATGATTTCTTTTGACTTGTTTATATTTAGCTTTCGTTTTATAAGCTGAAGAAATCTCATCTGATTTCGTATTCGCGTCTTCAATTGCGTGTATTCAGACTCGTCAATGCTGAGTTCTTCTTTCACTCTGTTTATTGATCATTTGTAGTGTATATACTCTTTACATGACATCTTCAACAATACATTCATTATACTAAAGAGAAAACTTGATGTTTGTTGAATATTTTCGTGTCTGTGACTAACGACTGCGCTTATCACAAAAAACTTTAGCGTCAGCGATTCATAACTTCAGAATTTGATTAATGTCACACTTGCTGCATCTTGTTCATGTGATAATTGATGTCAGCTTTCAGTGATCTACTTACTGCTTAAGTTCTCAACTAAATCTATGAAATACATATCAATTATCTAGAGTTTACTACTGAGTCACTCACACTCTTTTATAATACAATTGCTCACGATCATCAAGTCAATTCTCTTTCAGATCAATTCATTGATACAGTTAACTTTGACTGACTGACTTCATGATATCAAATTTGTAGCTGATGATACTCTTGCAACAAGCAAAGCTTTGTTTGCTACGTATATTTCATAAGAACAAAGCTCTTGTGAGATTAAACTTTGACTTTAATTCTCATTGATTTATAGCTGAGACTTCTGTTCATCAAGAGAAATTTGATTGAGCAAAGTCAAGAGATGATTATATTTCTTAGTTGCTTAGTCGTGTAGCATCGTTGACTTTGATGATTCTGTATATGCTCTGAAACATAAACATAATAAATATACATTGTTTGATTTTTGCCTGCGATAAGATTGAGTCAGTTTCAAATATCTTCAGCTTTCACATTTGAAGTAGTATTCTGCTATTCTTGTCTCTTTATGCAAGAAATTCTTCTCATATATTGAATTGTATGAATCTCAGTCGCTGAAGTTATTAATGTAGAAGAACTTGTTTTTGTTTGACTCGCTAGAAATATTGTTTGCTGATACAACATGCACACTTCTCAGAATTGTATGCAAATGAAAAAATCAACTAGCTTCGAGTGAACGAGAATTTTTGACGTTATCTTTAGATCAGTGCTTTATCTCAATCATTTCATGCACAGCATGTTGAGTTTTCTTATTGCAAGATTTAAGTAGTTTGACGAGAGCATCATTGTGTTGTAGCTCATTATTCTTGTTGTCTTGACGCAACAAATTTATAATGAAAAGAATAAGTCGTAGCTGATCAGACAGTTGATCGTTTAACAGAGTTAAGACTTCAGTCGTCTCTTTCGATCTCTTTTGAATCAGAACATAGTCACGTCTTCAAACTCTCTTCTTTTTCTGCCAGTTCGATGAGCAGTATACTCTATCACTGACAAGATTCTTTAAGTCATCAACGTTTTTTTCGTCTCGTTTTCAGCATTGAAGTGATTCATGAACGCTTACGTAGTATGATCTCACTCAGATTGAGTCTTTTTTCTTTTTATCTAACTCTCTATCTAATACAACTTTCTTGTCGACTATGTTGCAACACTTACGCACGAAGACTGTCAACGCATCAAGAAGCTTCTCTATGTTCAGAATCTTGACTAAGATCGATGCATGACATCATAACTTTGAATTGAGTTCTGTCTCTTGTATTTGATTGCATTGTTTGCAAATAAGTGCGTCTTAAATTTTATGAAGACTAAAGACACGACTGAATCGTGTTATCATAACAGTCAATGCATGCTTGTTGATCTTGCTTTGTTTTGTACCTCTGTGAAGAAGAATATCTTTCATTGCAAGAAGATTCAAATGTTGAGTATTGTAATGCAATAACTGTCTTTGAAACATTTCTCGTTTGTTGATGCGATCGAAAAAGATTTTTATTAAATGCTTGTGTGCAATCTCACTGTGCTTTGTATTGAAATTATCAGCACTATTGTATCTTCGAATCTGACTTGCATAATGTGTCATTGCATGTAGTTTTGAAATGTTGAAATGATCAACGTTTATATCTGAACACTCAGATCACAAATGACGAAAAACATTCTTTAGCTTGTTCAATTAAAAAAGCGCATGTTCAAGATATTAAAGAGTTTCTTCGTCATGCAAATGATACTGAGCAAGTATCATGAAGTTTATCACTGCTCAAGCGAAGTGAATCACTGCAGATGCTCTCGTGATCAGAAGTGATGCAATGACTGATATAAGCTGACATACAATCGACTTTCAATCTGCATCAATTCATTGTTTAATCGTACTGTACTTGACAAATCTCTTCATGTCTTTAAATGACAAAATGACGCGAAATCTTTGATTCAGCTGAGCTGTTTCTGATGCATCGTTTAAAGCTAATCTGATTTCTTTTCTTCTTTGACTTGTACAAACACTCTCGTTGATGATCTGACTGAGTCATAACATCAGATACGAGATGATTCTCTTAAGTAGTTGATGTAACACGTTTATCATTATTGTCTCGTGAATATTGACAAACATATGTGATCATGCAAAGTTTTTCACTGAATGTATTCAAGCAGAGTCATTCTCAATCATATTGTTCTTTCTTTGTTGTCTCTGTTGATTTCTAGTGAATGCATGCGTTCAAATTGATCATGTCTTGTCTAGATTTTTGCGCTCATGAGATGATACTTGACAGATAGAGCATTGTTGATTCATCTTGATGTCTGTGATTAATACTTGTTTCTCGTAGTTCATCATGAACTCGACGATTATCGAATAACATTGTCTTATCTTATTGTCTGTGCAAAGAACAAAAATGTTGTTTCTGAACATAGTTTCAACAACTGTTACGTGTGAGATCATGTATTAATGCATGATGATACATGTTTAACGTACGCTTGAGTATGATTGATAACATCATGTGTCAAATCTTTGACTTGATATCATCATCATCGTTGTCAACTATGAGAAGAAATCTCAGAAGAATCAATTTCAACCGTTTTTGAGCATGTCTTGTGCGTCGATTTAGATTTTCTATCGTTAGATATATAAATCATGCAGATAAATCACTTTGATGCTCAGTTAAAACTGTCTTATCGATGAAAATTAACAGTAATATCACAATAGCATCATCAGAAAGCTTCTTCTGCGTTTCTCATCATCAATCAGCAGTATGCATCTTGTCGTAGATTCGAAAGTTGTTGACATTATAATGTCAAACGAGTGCGTAAATCAGCTTATCTTGAAATGATGAGTGACTCAACAAGAATCGAAGTGTCTTGATGATGTTGCAATACAAAATGCAGTGCTGCTCTTCTTGAACTTCTTCGTAACTGAATTCAACTGTGAATGTTCAAGAATGTCACTTGTCGTTTTTAACATCATACGAAATCTGATGTAGAAATGTCAATCACTTGTTCATGTCATGAAAGCTGACATGTTGATGTAAGACTCGTAAGCGCGAGTCTTGAAAAAATCAATTAACACTGTCTTTGATAATCTTCATTTGATGAAGTCAGTGAGTGAATGTGTAATCTGCTTCGCATTGAAATGAATAGTATTGATTGTTGTTTATGTTCTTAATCGTTTAAGAATTCAAGCTCAACGACTCTGATACTTTCTTTGACACGTCGACTATCATCTCAACATCATGATCAGTTGTCTCGACAAAGATTTCAACTCGCAGCGCTGATGATGTAAAGAGAAGTTCAGTCTGAAGTTGTATCGTTTCGATTCTTGATGATATATGTTTCATATTCTGGTTCAAATCAGCGCTATTCATCTCAGTGTTCATGTGCTCTTCTGTAAAATTATTTATTAACATATATTCTTGATTCTCGTCTTCGATGTTCATCTGAACGCTCTCATCATGAAAATCATTCGAGTTTGAATCTCATTCTGCAGTCTCATGATCGCGTCAAATAAGCTGCATCGAATCGCATGATGACGATTCTGATGATGATGATAACTTTCGTCAGAGAATCTTTCGCGATCAATCATGCAAGCAAACATGACAGTGATGAAAATGACGTTCAAGTTCGCTGATGTTGTTTATCTTCATCTCACATGAAGAACATACGCGCTGCATTATCTGTAAATCTTCGATTAGTGTTTTTATATAACTTGTACAAAGCAATGATGAATTGTAAGAATTCTTTACGCTCAACTGTTTATCTGTGCATAAAATGTCAGTAATGAGATGAATCGAAAAATGTCAATCACAAAGTCAATGAATCACGTTTGTTCAAAAGTTATCAACTTCAATTTGAGCTCGATAGTTAAAATATATAAACTATATCTAGCTAAATCATAAAGAAAACGAAATCAATCACTTGAACAAATATCATCGTTATTCTCATGATCTAGCTATTGTCGCTCAAGATGCAATCATCTAAATCTCTTATGAGATGAGAGTAATGATTGCTAAAGTGCTATATATCTTAAGTTGAAGCAATCTTTAGAGTTTACAAACTTTACCTTGTCATCGTCATCTATCTCGCTCTTGTCATAACTTGATGAGCAACTCGAAAGATATATGACTATGCATCTATCTTCTTCATCTTCATTTGAAACTCTCTGATAGCATGTCAATTGCGCTTAAACTCATCGTTGCTTCTTCTGAGCTTATCATAAGTGCGAGACTGCTTAGATTTTATAATCATTGCTACCTGATGTATAATAAAGACTGAGAGAGTTCAAGTATCAAAGATCAAAGACTCAAACTTAGATGAAGAAATTAGCTGATCAACAAACGTAGAGATGAACTTATCAGTCAAATAAGTGACAGTAACGAGCGAAGATGATTGTTGATGATGAGATAACATTGAAGATGATGTAGTTTTGTTTCGAAGAGTTTCTCATCTGATGATTCTTCATGTGATGTCAACTGTTTGTTTGAGTGACGACAAGAATTTTGACGCATCTGACAACACGTCTCAATTGAACTCGTCTATTATTACTGTCAATAGTTAGATCATGAGTTTGATTACAATACGCATATTAACGAATCAGATGTTGCTACATACGTCAACTTTGATGAGAACGTACTTGATGATGTCACACTATAGACAGTGTCTGCAATAAACTGATTGCTTGATGAAAACTTCAATTTCTTGAGAATGAATGAAGTTATTCAATGACTAGGCTGAATGAAGAGTTGTTGCAGTCAACTTCTTCGTCATCTCTCGCGATTGCTGTTGCTTAATATCATATTGTCTTCGATTTTATCGCTTCATGAGAATGATCTATATCTCGATGATAACAGATGTGAATGAAGTTTTTACACTGCTTGTGACAACATCGTCAACGAGTAAGAAGATTGAGTATGTATGACTCGTCTCTCTGCAAATGCTTCTTATGTTTGTTCTTTAAACACTTTGCATGAGTGATGTCGCTGATCTGAATGAAAGCAATCAGTTAGCTGATACACAGAAGAAGCAACTCAAAATGATAATTAAGATTTCATTTCTCAACACTTGTATCTCTCTGTCTTTTCTTGATACTTTAAGCTTGAGAGAAGTTTCATCATTTGTGATATAATCGCTGAGATCTTTGCGAGTTCATGAACTGATCAATTTAATGATGAACTCTCTTTTGTCGCTATTCTGCAAATGAAACAGTATATTCTTCAGATTTCTTCAGTCGTTGCGTTTCTTCAACGTCTTTGTCATCTCAATTGATTGGTCGAAGCAATGAACAATAGTCTGATTGCAAAGCGAAAAATGCGTGTAGTTACAGTTGATACATCAGTCGAAGATCAAACGAGATTGATCACTACATCAAAGCTCAAAGTCAAACTCGCTTGCATGATCAAATACTCTTGTATCTGAGTCGTGTGAAATCTCTCTATCATCAAGTATGATTGTTCAGTTCACAACGTAAGACAGATCATATACATCTGAATCATTATCGTGAAAGTTTACAGACTTCTTGACCATGTTCTCATTTGTCTCTTCATCATATATTTCAGAATCAATTCTGTTCTTTCAACTGTTATCGTTGACACTCAAGATCTGCTTGAATCGATGCTGTGTATCATGTCTGAGTCGTGAATTCAGATCAGTAAATAAGACAGTATCTTTAAGAAGATACTTGATGTTTTTCAAATTAAACTGTTTGTTTCACGACTCTGTTTTATTTGTTTGCTTCGAAACATTTAATATTCTCTCTACGACTGCTTTTTTGACAGGTTCAAAAGATGAATGAAGTTTAAAAGTAGTATTTCTTCGTCTTTTAACATGTTGAGTAGTGAGAGCTTGTCTAGCACTAGTCGTGATGTTTCATATGCGTTCAGTTGACACTATCTTCATGATAGTGTTATTCGATGTCTATTAAGTCACAAGTAATGCAAAGAGTAATTGAGAAGAAAGTGAAATTATGCAATACGTTTGAAAAATTGAAGTGCGTGAGATTCAATGAACTTGAATAATGATTCTTTGAATCTGCTTTAATTTGAGAATGTTGTTCTTTAACATCTTGACTCAAAGAAAATTTCTTGACTTTCTTTGCTGTCAAATCAACAACGACATCACATTTCAGTGATTCTATGACGATCATCATCTCATCTTTCAATCATGTGAACTATGATTCACATCATCAAATGCTTGAATGTAATCTTCACAACAAAATGTTAAAGCTGTGCTACTCATGAGAAACTTCAAACAGAGTGCTTATCTTCGCGACTGTATTTGAAAAGTGATTAATAGTAATGTGAAAGTTATGCAATCATCAAATGAGTAGATGCAACATGTCTTGATTAAACTACATGATTGATCTGCTCATTGACAATAGATGAATCGCTGTGATTCGCGACACTCTTATGAAAGCACTTGCTATCACATTCTCATAAATCGCAACAGTGAGAATGATAGACAGATTCGCTCGAAAGCATTATGACTTGCAGTGTGATACTGATTTTGTTAACAGACGTCATGATGTTAAGAGATGATCAGTTATGCTTTCTAAGCAAAGAAAATTTCGATTCGATATAAATGACTGACTATCTTGACAGATTCTGATTGAATTACGAAGATACATATTGTATTTTCACTATGAATTGATTTATTCGTCTCGAAGAACGTTCTCAGTATAGTCACGAAAGTTGACAAATGATCATTGCAGAAAGACTCAACATGAAGAATATGCAGATCAATGAAGATGTGACTGAGATGTTTACGATGCAGCTTGTTTGCTCATGTCTCAGAATGAAACACGATAAGCGATAAAAATGCAAACAATATTCACTGTATCATTTCTTTTATATCGTTAGCTTGAATATAGTGAAGAATACAGTGTAAATAAGCATGATTCAATAAAAGATGAATAACAACTATGTTGTTTTATGAATGAAAGATAATCATCATATCAAAATTGAGATCAACACTTCTAACATTTTAGTTATATTTAATAGAAGAATACAATTCATCAACAATATTTTGCTCACTTTATTTGAGTGTGTGCTTTTTAAAGAAACTCAACTTTCAAAACATCATAACAGTTAATTGCTTCAATCTTTTGAATCAGAATCATTTTCATCTTAAAGACTTTTTATCTTTCATCACAATCAGATAACAATTTCAATTTGAGCTGCAATCATTAAGATCAATCATTCAACTTCAACTCACATCAGTCTAGAATTCTACATTCTGCAATTCTATCTCACTTTCTATCTCTCATCACAATCAGGTAACAATCTCAATTCAAGCTGCAACTGTCAAGATCAATCATTCACTTTAGACTCACATCAGTATAAAATTCAACATTCTGCAATCTCATCTCACTTTCTATCTCTCATCACAATCAGATAACAATCTCAATTCAAGCTGCAACTGTCAAGATCAATCATTCACTTTAGACTCACATCAGTATAGAATTTAACATTCTGCAATCTCATTTCATCTTATCATTGTACATTCTACAATCTCACTGCTTTTTATTGCTTCTTCATCTTTAACAGCTTAACGTCATCTCACATCATTACTCTACGTCTTTCAACAAACATCTTATCATGATGTTTAAAGAAAAGTTCAAAGCGACATTGACAGATAAAGATGCAGCGACTGACATCATGTATCACACATCTCAAGCAATGAAGCTTGAGAATGACAATTTCACTACTCTCATTTCAAATGATGAGAAGATAATGCAGAAAGCAGATCTAGCTGAGCATCAGAACATCAGATCTGTCATCTTTTGAGCTAAAATTATTTTCGAAATCGATGAAGTAGTTGAATCAGCAATTGATGCATTTGATTCTTCAAATGAAAGTCTTTATGTTACTTGCAAGATTGTGACGAAGATCTTGATGAACTGAACATTCAACATTTACTTTGACATTAAATTACATCAAGTCACATCATCGTTATTCAAGAACTGTCTTTCTGTTCACGACATCTTACATAACTGAGTCTTTCGCTTACATTCAAATTCTGACATTCATGATGTTATCGTTGTGAACTATTTAAACATGTTTCTGTCACACACTTCTTATTTCGAATTCATGTTTTTCACACACAACATTAATGATTCAAAAGTCAAGAATTTGCGTTGAGATGAATGAATGATCTTTCTTGAATTTATCTTCAGATCAATCTCAACTCATACTCAGTCGATTCTGCTTGAGAATCATGAAGATTCATCAATTCTTCAGAATATAGAGAACACACTCAAAAAAGTCTTCGATTTGTCAGAAGATCACACAGTTAAGCTGAAGATCTTCATCTCAACGATTAAACAAGATACGTTTCTGAATCAGTATCGAAAATTCAACAGTAGCATCAGAATAAAGCGAGACTTTTCAGCGTTCAACATGTGATTCAGTCAGTTTAAAAATCACAAGCATATCATTCAAGTAGAACAAGTGACTTCAAAGAAGAATCATTCGACTATCTATTTATCATATTGACGCACTTATCACGATGACAAAAAGTGCTGACTTATCAAAGATTTCTCTAGACTACAGTCGATGAAGACAAAGCGAGCACTGATTGCAAAGACTCAGACATTGCTCTGCAAGTTGCGTGCACTCATCACATTCATGAGAACAGACAAGAAGTATGTTGATTTGCTGCGTCTTTTCAATTGCTTTGACTATCAATTTGACTCAAAGAATCACTTTGAAGTGCAGATCAATGATGACAAGTGAACTGCTATCATTCTTGTCAAATCGTTTATTTTCTTCAACACGACAGATGTGAGCATAGTTCTTCATCGTTCTCTCATCAAGACAGATTAAAGCTCAATTGAGTTGAAGTTGACATTCAATCTTCGCGAACATAAGCGACAAAATGATGATAAACAAGTACTTCAGTATTGTCTTTTCAACGCATCAAACGTGATCTCAGTTCGTTTAATCATGTTTGACAAGCTCAACAGAATCAAAATAGCGACAATCAGAATTCTTAATTCTGCTCATATTGACGAGAAATATTATGAATACAGCGATCGCTTTCGCGATATTATACTGAGTCAGAATCTTCGTATTAAATTCACATCAGTTTTCTTTGAAGACTTGAATCTCTCAACTACTCTTGCTGAGTGAAATATCAAGCTGAATAAGTCTCAAATGTCAATCATGCAATATCTTCAGAATCTTTCTAATGATTTTGATCTTATCAAGAAATTCTTTGAGATCAAAAAAACACTGATGAATGTCGTTATCACAATGCTACTCTTAAAGCTGAGCAAGAAAGTCAAAGTGCTGAGTTCATTCAACAACACAGCTGATACATTCATTCTCAAACTGAATGAACAGCTTCAACGACTGAAAAACAAAGACATCATTCTGATGAATAAAAAGATCATTCATTTTCACTTGCAGTTCACTGAACGTCAAATAGTCGCTCAAGACAGTTGCACGTCTCACTCAGTAAACAACGATTTCGCTCGACAATGATAAAATATCTTTCACGAGTTATTTGATGTCTTTTATGATCAGCTGACACATTGAATTATCGATCAGAGCAAGAAGACTCTACATGACATTAGAGATTATTAATACAAATTGCATCAGATCAGTCTTGACACTCTGCTTCTAAAAGTCACAAGTTTAAGTGATCATTCAATGAATAAGACGCAACTTCAGAGTTAACAAAGTGAACAGAGTGACAAGCAGCAATTGTCACGGTTTTAGCATGTGTTACTTGAAAGATGTTGGGAAAAGAGATGTTAAATCACTTAGATGATGTTGAACAATATTATAAATAATGATAAACGTGAGATTATCAATGATGTTATGAGAGTTCTTCGATACAGATGATACTCAGCGTTCATGAGGTATAAGAATCTCTGAATGATCTCTTTCTTTTCTTTCTTCTTCATGCAACGTCTTGTATTTAAAATCTAGTTATTAGAATTTCATTCTGATTTCATTCAGCTCTCAGTTCGTGACATTACGTTGCATTAACTACATCATGAGTCAATTCGAGAATATCAGCAACATTCTGTCATCGACATCTCTAGTCTCGATCAACGAACTCATCACTGTCGCTCAGTTTTGAACTCACGTCAACAATGCTCTCGAAGCGTGATACACTTTTCTGATTGAACTTCAAACTTGATTCAACGACATCATCACTCAGTATATCAACTGAGTCTCAGTCTGTTAACAAGAACATGAGCAAACTCAGATTGAACTTAAGCAGTTTCAGATCAATAATGAAACCTTGTCAAAAATGATTCAAGAACTCAAGAGCATAAGCAGAATCAATATCAAATCAGAGAAATATTCGAATTCAGAACTTTATATTAAAGAGCAAGAAAACAAGTTAAATCAGTTCATCTTCGAACTGATCAGCAAGCTAAAGTTGAATGCAAATCATTATTCAACTTTCAAGTTTCATCTTCTGTATGAGTACAGTTGCTTATTGAAAAACTCTGTCGCTCAAGCGTTGTCGCGTATGACTGCTCAGCATGACAAGCTAGTCACGATTGAGCAATTAGTTGTCTTGTTAAGACAAGTTTTCGATGATTCAGACAAGCAAGAAATCGCTCAGCGATTCATTTCAGCTCTAAGAATGTGAAATTGCATCTTCATTGAATATCTGTTCAATTTTCAGCAGCACATTGATGCAATTGAATATGACGTCGTAACTCAAAAATTTAATCTGAAGAATGAACTATTCAGCGAGCTCAAAGCTTTATTGATTCAGGTGAATGTCAGCAGTCTGAACTATGAGCAGTTGATTATCAAATGTCAGCAATTGAATAGTTGATATCGCGTCACAGTACAGAATCTTTTCAAGTCAAAAGCAGTGATTCACTCTGTCTCTGTGATCTCTACAGTTCTCGCGTATCTCGTCAAATATGCAACACTTTTGACAGGCTTGAAAGCTACGATCTTAAGCTCAAAGAATCTCATGAACTTATTGATCATCAACATGAAGAAACGAGACTCACTGACTTTCAAGAAGCATCAGCATTGCATGATCAATCATCTGTGTCTATACTGTGATAAGTCTGAGCATCAGACTGCGATCTGCAATTCAAAGCTCAAGATTCAGCTACAAGTCATCTCATTATTCGCTCTTGCAATCTTTATTGACAATCTCGCTTTCAATACTTCTTTCGCCTTGAAAAAAGTCTAGTCTCTGCATACAGTCGCTTGCAAAGACAATTGAACAGTCTGAAAATCTCTGCACTCTCAGTTAGCTCGATTCATCAATTAGAAAAGAAGATGAACAATGATCATCTCATGCTCTCAGATAATCTAGAAAGCAATAAAATCAATGTCAATCTTTCTGTTTTGATTGATATTGATGTCATTGATTATGCATTTATTGATGACTCTTTCGTGCAAAGATACTTTCTGCTCTATTTTTCTTTATCTGAAATCTGTATTCTTCAGAAGTTTGATGATCAATCAATTGTATTCAATTCAATCACTCATTACGCTCTTGTCAAACTTTGAGTCTCAAGCGAGAAGCTTGAAGAAACTCTCTTTTATGTCACTCAACTTTCGCAATTTTCAGTTGTTCTAGATCTATCTTGATTAAAAAGTCATAAAGCAATTATAGATCTGCGTCATAATCAGCTCATCTTTGAATCTCAAGTCAACTCAGAACTCGTACTTGAAACTCTTTCGAGCATCTCGATCTTGACTATGTCAGTATCAGTTCTCTCAACGTCTTCGCTTTCAAAACATCTGAAGATCTACGCTATAAATAGTGCTTCGTTTCTGCGACTCGCTAGAAAAAAGAATCATGATCTGTTTGTCATATTCATGAGAAATATTGACAAAGCTCTGAAAATCACGTCTTTCGTTGACTTTGTCACGCTATTGTCTCTTGAATATCACAACTTTCTAGATGTTTTTTCTTGCAAATTGATGAACATTCTACCTGAACGACGTCTCTATGATCATAAAATTCAGCTGCAAAAGAGCAAAACTTCTACCTTCGAGTCTTTATATGACATGTCTCAAGATGAGCTTCAAGTACTAAAGAAATATCTGAAGAATAATTTAATCAAAGACTTTATTCAAGTTAGCTCTTTTCTCGCGATCTCTTTGATACTCTTTGTTAAAAAATCAAGCGAAGAACTCAGATTTTGCGTGAATTATTGAGATCTGAACGTCATGACAGTTAAGAATCAATATTCATTATTTCTCATTCAAGAAACTTTAGATCAACTGACTAAGATCAAGTACTACATCAAGTTAGATATCATTGCAGTCTTTAATAAACTGCGAATGACTTATGAAAATGAGTGAAAGATCGCTTTTTGAACACGTTATGACTTATATAAGTACAACATTTTGCTCTTCGAACTCACAAATGAACCATCATCATTTCAGAACTTCATTAATGACACTTTGCATGACTTCTTGAACGTTTTCTGCATCGCATACATGAATGATATCTTGATCTATAGCAACAGCAAAAAGAAGCATACTCAGCATGTTCATTAGATACTGAAGCGACTTAGAGTCGTTGAACTACAGATAGATATTGAGAAATGCGAATTTTCAGTTATCAAGATCAAGTATTTGAGTTTAATAATCATCACTCACGAAATCAAAATGAACTCTGAGAAGATCAATGTTATCATGAATTGAGCTGCATCTCAAGACGTCAAAGATGTTCAGAGCTTTCTGAGCTTCATCAACTTCTATAAATGATTTATTAAGAAGTTTTTCAAGCTGATCGATTCATTGACTGTCTTAATCAGAAAAGATCAGTCATTTAATTGAACTCAGAAGTGTCAATTCATCTTCGATTGACTCAAGCAGACGTTCATCACTGTCTCTATCTTAATGCACTATAACTCAAACCTACTCGTGACTGTGAAAATCGATGCCTTCAACTATGTTGTGATCGAAGTCATGTCTCAACGAGATGATAATGAGCAGTTAAGATTTGTGATCTATTTCTCTTTCAAAATGCTACTTGCAAAATGCAACTACGAGATTTATGACAAGAAACTTCTAGCTATAATCAGAGCTTTTGAGAAATGAAGGCTCGAACTGAAAGACATGTTAGACTTCGTTGAGATCATTTTCAATCATAAGAATCTAGAATATTTCATGTCAATTAAGCTGCTTAGTTGAAGACAAGTCAGATGATCAGAATTTCTCTTTCAATTTAACTTCAAAATCGTGTATTGTTCAAGTGAATTGAACACTTGAGTTGATGCACTTACACGTCGATCAGAAGATCTTTTCTTGAACGAGAAAAATAGTCGTCGAGAACATCAGTGACAGATTGTGCTAAAATCAAAAAACCTGAAAATTCAAGTCTTAATCAATGTTCTCGACGATAGTGACTCTGAAGCACTTGAATCAAGTGACTTGAAGAACGAATCAGTGATCTTTGAGCAGTCTGAATCATCAGAGAAAATGTCTATGAATGAGTTAGAAGAACAACTCTTCGCAGTCTATTTTAATGATGAATGAGTACAGATCATGATAACTGCGTTAAGAAATGATCAACGAAAGCTTAAAGAATTTTCGTTAGCGAAATGTACACTGCAAAGTGATCGAGTCTACTATAGAGATAGACTATTGATACTTGAAGATGAGAAACTGCGACTACGTCTGCTTCAGTTAAGTCATGACACATTTATTGCAAGTCATTCAGAAAGAGTCAAGATTTACGAAATACTCAGTCATCATTATTACTGGTTCAAAATGATCAAGACAGTAGCTCACTTCGTATGTAATTATCATCTATGCTCTCGAGTGAAGATCTCTAGAGAAAAATATCAGAAAGCTTTGAAGTCTCTTGATGTACTCAATCATTGCTGAAAAGACATAGTCATGAATTTCATCGTGATAGTATCTGAAAGTAAGAATCTGAACGAAAATTCAACAATTAATATTCTGATAGTCGTGAACAGACTATCTAAACAAGTGCATTACAAGTCTATGAGTGAAATTACAGCTTTAGATACAGCTCAAGTTTTTTATCATGCAATATGAAAACATCATGAATTATCTGATTCAATCATCTTGAATCATGAAACTCAGTTTGTCAGTCACTTTTGAGACGAACTTTGTACTCGATTGAAGATTTAAGCTCAATTGTCAACTGCGTTTCACTCAGAAACGAATGATCAAATCGAGAACATCAATGATGTTTTGAAACAATATCTTCAAGTCTTCGTGTTCTTTATGCAGAACGACTGAGCTGCATGACTATCATCAGCTGAATTTGTCATCAACAATCACTTCTTCAAAAGCACTCAGTGCACGTCGTTTCTAGCTAACTTCAAACAGCATTCTCGAATGAGGTTGAAATCAAAGAAGACTCAGAAGAATGTTATTGAACATTCAAAATGAATACATGTCAATCTGTTTGTTCAGAAAATGAATTGAATCAATGAAATTCTGCGAGAACAAATGATCTTAGCTCAAGCATATCAGAAACAATTCGCTAATGTTCATTGACAACACGTCTTCAAGTATGCAATTAATGATATGATTTGATTAGATGCTCGCAATCTGATGATTCATTGACTCAGCAAGAAGTTATCTAATAAATTCGAGAAATCTTTCAGAATCATCAAAATTGTTAGTTCTCATTCTTATCAGCTAAAGTTGCTTGATGACTGATTCTGTTTTGACATCTTTCATACTTATTTGCTTCATTCTGCGATCAATGATCTCTTATCTGAACAAATATCTCTTGCGTCGTTTTCAATAGTCTTCGTTGAAGAAGTGCTTAGCTGAGAGGTGAACGAAATATTGAACTTTCGAGTAAAAAACTCTCAGCTAGAGTATTTAATTAAGTGAACTGAGATAGAAGAAAACAGTTGAGTAAAGTTTGCGAATGTGATGAATGTCATCGAAGTCATAAACGTCTATTACGCTCGAAATCTCGATCTTTCGAGTAAGAATTCATGAATCGCTTACGTGCAAGAAAGCAACGACTCTGAATATGAGTCAGAGAATTAAAAGTCTTGCAGAAGCTTCAACTTCAAAAAGAGAAATTTATTGTCACGATTTTAGCATGTGTTACTTGAAAGATGTTGAAAAAAGAGATGTTAAATCACTTAGATGATGTTGAACAATATTATAGATGATGATAGACGTAAGATTATCAGTGATGTTATGAGAGCTTCTCGATACAGATGATACTCAGCGTTCATGAGGTATAAGAATCTCTGAATGATCTCTTTCTTTTCTTTCTTCTTCGTGCAACATCTTGTATTTAAAATCTAGTTATTAGAATTTCATTCTGATTTCATTCAGTTCTCAGTTCGTGACAGCATAAGACACAAGATTCTTCAATTGTACAAATCAACAATGAAGAAGTTGATGTGACTCATGAAGATTTCAAGAGCGATGATAATTCACTTGATGTGAATTATGAAGATCTTAATCTTCATGTCACTCGTTAATCTTTGAAGCGAGATCACGAATCTGAACGTCATATGCTTCAGAGAATTATCAATGTCAAGCTCAATAGAATGAACAATGAGACTGAGTGTGACACTGTTATTAAGACGTTCTGCTCATACTTTTAAAGAATCGAGATGAGAAAAATTCTTGACATGAAAGATCAAGAGTTCTTTCAGCGCATCGAGATTGAGCTAAGTGTGAATATTCTTGAGCATGACGTGAGCGCTGTTGTCTGCACGCTGGTTAACTTCGACACTACTATGCTAAAAAAATTCAAAGAAGATCATACTGTCATTCAGAAAGTTGCAAGAGTTGAGAACGCAGAGATCTTTATTGCTATGATTCACAGCAACGATTCGATGCATATGTTCAATGACAATGAGCAACTTCGATCGATGAAAGAAGACATCAAGAACAATTGCTTCGCGCACTATACAAACAAAAGTCTATTTGAACGTCTGATTATGCTTGAATACTTTCATATGCTTCTCACTGAACAGTATCGCGCAATTTTCATCATAGATGACATCGTATTCACTGTCTGATACAAAGCTCAGATGCAGTTCTCAGTCAACTCTTCACTTTGACTCAATATGACTATTGCAATCATTGTATTGAAGAGCTTTTGCAAAATAGAATGATCGTTGACATTTCTCAACATCAATGAAATCGACATAAGAGTCAATGCATCTCAGTTCAAGCAGAATGAGATTGAAGTCATTGTAGCAATCAAGCTAGTCAAGATCTACGCTGAAGTCGAGATATCTGTCAAGAACATCGTCATTCTTACAGAATATACTGCACAAGTTCAGCTACTGAAGAGAAGTTTAGTCTCAGACTCGAAAGTTCAAAATGTTGAAGTGTACATGATTGATTCTTTTCAAGACAAAGAAGCTTCTGTCATCATTCTATGTATGATGAGAATCAAGAAACTTGACTTCATGTCTTAATTCAATCGTCTTCTGACTGTTTGTAATCATGCTTGCAACTCATTTGTTGTATTATGTAACTATGATGAACTTCAGCACGATTACGCTTGCAATCTACATATGATACGACATGTTCAAAATCTGTTCTCAATCAACAAAGTCTACGAAAAATACTTTAGTCAACAAGAATTCATCAATTTTATGAAAACAGAGCGTCAATTTCAAGAGCAAGAATCACAATGAAACAAGAACGAAGCTTGATACATGAGCAAAGATCAAGCAACAAATCAGGCAGAAAAGCAAAAGCATCATCAAAACGCAAGCGAAGATCAAGTAATAAACTCTTCAGAAGAGCAAGAGCATCATCAGAATACAAGCGAAGATCAAGCAACAAATTCTGCAGAAGAGCAAGAATATCATCAAGACGTAAGTGAAAATCAAGCAACAAATCAGGCAGAAGAGCAAGAGCATCATCAAGACGCAAGCGAAGATCAAGCAACAAACTCTGCAGAAAAGTAAGAACATCATCAGAACACAAGCGAAGATCAAGCAACAAATCTTTCAGAAGAGCAAAAGCATCATCAGAATGCAAGCGAAGATTAAGTAACAAATTCTGCAAAAAAGTAAGAGCATCATCAAGATGCAAGTGAAGATCAAGCAACAAATCAGACAGAAGAGTAAGAACATCATTGAAACACAAGCGAAAATCAAGTAACAAACTCTGCAGAAAAGCAAAAGCATCATCAGAACGCAAGCGAAGATCAAGCAATAAATCTCTCAGAAGAGCAAGAGCATCATCAGAACACAAGCGAAGATCAAGTAATAAATTCTGCAGAAGAGCAAGAACATCATTGAGATGCAAGTGAAGATCAAGCAACAAACTTTGCAGAAGAGCAAAAGCATCATTGAGATGCAAGCGAAGCTTTTGCAACAAATCTCGCAGAAGAGCAAGTATTGCAAGAAGATAAATTCAATCAAGAGACAGTATTCATTGACTGATAAACATGTTTTACAAAATTGTAATTGTAATTGTAATTGTAATTGTAATTCATACATTCTTGTGACATTGATTTAGACTCAACTCATGAGAAACTCTATGCTATTTATATTGAGTGAACAAAACTCTCTGAGAAAGAAAATCACTCGTTGTCTATATGACTGCTTCACGCAGTCGAAACAATGAGATTGACATTGTGTTATCAAGTAATGAATTTATAGCTTCTATTCAGCACGTGATGCTCAAGTAAACTCTTGATGAAAGTGTCTGTGCTGTTTAATTATGATGCATCGTCTTTGTTCTGCTCTTCATTGATGATATTCTATACAACGATGTTTCGATTCAATTTTCGATTCGAAGATGAAAGACGTTTTCTTTGCACTCGTGATGTTCATGATTGTAACGTACGTAGAGCTGTGTTCTCTTACTCAATGATTGTCATTTATTGAGCAGAGAAATATGTGATGAAAGAGAGATGCACATGATGAGAAGATAGAGTGTGATTGTACTGAGTAATTCTTTTCTTCTCTTGATTTGACTTATGTCACGTAGACGTTGAATGAATTGTTAGTATAGACGTGCAATCGCAATCATTTGATGTTTGACTCTGATTGATGAAAGAGAATGCATTCTGATCATTCTCTTAAGCTCTCGATTTTTCATGTGAATAGATGAATGACTTGACGTCAAGTAAAGAAGATGAGTTCAAGCTCTCTCAGTATATCAGCGTGATCGACAAGTTACTACTTCTTCAAGCACTGTAATCACGTCTCTCAATACTTGAAATGACTATTCTATCTGATATCTTTTCATCAATTACTTAATAACACTGTCAATGTAATGAAGACGTTTCAATATTGACACAGTCAACGAGTTGCAAATTCTTTAATCACTTATAGTCACAACTTGCAGACTCTTTATCTGAGTTGTCTTTTTCACTAGTAGTATCTTTTCATCTCTTACTGACATTGACATGTCATTAATCTTCTTCATAGATCGATTGTGACTGTTAGGAAAAATGTTGTTGCATAAGTGAAAACTCTGCATGATGATTTTTCTGATCACGCAACGTTCTAACATCGTTTGAACTGCGTTGAATTAAGATCTCTTGACTCTTTTGACTTCTATTCAAACACAGAATAGAATCAAAAGATTCGTAGTTGACATCATGTACAGATGAATCTCGTTGTCAACTCATGTTTTACAGAAGACAACATTCTTTTTCGATGTTTAAATTCTTTGTCTGCTGCTAGTTTAAGTCTGTCAAAGAGATTGAGACATTGATCACTGTGTAATATACATTGAAATACAGACATAACAACTTGCAGATACAATACACTTTAATCAACAATAAACTAGCTTAGTCTTTAAGCTGTTATGCGCATCATGTAAGCGCAGATCTTCAACGTAAGCTAAAGTAAATTCATTATGTTTCAACTTTTACAGTATCACATTCACTGCATGTAACACAACTTAATTTTTCATTCATCTGCTTATTATATTTGATGTGAGTCTTTCAATTTGCTCTCATAATCACATAAGATCATAATCTAGCATCATATGTTTCTTTCAATGAGCATCATCATCAAGATTGAGATATGTTCATTGAACTCAATCTCAGTTGATTAAATCTGCATGTTTAACATCAGTCAAGTACATGTTTAGTTTGTCACGTCAACTCATCTCACATAGTTAAATAGCAGCATCAATATTTCATCATCATCATTTATTTTATTGAACTGATTTTATTAACTCATTATAATGACTAGCTTATGTCTCAAAAAGAATATCACTATCAGATATCAGAATTTTCAACTTGATGACGAGTGTTCAACTTTCAGAAACATGACAGAGATTCTTAGAATCTTAGACATTGATAAATATCAGCTGAAGAATCTAACAAATTAAGCTGAGCAATGAACTGAAAAGCACACGTTTACACTCAAGCACATCAGATTTAACAAGAAGTCAGCTATCGTTGATGAGCAATTAACATCGTTTCTGTACAAGATCAACATGCTTATGTTCAATAATTTCAAAACAAATCAAATTTTCAACATTTTAATCATTGTAATTCAACAAATGCTTTACAACAGAAGATGCTCTGAACAGAGACACGTCAAACAGATTGACACATCTTTTACTCACACACAAACTAGTTCTACATCATATTCAGATGATCAATCACTCATCATCATACACAAGATTGTAAAAATTCAACGAGCATCATCTGCATCTGAGTTTTCACAGTCACAAGAAGTCATGTCATTCATCAGAACACTTGAAGACGTTGAACTTCATGCAATGATGAGTTCACACTTGAACCTGATCACTTCAAGAGAGATCTCGAAAATGAGCTTGACTTCAATCAAAGATGTACTTGATCATGATTTACATGATGACAGAAATTGATTTTATAATGTTTTGTTTCAGATGTGAATTGAAATTCTCAAAGATGACATCAGCTACACTGAGATGAACACTATCATTTACATCACAGATGACGAGATCTTGAAAATAAATTCAGATAGAACTTTTCGAGCTGTCTTACGCAATGTCTTGAATCGATCTAATCGTGCTGCTCACTTTAGTATGACTCACGCTACATTATATTCTGATAGATCAGAAACACATGTATGTAAACAGCGAACTAATGATCAGTGCAGAATTCACAAACAATGCTTCATCAATCTCAGCTTCTCATCAAGAACATACAAGATTCATCAATGTTAATGAAAGCGAAAAGATTAACAAAGTGACAATTCGAAGAAATGAGATCAACACATTATCAATCAATCATGAAACGACAATTGATAATTTGATAGATCATGTATATCAATAAAGACTGACAAGAAGTTTAGATTTCATAAAGCAGAATCAAATAAACTCTACTCATATTCAGAAGCAGTCAGCAGTCGTTAACATGAAAGAGAATGATGCAAATGACACAGCTGTTCTGTTTACAACGAAGAATAACGTTGACTTGATTGACAATGCAGCGTTTACTCATGTTCAGAAGCAGTCAGCAATCATTAACATGAAAGAGAGTGATGCAAATGACACAGCTGTTCTGTTTACAACGAAGAATAACGTTGACTTGATTGACAATGCAGCGTCTACTTATGTTCAGAAGCAGTCAGCAATCATTAACATGAAAGAGAGCGATGCAAATGACACAGCTGTTCTGAATACAACGAAAAATAACGTTAACTCAGCAAACAATGCAACGTCTACTCATGTTCAGAAGCAGTCAGCAGTCATTAACATGAAAGAGAATGATGCGAATGACACAGCTGTTCTGAGTACAACGAAGAATAACGTTGACTCAGCAGACAATGCAGCGAAATCTGATAGATTTGTGAAGAGTGTACATTTACAGCGAACTGACAAGAGTGAAGATTTCATGAACAAGACTTACACACTCTTATATTTTTCTCGAAAGCGATCAAGATTCAATCATTCAAAGAAAGATACAACAAGCATCACATTAACTGATCAAACATTGCACTATAGTAAGTCACTGAAGTATGTGTATGAACAACAAATTAACAACAAGTGATTTTTACAGAGAATGATGAGAGTTCTGAATCATTGCATTCAAAGTGACGAAAGTTGAACGACAAGATGCAGACTCAAGAAAACGACACATTAACGTCAGCTTTGAATAAGTCTAACATCTCAGCTTTAAATGTTGATCAGTCAATAAACATAAGTTCAGAATCAAAGTGTGATAGTTCTTCATTGAAGAAAAACAAAATCATCAGCTTACATTGAAATTCGATGAGTTGAATCAAACAACATGAAGCAACTGTATCATCTTCATCTCAGCAGATAAAATCTCAACAGAACATGATGATCTTTGATCATTCAATTACAGAAGATTTTGCGAGAGAGTCAAATCATATGCGATCAAACATGAATCTCAATGATGATAAAGATAGTGAGCAGAATTTGAAGAAGCATTACGTGAGATGATTGAAATATCGAAGTTGATCTTGTTTCTTGACTAACAAGATTGAACAGACTTATGACGAAGATATCACTGACTGTTACAGAGCATCTTCATGAAGAAGACAGATGACGAAATTACGCTCAATTGTTTCTGCATGATCTTAATCATGTTGAATCTCAGTCATGCATACATTTGCAAAGAATAAACACGTCACTCTTTTTATATCAGACTTTTGAGATTTTTGTGATGTTTGAGATGAAAATGTTCATGAGAAGAGAATTCAATGTCGATGATATGAATCTTGAAAAGATAAACATGAATGTCAGCAAGATTAAGAATGAAGCATGCTAATTTATTAATAAGACAATAGAGATGCTTGAATTGATTTGCCTGAATCATTTATTGCACATAGCATATGACGAGATCAACAATGCTCATTACGAGAAGAAGTTCAATGAACATCTGAAAGAAGACACTCTCAGTACATTTCAGTCTAAAGATGCAAAGTGCTCTTTCAATAACAAGTTGAGAATTGAGTGTTCATGTGTGAACGCGAGCTCATCTGCACGTCTCATATTGTTGAAATTTGTCAATCTAGTTATCATTTCGTCAGTCTTAATCGCAAACTGACTAAAGAAGATTCAAATTCATCTTGACAAGAACAATGACTTATTATGTTGACAGATTCATCACGCGTATTGTGATGCAAAAATGAACGCGCTAGTTATCAAACTGACATGAACAGATAGAGATCTTCTAATAGAACAAGAGCAAGCTAGTTCTAGTCTCATATGTGTGATCATGATAAACATGTACAAGACTCACGTTGCAGCATTGATGAGAAATTAATATCAATCTGAAAGAGCAACTTCTAGATCAAAACAATTACAGTTGATATGACAGTTCTGAAATATAAAATGAGATCAACTGATTGCAGATGAGATGCATAAAGAGATGATTCAAACATTCAAAATCATTCATCTGTTTAAGAACATGAATGAAAAATCTCATAAGTGATTTGTTACAGATACACTCTTTGAACGATCACTCATACAAATGATGACATGAGTGAACATGCTGATGACAGACTTGATGATAAATCAACATGAATCAATATGAAAAGAAAAGAAAGCTCATTGAGTCAATTTGATATACTGTACATATCAAAATTTGAAAGAGATGAACAAGATATATATGAAAATCATCAATCTTCAAGAGAAAAGTCGTCGAGTCATTAAAAAGTACATCAAAGAGCTAGAGATCATGTGCGACACACTATGATTACGACGTGATGTCAATCTATTGAAGTTTTTCAACTCTTTTCTTACAGATGTGAAATCAAATAAGCATCAAGATGTCAATTGCAAGCTTTCATTAATGTTTAATAAACTTGTCAATTTCTCAGTAATGACAATCACTGAACAACTTCAAAAGAATAAAGATAGAAAAATGTAAGAGTGAAAAGCACAAAAGTGCATTGAAGATTAATCTCAAATCAACATCAACAACTGAATGATGAAAGTTTGTTGACTCAGAGTACTTAGCACATTTTCGCGTCTTGAACAACTTTCAGAGACACAGTTACTTGCGTTCTCTGAAGAAGAAGACTGAGAGAAAAGATATGTTCGCTTTGAAACAGATTGTCTCTATGACTTGAAGAGAGTTGAGTCTTTCTACAAGAAGCACATTCTTGAGATTATCTTCAAGATGAACTGTATCAAGATCAAAGCAATCAACGAGCTCATCAATCATGTCTGAGACAAGAACGAGAAGACTGTATTCTGTATCATGAGTTTTATGAATGCACTTATTCTTTACTGAGTAAGTGACAGAGTCTTTACTTTCTGTTAATGTCGTTCTTGAAAGTTATCACATGCATAGCGAGAAAAAACATGTTCAACATGATTGCTAATGTCTAATTATGTAGTACTTTCGACTTGTTCTTAAAGTTTCAGTGACTTTGATAACTTCAAAATTGCTCAAATCTAAAGTGATGAACATAGTTTGATTGTTTCAAGAAGACTCGAAAAAACTGCAGAAGTATTCAAACGAAAAGTCATCACACTTTATTATTGACACTATCAAATTAATCGATGTTGATTACAATTTACACAGAGTCAAAAGACTAGTTCAGATTAACTTGAAATGAATGAAGAGAAATCAAGCACAGATCAAGAAGAAAGTCAATCATCTTGAACAACATGAGAAGACTATCACTTATGACTTGCGCTGCGTAAGTTCACAGATCGAGATGCTGATATACGACAGACAGAATCGTCAAATGCATCTAATGAACATGACATTAAAGCTCAAAACATTTCAAGTTAAAGAATTAATCAGAGATATTGAAGACAATAATAACGATGAAGATGATCACATCAAACTCAGTGACAGAGTGAAAAACGATGACTGCGCATAGATCACATCACTTTATACATGTGCATCAAGAAAGCATGATGTGTTACTAGTTTATCAATCTGTATTATAGATAGTTGTACTCACTCTTTCTTCTTTGACATTCATTAATATATTCATCAAAACTTATTGAGATCATGAAAAAATTTATATAATCAACATTAAGCTCTATGATTCTTGATGATGTTGCAGATATTGCTTCGACGATTCAACAAATCTTCAACGACACAGATAACACTGCTCAAGCATAATCATAGATTCTCATTTTCATTCTTTCAAATAGATTCATTCAAATAGCTCATTAAGAAAATCATGACTATTCAATTAACATTGTGTTTGAATGTGTGCAGATCGACAATGATTCGAAGAAGCAGATGCAATATCATTTCATAGATCGACAATAATGTTCATCTGTACTGATTTCAGCTACGATTGTTCTGCATCTATGAAACGCAGCAGAGTCTAGAAAACTTCACTCATCAAAGTAATGAGAATGTCTGTCAAACGTCAGCAATCTCACAATTTGAAATCACGCTTCTATTACATCATTAGTATCAATTATGAAAAGAGATAAACGAAAGACTACAAGTAAGAAAAGTGCGCTTTTCTTAAAAATCATGAGTCTTGAAGTTCAAGTCATCTACATGAAAATGTGCACTCAAAAAGTCTTCTCATACTTGTCAGACATTCACATACTGCAGATGATGCAAACATGAACGCAATCAATGAAGATTTGAAGTACAAAAGTATAGAAATATTTTCTCAGAAAAGAGAAGAAGTGCTGTCGATGCACATGAAGAACGTGTGATACTTCATTTATATCATACTTTGACTCAAAAGTTGACTTGACTTCTAATGTTTGAAAATTGAATGTCAGCTCGCTCATTTGCAAATTTGCATCAACACAAGTAACTCATGTTTTGTGATGATGACTCACTTAAAACTTATCATCGCGAATACAGAAGTCACAATTTGCAAGATTTAAATTCATGAAAGTCATTTGCAAAGATTTTGACTTGAAAAGCGTACTGATTACAATCATCGTGATTGATTATCAACAAGATTGATGATGTAGTTGCTTGATTGAAAAAGACACAGATGCACTTCACTTCATCACGATCACAATAGTCAAGTTTTATGATCTTCGAGCGATTGTCATTAAGATATTATGTGCAATCAAAGATGTTAAACTCAATGACTTTCATACATCTTGAAGACTACATGATGATTAATGACATCAAAGCAGACATCATGAGTTCAATGAATTTGTCTCGCAGTTCAATGAATCATACATCAGTTAAACTCGCGAAAACGACAGATTGACTCTGAAACATCATCTCATCAGAAGCTATGAGAACTCAATCATCAAAGTTGCACATCAAAAGATGAAATGCTTTCTTTATATATTATATATATATAGCTAGAATCATGACTATATACAGCTCATCAAAATATATAAAACACTATCACTTGTATCTGAATAGCTGTCTTGCTCTGCTCGTCATCAACAGAGAGTCTTACTGCTCAATTTTGTGCTTCGTCATCAATCACTTATCACGTGCACTAATGTGATGAATCGACTCAATGAGATCATTCTGATCGCACTTCTCAATATCTTCATGATTGCACATGTCTAAATCTTGCAAGAACGTTTTCTTCATGTTTCTTGCATAAGATGAAATATGCAAGCTAGAATTATTCAATCATTGCATTCTAACAAAGCTGTAAAGTATCTGTCTGCAAAAAAAGTCATCTTCTGCAAGATCTTGAAGCTACTTTTGTCGTAAGTTGTAGAAAGTCTGAGTAATCTTGTCTCTTCGAAGATAGTAAATAAATATTCGATACAATTGAAAATCTTGAATGTTCATGTCATGTTGATCAATGAACTTTGACATCACGCTCAACATCATCAACTCATGAACATGAGAAAAACTTTCTGTCGCTGAATACTCTGCGTTTGTTCAAGAACTTGCAAATCACAACATCAAATTTCTAACAGCAATTGTGTTGAATGAAAAGAGAAATTTTGCAAGACAATGTCATTATACAATCATGAGAATGAAATCTTTCTATCTACTTTTCATATAGAGCACACGACTCATTTTCTTCACTGCAAAACACGATGCTCACAATCTCTTTATACATACTGAGTGTTTCTTGATCTTTGATCTTGCAAGTCAACAAAGATTTTCAATTTCAAAGATTACGTTCAATGTGCTCTTGTGATTTAAGTACGATGATAGTTTAATCAATCAAGTTAAACTTCAACGTTCTGTCAAGATGCTAAAAAAGTATCAGCGTATCTGCTTTGAAATCAGTCAAGCACATGCAATTGATCTAACTCGAGATTGAAGATCATGAAAAGTCAGCTCACAGAATCTTTCTAGCAGCTGTGTCAGACTACTGCAAAGCTCAGTTCTCTGATGAGTGAGATCATCTACTTGCACATCAAGCAAAGATACAAGTCAAAGAGATGACATTTACGACGCTTTTGTAAATGATCGATTTCGCGTACATTGATATAGTTGACTGATCTCAGATTCATGATTTTGAAAATAATGATGAAATCACGAAAAAGCTAAATGAGTTATTGAATCTGCTGCAGATGATAAATATGTGATTACTTGAGATCTTGCACACTATGATCGAGAGCAAGATCATCGACAATGCAACAACTGATGTCAGATCAGATAATGTTGAATTGATTTGAAATATTGCAAAGAATGCTAATACATGAAGTCTGACAAGTCATTGCAATGCATTCATAGCGAATAGTTCAAACTTTGTGAAGGCTGCAAGAAGTCAAGATTAGCGACGAGAATGAGAAAGTCAATAAGAGAAGAATTTGAGCTGTTGCTAATATAGAGTCAAGACATGAGAGAAAGAATCATCATTGAAAAACTGTTTCTACAGATTGAAGATCAAAGAGACTTGAGAATTTAAACAGAAGCATCACAGCTTTGACATTTAACACAGAAGTTGAAGAGTGAACGTGAGATTGTTGCTACATCAGACGCTACAGATCAGCAGCGCATAATAGACTTTCAAAGCGAGTACAACAATTTGTTGAAATCGTGTCTAGATCATTCAATCAAAGAAACTCGAGACTGATATGTATGTATTGCTCTTTAGAGATAGCTATAACAAGACATTAAGAATACAGAAGAGAAAGAGTGCGAGCTCTTCTATAAATAATGGCTTGAGGCTGCGCTAGACTCGATACAGATGTGATGTAATATGTCAGATGTGTTTGTCTAAAAGAATGATGAAAGAGATGAATGAAGAAAGTGCTGAACAACGAGAAGAAGTGCTGAGAATGACTCGAAGAGTTCAATAGAGATGCGCTAGGTTCAAACTAGGCATAGCGTCATCTGAACTCTGATCGATTCAGACATGTTTGTAACATTACTCTTTTCTTCGAACATTCATGTTTGCATGAATAGAAAAGAAATAAGAGCAAAAAATTCATCGTGTTTTCAATTTAGTGTGACTTATTCAAGTATAGCTTGTGAAATTCGTTCAGAACTTTCTTCGAGTCATCGAATTTTCCTTTATCGACATAGTATCATTCGTCGTCATGATCTATCTCGATTCATTTGATCTTGTATTGTAGTCTTTCTCTATATCGCCTGAAGTTCAATATATCGTCTACTTCTCAATGCTCTTCATTCTCTTCAATGATCAATGATCTAGAGAATTCAGAGTGTTGTTTCGATAGAGAGTCGTTTGATGAAGGTCGTAGACACTTCGAGCTGAACACTGAATGTATATGCTTCATGCTTCTAGATAGCTGAAGGCGATAGAAGATCTCAACTTTGACTGTAATTGAATAGAGGTCGAGCTGCTTATCTTTCAAATTCTTGCATGATCTAGTGATTTTGATGTTTTCGAAGACTAATCAAACTTGATCATCTACTTCATAGATGATGTCTCGTCTATGCTTGTTCATCTGAGTCTCAATGATCTGCTTGATCTTTTTCAATTGTTGACGATTGAAGATAAGAAGCTCGCTCATTCAAGTGACAATGTCATCGACCTTTCTAGCTTCAATACGTTGACGAGTCGTTTCGTAATCAGTCGTATCTGAATCGAAACTCATTCGAGGGTGAAAGTCTTTATTGAAGTAGAAAGAGATCATCAAGATAGTTGAGAACGTATTGAAATTATCACTGAATTTCATCATTGAAAGTCATTTAGCTCAGTCATTCTGCATGTAATTGCAGTAGGTTCGAAGTTCGCGTTCAACATCTTGATTAGCTCGTTTCGACTGATCATTGATCTTTGAATGATAGACTGTTGATAAATTAACTTTGATCTTCAGTCGTTTGCAAAGACTTTGTCACATGATCAATATGAACTGAAAGTCTCTATTTGAAACGATAGAACTGAGTAGATCATGAAGTCGATAGACGTTTCATAGCATGATTCATATTGTTTCTTCGATTGAGATGTCATCGTCTTTTCAATGACAGGAAACATAGTGACGTTCTTTGAAGAGACGACATATGATCATGCAAATGACGTTATAGTTTTCTGATAGAGATAGCTCAATGATGAAGTTCATAGCTATATCTTGTCAACGCTGCTGAGAAATCAATAGAGGCTGAAGCAAATCATTTGTATCATCTCAAGATGCTTTGCTTCGCTGATAGACATGACAGTTTCAAATGTATTGTTGAATAGTTGCTCGATGATCTGATCAATAATAGAAGCGTTGAACTAGATCAATCGTTCGTTTAATGTCAGAGTGCAAGATTGATGATTGATCGTGAATATTTTGAAGCAATTTCGTATGCATTTGTTTCGACATTCATAGTAGACTCTTTTTGAATAAAACGTTGTCAATGATTTGACAGTTCTTTAGCTTCATGTCATGAAGCTTCAGTTCATCTTTGTTCATAGCTTGTTGATACTCATTGCATAGTTCATTCTTCTGATTGACTAGACGTACGCGTTGATAGAGATTAGTCTTGTATTCAGGTTCGATTTCGAACTCAATTGATAAAACGTTTATTCGATTCGAAGTCAGTATAGTCTGAAAACGATCATTTATGTCTTTAGCTGATTCAGAACTATCAATCATTGACATTCTAGTTAAAGCATCGACTTTGATGTTTGTTTTGCCTGATTGAAAGATAATCTGAAAGTTAAACTTCAATAGAATATTCAGGTAGTTCGCTTGTCGTCAAGTCAGCTGTTTGTTTTTCATAAAGATCTTCAAAGTCTGATGATCAGTAAACATCTGAATAGATAGCTCAGTACTTTCTAGTTCAAGTCGTCAGTGTTTGAAACATTGAATGATAGTTAGCAATTTCTTGTCATAGATGTGATAATTGCATTCAGCTGAAACCATGCTCTTGCTATAGAAGACTATCGAGTGAAGCACATTCTCGTCATTGTACTGAGATAGTATGTCGTCTTTTACATAGTTGAATGCATCGATTTTCAAAATAGCTTGACGTTTGACATTGAAATGACGTAGAACTGAGGTCGAGCTGATCTGCTTCTTTAGATTGTCAAAGACTTCGACGCAGACTTCGTTTCAAACAAAAGACGTGTCTTTTCAAGTCAGCTGAGTGAATAACTTGACTAGTTTCGAAAAGTTCTTGATGAAGCGTTGATAGAAATTGACGAAGTCGACGAAGTCTTGTACCTCTTTTAGATTAGTAGATGTAGTTCAATTGACTATAACTTTCACTTTGATAGAATTCATGCAAAGATCTTGTTCTGATACTATGATTTCTAAGAAGACTGTTTCTTCTACATTGAATTCGCACTTTCGAATATCTATCTGCAGATCAGCGTCTCGTAGACGATCTAGTATCATCTTGACATGTTGTCTATGCTTCTTTTGAGTCTTGCTGTATATGAGAATGTTGTTTAAATAAGCTTGGCAGAAGTCATTTAGAAAGTTTCATAGAACATCATTCATATATTGCTGAAACGAGATCGAATCGTTTGTTAATTCAAATGATAGAATCTTTAATTTGTACGCTTCTAGAGCGATAATGAAGATCGTATAGTTCTCACTATCAAGATGCATACGAAGTTTGTTGAAAGCGAAAATTATATTCAGTCGAGTCAAATGCTTGCAGTCAACGATTTTGTCAATCATCTCATCTATGAGCGATAGAGAATAGCGATTTCTTTTGATAATGACATTGAGCTTTTGATAGTTGACGCAGAAGCGAAGATCATCATTGATCTTCAGAGTGAATAGAACGAGTGAGAAATATGAGATCTTGCTAGAAGTAATAAAATTCTTTGACAGATTTTCGTTCAGATATTCTTTGATCTTCTGAAGCTTGTAGAGTGACATTCAATAAGCTCGACATCTAGAAAAAGTGACATCGTTAGTGAGTTCTATCTTATGATCATATGAACGATGAGATGATAGCTTATCGACTTGAGCTCGATCAAACACGTCGATGAAATTCTGATATTTCGAAGATAGCTTGACTTTGATGTCTTCTAGATTTTGAGCTGATGCATTGATGAAAGTGACGTCTAGAACGTTCAGTTCGCATTGAGTGTTGTAAACTATTTCCCTATCAATATCTTCGATCGACATAGCGAAAACCTGTTGAAATCGTGCCTAGATCATTCAATCAAAGAGACTCAAGACTGATATGTATGTATTGCTCTTTAGAGATAGCTATAACAAGACATTAAGAATACAGAAGAGAAAGAGTGCGAGCTCTTCTATAAATAATGGCTTGAGACTGCGCTAGGCTCGATACAGATGTGATGTAATATGTCAGATGTGTTTGTCTAAAAGAATGATGAAAGAAGTGAATGAAGAAAGTGCTGAACAACGAGAAGAAGTGCTGAGAATGACTCGAAGAGTTCAATAGGGGTGCGCTAGGTTCAAACTAGGCATAGCGTCATCTGAATTCTGGTCGATTCAGGCATGTTTGTAACATTATTTTCTTCTTTGAACATTCATGTTCACATGAATAGAAAAGAAATAAGAGCAAAAAATTCATCGTGTTTTTAATTTAGTGCGACTTATTCGAGTATAGCTTGTAAAATTCGTTCAGAACTTTCTTTGAGTCATTGAATTTCCCTTTATCGACATAGTATCATTCGTCGTCATGATCTATCTCGATTCATTTGATCTTGTATTGTAGTCTTTCTCTATATCGCCTGAAGTTCAATATATCGTTTACTTCTCAATGCTCTTCATTCTCTTCAATGATCAATGATCTAGAGAATTCAGAGTGTTGTTTCGATAGAAAGTCATTTGATGAAGGTCGTAGACACTTCGAGCTGAACACTGAATGTATATGCTTCATGCTTCTAGATAGCTGAAGGCGGTAGAAGGTTTCAACTCTGACTGTGATTGAATAGAGATTGAGCTGCTTGTCTTTCAAATTCTTGCATGATCTAGTGGTTTTGATGTTTTCAAAGACTAATCAAACTTGGTCACCTACTTCATAGATGACATCTCGTCTATGCTTGTTCATCTGAGCTTCAGTGATCTGCTTGATCTTTTTCAATTGTTGACGATCGAAGGTAAGAAGCTCGCTCATTCAAGTGACAATGTCATCGACCTTTCTAGCTTCAATACGTTGACGAGTCGTTTTGTAATCAGTCGTATCTGAATCGAAACTCATTCGAGAGTGAAAGTCTTTATTGAAGTAGAAAGAAGTCATCGAGATAGTCGAGAATGTATTGAAATTGTCACTGAATTTCATCATTGAAAGTCATTTAGCTCAGTCATTCTGCATGTAATTGCAGTAGATTCGAAGTTCGCGTTCAACATCTTGATTAGCTCGTTTCGACTGATCATCGATCTCTGAATGATAAACTGTTGATAAATTGACTTTGATCTTCAGTCGTTTGCAAAGACTTTGTCACATGATTGATATGAACTGAGAGTCTCTATTCGAAACGATAGAACTGAGTAGATCATGAAGTCGATAGACGTTTCATAGCATGATTCATACTGTTTCTTCGATTGAGATGTCATCGTCTTTTCAATGACAGAGAACATAGTGATGTTCTTTGAAGAGACGACATATGATCGTGCAAATGACGTTATAGTTTTCTGATAGAGATAGCTTAGTGATGAAGTTCATAGTTATATCTTGCCAACGCTGCTGAGAAATCGATAGGGGCTGAAGCAAACCATTTGTACCATCTCGAGGTGCTTTGCTTCGCTGACAGGCATGACAGTTTCGAATATATTGCCGAATAGTTGCTTGATGACCTGATCAATAGTAGAAGCGTTGAACTAGATCAATCGTTCATCTAATGTCAGGGTGCGAGATTGATGGTTGATCGTGAATATTTCGAAGCAATTTCGTATGCATTTGTTTCAACACTCATAGTAGACTCTTTTTGAATAAAACGTTGTCAATGATTTGACAGTTCTTTAGCTTCATGTCATGAAGCTTCAGTTCATCTTTGTTCATAGCTTGTTGATACTCATTGCATAGTTCATTCTTCTGATTGACTAGGCGTACGCGTTGATAGAGATTAGCCTCGTATTCAGATTCGATTTCGAACTCGATCGATAGAACGTCTATTCGATTCGAGGTTAGTATAGTCTGAAAACGATCATCTATGTCTTTAACTGATTCAGAACTATCGATCATCGACATTCTAGTTAAAGCATCGACTTTGATGTTTATTTTGCCTGATCGAAAGATAATCTGAAAGTTAAACTTCAATAGAATATTCAGGTAGTTCGCTTGTCGTCAAGTCAGCTGTTTGTTTTTCATAAAGATCTTCAAAGTCTGATGATCAGTAAACATCTAAATAGATAGCTCAGTACTTTCTAGTTCAAGTCGTCAGTGTTCGAAACATTGAATGATAGCTAGCAATTTCTTGTCATAGATGTGATAATTGCATTCAGCTGAAACCATGCTCTTGCTATAGAAGACTATCGAGTGAAGCACACTTTCGTCATCATACTGAGATAGTATGTCGTCTTTTACATAGTCGAATGCATCGATTTTCAAAATAGCTTGACGTTTGACATCGAAATGACGTAGAACTGAGGTCGAGCTGACCTGCTTCTTTAGATTGTCAAAGACTTCGACGCAGACTTCGTTTCAAACAAAAGACGTGTCTTTTCAAGTCAGCTGAGTGAACGACTTGACTAGTTTTGAAAAGTTCTTGATGAAGCGTCGATAGAAA
>JAABUL010001069.1_pt1 | contig 54351 bp, 60 predicted proteins | sample 5559151 | NCBI WGS metagenome assembly JAABUL01 (sample SAMN10711876, study PRJNA513368) | rock metagenome | isolation source: Antarctica rocks | place: Antarctica: Victoria Land, Pudding Butte sud
CATGCCTCTCATATCTCAAAGCTGTAGCAGGGGTAAGGAAAAATGACCCCGCGACCATAGTCACGATAAATGGTAGTCCGAAGAGCAAGAAAGGATGGTGAGCAAGCTTCGCACGGTATATCGCAGCGATGGTATTCTGATAGGAGCTAGTCCTGAACTTTTTGGATTGAAAAGTGGGCATGGTGATAAAGATGGCGGAAATGGAGTTGTCAAATATGGTAAGATATTTAGGTCGGCCTTTTAGCGTGTGCAGAAAGGTATCGAATTCTTGGCATCGCAATTGTCGCGCTCCCCCCCCAAATTTACTATTGAATTCAGACATTCTTGATACCTCGAAACCTTCGAAGCCTATCTTCGTGTTCAAACAGCAAGTAAAAATGAAGCTATTCAAAAGCACTTACTGACCTGTCAAATAGCTATGCCTCGCACACTGAACTCATTCATTCGCTCCAAAATAGTACGCCTTCTACTACTACACTGACGCCCCCTAGCTATCGTCGAAGAGGTTCACTGTCATTTTGATACCGTTTATAATATACAAGAGAACCTATTTATATATCATTCGCCGTGCAAGTCTCAGTTTCGACCCAAGAGCGCCCTCCGAAAGATCTTTCCAGCCGCTGAAGACTTCCTAATTACATACCTGAAGCAACAGCCATGAGTCATGCAGAAAGAGATGATGTGGTTTCTATGAAAGGAGTGAGATATACATGTTCATAGGTCCACGATATTCAGAATTCTGAAAAAGAGACACTGAAGTGAAAAGAGGGAACAGCGTGTCGACATCAGACAGAACGATGAGCTGCGATTAAACTGAATTGCCGATCTGTTGCAGCTGACGGCTGAACAGCTTGTCTTCGTCGATGAGACTCTGTTCAACGAGACTACGAGGTGACATCAGCAAGCCTATGCACCGGTTGATGAATCAGCTCGTCATCAAGTCTCTAGAAAGAGAGAGCATTTCTGGAGCGTTCTTTCAGCGTATACAATCGATGGCTATCTACCCTGTATCGATATTCGTGAAGGCTGGTTCAATGGCGAAGCCTTGGCTTTGCGAGCAGCGTCTGCTTTGGCTTTGCCAGAAGATTTATTCGATCTAGATGAGATGCTTGAGGGGATGAGTGAATCCTCCAGAGATAGGTTCTGGCTTCGGCGTGACGACGGCATGATGGCTTCGGGGGGAGGGAGGGAGGGGGGGCTACAAGGATGTTAGCACTGTGAAACGTTTGAACAGCTTCATATCTACCTGTTTGATTGATTTTTCTAAAACGAAAGCGTTGAAGGTTTGAGAATGTCAAGAATGTCTGAATTCAATAGTAAATTTGGGCGACAATTGCGATGCCAAGGATTCGATACCTTTCTGCACACGCTAATTACAAGGCTCTGTACCGATGAAAAGAACCGACTCGTATCATCTGTATTCAAAGAAGAAAAAAATTCGTTTTTCAGAAATACAATTGCGATCGAGAACACAGTACCTTCAGATTTTCGTGGCTGAAATTTAGAAGATGTTAGAATGAAATCTGTAATAACAATTATAACATGTACATGATTGTCTTAACTGAGCTAACAATTATATCTTAGTCCTTTTTGTATCAAGGCATTGAAGTGTTATAAATCGGACGCGTTCTCACCTACAACACAAAATATCCGCGTCTCCCAGAAACATAGACTGAGCGCATCCTCCACCGTTTTGCGCCCATATCTCGCTCCAAGCTTACGATGTCAAATATCTTTAGCAATGTACGAAATTCACAAAATCAACAGCCAACTTCGAATCTCTTTACCGGTTTCAGCAATCAAACAACCTTCGCACCCCAGACTCAACCAACGCAAACAAGCAGCCTCTTTGGTAACTCACAGCAACCAACAACCAGCAATCTTTTTGGCGCCTCGAAGCCTGAGGAGAGAGTGAACCCTTTTGGAAAGCTTGGAGACGCACCACCACTACCGGATTCCTCGGCCGGTAATCTGTTTGGAAGCAGTCAGTCACTCGGAGGGCTTGGGTCATCGGCGCAGCAACAAACAAGTGGTGGGGGATTAGGGGGCTTATTTCAGACATCCAAACCGGCGGCCTCATCCTTATTTGCATCTCAGGCACCACAGCAGCAGCAACAGGCCCAGAATGGGCAGCAGCCAAATGGCCAGCAACAAGGCGGATTAGCAAAAGCGTCACAACCCGCTTACTTTAGTAATCTACTTGAAAAAGGAAGGAAGCGGGCGCACGGCGATGATGAAGGAGCCGGGTTTGAGGATTTGCCCAGCCTACAGTTCGGTTTGGGAGATATTGCGAGAAAGGTTAGAGAGCTGGGAGGCGTAGGATCGCAAATTCAGGGGAGCAATGCAGTAGATAGCAAGGCACACTACCTCCTTGCAGCATCAGGTGTTAACCCTGGTACCACTCTGCGCGACCTGAAGTCCCTCAACGCTCAGCCATCCACCACAAGTAACTCACAACCTTCCACAGACTGGGATCCTGACACAAGCAAATATGTTAACCAACTACAGCAACAATCCACCCTTAAAATGATCTCTGAGGGTATAGAGCGCGCACATCGGAATTTCGATACTTTCCTTGAAGAAAATGTTGACATCAACTGGGAGGTTCAACGAAAGAAGATCTATGAGCACTTTGGACTCGTGTCTCGGGCGAATGACAGATTGGATGATTTCGCCGATAGTGTCAATCCAGCCGGGAGCGGTAGCTTTGGGAAGTCCTCGAGAAGAGCGAATGCAGGCCGCGCGGGACAATCCACACTGAATAGAAGCATCTTTGGTAAATCAAGCCTCCAGAAATCTGTTATAGGGACGCCTGGGGTTGGATCTGGAAATGCTGCTCTTTTCGCTCAGGAGGCAGAGAAGAATGGCACAGGACCTGCGATTCAAGATGATCCGTTCCTGCGAGAAAAGGAGCTCAAGTTCGCGGACAAAGTGCACAATCTCAATTATGCTCGGATGCAAGGGAGCGACTATCCTCTATTGCAAGAATTTTCATACGTTGAATCGCAGCCAGGAGGCGAGGTGAGAAGTCATCGATCTTGACGAAGGACAACCCGCTAATATATTGGTGTCAGTCGTCGAGCTCGCTTGTTGACGCATACAAGGCTTTGATCGAGGTAACAAGAGAAGACTCAGACCCTGCGAGCTCAACAGCACCAAAAGCTGCCAAAGAGCGGCAACTCGCTGAAGACTACCTAGATGAAGTTCCAAATTCTGCAAGGACGATACATATCCGAAAAAGGATTATTGACGGTTCGAGACGATGCTTGGAAAAGCAGTACGTGTCTCGCAACAATGCCTCGAAATGATCACCTGACTAATTGAGCATTTGCAGATTCTTTGATTCTGTCGAGACTCACATAGCTCGGAACCCAAAAGAGGCAAACCTTGGTGGCATACCGACTGCAATCAACAAAATACGAGCTTACATCAGAATCAGAGCTGCCCGGCGGGATCTCACTCCAGATGGCACTGAACTACAAGTGCTCAATGCCGACTACTGCTGGGCGCTTTGTTTCTTTCTACTGCGGAGTGGTCTGGTAAACGAAGCTGCAACATATGTGAACGACAATATTACATCATTCAGGAATCTGGATCGCAACTTCGTTACCTATATCAGTAGCTATGCTACCAGTCCAGATCGACGACTACCAAGGCCGCAACAAGACCGTATTAACACAGAATACCAACAGCGGTCTCGTAATGCACCAGAGAATTCGCTTGATCCATACCGCATGGCGTGTTATAAGATAGTTGGCCGTTGTGAGCTTAGTAAACGACAAGTTGATATCGTTAGCCAAGGAGTTGAGGATTGGATATGGCTGCAATTCAATCTAGCCAGAGAAGTCAACCGCGTTGAAGAGAATGCTGGTGATATCTTTGGTCTGGAGGAACTACGAGAGGCAATTCGAGAGATTGGCCAGCGGTACTTCTCCAAGGACTCTGAAGGTGCAGGCGGCTCCAGCTACGGGACGTACTTCTTCTTGCAAATACTAGGGGGTATGTATGAGCAGGCAGTATCCTATCTGTACTCGTATTCGTACGTCTCCGCAGTTCATTTCGCTATTGCCCTGGACTTCTACGGTTTACTACGTGTATCAGACTTCTCAGCGTCTGATTCTGAATTACGTAAGTACTTTCATTTGCACTCTGATCGACTGCTCTGACCACTTTTAGTTACCTACAACACCAAAGAGCTCCCTCAAATCAACTTTGGTCGCATGCTTGGCTATTACACACGCGACTTCCGATCGGGCAATGTTGAAGCCGCCGTTGACTATATAACGCTTATATGCCTCGACGCCGACCTTCCGGGTACTATGGGCAAAGCGCAGTCCTTGCTGTGCCACGAGGCGCTGCGTGAATTGATCCTTGAAACTCGAGAGTTTGCGAAGCTGCTTGGGGACATTCACTCAGATGGCACTAGGCTAAAGGGAGCAATCGAGCAACGCTTGAGGTTGATCGGCCTAGCAGATCAAGAAGAGTTCCTCCGGACAGTCACCCTGCAGGCCGCCAGCGTTGCGGATGACAATGGAAGGACCACTGATGCAGTCCTGCTCTACCATCTAGCGGAAGACTACGACAATGTAATCGCAATTATCAATCGTGCCCTATCCGAAGCAATTGCAGTAGAACTTGGCCAAGAGCAAATGCGTCTACAGCCACTGAAACCCAGAACCGCCACTCAACAGCCACCAAACCAAAAGCAGCAGCAGATAGCCGGCAGCAGCTTAAGCCTAACTTCAGTCGATGATCCCGCCGTTCTCGCCAAAAACATGATCTCCGTCTACAACGCCAACGCCCTTTATTACCAGAAAATCCGCGCCATGAACCGCGACGCCTGCGGCGTCCTCCTCCGTATGAGCGACGCCAAGGGTCTTGTCGCCGCAGGCCAGTGGGCCGAAGCACTCGATACCATTGACACCCTCGATCTCCTGCCCCTCCACGCCCATGGCTCCATCCCCGACATCCGCGCTCATGTCAACGCGTTCAATTCTCTCCCGCAAAGTATCTCTCGAAACATCGGACCACTACTTATGTGGGCGATTACGTGTATTGGGCGCCAGAGGGAGGTTCTGATGTCAGGGCAGTTTGAGGATGGGACGAGGAAGGCGATGAGTGAGGAGTTGCTGCAGGGAGCCACAGATTTGATGGTCTTTGTGGGGTTGGTGAGGTATAGGTTGGGGGAGAGGGTATGGGATGCGGTTACGAGGTGTGGAGGGGATGTGGGGGTTTATGCTTGAAAGAGGGGGGTTTGAAGTGGAGAGTGAAGGAGGGTAGAGGTACGGGATAGAAGAGGATGGGGAGAAAACAGTGATCTTTACTGATCATCTGGATCTCGCGAACCCAATATTGAAGACTATGACCATTAAAAATTATTACGTCGTTCAAAATCTACGTCCTAGTCAGCTGTAATTCCCAGCAACCAAACCATCAGCCCCAACGAAAACTACGCAATCCAGCTTTGCTACCCTCGACCAACAAGCGCACCCCCCGCAGCACGTAAGTAGCAAAGGCCAAACAAACCCCGGATCCTCCGAGCATACCGCTCGATACCCCGGCGGCTGTTGCCCCGAATAAGATTTTCCACACCTCTCGTACTGTAGAAACCATTCCGAGCAACTCGAAAGCGTATCAAAGGCGCAATCAAATGCCAGCACGAGAGGTACGATACTCATGCTTTCGGATTTTGCGCATTTGAATCGAGCATGATGGCCCACCATCTCCTTTAAGTATTTGATTGCATGGGTGATTGGTATTCCCAACCAAAACAACCGAGTCCCCTTGATCTTGGATATAAATTTTTCCTGGCCCAATTGTACGATAACAATATGATGTTCTTTAGGCGGTATGCTTTTATTACGGGCCTCCTTCATCCGGTTACTGCGTATCTGCTTTCTTAAGCTTCCCTACCACACTTGCGTGCATCTACTGTAGAATGTCTCCTCTCTCGTCTTCTTTACCCCAATCCGGAAAGAAAAAAGAAAAATCTGCTGCAGTGGGAACCATGGCAATGTCGGAACGTTAAGTCTACAACTTTCAGCACTAATCTAATGAAACCCACTCCGACCTCGTCCACTACGACCAATCAAGCCCTCCAGAGGAGTTCCTGTATGGCGCTTCTTACGCCTCTAAGATGTGGAGAGTTTTTGATTATGGAGGATGTGGGTTATGGGCTGGGGAAATCCGTGAAGATTTGAAGAGGGTGACTTTTTATGAGTGTGAAGAGATGCAGGGTGAAGGTGAGAGGTAAAAGGAGGTGTGGACTGAGGGAGTTGTGGCCATGTTGGATGAGGAGCTCAGACGATGTGGAGGCGCCATTCAGAGTGGATCTGGAATCTCTAGATCGCGATAGCAGAAAGAATTGAAAAAGATTGTAATGTGGCTATTGAATACATAGGAAAGATGGTAAATGTGCAATAACAGAAATGTTAAGGCCTTTATATTCAACTTCTGAGAACATGATGTCGAGTATTCAACCTAAGTGCATGAAGGATGATATATAAACGCTGTCACGGTAACAGATATGGAATGTATCTAATCAGATTTTTGATTGAGTAGGGAGGAAAAGGCCATGGAAATGAGGATTAGACGACGTCATCGAGTGAAAGGGTACTAGAGGCAAAGCAAGAGCCAATAAATAATGATCGTTAGCCAGAAGCCGAAGAAGTGATAATCTGGCTTAAGACTGGATGCGTTCTACATGTGTTTTTCTTACTTCCCCTTGTCGCAGATGAATCCGAATCAATCGTTTTACTCTACTAGGACATCAATGAGACTGGTTCTTCGTCTGAATACATATTGAATTGAGATGTGTGATTTCTCGCAATGGAAGGGAAAGACAGTCATTGCCCCGACGAGCAGCATGAACCTAGGCTCCTCTTCACGGAGACCGATGTTTGTCTTCTCTCCGTTGTCTTCCCTGGACCGGGACTAAAAGATTTTGGTTCGTATGAGGAAAGGAAGTGAAAAAGGACCTTGGGATAGTGACAAGCGTCTTGCACTGGTTCTCCTCCTAATGAAATGATAGAAGTAAATGCTTGAAGATTTTAAGACTGTAAAAGCTTGACTTAAGAGAAGATTAAAGCTGGCCCAGAGATGAGATAGCTCAACAACCCATGAGGGGTCAGGGCAAAAAGCCAGTGAACAATCGAACAACAACAGCTGGCCATGTCGACTACCAGAGCAAGTGGCAGTTTTTGTTGACATTGACTCATGCCATATGTTCCTCTTGCTGTGTATGCTTTGCAGTTGGGCCCGATTCCAATATTACACCTTCTTGAGGAATCGACTAGATTAAATGTCCATTCAGGTATGTTGAAGTGAGATGTGTTTCCTCGCAATGAAATTGAAAGGCTGTCGCTATTCAGCAGTCTGTAGCCATGCTCTTTACGAGAATCGGTCATTGTTTGGTGAAGCTCCACTCCCCTTGGTGGATAACGACCAGTCTATTTTTCCCGAGCTCTGACTCCCCTTGACGAACGAAGGCGCGGCTGATCGAATTCGGCTTACTCACTGCCGCATTCGAAGACTGGTCTAGAGAGGCCAAGGCTGTGAATACCTGTGAATGCTGGCACAACACCCAAGACGATGACCAACGGTCAAATGATATGGCGGTCCAATTTTGAGGATACGAACGAACGATTATTACTCTCAGTAGCAACAGAAGCTGCAAGAACCCGCTGGTAAAGCATCTCCAGAGTCAAAATGTAGTATATCACACTCGGTTTGCTAGACTCCCGTTAAAGCATTCATTTGCTACCCCTCGCTGACTCGTCGCTGAGTCGCGATGCCACTTGTACCCCTGTCGAACAATGCCGTTGATTGTAACCAACCTTCTCGCCTTTGACTATCATAAGGATGCTCCCTCTTCGAGATAATACCTCCTAATCACAACACATTCCCGACACCTTCGATAACAACCTCCACGTATTTGTCGTACTCGGAGCCAACAGTACGCGCTAGCTTCGTTCTCATAGTTCTGGAAGCATCAACAGCCGTTATCCTCACCAGCGCCAAGATTTGAAATACGAAAAGAACACCAAAGCACAAGATGACAGACCCGAAGAAAAGAGAGCAGGTAGCTAGAAAACGCACTCCAAGCCCTCTGAGTTCAGACAGCTATGACGAGATGGATGAGGACTACATTCTAATTAACGACAACACCAACGAAGTGAGATGGGTAAGTAGTGTCTGGTATTTCTTCTTCATGCTCTCCCAACACTACCCACTGAAAGCAATGGGAAGGAGCTGACGTGCCACGTGAATTTAGAATGGCGACCAGACGAAATATATTCATTATGCCCCAACCCAATACCAAGCCGCTGTCGTGACAGCGAAAGAAGCTTGGGAGAACCTTAGCGTAGAAACAGTCCAACAGGCGGTTGGCACTGCTGCTTCCCATTTGACGACCAAGGCCTCTGAGCTTACTACGGTGGCGACTTCAAGTTTGGGCATAGCATCCGTACAGCAATCTATCGGTAGCATGGCTTCTAAACTAGCGAATGTAGCCTCCAAAGCAGCGTACGAGGCTGCGTCAACAGTACCGAAACTGATACCACCCAAACAAAAGGCAGGTTTTTCGGAAGACGGTGTGACAGTGACAAATCGAGACATGGGGCCCGGTATGGACATGATGGTAGTGCAACATGCCCAGAATGCTGAGGATATCTGGGAGCCACCTGTTAATTCTTTCAAAATGGAAAGCATTAGGGAAAATAGCGAAGACGTGGAGCTAGACAAATCGTTCGACGAAATCATAAAGACCAAAGATAAAGGCGCTGGATCTGACCGCAAACGTACAACTTACAAAGGACGCTCTGGACAAACGTCTCATGGCAAAGTTACCGAAATGCCAGGCCCACTTCGTAACGACGATAAACTGTTTCACAGACGCGGGGCTCTTCATGGGAACTCAAGAGACAAACACCTCCTCGATGATGGCTTTGAGCCTGCGCCAGTATATGGCAATAGCAATTTGAACAGCAACCGTAAAACTCACCACGTACGCCCAGCGAGCAATCACCATACCAAGGACACTAAGAAACCTACGGCGCGATGCACCAGTACTATGCAGGACCCAATGCGTGGCAAACATGTAGAAGAGCCGAGGACCCAGCGCCACCTAACAGAGGGATCAGGGCCGAGATTTACCGAAGGCGAGAACGAGTACGACGCCTTAGGGGTCTCGAGCGTATGGAAAAGCCCTTACCAAGACCTATTAAGCGCTGACAGAACGAAGGCAATCTCGCAGCGTTGGCAAGACAAAAAGGATAGAAGTGCTCAAGACGAAGAGAACCAGAAGGTATCCGCGAAGAGAGAAGCTCGACCGAGCCGTATACCAGTGAGAGCTGCAAAGGGGCCCATAACCGTGGGAGATATCGATCACAAAGATGAAAAGAACCAAGGTAAGACCTGGGTCGCTGGTATGGATCGAGAAGCGGCAATAACCGTATCCCTTCCTAGCCTCCAGAGATTTGTCCCCCACGACCAAGCCACAGGGAGAGAGTAAGCTTGAGTGCCTTTGCTGCTGTTCCTGGCTAATGATAATGATCGCAGACATCTACGTGGCATCTGCACGGGAATAGGGGTAATTTCACGAACCGGACAAACGCCTTCGAAATCCCAGCCAATCTCCAGCCCTCAGCTGAGGTATTCAGATTGTTGATTTGATCGATGTCGCAGTGGATATCATTACTCCACATATGGCATTAAGCCGTGTCCTAATGGCATAATCTTCTCTTTTATGCAAGAGTCACTGCAGGCGCTTCCTGTCAAAAACTGAAACTTAAATCGTACCTATGGATATGATATTGCGCAAAGCGTAGTCTCCTTCATCAACCTTGCAGCGGATGTCAATCAGAGTAGCGAAACTCTTTCAGCTTTAGCACAACACAAAATTGCACCTCTATTTTCACGAGTGCATTTCTGTTTTCAGCTCCTGTGCATATCACGAAGGAGTTTCAAGTACAAAACGTAGACGTTCCCTAGCTCTGCTTTTTCCCAGAACCTTTCGGGCGACCAACTCGGCGTTTTGGCGGTTCAGGCTCCGCTGAAGGCTCCGACATATTTTCTTTTTCCATATCCTTCTCGGACGTACTGGATACAATATCCAAATTCTCTGAATATTGGGTGATATCGCTCTCATGACCGTCATCAGCTTGAGGTTCCTCATTGTCTGTCCTAACTTCTTGTAATGATCTCCTTGTCCTCATCTTCCTGTTAGGCTTGTCTGTTTCGGTAACAGCTTGCTCTTTGATATCTGCAACAATCTTTTCAGCATCCGTCTCCTCGCCATTCATGATACCACACCCTGAACAGCGCCATCTCCCTACGTCCTCTAGACGCTTGATTGTTGGAGGTGCCTGTCCATTGACAAGCCTACAATGGCGGCATATCAAAGCTAAGCGGTTTCTTGGGAGCATCTCGTCGTCGCCTAGCAGCACGTCCAGAATCCGATCATACCATTGCGAGCCCTGATCAGGCTGACTGTACTGCGGAGCAGCTGCGAATGCATTCGGCGCAAAGTCTGCGGACTCGTTTCGAAATGCCGACTGCTGTTGCCGAGGAGTTATCAAGGCTTTTGGCGAGGATGTCTCACTCAGCTCCAAGGAACGTTGTGCGGAAGGCGTTGAGCGGTCAGGGGTATCTTGGAGAGGAGCTCGTACGTTTCTCCCTGGAATATTAGCAGTTGGAGGAGGCACTATTGCGGTCCTCGCCCCTTTGGGGGTCGCTGATTTGGGACTCGATCTTTGACCAGTACTTTCTATAGGCTTTACCTTCGGCGTCGGCGTCCCACCGTACTTGGTGAGCAGTTGCTGTGTGGTATTATATTTCGTGGCAGCCTTGAGTTTTTCTATGGTAACGTCTCTTTGCTTCTGCAAGCCATCCAAGTTAGTTTGCACTGTCGAGGCACGGTAGCTATAGTAAGTGGTGAGACACAGCCTGACAACATATATGCTGCGCACATCAGCGTGAGATCTATCAAAACAAACAGGTACCTTTTCTCACATGACAGGACCTCCTCCGACTGCCGCATACTCCATAAAATTCCAATTTCTCCAGCCTACAACAAGAGCTAGGATGATTGAATACAAAAGAAACGCGAAAGTAGAGTAGAGAGTCCAGAGGGCTTTGAAACGCCTTGAACGCTGGCGCAGCGAGTCAAGCTTTGTGGTTTGACGTGTGATCTTGTCAGACAGAGAGGAAAGAGTTTTTTCGAAGGAAGCTGGGGACGTGTCGTCGCCCTGATTTGGTCAGTCGCAGTAGGAGGTAGAGACAGGGTATCCCCTGAACCATATGGAACTAGAGGTGCATACCTTCCATGGCCACAGGGAGACCATTTTGAGGAATTTCTGGCTAATACCATCAACTTGGAAAACCCATGGTGCCTTGGGTGTCGCAAAGAAACAGTTAAGACGTCAGGGGACGTTAGGCTAGACCGCGGCACGGATAGTTCCGCTTTTAGCCAGGTCACGGTGTTGATGAATTACAGAATCATAATGAGAACTCATGATATTGAACAATTCTGCATTGTGTGCAAGACTCAGGTGGGATGCACCACGGTGTCATCACTAGCTAAACAGCATGTTCCAGGTCAGGATTACCCTGTTTGAATACCTCATCGTTATTAACAAGGATACAGCGCTGGAAAGGAGTACTCGATTCCAAAATTGCGGAAGAACAAGCTCGCCAAAGGACTTCACATGAGTCTCCATCAAGATCAAACTCGCGCTCTCAAAGGTCCAGCTCTCGTACCCTTTCGTCGAACAGACAAGCTGTACGATCGGAAGGACGTGAGAGCAAGGATGGCGAACTTTCAGCAAAAGGACCTGACCCTTCAGAGTTTGAGCCAGACTTCGTCATCGATGGCGACAGCACTCCAAGCAGGTCTACCACCCCGCGGCCTGTTCAGGGGAAAGGGGAGGATGCGACGGCGAATGGCGTTTCGGCACCGATAGCTCCTGAATCTAATGACAAAAAGATTCAAGGAATAGACGAGGAGAAAGACGCCATCGCAACACCTTCAGAGTTGCCTACCGATGTGCGGGTGAAGCTACGAAAGCTGGAAAAATTGGAGTCAAGATATTACGGTTGGTCTCCAGTGCCGTTCAGTGTTACATTAGGCTGACAGCACTCAGAATTATTAAGATCCTACCGTATTGCGCATGCGCGAGTGCTCTCTATTGAGCCTTTTGAGACGTCTCTACGGGAAAACACACCTCTAACATCTATCAGCGATCCTGGCGCTTTGGTAGAGTACCTCAACCAAGTGAATCTAAAGGGGGATATGGTTTTAGATGAACTAAAGCGAGTCTCGAATGAGAGGGATTCTTTCCAACAGAAATTGGAAAAAGCCGAACAAAGCACAAAGGAAGCTTGGGATGAAGTCACTAACCTTGGTAAAGAGAACGATTCTCGCAGAAAAGGGGACAAGTCAGGTGAGGACAAAAGTGTGCTGGCCGCGGACGAGAAAACTTTGGTGAATGAAAGCGTAGAGGGAGATCCTCTCGGGGCTACATTGAGATCGCCGACAGCATCCATCACGTCCCGAACTCCTTCAATACCAAGCTTGTCCCTCTTTTCTCCCAGATCGATGGCGGCAGAGTCACCTATCCTACGCGAAGGACCAGAAGATATATTTTCGTACGATAGCGAATTGCCGAGGATGGAGTCGGAGCTTGGGAAAAGGCAGGACAAGATCAACAGCCTGGAACACGAGTTAAAGACTCTGAAAGGGGATTTAGCGGTTGCTAGGGAGTCAACACAAAGCATGGTTCAGACCCTGGAAGAGGCTACTCGAGAAGTCAATGCTCTCAGGGAAAGTAAGGATCGGTCACAGAAAGAAGTTGAAGAGCAACGAGTCTCTTCACAAAACCTCTTGGATCAAGTTAAGGCAAAACTCCATGCAACTGAAGATAAATTAAAAAAGCTTCAAGATGAACAAGATTCCTGCAATGTTGGTCGTATATCTGAGCTTGAGACGCACCTTCGAGATGCCAATACGGAACTGGAAAATCTACGATCGCAAGCCAGACGATCTAAAGATGACACCTCTCAGGTTGCGCAGTTTAGTTCTACCATCAAAGACCTTGGATCGAAGAGCGTAGATCTAGAAGCAGGGCGCAAGCATGACGAAAAACGCATAGAGACACTCAATGGGCTGGTCAAGAGCCTACGAATCCAGTTGACTGGACTAGAGGAAAGGAACGGAAAGGTGGCAGTCGAACTAGAGGCGGCGAGATCTCAGCAGATGAACACAGCCAAAGACACCGACAACCGTCCAGTCCCAAGTACCACAGATGAACCTGCCAGCAGGGCTGATGCCAACTCAGCAAATAAGAAGAGGAACAAGAAGAAGAAGAAAGGTGGTAAAGTAGACGCCGAACAGGCCAAAGAGCCAAGTCCAGGCGTATCACCGAATTCTATGACCAAAAAGTCCAAGGAGCTCGAAGGAGTCATGGCTTCACAAGATACTATAACTAGATTACAGGAAGAGCTTGATCAGCTACGTAAGCTTTTAGAAGAAAAGGATGAGGCCATAGAGAGAATCCACGGAAAGCTAAAAGACCAGGATGAGCTCAAGGACGAAATCGAATCCCTACGTGATGACATTATCAATGTTGGACAGGATCATGTTAAGGCTAAAGAGACGGTCAAGGAAATGACTGCGGAGAAGGCCGCCCTGGAGACCGCAGTGGAGGGTTTGGAGAATGAGCTTGCAGAACAACGTGCTACACATGTTTCCACCGCAGCTGGATCGGAACACAAGCACGATAACCTAATCGCTCAGTTTGAAGAATTCAAGGTTAAGGCTGGAACGTTGCAGACAGATCTATCTGCAGCTCAACAACTTGCTTCGTCTAGATTCAAGGATTTAAGTGACTTGAGGAATGTCCTGCAAAAAGCACAGCCAGAGTTGACTAGCTTGAGGAGCGAAGTTTCTGAACTTAGATCTGTCAAGGAGACGTTGGACAACAAGAACGCGGACTTCACGAGACTGGAGACCAGACATGGAGAGATGCGTTCTGAAGTTGCTGGGCTGAAGCAAGCCATAGCTGAACGAGACTCTGATATCAAAATCTTGAATCAGAAGATCGTTCAAGAGGAGAACACCAGGCTAAGAGCAGAAGAGTCGAGTAGCAAAGCAGGTCAGGAGATTCAGCGCCTAGAAATTGAGCGACGACAAGCCACAGAGTCGCTTGACAGGCTATCGAAAGACCTTGCAAAAGCACGAGAGGATCTCAATAATACCAAGATAAGGCTGAAAGAAGTCGAATCACAATTATCGCAATGCGGTAGGGAGAATGAGGGGCTAAAGGAGGACATAGAACTCAAAACCGCCCAGCATGCTAGTGCACAAAGCCTAATGGGTAGCATGCGTGATCAGACAGCAGAAATGGCTATGCAAATGAAAGAGGCGCGAGAACGCTGTGAGAGTTTAGAGGAGGAGGTTGCCGATACTCATCGACTTCTCGGTGAGCGGAGCAGAGAGGGTGAAACGATGAGGAGGTTGTTGGCGGACGTGGAGGGAAGAGCGGATACACGAGTTCGAGAGATGAAGGAGCGCATGGACACTGCAATTGAAGAAAGAGACCGTGCCGAGGACGAGGCTAGCACGACGGGTCGGCGACGAGCACGAGAGTTAGAGGATCTGCGCAATAAAGTCCGTGACGGGGAGAGAAACTTGAAGAGGGCAGAAGAAGACAAAGAAGAGCTTGAGACGACACAGCGGGATTGGAAGAGGCGGCGCGAAGAGCTCGAATCGAAGACTGAGCAGTCTGTTCAAGAAGCGGATGAAGTTCGAAGAGCTATGGGCGAGCTAAGGGATGCGCTTGACGAGAGCGAGAGGCAGGCGCGCGAACTCGAAAAGCAAAAATTTGAGCTGCGCAGATCAGTGGAAGACACTCAGCATCGGCTTGAAAAGCTCCAGAAGTCCAATAAGGTATGCTCATGAATGTTTGTGCTGTTATTGTAGGAACGCTGACGCGGTGGTGATCAAAGTCCATGGCAGACGAAATCCGAACGATTCAAAGTGCCAAAACCAAAGCCATCGAATCCGAAGCCCAGTTATCTCGTTCATCGATCGACTCCACCGTCCCTCGAGCACGCCTTGGCTCGCCAGCACCGAAGAGTCGAGCCGGTTCCGGGGCACTCATAGATTCTGCAAACGGTCAGGGTACAGCTCCGATTGACTTTGTATACCTTAAAAACGTGCTTCTTCAATTCCTCGAGCAGAAAGACAAAAAACACCAGCAGCAGCTTATCCCAGTCCTAGGGATGTTGTTACATTTCGACCGGTACGAATTGGCGCTCTTTCTAGAAGTCTGCTTACTTGCGTTACTGACTTGCATGTAGGAAAGACGAACAAAAGTGGATGTCGGCCATCATCAGCAAATGAAGCCTTTGCGGACCCGAGATTCAAGGTACACGAGCTTGATGGGGGGGCAGTCATGTAGTGGTGATGAAGCGTGCATGCCATGAGTTGGGGTAGTCGATCCGACTAGCTGCTTAGGATTGATGATGTGGCAGAGTGGCATTGCGTGAAAGCGGACAGCTCTTGTCGTTCGTTGTCGATGACCTCTAAGAAGTACTGTGGTTTGTGGTTTGTGGTATTGCCAATGCCTACACCATGGAATCAACGATCTGATAGTAGTAGTAGTAGTAGTAGATACTGTATCAATTGACATCTGATTACTTGAGTGATTCGAGTAACAAGGTACCTTAGGCAGTAGAAGCGCGAGACCATTGGGATAAGGCTGTATGTAGAAGCTCTCTTGGTGGGGGGGTTATGATGTCATACCATGGTGGGGGTTTCCAGCGCCAGAAAAACCCCCACCTTCAAGGTACTTTAAAGTACCTTACCTTATAGTACAATAGCTTCGTCTAATAAATCCCGGGGGGTTTGTAAACTAAACAATCACATTGATTCGATTCACCTGCAGCCTTCAATATTGGATCCGGCAGAAGCGGTGAAATCCAATCGTTCTTCTTCCTCTTTCCTCTTTCCTCTTTCCTCTTTCCTCTTTCCTCTTTCCTCTTTCCTCTTTTCTCCTCCTCTTCCCTACATCCTGCTAGCTTTGCCCAATTCAGTCCAGACCCATCGTGAACTTCTCATTTCTTCCGCACCTACCAACTTTCCTCCCGCCTTGCCGCGTTAATCCTGTTCCCAACATTACCGCTCCACAAGCTGCCATTGACCGTCTTCGCCATATTGCCATATTGCCATATTGCCAAAGTAACTAGAGACCGAAGCCACTCGGACCAACCTGGGTAGCTGAACGACTACCCTATCAACCACTGGACGGATTACCTCCCGTCCAACACTATACAGTCATTCACAACTTACCGTACCCCGGATACTTGATCACACTTCAATATGTCTCTACCCTTTAGAAATCCAAGTCATCAACCGTCTCGACAAATGTCAACGGATCCCCACAACGAACTAAATCCCCACATGGACCACTACATTGGAATTGACGTCGGGACCGGCAGTGCTCGGGCGTGTATCATCAACGGAAAGGGAGACATTCTTGGCCTAGCATCGGAGAACATTGGCCTCTGGCAGCCAGAGCAAGGTTACTATGTAAGCATTCCGAGCTTACCGCGATTGCCCAACCCTACATCCGAGCCAGTCGTTGACAGGAGGCATAGGAACAATCAACCAACGATATCTGGCGTTGCATTTGCTCTTCGGTCCAGCGTATTCTAAACCAGCAAAACATCAACCCTTCCACCATACGCGGCATCGGTTTTGATGCTACTTGCTCCCTGGCTGTCTTCTCCCACGACACGGATGAGCCCGTCTCGGTGACTGGTCCAAAGTTTGATAATGATCATAACATCATTCTCTGGCTCGATCATCGACCTGTGGAAGAGACGGAGAAGATTAATGCCACCAAACATAACCTCCTACGATATGTTGGAGGCACCATGTCCATTGAGATGGAGATTCCCAAAGCCCTGTGGCTGAAGAATAACATGCCAAAGGAGCTGTTTGACCGGTGTAAATTCTACGATCTGGCCGATGCGTTGACGCACATGGCTACTGGGAACGAGACTAGGAGCTTCTGTAGCACTGTCTGCAAACAAGGTTACGTTCCAGTAGGTGTCGACGGTAGCGTCAAAGGCTGGCAGGAGGATTTTTTGAAAGAGATCGGCTTGGGTGAGCTTACGGAAGATAACTTCAAACGACTGGGTGGAGTCAATGGGGTAGTGAGTCTCTTTCTTATTGGTATTACAAGCAACATCCGGTTAACAACAACACAAGAACGGAAAATACATCAGCGCCGGCGAATTAGTCGGAACCCTCAGCGAGAAAGCTGCAAGTGAGCTTGGTCTCCCAGCTGGAATCGCAGTCGGCAGTGGTGTCATTGATGCTTACGCTGGCTGGGTGGGTACCGTTGGAGCCAAGGTCAAGCTTGGTAGCCAGGAGCTTGACTCCCATTATGCAAACAACGACCGATCCCAAGCCTTCACTCGTCTAGCGGCCGTTGCCGGAACTTCTACCTGCCACATCGCCATGTCACCCGAGCCAGTCTTCGTTCCAGGTGTCTGGGGCCCGTACCGCGATGTTCTCATCCCAGACTACTGGATGGCCGAAGGAGGTCAAAGTGCAACCGGAGAACTCCTAAAGCACATCTTAGAAACCCACCCAGCGTTCCAGCAAACGCTGAGTATCGCCGAATCTTACAACATGAACATCTACGACTACCTGAACGAGCACCTACGCGACATGCAAAAGAAAACCGAGGCCCCTACGATCTCATATCTAGGCCGGCATTTCTTCTTTTATGGCGATCTATTTGGCAACCGCTCTCCCGTTGCTGATCCCCGCATGACCGGTGCGGCCATCGGTCTCTCGAACGATAAGAGCATGGATGGACTGGCATTATACTATTATGCTACAATGGAATTCATCGCTCTGCAAACCCACCAGATCATCGAGGCCATGAACAAAGCGGGCCACCAAATCAAATCCATCTTCATGTCCGGCTCCCAATGCCAAAACGACATCCTCATGCGCCTCATGGCCTCAGCCTGCGACATGCCTGTCCTGATCCCGCAATACGTGCACGCGGCCGTTGTACACGGCGCCGCCATGCTCGGTGCCAAAGCCGCCTCGGCCGACAAAGACGGGAAAACGGAGCCGCTGTGGGATATCATGGACCGCATGTCCAAGCCGGGCAAGGCGGTGCCGCCGACGAACGACCCGCATGAGAAGGAGCTGCTGGCGGTCAAGTACAAGGTATTTTTGGAGCAGTGTAATTCGCAGCAGGTGTATAGAAGGGAGGTGGATGATGTGGTGAATAAGTGGGGGAAGGTAGGGAGTGCGAGTAAGGAGAAGGTCGAGGGGGGAAAGGAGGGGAGTGCGGATAAGGAGAAGGAGGAGGGAGGGAAGGGAGGTGGTGGGGTGAATTTGAAACTGCCCCTGGTTTGAAGAGGGAGCCGTGAGAAATGGAAAGGGGTGAGGCGGATGCGGGCGGTGCTGCTTGTGCTACTTGTGCTGGAGATGGAGGGGATTGGAGAATAAGAAAGCCGGGAGATGGGGGGAGGGATGAAAATAAGGGCAATATAGAGAAGAGAGAACATTTGAATGACGTTTATGCCTATAGCCTTTGTTGAGGAGGTGAATTTTGCTCGATGAATAAAGAAAAGTACGTTGGGAGATTGATGTACTCTGTTGTGCAGCGTCTCGGGCTAGGGGGTTGAGACGGTGGGGATCTTGAGAGGGGTTGATTGCGTGAGATTGGTATCTTCTGCGCTCGTAGATGGGGACCCAGTAATACTCGGAGCTTATCCCGTATATTACCTTACGTCTAGAGTTCTAACGGTAGCTAGCTTCTACCCATTCTTCATCCATACTACAAAACCCCCCCAACTTCCCCCTCTCTTCCCCACCTCCCCTTCACCTCCTATCCAATCACTTCCACAACTTCCCCAAACTGACCTCCTTATCGTCATGCTTATTCAGCACCTTGGCCGTCGCCAGATCGAAATCCTCCTGCGTCACATGCACCCGCCTCTCTCTCAATGCATACATGCCCGCCTCCGTGCATACGCCCTTCAGCTCCGCGCCACTGCACCCATTCATCTTCTCCGCAATCTTGGCGAGGTTGATGCCGCGGGTCAGGTTCATGCTGCGCGAGTGGATGCGCAGAATATCGGCGCGTGCCTCGACGGTGGGGGGCGGGAACTCGATTTTGCGGTCGATGCGGCCGGGGCGCAGCAGGGCCGGGTCGAGGATGTCGAGCCGGTTGGTGGCCATAATGACTTTGATGTTCTTGGTGGGCTCGAAGCCGTCGAGTTGGTTGAGGAGCTCGAGCATGGTGCGCTGGACTTCGGAGTCGCCACCGGAGGAGCCTTCGACGCGCGAGGAGCCGATTGAGTCGATTTCGTCCATGAAGATGATGGAGGGGGCGTGTTCGCGCGCCATGATGAAGAGCTCGCGCACCATGCGGGAGCCTTCGCCGATGTATTTTTGGACGAGCTCGGAGCCGCTTACGCGGATGAATTTGGATTCGGTGTGATGTGCTACTGCTCGGGCGAGGAGGGTTTTGCCGGTGCCGGGAGGGCCGTAGAGGAGGACGCCTTTTGGTTGCGCGATGCCCAGCGATTCGAACAGTTCCGGGTGTTTGAGGCCAAGTTCGACAACTTCTTTAATTTCTTTTATTTGCTGGTCTAGCCCGCCGATGGTGTCGTAGGTGCTGTCTGGGACCTTTTCGACCATCATGAGGGAGACGAGAGGGTCGACGGAGGATGGGAGGAGTTTTTCAAGTTTGTAGCTGTCGGAGAGGAGAGTTACGCGTTTACCGACGGTGAGTTTGGAGATGTCCACGCTATCAGATACATCGACGACTAGGACCCAGAGAGTCAGTGATGAGTGCGGGTTGGACTTTAGTATGTATTGAAGGAATCATACCGTATTTGCCTTCTGGATGCACCTTTACCAGAACCTTTTTCGTGCCCATTACTTTCACTACCTCTCCTACATATGATCCTGGTTGTTGCAGTAGGCCTAGCTCTTCCCGGAGTAATCGTACCCTTGAGTTGTAGTCGTTTCTTTGAGCTTCTAATCTTCGGAGAACAGCTTGACCTTGGATGATCTCGAGCTTCATGCTCTCAATCTTATTGTGAAAGAAGCTGTCGAGTGCCATGGTGAAGACGCGGGTCTGCCCAAGCACAGCTATGTATGGTGCAGAATCCAGTGTAAGAAGATGGAGGCGTGGATGAGAGGGATGTTCATAGATACATGGGACGTCGGAACATTATGAGCCAAATCGCCGGTCAGTGGATCTCTGGCTTAGCGCCGGTCGACAACCGGTCAGAAATGTGCCAGTTGGACGGGGGGCTTACCGCTCTGCTACGAAAGGTTGATCAGTAGTGGAGATAGAGTACATCATCTGTAAAACCACTTGGTAGTACCCACATATATACAACACCACTAAACTGGATTTGGAGTCCGTCCCATACGCCGTTTTGCCATTTAGAAAAGGGAGCTTCGGAATAGGATAAGGATCATAAGGTATATCAGATGGCTTCAATCGCAGAGATCTTGTGTTCTCGCCACACTGTGATCCATGTATGAGAGTATTTATAGTCAACTAGGCTTGTTCATTCCCTAATAAGGCTCAACATCACAAATCCCTTTTTCGCCCTTCTTACCGGCCAGACGAGGATTATACTCTGGATAATCACCCTTCATCCCAATTGCCCTTCCTACCCAATGATACAGTGCTTGCACGCCGCGCGAGAACAGCCTCTGGCTCTTAAATTGCACTTTAACCGTCCAAGCGGGATGTTCGCCGACGTCAAACGGATGCGTCCACTGCCACCAGCTCAGAGCATTGATTCCCCCATGATATTCCCAATAACTATGGTTATAGTAGATTGCCTGGATCTGCACGTACAGCAGTTTGGCTATCAACCACCTCCGTGCCCTGCTGCCCCACAGCAGAGCAAAAATTGCGCGTAGCCAGTACGGGGTCGAATCTAGAGAGGGGAAGAGGTCGGCGTCGAGGATAGCGCTAGTAATGTTTCGGTAAAGAGCTTCGCTTGCGACTACGAGGACGACGACGAGTTCTTGGTCCAGGTTCTGCTCGCGGGCCCAGGTGGTCCAGTAGTCCGGTTTGAAGTAATATATTTTGCCGCCAAAGGAAGTGCTTCCCGTTCGCGGTTCTTTCCAGTCGCTGACTTGCATTCGGCTTTTCTCGGCCTCGAGGCGTTCGCATTCATTATGGCCTGTAGTATGCCAATGAGCGTTGGTGCGCCAGGTGCTTGATCTTGGAACGGTAATGTGGATGTGGTTGGGAGTGGAGAAGTCAAATATTGCTGTTGCGGGAGGTGGGAGACGAAATACGGTGCGGGTTCTGGTATCTGTACGATGCATTGTTGTGATTTTATACTGTAACGCGATACAAGAGAGGATATAAGGTCAAATTAATAAGACAGGACAGTCTTATATAGCAAGTACGATGCAAGGAAGAGAGTAGTGTCAGAGCTCGCCAGTAAATGTTAGTCCCGAGGACAAGCACTGCTCAACTCCACGCAGTGTTCAAAGGTGTCCAGATGATGGAGGGGCGGAGGCTGTTGAGTTTCTGAAACTCCTGATGCCTTGCAAGGTTAAGCCAAAAGAACCCTATCAGGCTGTCATATGACGGAGACCGCGATTGGGGCATCGCAAGAAGAATTCAGCGTCTGAAACTTGGAAGGAATCAACATTGAAATAAAGGGTGCAATCCTTCACGGCGAAGTTATCTATCATATTGCTTTGGTTGATTTGCGCACACAGTTCGCGCATGTTAACTGTAACTACTTACTGTAGTACATTTACAGTACCGCCGTTTGAAGAATTGCAGGGCCAACGTCCTTACAGTAGCTAGCCCCGCTAGCTAGCTCCTCCTATAATAAATGAAGACAAACTACCTAAACCACTTCTACCTCATGCTGAGGTGGTCTTTCCCTTGTCATATGTATTTTTCGTAGAGTTTATAATTTGTTTCAAATTCTTGTTGGAATGTTAAGCCTTTGTTTTTTGGTGTGAAGCCTTCAAAGACCATGGTCGCCTGAAATCAATCCCTTCCTCTCGTTCCTTGTTTTAGGGCAGGTCACTTCTACCAGGCCATGCACATCAAATGCCACAGTGCGATGCAGCAGCCATCTCTGCAGCTCTGAGGTGACTGCTGTTGCAAAAGCACTTGGCATGCTTGCCTCTGCCATCATGGCTTTGAGCTCATCATTTTTATTGCCCTTATGTGGCGCATAGATCACACCGTCCTTACAATTCTTCTTGTTAGGCTCTCACTTGTGTACAGCGTTTTCGAGGCTATGCGATCCTTTTGGAAAGAGTCATGCTTGTTGCGAAATCCGGCGCTGTGCAGTTTCATATTTGCGAAACCAGCAAGAGCGTGACAAACAGGACCTGTTCCGAATCGACGATGATGCAAAGTTCCTATTGTGTCCCGTTGACATCATCTCCCATCACAAGATGAGTACGAGAATGAGAAAAATAATGGAAGAAATTAGGAGAGCAGTAGAAGCCACAAACGGGGAGTCTGCAGATTCCTACAGCGAGCTGTCTCAGCGTCTTCCCCCTTAGAACTTGTCAATTGCTTGCAAGATTGTGGCAGCTTTCATCCTACTCACCACTATTGTAATCCTGCTTTCTCAAACATCACTGGAGCCACTCCCAATCCTTTATCAGAATCTAAGCCATGCTGTTATGCGCCTCAGGAAAGTGAAACAACAGTGCCATAGACCACCTGTTCTGGATCTCGATGGCGGTTTATCGTTTTGGGATACTTATATATTCTACATGATCGATATGGCTTTTCTTACATTCACATTTAATGATTACTCTTCAGTGGCTTCAAGTACCGTTGTGTTCCTGAAATTACAGCAGAATTTGGTGGTACCAGAGTACCATTTTTCTATACCCGTCACCAGTTGCAGGTCTGAAATGATGAGGTTCTATGTCACAAATGGTGGCGTAATACGGATATCATACCTTTTTCTGGGTGTATTCTTGATCTCTTCACGAACAGGTATATGATGCAGATTGACTTCCATACTTAATATTTAACACAATCCCAGAGGCTGTGTCGGTGTCAGTGCATTATCAAACTCAAGATCTTGGCAAACGTGATATTGAAGATAAATTCACTCCTCACGACCCTCCATTTCGCTGGTCTGCCCTTGGTGACTCCTATACAGCGGGGCCTGGTGCCGGACAACTCGACCCTAGCGATGATAGCAAATGCGCGCGATCCAATGGGTCTTATGCACCTCAACTTCAAAAAGACTGGCCTTATAGCGGCGACCGTGTATTTAACTTCACCGCATGCTCGGGTGCGAAAACGCCGCAAGTGCTAGAAAAACAAATTCCTACTATTTCAAACGAGCCGGCACTTGATCTAGTTGTTCTGACAATTGGAGGTAACGATGTTGGATTTGGCAAGATCATCAAATCTTGCCTAATGAACTTGATTGGCTCCGGAAATTGTGACGACCGAATCAAGACGTATGTCTCGACATTTAAGTGTATTTTTAGATGATGTTAGACTCACGTATTCTCTATAGCGCCAGGACAACTTTTCAGAGCAACGAGTTCCGCGACAATCTGGACAAGATCTATAACAACATTTTCGACAAGATGCCGGCTGACTTTCACTATCAGATCATTCAGCTCGGGTACTCAAAATTTTTCAATGCGTACGACGATAATACTTGGTGCAACGACAAGTCATTTGGCAGGATTCCAACTACTCTCAGACCTCCTCAACTTACTTTAGAGCTGCGCCGAAAGCTCAATTTACTAACGGACGAGTTCAACATTGCTCTTTGGACACACATTCTAGGCTATGCCAACCAGAAACTACAACAAGATAAGGCAAACGACAAGGGTTGGCTGGTAAATAGAATCTTTTTTGGAAGTCTTGACGGAGATAAAGACCTGTCTTTCGAAGGGCATCGCTTCTGCGAGAAAGGGATCGAAGACACCAAATTCCAAGACCCAAGTACATGGTTCTTCGGCGTCTGGGGAAAGCAGGACGATACAGTGGTCACTGCTTCTTATTTCGGTAAATACGATGCAAGCAAGTGCGCTTCGGATCCACAGTATGAAGAGGATGAAGTTTACGCCTTCGAATGCGATATGGCCATCTACTATGCTTCACCAGGAGCCGACCAAAACGCGCCAACAATTACCGGCTCGGACTTCCTCAGATCCTTCCACCCGAAAACGGTAGGCTTCACAAACGTCAAGCAATACCTCTCCGACAAGATGACCGCCGTTCGCGTCACACCGGACCAGGGCACTTGTGTGCAGACTCCGCAAAATGTAGACCTTAACGCCCTCAACGCTTCTCAGGAAGGCTTCCCCGCAAGCCTCTGCGCCACAGGCAACAACTTCACAACTGGATTGGGACCCGCGCCCACAACGGCAGCGCCACCCACAACTTCCGCTACCGCCTCCCCCACAATCGCAGCGGTCGATCCTCCCTTCAAATCCAGCTGCGTACCCGCGCCCTCCAATGGCAGCACTCATCACGACTCCCACCAAGATACCGTATCCCGCGCCGCCGAATTCTTCTGCCGTAAGTACGCTTCACCCACTGCAGTGCCGACAGGTCCGCCTGTTCGCATCTCGCAGGATGTTGTCAGCGGGCCGATTGCGAACCCAAGAGGTCCGCCATTGCCTGTCGCCGGGGATTACTCCGGAACGACGGCTCAGGACGATGTTTATACTTTTCAGCTGGACTCGGTGGATGGGTGCGTTCCGCAGGGAGGAGTGTATAATCTTGCGACGCCCCTTGGTAATCATACAGATAAGAATTGTGCAGAGCTTTTGAGGAATGCGTGGTCAGAATGTGAGTTCTCTGTCTCTCCCCTTTATTTCTTCTATCGTCAATTTCCCTCCCTGTCAAGCCCGCTCTCTTGCGCCCAAGATTGGGGTCACTTCTTATCAGAGCTGACATGTATCGTCTTTAGGTAAAAATGAAGGCAGGGGTGGATCATATGCGGCGGGGTGTTTGCTCTATGGGCTGAGTACGAAATATTAGTGTTTTTACTGATGGTAATCTCACGGTTAGCCTCTGCGCGAGATTTAAGCGGTTGGACTGGTATTCAGTAATAAGGGTTTTCGATGATATACATCCGGATGGGCTGGGATGGCATAGTGATAACCATTGCATCCCGTGCGCCTTTCATGACTTGGGTAGCTACAGTATCTTATGCAATTAATCCCCTAAGCTATACGAGTACTTATCCCCAAAGGCATCCAAATCCTCTGTAGCACCCAAATCCTTAGGGTAGTACGTATGTTCATGATGCTGATGAGTACTCCGTACAGCTAAAGAAGAAAGCTGATGTCTGTCGCCAAAACGTCGGGACTCTACGAACCAAAGCGCCGGGACGGATATCAGTCGATCCTTGCTAGCGTAGGCAAGCTTCGACAAAGTAAACATGTGCCAAGAAGCAGACACAGGTGGACATCTGATCATGTATCGACCTCATTATTGACCGCTTGTATCTGGACAACATTCACTCTCAGATAAATGTACTGGCCTACGCTGACTACGAATGCGGTTGCTGGCCAAAGTGCTATATTTGGGGAGAGCATTGAAACGCGTCACTTTGGGCTGCTGCATCCCCAGACTCGAAGCCTGAAACTTCTAACTGTATCGAGCCGCATGATAACAGCGCAGGTCCCATAACATACAACGGACAACACCCTAGGGCTCCAACATGTCCTCTGATAAGGTCCCGGAAGGTTCTTCTTGGAGGGATAATTCATCAGATCAGTCACCGACGGATACTCGAAGCCAATCACGTCTCCAGTCGACAGCCGGCGAAAGTAATTCACAAGATGAACACAACGCTGGGAACTCGGGGACAGTGCGGCGGAATCGTCCGCCAGCAATTGCTACCAGCATTGGTAACCATATTCAAACGGGTTCATTACCGAGGAATGCTGCTAACTAGCACTTCGGTCTGTGACAGATTCGTTCATTACTCCAGGAGAACCCTCCTACCAAAATGAGCGAACACCTACTCAGCGTGACAATAATCAACAAGTACATAGTTCGGGATCGTCTGCACAACAGGGGCAGACCATGGAGCCTATAAATCCTGGGCCGAAACCGAAAAAGCCTGGCATGGGACGAAGGGCCTCCTCGAAATTCCAAGCTCCCTACAAGGGACAGGAATTCTCAGTCGACGATGATCCTGTCGAATACGAATCGGACGTCGCACAAAGGCGGTCATCGGTAGCCAAGGCAGCATCGGGTTCAGGGCCTGCGTTGAGGAGGCAAGCGTCAACGCTAAGGAGGAGGCCGACAGCGGTACCGACTACCCTCCCACGTGTAGACTCGCGAGGGGAAGAGGAAGAGGAGGCAGAGCAAGTTCAAGCAACTACACAAACTTCACCAGATTCTCCAGATGCTCAAGAAACATCTGGTGAAGACATTGTTCAAGCAGATGCAGATGGAGAAGATGACGACGCCGACTCGAGTGACGCTGAAAGTTTTACCTTGAGAGATCGACAAAAAGCGATAAACGAGACTCATCCATTTGGTATACGTATCTGGAAGCCCGCGCTATACAAGAAGCATAGATCTGTAGAGAAGACTGCAGAAGGAGATATACACTCATCACCTGGCGGTCGAGTAAATAAATTCTTGTGGGGATTCAATCTCTTATGGACCATTCTCTTTGGCTGGTGGCTTGCCATCGCCGCTACTATGGGAGCCATTGCTTGCTTCGTTCTTGGGTTCACACCAGGAGCTCTAGACTATGGCAGATTACTGTTGGGTCTTGCCTGGTATGTCTTCTACCCTTTCGGCCAGTTCGTGAAGCTAGAGAAAGACGAAGCATACGCAGAGGAAGATGAGGGCGAAGGCCGCAGCATTAGCGAATACGAGCAATGGCAGAATGGCGATATAGAAGATGGCCGTCTTTTCTTCGGTCCTTTAACATCTCGCTCTATCATTGGCCAGCGAAGAGATAGTGTAGATTCCGTGGGCGAGAACGACAGCCTACTGGGACGGACAAGAAGAGGTGTCGGATCCAATCAGGACGGTCCACGGAACAAAAGAAGATTCTTCGGCCGTGGAGAATGGAATTTTGGCCGAGTCATTTATTTCGTATTCTTCTATTTCTTAATCGCGCCTCTACTATTAGCGGCCTCCGGGATTTGTTGGTTTCTAGTATTTTGGATTCCGATGGGGAAAGTGACAATGCTACTCTTCTACCACCTGCGCCGGCATCCTCTAGCTTTGTCGTTCCACTCCGATGGCGCCTATTCGCGCGGAGGATCCTCATCGCCTTCTTCCTCGGTATTGCTATGCACCTACCGCGCTGTGGGCTCCAAGTACTGGAAATACACAATTGACGGTACTAATATCTTCCTCATCAATCTGATTGTGGTAGTCCTGTTCGTAATCTTGGACTACTGGGTTCTCGGCGTAGCCCTTGGCCTCAAAATCTGGCTTGTCCACCCTGGCCTTCTGTTCGCGCTGGCGCTCTTTTCCATCATCCCGTTAGCGTATTTCATCGGGCAGGCAGTGGCCTCGATCTCTGCGCAGTCTTCCATGGGACTCGGCGCGGCGATCAACGCTTTCTTCTCCACTGTCGTTGAAGTATTCCTGTATTGCGTAGCTTTGAATCAAGGCAAAGGTAAATTAGTGGAAGGCAGCATCATTGGGAGCATATTTGCTGGTATTCTCTTCCTGCCAGGTCTCTCTATGTGTTTTGGAGCCATCAAGCGTAAAACTCAGAGATTCAACGTCAAGTCCGCTGGTGTGACCTCGACCATGCTTTTGTTTGCCGTCATAGCTGCATTCGGCCCTACACTATTTTATCAAATCTATGGTAGCGTAAGTAGATTTAAACCCCCAAGATCCTTTGTCTGCTAACTGTCTCCTCAGCACGAACTCAACTGCCATTCTTGCATCATCACAGATCCCGCAGATGGAGACTGCCGACGATGCTACTTTTCTCAGGTACCTGCCGTCAACGATCGCTTCTACCTCGAAGCAGTCCGACCATACTGCTGGTTCGCTGCGGTGTTACTGTTCCTATCCTACGTCATTGGGTTGTGGTTTACTCTGAGAACGCATGCAGCAGTAATATGGAATACCGATTTGGATGAAAAGAAGATCCAACAGCCTCCTGGGCCCGGTGGAAGTATCATTCATCAGTCAACTCAAGCACATTATAACGCGGCGACTAAGCAGAAGAGCAATGGTAGTATTAAGGGATCGAGCAGTCGCACTGAAATAAGGGATTCCCAGCTTTACAAACGCATCCTGGATCAATCTCTCAACCAAGTGGGATTGAGTCCTCGCAACGCAGAAGATTCGCTTCATCCACCAGTCTCGAATAATTCCCAGCGAAACCAATCACCGCAAACACCCCATCTCGTTCCGCCAAAAAGTAGCGGAGGGGAGAGCACTGCTGTTGCCGACAACGCGAGCCAAAGAAGTATCCATGTTGCCGGCCTTTCAGAGGAAGACAATGTGAATCTGGTCCGTCAAGTCGCTGAAATGGCTGCTACGGCGGCAGCCGTTGCCGCTCGGGACGCAACAGCAGCTCCTCGTAAGGCCTCAGCAAGTGCGCGGACGGGCGTCCATCACAGTCCTCACCCTACCGCTCCTGGTACTGCAAGTCATCATGAACTCCATCACGAGGCCGCCATTGCTGGGACCTCTTTACAAGGCGAAAGCGGCGGTCATGATGCTCCTAATTGGAGTAGGCTAAAGAGTTCTATCATCCTACTTGGGGCTACCCTTCTCTATGCCATCATTGCCGAGATCTTGGTGAACACCGTGGATGTGGTTTTGGAAAGTGTGGATATTGATGAGAAATTTCTGGGAATCACGCTATTCGCTCTTGTGCCTAATACCACAGAGTTCTTGGTAAGAGCGCAACCTAGAACATAGCGCTCTCGCTGACACCATGGATGCAGAATGCTATATCCTTCGCTATGAACGGCAACATAGCTCTTTCCATGGAAATTGGCTCAGCGTACGCATTGCAAGTTTGTCTGCTTCAGATCCCCGCACTCGTGCTATTCAGTGCGTTTTATGGAGGATACACAGATCCACAGGATATCATAGACCACACTTTTGTGTAAGTTAGAACCCTGTCAAGGTTTATCACAGAACTCCTGTTGACAATTCGCAGCCTCATCTTCCCTCAATGGGATATGGTATGTACCTCAGTTGTCGAGATTCAGTATGCTCCTGCTAATCATTTTAGGTCACGATCATCTTGTGCGTGTTCTTACTTAGCTATGTATACGGTGAAGGAAAGGTAGATCATACGAACTTCCACATTTGTCAAGATGAGAACTGACCATTTGATCTCCAGAGCAACTATTTCAAGGGCAGCATCCTTGTGCTCACCTACCTGGTTATCGTTGTCGGTTTCTACCTTTCCGGGTATTCCCAAAACATCGAGATGATGGGCGTTGATCGGTTCGACACTCTCGCAATTGGACGAGAGACTTTTAGAACGATTGGTAGAACGAGGAGTGGAAGGGCGTATTGAGTGTTCGGGTTTTGTCATATATTTCCAAGACATCACATTTTGCTCTTGAGCGAGGCGTTTGGGAAGGATAAGACTTAGCGGCATTGCATCGAGGAGCAAAGGGTCTTTCTCGAGAGCAGGAAATCTGCTGTACTGGATTTCTGCAACTGCCGGTATAGTTGTTGGTGGTGGTTCGTTTAGGCAGCTCTAGGTACACATATACAACCATGACAAGAGGTAAGCGAATGGTAAGAGCGAAATGCTATCTTCCGCTTTTTATCCCAAAGCCAAGAGTGACAGGAAGCAACCTCCTTGCTCATTCACCTATAAGTATTCTTCGCTTTATTTTCTTCTCCATCATCTTCACCATCACTAGGTTGTTCATATGCTTCTTCACCTGCCTTGCCATTTACCCGGCATACTTCTGTCGTGATTTGGTGATGTCTTCCCACCAACGCTACTTGCAACCCTTAAAATTGCTCTTACGCTCATGATTCTAAATCCCTAAAATCCCCTTTCCACCACTAGATCCAACCCTCTCGAAAACATCGCATGAGCTATGCTAATCCTTTTATGATGATTTTCCCTGAATATTCCTGGAGAGCTAACTATTGACACAAACCCCCAAGGAGCGACCTAGCCACTCACAGAAGCAGCAAGCAGCTGGCGGTGTCCAAATATGGAAGATCTTGTTAGCTTGGTGAAGCCGATCGGAACTTTTCCTAAACAGGTTTGACAGCCTGAGGAACGCTTCGCTCACAAGGAAGAAAACCGGTGTGAGTTTGTTCGAGGCTGATACTGTGTGTGCTCTCGGCCACTCGGTTCTTCTGCTGAGAAGGCACTGGAAGCTCTACTGGTTCTCAGGCTTGCATGCAAACACCAAAGATGTGTACGTTCCCTACCGTTTACCTTTTCTGAAGCTTTTGAGAGAGGGAATCCCGGGTCATGATGCGTTGGCTGGGGAAGGGGGTGGGTGCAGTTTGAAGCTGTGGGTTCGATAGTGGAGATGGACATGGTTGTGCGGTGCGAATGCGATCAGTGATGAGGGGGACAAGGTAGTATCGACCTACTTACCCCAGGGGGGTTGAAAGTCAGTAAACAGTATATACGGTTCTTTGCAGAGAGCGTTGGCTGTAGATTTGTTTATTACATCGAATGTTACAAAGCATGCTTGTTGTTTCGTTGCGAGGTAAGCACGTTTTCTCACTTTGATTGATCGAGGCGAGTGTTTGAATATTTGTTTTGGGGTTGGAGTTCTTCTGCGGTGAGGGGGATTGGAAAGGGAATAGGGGAATAGGGGATAGATTATTTTTTACCTTGAAGTGTGACTCTTTTCTTTTTTTGTTGGTGTTCGGGCTGGGATGGGATCTTGAACGTTCGTTTGATGTTTCGGATGATCTTTAGTGATGTATGCTGCACACGGCGGTTTCCTGGGATGTGACATTAAAAACGTTGGCGTCTGCGAGGGAAGTTGTGAGCAGCTACGAGATATTTTAGCTGTGATGCTCTACGTTGTGGTATGTTGTATTCTATCCATGTTGTCAGGAAGTAAAATAGGTTTGAAAGATCATACCCGTTGAACTGTTTCCTATATACTATCTAAGATACCTTGAACCAAGAGCACGCCTTTCAATTCCTCAACTTTTCTTCACAATAACCCACATGTCTAGAAAAGCTCCCTAAACAAATGCCTAATACGACGTCTCAAAAATGCTCTCTTCTTCCTATTGAAGGAGTTTTGAACGGCAGGCAGGAAGGACGGGCGTAGGAGAAGACCCCCTTATCTTAATTTCTTGAAGCAATTCTTCAAGCAGATAGAACAAAAGAAAGCAAGTCAAAGTTTAATGCTTACATCCTAAAGCTTTATGCTATTGTTCGTTTTGATCTTCATGATATCCTTCGTTCCCCCCCCCCCCTTTACAGACCGCCCAATTCGTCTCGCGATATACCACAACAACTCTCGCTGACATCAAGAACAATATATATCAAACGACCAAAAGTCCACTCTACGATCTTTTAACAAGCACTGCAGAAAAAAGCTTAAAAACAAAAAGAACGATATTCTCGGAAATAAATCCAGCACCCTCGGAAAAACATTGTTAAGATAGATATAACCCTTTCTGAGAACGAAACCCTACAAACTTTACCAAAGACTTAAAGCTCCTAAGATGTAATTTTTTTTATCTCAAGAAGAACCCAAAGTCGCGGCCTGGGGTGCCCATTGCGGGAATGATACTACTTACATCCTCGCGGCGCAGACGGAGGCGGAGGTGGCTGTTTACGGTGGGTTTTGGATGCAATACGAAGGGATGAGAGTGTGTGTGGGTGTGTGGGTAGGTGGCTCCCTCCCTCCCTCCCTCGCCACTCCACCTCTTCCCCCCCCCATCACGTCCGCTACGAGAAGAACAAGTATCCAAGGAACCAAGGCAGTCGATTTGAAAAATGACCAAGGAGGCGATTATATCGTAGAAAACAATAATGAAAGTTGTGGAAGATAAGTTTAGGGAATCTCTGATTGTGTTTGATGCTCTCCTTTCATCCCCCTCCGAACCTTCTCATTCCCCATACATACCTCACTCACCTCTTACTCTTTTGGCCGCCCTTTCCTCTTTTCTAGCCCCCACCTTCACCCGTTCTCTTCACTGTCTCTCATCTTCCTCACCTCACCACTCCCTCTTCAACCCTGTTCCTCAATCCGATTCTCATACCTCAGTTCTAATCCTCTGATCCTTCCTCACACAACGAAACAGAATTCAATCGATCCTGAAACATCTTCGAGTTCTATTCTTATTTCAGGGAACGAAAGATCAAATTAATAGATGCATATATTCAGAGTACCTAATTCTATCATATCGTACTCTTCCGGGATCACTTCGCCCGCCTGATTTTCATCCTCCCTATACACCACATTCGTTAAGAATCCTCAATCCTATCATACACCTGACCCCTCATCAATCTTTATCTTCTATCGTACAACTTCGTCTACCTTCTCAAAGCTCACGGCGTACTGCTCGTTATCCGCTACATCTCCGTTCTCACCTTCCGATAATCCCATGTCACTCATTCAGTCACCCACCCCACCCTTTCATCATCCATGATAACTCTTCCCCCGCCCGCCACTCTCCATCCCCTCCAACCTCGGCCTCTGCCTCACCCCTCCCTCTGCCTCCATCTCCCCAACGATCCACTCCAGCACGCTCTCATAACACAGCACAAACTGGCGGAGTGTCTGCACCATACTCAATCGCTGATGCCTGAAATCCTCAACCGTTTTCGCGACAAGGTCATTGTCATCTCTCATCAGCCACTCCTTCCCTCCGGTCGTATCAGCTTCGTCTTCCTGCTCCTCGTCATCCACATCCATATCCATGCTATCCTTGTTGTTTTCCTTTTCGGCTTTCCGATATTGAAGACGCTGCCGTTTGAGCATATCCACCACACTATCCACTGTACAGAACGTCCCCGTCCGCCCACACCCGGCACTACAATGTACCACAACCGGCCTCTCGCCCTTACCCGCCGGCTCGTTCTTCCAGATCCCATGATTTGTCCCGCTATCAGCGTAGCTCTTCACCACACGCCCACAATGCTGCACGAGTCCCAATACGTGCGCGGGATGCGCGGGGGCGCCAAAATCCGGCCAGCTGGAGTATTGCAGCTGTGTGATTTCACGTAGGGGCTCGAAAGGGCGGGCGGCGTGCGAAAGGGAAAGTTTGCGGATGATGACGTGGGGAGTCTCAAGGTCAGGTAAGGGAGAGTCCGGGGGTGATTTTCTGCTGAAACTGCCGTGATGGGTGGAGGAACGGTGCGGCATACTGGGGCGGTGACCCGCAGTAGCTCTTGATGGTTTCGAATCAGAGCGGTTAAGGATGGGGTGGGTAGAGACACGTTTAGGGGTTTCTAGGGAGACGCGGCGTTCGGAGAGGGACTTCAGGTTGAAAGGGCCATAGTCCCCAGGAAGCCAGTAGGGGTGGCACTTGCGTTGGCCGCCTTCGGATTCGGCCGTCAGCATGACGATGACACGAGCGTCCTGTTCCCAGACGACGCGCCAGAAATCCTGGCTTTACGTTAGTTCAAGATCCCATTGAACGAAACAAAGGAGATGGCTTGCCTGAAACGTAGTGGGCACAGGTGCTTGTGACGCAATGTAATGCTTATTACTCCATTGGGCTGCAAGATGGCTGGCGTTGACATAGTCACAGTCCCCCTGGGACACGTTCTGTAGCTTAACCCTCGAATGATCGTATGGCAACATATCCTTGTAACGATTCTTGGTGCCCTTTTCGATCCCTGCAATCTGTATGCTCTCAGCAGAGCTTGGCTTCGGCGTGCCATAAGACACATTTGCAGACAAGGCTTCCTGCATTCGCTGCTGCTCTGCTTTCTCGATACTAAGAAAACGGTCTGCTACTATTTGACCTTTATTTCTTTCGTCGGTGACCCTTCTCAACCAGGTAGGTAACTGTGCCACACCTTTGTCTGTAACACCCGTTGGCAACTTGACTGGCATTTGGCCTACGCCGCCAATCAAGTCCATGTTCTGTCTGATATTGCCAAAGAACGGATTTGCAGCACCAACAGTTTTGGGCATCAGGCACCCTCCGGCTACAGGAGCTCCAGCGGGTGGCTCAATAGATAGCTTCGTCGTACTCGAGTAATCTTCCATCTCATCTACTCGTCTATTGTCTATTCGGTCCGGAAATTTCTTCGAAAACCCCGAGTGTCCCCCGCGAATGATATACGCAGTCCCTTGCCAACCTTCTGTATTGAACTTTTTCAATGTATTGATCGCGGATGTTGCGTCCTTTATTTGGGCCGAGCTAGCGTCATATACGATAATGTATTTTGCCGCTTTCCATTGCTTGAATTTGGCCTTTTCCTTCTCCTTGGCAAAAGTATCGGCTAATTTCTTTACGTCGAACGATGGGCGCTTGAGGAGAGTAGTTGGTATGCAGAGATTGAGTGCCCCAATAAGCCTCGACTGCGAGTACTGAGGGTAGACCCTTAGGTCGAGTAGAAGAATGTCCTGTGAGAGATAATTTTCAAGCAAACCCACGACGTCTTCGGGTGAACACATGGTGGGTCCATTGCTTGTCAGAGTTCCGGGCAATGTCTCAGCGCGATTGAGGGCACGCGACAAGGCTGGAGACGGAGGGTCCACTCTGTTGTGTGGGAGTGAATGGCGAGGATCCCTTTCACTAATATGAGAAAGTTGACTTCTCTGTGAATTCGATAAATCTAACGAAGGCGAATTTGATGGAGATTGAGCTCTGGGCATGTCGAAAAAGGAAGGCGTACCGCAAGCAAGTGACGACTGGGAACCTTGCTGAGTCACAGGGGGGACATCCACGTCCATACGATTCGCAGCAGGTGTCAGATTCGCCACATCTGGGACAGCAGTATCTAGCGATCTTGGGGAAACCAACATTTCCGCCCTTGCCTTGTTGCTCTTCAAGCTCCCTAGTGTTGGCAGATTCTCACCAGAACCCATGCTAAACTCTACCAAGTTACCATGGCTCAAGTTAAATTCGTTTGTTTCCGATTGCCTTCTGAAAGCGTCGAAATTCGCCGCTTCTAATGGTAACCCTCGTCGGGAAGTCGCTGCGTGTGGACGGGCGTCAGAAGATGGCTGATTCCAGTTCTTCTTCGCATGGCCCCCAGCGTTAGGGTTTGGTGGATTGCTGCCGGGGTCGACCACATATTCGAAGTAACTCGGACTTGGCGTGCGGAGGGTGCGTTGTGCATAAGGCGAGCGAGCTTTGGCCGATAAGCCTGCAGAAGTAGAAGTGGGCTGGCCGGCAGATCCTGGGGTTCGTGCTGGAAGTCCATGAGGTGTGGTAGTAGGTCTTGAGAGGTTCCGAGAGGGAGTTTGGGAGACCCAAGGACTCGGAGGTGAAGCTCGACTGGTCGCAGCGGTGGACATGACTTTGACTTCGCGTTAGGAATCTTAATGCGAAAGGCGATCTTTATGAGGTTAGGTTGAGTTATCGATTTTCGAGTTGGAGAAACGCCATTTTCTAGAGGATCGTTAATCGGGGGTGTGGTTTGGGTAGAAAAGATCTCAACGAGCTTTCACGTTTTCTATCTATCTCATCGAGAGAAGGTGGGTTGAACGTGACTGCTGAGCGGTAGGTTCTGAAGGCGGTCTGGACCCTGTCGAATCTTCCTCTCTACAATTTACGAAGTTGACGTTAGTGGAAGAAGCAGGTAGACAGGACGTCTGTGATTTGAGTCGAAGAAAGGTGGAGTGTCAATCGTAGCTGTTCTGGAGATGATACGGTAGGAGAATCATGATCATAATGGTAATTAGAAAGTATCATACTGTGTATTTCTTCTTTGGGGGGCTGCAACAAAAGGTCGCGGAAGCCGATCAGGGTCTCCCAAATCCCCCGCCACCACGTCATAATGTCAGATTTTGATTACGCCCAAAAATACGGATGTACAAAGCACGTAATCAGCTAGTACTCGTAATTTTGGATCAAAGAATCGCTCATTGTTTATTGCACTGATGTAAGTGAACAAGAACAACGATACTATGTAGATAAATCAACTTGACTAGCAGGCTTGAGATGCCTTGAGATGCCTTGAGATGCCTTGTGGTTCTTGTTTGCGTTGAGGAGATATGTTACCGTAAGTCAGGTAGGGTTTCAGTTACGACGACCTTAATTCGCCATGATCTTCATGCTGTGCCTGAAAATCCGTGCCCGCTCCACACACCGCCCACCCATGGTATCCACCGCCCACTAAGGTACCTCGCTCCACTTTGTCATACCGAAGATCAGCAACGCAACGCAAGGACACGAAAGGAAACATTGGCCGGACTACCACTGAAGCCAGCCTCGTCGACTATCTATCACCAAGGTAGTAGCTATTGTCCCTTTGAAGTCTTAATCTGATTAACAGGTTGCTCCCCTTTTCTGGAATGATGTGTTAGTTGTTCTGTCCTGTAGGTGAAGTGAGACTGCAACATACATTCTCATATCAGAGTTGCCATGCAAAGCTAACAGCCAATTTAAATCGATTGCCTTCCTATGCTTACTGATGTAACATGTCTAGCATGAACCAGGGCGCCTGTTCAAGAACTATCCTCGTCCTGGAGAATCTTCAATACACCTTTCTAATCTTTTGGGCTGTCATCTAGTACGCGGCAACATCAAGGTGAAGGGGTTGACGCTCTTTGCGCTTCCTTGGGTATCATTCATAATTCATCCAGTCAACGGCATCGCAACAGCTGTCTCAGGCCAAGCATCAAAAGATAATGACAGTTCTTCTCTTTCTCCAACGCTCATATTCCCCATGTCCCACTTGACAAGGCCGTGGTCGGTAGTGGCGTACAATATGGTCTCGCTAATCCACAACATGTTGTAAACCACGCCCGCCGGCTTTAGCAGGAAGGGTCTAAGCCGGCCAATCCCCTTTTTGGAGTTGTAATCATGTACCGGAAAGTAGTGTTGCAATTCACCTTGGTGGAGGAGTCTCGGGTTGAATGTCCACACTAACACTCGAGACCAAGTAGCCGAGGCGATGCTACTGCCGCCTGGAGAAACCGCCATCACGGTTCCAAGCGAACTCGTTCCCTGACGCCAACCCGCGAGAAGCGCGATTGCCTTCCATGATGAGTTTCTTCGTCCGGACTCTAGGTCAACAATGTGGGAGCAGCTTGTCGATGGACTATGAGACTCCGCCTGAACAATGAAAGCATTGAAGCTATCTGTCGTGAAGGGATCAAGGTCGTGGTGGATGCCAATGGCGAGGAAAGAAATCGCGCAGAGGGGTATAGTTTGATGGGAGACAAGCACACTAATGGTGTGAACTCCATGAAAGGGCATTCCAACATGAAATTCTTGCCATCTTTCTTCGTTCTCAAGGTCCAAGTGTACGCGGTTCTTCCATATTGGACCACTTTCTGACGCATCTGGGTCGCAGGAGTGCGTGTACCACTTGTGAATAGGATCGCCTGGCTGATAGAAATTGATGGTCTTGTTGTCTCGTACGAACTGCATATCGAAGATAAGGCGGTCTGGTTTGTTGCTATACGAGCTGGATGGTTCCTGGAATACCACCTTCTGGGGAGAATGGTCTACATTGTGTGCAAGTCAGCCGGCCCAGCCTAAAACGCTTGAAGCCATTACGGCGTCCCCAGAGAGGTGAATGAAACAACTTGAGCTACCGCGTCTTGATATAGAGTTGGAATATTGCTCATTGCTGAAGTCATAAAAGGAATGAATACCATCGTCATTGGATATGAAATTCTAGGCTCCTTGACGTCAATGAAACCTTTGAAGTATCTTGTTAAATAAAAACGAATGGTGGATAGTAATGGTGTACCAAAAGAATCTTGAATGACTACAGCTATAGACATGTGACGTACCATACCGAAGCGCTGCCATTAGCTTTTTATCTCGACCACACAGCCACAATTCAGGATGCTTTTCTATGTCAGAACTCGTCCACGAGATACAGAAATTCCCATTTGACGCCAATGCTAGACCCGCTGGTTCGAAACCCAGGTCCTGAGTAATGTCCGTAGTCTCTTGCTCATCAGTAGAGTAGAAATGACCTCTCATTCCACTATAGCAATAATGGAAGGTGACCAATCTGAGTGTGCGTTTGGTTTGAGTCTCTTCTTCGTCCACAAATGGAGAAACTTTTGTTGGTATTTTCTTGTGACTGTAAAGGACAGCTAGATCTCGCGTGTTAGAAAAGGCGATCTTGAGAACCTCCATTTCATGATCGCCTGCGTCTTCACGTGATTGGATCCGAAGCTCAGCTTTCAAACGAACATGGTCGGCCGTTAGCTCGTAAATACCAACGATCGCAGAGTCATGAACTGTTGCAAACTGTGCTGGAGCGCCAGACGAGAAAACAGCCATGCTGATGCTATTTACACTGTCTGCCGGAGCATATCTTGAGATGTCGGCTAAGACGCCCGCTCCGCAAAGGCTTGCTGCTGCTCGTTTGCGGAACTGCAGAAGAAGATCCGCAGTTGTGAGGTCTTCAAGGCCCAGCCTCAGCCCTGGGATACTGTGCAAGTGGCGAAGCAGATTGCGCCTGTATTTAGCAGCATCATATATTGTTTTGCAAGCAAGAAGAGACACGAAAAAGGTACCAGGGTCCATGTGCCATGCTATTGTCTGTAAGATTTCAGGTGGGAGGTGGAGTAGCATCAGACCGTCTTTCTTGTCTGTCATCTTGGCTGGTGATGCATCCCCTAGAGGTGACCGGGGGACGGTTTATACTGGGTTGTTCTATTACTAAAGGATGGGAAAGCACTGGACTATAAAGAGTATATGATCGACGTAACTTGAAGATGTTGGCGGTCCATCGTGGTGAATTACTTTAGGTAGGATGTTGAGCTAAGCCCTACTCGTATTCAGCGTTCCAAACACCCAATTGTGAGATGTTCAAACAACATAATGATTGTTTGTCACTTCTACTACAGAAAGTAAGGGTAAACGTAGGCTGTTGTTTCCTCTACGCACGAGTGGTATATATACAAGGTGATGTGAGGGTGTGATGTTAAGGCCGCTATACAATTCCGCCGGCTCCAGCAACGAACCCGCTCAAATGGATATCCCAAAATCGCTCAATTATATACAAGAACAAGTCCGGTACGCCACAAAGGCGCTTTTTCAAGATATTAAAATAGGCTTTTGCTGCTTTGCGTCGTCCCGGAAAACCAGGTCTTCAAACCACTGAGTCGTTCTTGCACACCAAGGATCCACATAGCGGGACCAGACCTGAGCGACTCGATACAAAAAGATGTAAAACAACGGTATAGCGAATGTACATATCCAGCGATTCGCTATGGGTAACCAATCCAACGGGAGTTGATTACCCTCATTATCCTTGCCACGGTCGGGCTGGACGGAGAACCCGAACAAAACCCATGTGAGGACGGTGCGTATTAAGGGAGCGTGAAGTAAATATATGGCAAAGCTCACTTTCCCCATCCATAACAATGAAGAGTGAGAAAGGACTTTCTTGGCCGTATCGTTAAACATCACTCCAGCAGTAAGAACATCGACTCCAAGACCAGGGTAGTAGCGCGAATATTCGACGTCCTTTGGGAATATGTAACCTGCAAGTTTATCCAGATCCCTTGACCAGCTACTCCATGAAGAATTCTCTTCCGGATATGAACAGAAGTACAAACCAAGAATAATCAAGGATGCAGATGAGATAGATCGAGTGTACGGATGGTCTGAAATCCAATCTTGTACTTCAGGATCTAAAGAGAGTTCTGCGAGAAGGATGCCCCAAAAGACATTGAACCCAACGAGAGCTGGTGAAGTATCAGCTATGGAAGATTCTCGGAATGACGCTGCAGAGCTACTTACCATCCCCACACTTCCACATGAAGTAATAGAGTCCAATTAATATAGCAATGCGCCATCTTGGCTTCACATAGGCCAGTGCGATTAATGTCAAGTAGGTCGTCATCGACCCTTTCAATAGGTATGTGAGTGTCCATTGAATCTTGTCGTACTCATTATACCCGTCTATCCATGTTCCACCCAGATTTGCGAATAAGTCATAAAATGCAGATAAGAAAGTTGCACTAGGTTCTGGACTTGTGTCTCGTATCCAACCTGAGTCCGCAAGATTCGCAACCTTGTATGCTCCACATTGACATAGTAACCAACTCAGCGTTGTTGCTATCACAGCGGGCAGAACAAATCTTCCCGTCCGCCGGAACGAGCTTCTCGCTATACCTGTCAATGCTGCTTCAATGTTTCCTGCGCGTGTTTGTTTGATGGGTTTCAGAGAATTGACATAGCCGGCGAGAAGGGCGAACGCGGCCACACTGGCGCGGCCCATGACCAAGCAGCGTACGAAAGGGAGCTGGAAAAGCACGGGAGGTAATTTGTCGGACATGGATGGCGAGAGAAGATGCGGCGCCAGTGAACGGCATATATGTGCTGTGACGACAAGGACGGAGGCAACGCCACGTAGACCCTATTTCCTCGAAGTGTTAGTGCTTGGTGGACTCAACAGGCGAGGGACATGAGACGAACGTCCGCCCAAACCACATTCTTCTTCTCCGACGACGCCGGTGCCATAATCCTGCTGCTCTAACACACACTCTCTTGATCTTGGCCTACTTTTGTCCATCAAATCATGTGCGTAGTTATAGGTAGTATTTGAGCTCTTGCGGCGAGGAGTCGAGCGTGCTCAGACGACTGCCCAATACGGCACTGGTCCTGAAGCACTTAGGGTAGGAAGTGTGTGGTAAAACTAAAGTAATTTTCTATACGTCAGCATCAGTAGAGTAGAGAGCTTCGGACTCTCAGTAGTGGGGAATATTCACGTCTCTTAGGAAAGATTCAGATGATGCTTGACCACGCAAGATGATTACTCTCGTATTCACTTCTCGTATTTGCTATACAGTCAATAGGGGTATCCGGAGGTGAGGTCTGACGCCGATCTGCCAAGAACAATAAGCACGCGAGCAGTTTCCAGGCTCCGTTCTTGTGGATTCTTGCCAGGGTTGACATAACATCAGTACATAGAGGCCAAGGTGCCAAGGTGCCAAGAGTGCCCTGCTAGAACCTTACTTTCAGGTGGTAGACCTTAAGGTACGCGTTAGGCGTTCAAGAATACCTTACCTATAGGGTATGAGTTACCCGAAGAATTCCTTACCTTAATTACCGTACTCAACCAACCGCGATTTTCCCGTACACTCACTAGCAGAATATTCGTTTCATTGAATTTAGAAGAATAAGACATACCTCCGTACGTCACATATCATCCAATTACGTTAGCTTACTTTAGGGGGAGTGGATAGGAGGTATGAATACAAAAGTGAACAGGGAATTGTATTGTCATTACAAAATACCTGTACAAGTGTTGGATTGCATATCAGATCCGCATCTCTTGGCGTTCGGAACCGGCGGCGCATTCGATAGGCGCCACCTCCTGATTGATGTGGTATGAGTCTGCTGTCGGATTCCAGGTTTCGGCACCCGGATGAACGATTACATGTCCACGTAGACCTTTCTCCCGAGCCAACAATTCAGGCGGATTCCACAATAGTAGGTAATGTGTATTCGGCAAAGAGGCCGTACCAGCCACGAACCCTGTTTCTCCACAGTCCACACCATCAGTACTGTTACTGTATACTGGTAAATACTGTCGATTAAAGCTAACGATTAACTAAAATTACTGTTTTTTATAAATATCGATATCATTATGGTTTAATTAAATAAAGGTTTACGAGAAATAAACGAAATTCTTTTGACACCGTTATCATTTTTTTTACCGTGAAATACTATTAAAAATTGTCAAGATATACACTCGGCAATTCAGATTTACAAGAAATATCAACGCTTTTTAATTTTAAAATGTAAAATCGAGCGATTCAGACGATTTGCTCGCGGGGGCGTCACGCAACCGATTACGTGTGCACTGTCAAAGACGTGTACATCGTGTGTACATGTAGTTCTACATTGTGTGTACAGCATGTACATCGTGTGTAGTTCTACATGTAATAAAATACGAAACGGGATATTTTATCTCTGCGCTTATAATTACAGTTATTTGCGATAACGGTGTCAAAGTATAATAACGAGTGAACGGTTAATTACTCGTAACGGTATATTTATTAAGAACGGTTTAATCGAGTCATCTTCTCTATCGCAGGACTGTTTCGGGGCCGTTTAAATCAAGTTTACCGGTCAATTTCATTACGGTGTCACTACGGCGTGGTTACGGTAAAGCAATCCCAGCTATTTTCGCTAAGGTAGGTAGTATTAGTTGTACTTTAGCGATTCTTCAAACAACATTCTCCCTAACATTATCACCAACGTGTGTCTCTACTCTAAACAACGAAATACCTGCTCTCGTGCCCCGAATTTCCTAGGCTTATGTTGGAGCGAAAGGCGAGAGCCGTAACCTAAAGTACCTAGCTTTATGCAGCTCGCCAGTACCTCGTAGTGCACAACCAGGCACCACAGGTCCACAGCACACGATACGGTTTAAGCAACGAATTGCACTAGTTGAGTTCCAAGTAGAATAGGGCTTAGCGAGCAATGTCGGCACCGGAACATTTTGAAAATAGGCTACAAGCCTGCAAGCCATACCAATCCCGAATGGCTTCAGGTACAAGATGCAAAGACTGGTCGAGGCGCATATTTCGTCTCTGATATACTCAGTTCAACTTTGACATGAGCGAGAGCGATTCCGGTGAATTGACCATGACGACAGTTCAGAATTGATGAAATCGCATTATCAGAAGACTCTTGATGCACGCTTCTCACTTTTCAGCAGTCGCATGGGCAACCGTTCAGGTGCCCTACATTGTGGAAACAGCTGCACAACGCGGCCACCTACTCTGAAGACAGTTGGCGAGCGCAGAAAATGGTGTCAAAGACCTCACCGGTCATAGTTCTCTAGAGCGTGAGTAACTGTCAAGCTATCTTGCTCTGCCCTACAAGAAATAAATAATTGCAATCAACAGCGAAAATAGCAGATCGAATGCAGGGTATGACACGGCCGCCGACTTGCCCTGACGCAACGACACAGAGCTCTTCAGATAAGCACTCGATGCCTTATAAAGAGGTGGAGAGTGCATACTCGGGGATAACGAGTGGCTCCCGGATTGGAAAGGTGTCTTCCGCCCCAACATTGGGATTGACAACGTTTCAAACAATGCGAAAAGATAGACATGGCCTTGGTTGAACATATCGGACCTGATCTGAAAGCGATAGATTATACCATACCTAGGACAGAAGCAAACCCTAGGGAAGGGGCCTTGCCAGGGATAGGGCTGCCGACACCGCTTACGTCAACAGGAAACAATATTCGTGATTTACAGCTTTGTATGCGCAGTGTGAAGCGTATCGATTTCTCACCACCAGAAACTTATCTTCTCAGCAGCAGCTTACCATTAAAGACTTTGAATCTACACAGTCGCTTCAGATCAAGTTTTGGCTATATCTGTGGACTGTGGTCGTATAAAGGAACAGTCGCCTTCGGGTATGCCTGGTCCCGTGGCAGATATTGTACTCTCAAGACACCTAATAGGCACATTGACGCTTGATGGTTTGTGTGGTCAGTGCTAGATAGTTGATCTTGCCATTGTCTTTGGATTTTGGGAGCCAGCATAATCGTGGCCATCGAAGCCAATAGAGGGTCTGACGAGCACACTTTGCTGTGGTTCGGGGAAAATAGTATATTGTTACGCTGCCGGTATAACACCAACGTCCTTACATGATATTACAACTCTTCCGCTTGGGGACCGGCGGCAGTCACGTAGAGCGCGGCTGCGATCGAGTTTCTTCCCCTGGCGACTAATCATACACTCCACAAAAGGGATTGCGAAAGATTTCGGTGCGGCAAAGTAGTGTGGAAGGTTTTTGGGCTCGGAAATGCTCGTTCGCATGCAACGGTTCCAAGATTTGAGTAGGTACACCAGGGCCATTAGGTGCCACACACCAAGATCTTTGTGTTTCCATAAAGTCAACATCCACTTGGTCGCTCTAGTAGAAGCCTACTAGAAGGACAGCTTACTCCTAACCAGGGATTCCCAAATCCCCTAAATCCCAAGACTTGGACCCCTTTTGCGGCACGGTGTCGCCCCCCCCCTCTCCCATGGGTCCCAACGCCGTGGACTAGGTGCCGGCATGGATCCGGCCTGTGTTCGCTGTGCTTCTGCATTTGTCTCCAAGATGTGAGCAATCAGGGGGTAGAAGGTCTCTAGCGTCCATCCGTGTCATGCCATCCAGCTGATACCACGCGCGTTTCCTTTTGCTTTACTCTCCAACACTTCTGTGATAGGGAACAGCCGTCGACTGCAAGCGGCGCTTAATCTCAGGCAGACTGCTGCATCTACCGGCCCTATCCTATCTCAATTGCGTCTTTCCACCTTCATTCGCAAGACACGGCAAAACCGCGGGTCCACTGGGGATTGTCATTATGATTATGAAATATGATCCTGCGCCGACTGACTTACTCTCCTTTACGTTCGAGGATGTCGAGAGCAATCCACACAAACCAGTGAGGGCTCTCCAGATTCTTTCTCGGGATTCGAGACGTCTGATGTCTTCAGGTCATCGTAGATGCCAGCGATCCTTCCCGTTTCGTTACACCTAGGAGCGCTCGCACGATTGTGAGGAAACTTATTGCAGGTTTCAAAGCCGAGGGACTTAAGTCGGGCGATTGCGTCTGCGTTCATTCATTCAATGATGTAGGGCCACGCATAATCCCTGGCCTCAGCAGGGCTACAAGCCGGGGGGAAGGCTAAGCACGATCAGATTTATTACCCTCTGATATACCTAGCCATTATAGGAGCTGGGGGACGCTATACAGGCTCAAACCCTGCCTACACGTCCATCGAACTGAACCACCATGTCCGAACGGCGCACGTCAGATACCTCATCACCGAGCCCCACATGCTCTCAACCACCCTACAAACCGCAAAGGAATGCAACATTCCCACGTCGAGATTATTCGTCTTCGATGCGTCGGATCATGGCCCTTCTGACAGTTACAGGTCATGGGACGAGTTGTTGCAGCATGGCGAGGCGGATTGGGTGAGGTTCAAAAACCGTGAAGAAGCGGGCACAACCGTTGCAACCCTGGGCTTTACCAGTGGAACCACTGGTCTTCCAAAGGCAGCCATGGTCTCCCACGAGTACTCGGTCTCTCAGATCTTTGGCATCCGGAGCCGCGATAAGCCTTATGAGGTAGGAAACCCGGAACGAAGTGTTACTATCTCGTGTGCTGATAGATTACAGGTTTCACGTCTTATATGTCTTCCTGCATTCCACGCATTTGGTATGCCACTTATTTCTGGATGTGCGATTCGATATCACGAGACCGTATACCTTATGCGCAGATTCGATACGAAGCAATTTGTTGAGGATATCGAGAGATTCCACATCACAGAGATACCTGTGGTGCCGGCAATGATTGTCGCCATATTGAATTCGCCAGTAACAAAAAAGAGGCACTTGCAATCTCTTCGATATGTTTGGTCTGCCGGTTCCCCATTACGTGCGTCGACTCAAGCTGAGTTCAAGTCTCTGTTGGCGTCAGAAGCAAAGCTCTCGCAAGTGTGGGGAATGACCGAGACGGGCTGGGCTCTGTTCTTTTCCTGGCCGGAAGGAGATGACACGGGCAGCGTCGGGAGGATTATGGATGGCATGGGCGCATGGTCAGTGCTTTGGTCTCGGTTTGAGCATACAATAAATGTGCTGACTGTACTACGCGTAGTCTCAAGGACGAGGATAGTAATCTTGTAGAGGGAGACATGGTAAGAGGAGAATTGTACATCAAGGGTCCGTGTATGATGTTGGGTTACCTGGACAACCCCAAAGCTACTGCGGCTTCGGTTAGTCCTGATGGTTGGATGAGGACTGGAGATATTGCATACTGCAACAAGGGCAAGTGGTACATCATCGATCGAAAGAAGGTGTGTGCTTTGCGATAAAAGTCTGCTCGGTTTCTAGAGCCTTGCTGATCTGACCTTTTTGACGATTCAGGACCTCATCAAAGTCCGTGGTTGGCAAGTCGCTCCTGCTGAACTCGAAGCTATCCTCCTTACCCATCCTCAAATCATCAACGTTGCAGTAATTGGAATCCCGGTCCCCGAAGGCACGGGCGAGGTTCCACGAGCATTTGTCGTCCGAAAACCGAAGCTTGCTAATGGTGCTGCTGCCACCTATGGCGTGGTCGAAGAAAAAGAAGTGTCGGAAGAAGAAATAAAGGAATATTTGCTATCCAAGCTTTCACGGTACAAAGCTCTTGACGGTGGTGTACAGTTTGTAGATACAATTCCAAGGAACGCAACAGGGAAGGCGCTGAAAACCAAATTACGGGAGATGCACATGGGAAATGGGATGAAATGAGTTGGAAATAGTGTACATTCGAGGTATGTGAATACGACGTATGGCTGGGGATGATTGCATAGCGAGGTGCCGGGTTCTCTTGTTCGTATCTTTGGGATGGTGGGCAACTGGGTACATGCTGTACTTATTGGGTATCTATCTGTTATTGTACATATTCATGAAAAGCGTTCGTGAGCAGTGTTGGGATGGCCGATGCCTTGAAAAGGCTTCAGGAGGGTTGGTTGAGTCTAGAAAGTGTGAACGACAGCCGATAGCGAGGCCAACTATCGGACCAAGTGTCAGTGAGGGTGTGGAACTCCAAATTCACCACTTGATTGACGCTGCTAGAGAACAACAAGTCTATTTGTCCATTTCGATAGCTCTGCAGAGACCGGTTGTTGTTCATTGGCTTTCTGCATCCCCCGGTGAGGTGAGTCGGGGGGTTTTCTTGATAGGATGAGCAGATGCTGAAGTGAGCCCAAAGGACTAAGTACGTAGTGTGTCGAGCCTTATGATGAGAGCAACGTCATCGAGGAACCTGCACTCAGGTTACTGTACAGCGTCTTGGTCCACTATCATTAATCCCTCACGACCAGACGCATTTTTGGTGCATTAAAGAGTGACTGAGGGTTTTATATCGCGTCGCATATGACAGGTAGCCCCGCAAGTCCGTCACTAGACCTGATCTGCTGCAGCCAGTCTTCAGTAAGCTACGGGTCGTGCCTCACCGATGTGAATTGGCATCACACTTGCCTTTCTTCGGTACTGGAAGGTAGAGATTCAAGGCGCTTCATCTGACTCCTATTTCCCGTAAACAATTGTGTGTCTTTGGGGCTCACCGTCGTTCGGCCCAGCCACGAGTAGGGCGCACAGACCAAGCACCGCACCAAGTCTGCATGAACACGTCTTGGCTCGAGTGAGCAGTGGACCTTCAACAACCATATCCGCCTCGTACATCAAACGTCGAACTCAAAGAGCTTGCCTTACTGAGGCTGTGTACCTACATTCCGCGCGGATTCGTCTAAAACTACAACTGCTTGCTCTGACTTGGCTACGAGTACTCGCACCCAACGCTACGCGCCCCAAGCTCTCGTCAACACAGCCCTCGCCATTCACGCTCTGCAAAATCTCAGCCTGACTCTCTTTGTTCTAATATGAATGGTAGTGATATCAAAAAAGCGGCAATCAACAAAGCTAAACAAGTTGCGAGCGCAGCAAACAATGCAGCCAATGGTAACGGCGGAAAGAAGAGGAGGAAAGGCCAGGATCTAAAACCAATAATCACAACTGAGGGTCAACAAAGTGCAGACGCGAGTCCGCACAGCGCACCCATCATGAATTCAAGGTTAGCAGGCCCATAGGCGCTTGTTAAGCTGAGATCTGCGCGGTCGGAGCTAATCTTTTGAAAGTGCTAACAGTGTCAATTCCCCTCTATCCCACAATAAGGCGCAACTGAGCCGATCATCTTCGTCTTCCTCATCTCGGGATGAGGGAACCGAAGTTACAGCTGAAGAGGAGGACTCGGAGGACTACTGTAAGGGTGGTTATCACCCGGTCCATGTTGGTGAAACATTCAAAGACGGGAGATATATCGTTGTCAGGAAGCTTGGCTGGGGCCATTTCTCAACGGTATGGCTATCACGAGACACTGAAACGGGGAGACACGTTGCTTTGAAGGTTGTACGATCCGCAGCCCACTACACAGAGACTGCAGTCGATGAGATTAAGCTTCTCCAAAAGATTGTGCAAGCCAATCCAAACCACCCGGGGAAAAAGCATGTTGTCAGCCTGCTGGACTCTTTCAATCATAAAGGACCCAATGGTGAACACGTGTGTATGGTGTTCGAGGTGCTAGGGGAGAATTTACTTGGTCTGATCAAAAGGTGGAACCACAGGGGTATTCCAATGCCGTTGGTCAAGCAGATCACAAAGCAGGTTCTGCTTGGTCTGGACTATCTACACCGCGAATGTGGCATCATTCATACCGACCTCAAGCCTGAAAATGTCCTGATCGAAATCGGCGACGTGGAGCAAATAGTGAAGACTTTTGTTAAAGACGAACCAAAGGCGGAGGATAAGGAAGACAACCGCAATGGACGTAGGAGAAGAAGGACCCTGATCACAGGCAGCCAGCCACTCCCTAGCCCTCTAAATGCAAGCTTTAGCAATCTTGAGCCTATGCGGTTTTCGCATGGCACCCAGGGGTCACACAGTAGCTTGAACCAGATGATGACTGAAAGTCCAAGTAATTCGCCCATTGATGGCTTCGCTACTCCTACAGAGAGTAGTCTACTGACTCGTGTTGCAGCTTCCACAACGCCTCCAAAGTCGATGAGAGACTTGCTCGGTATCAGAGACAGTCTTGCAGGCAACGGCGAGGAAGTGCAGAAGCAACGAGAAAAGACAGCGTATGCTCGTAACGTCTTGAGTTGGCCTCCGCAGTCAGCTAACACGATCGCCAGGGATGTTCTCACCCAAGAAGTGTCTGGTATTTCCCTCGATAAGAATGGCTCTTCAGAGAAGAAAAGCCAAGACGAAATAGCAACAGCAATGGACACCATTTCCGTCAAAATTGCCGACCTAGGAAACGCATGCTGGGTTGGCCACCACTTTACAAACGACATTCAAACCCGACAGTATCGGTCTCCTGAGGTCATCTTAGGCTCTAAATGGGGTGCTAGTACCGACGTGTGGAGTATGGCCGCTATGGTACGGTTTTTGTTTTGGTATACTGTTCACACATCCAAAATAGGCTGACATATTCTTCTGTGTACTTAGGTCTTTGAACTAATTACGGGAGACTACCTCTTCGACCCTCAATCCGGCACCAAGTACGGCAAAGACGATGACCACATCGCCCAGATCATCGAACTTCTCGGGCCCTTTCCGCGCAATCTCTGTCTCTCAGGCAAATGGTCCCAAGAAATCTTCAGTCGCAAGGGTGAACTTCGCAACATTCACCGCCTCCGCCACTGGGCGCTGCCGGACGTGCTGAGAGAAAAGTACCATTTTAGCGTTGAAGAAGCCAAGCGTATTGCAGACTTTCTCTTACCTATGCTGGAGTTGGAACCTGCGAAGAGAGCGAATGCGGGCGGTATGAGTGGGAGTCCGTTCTTGGAGGGTACCAAGGGAATGGAGGGCATTTCCTTGCCTATTCCTGTTGGGAGCAAAGGCGAAGGGATCGAAGGATGGGCGACGGAGGTCAAGAAGCGGTAATTCTGCGTTCCATTATCGCGAGCTTTGAGCCTTTCGATTCCAAGAGGTGGGTACGATAACTGAGGGGGTCAACAATCTTTTGTTTACTAGACATACGGGGGTGTACGGAGATGGCAAGGTCGACATGATCAGGGCTGGCTATGGTAACGAGTTCGACGCATGGACCTCTTTTCTCCTTGTATCTAGGTGCTGGATATATGGTGGATTGGGGGGGCCGGAACGGGGATAGTAAGCTACGCAACATCCTGACCTCGTTTGGTGGTCTCTGTGCATAGGTAGCTTAGCTAGATGGCTTGGTTTGGTCCTCTTTAGAACTTACGATTTACAGATTGTTGGTTGTATATCCTCATGTCTTTTGAGGGGCCAATTCAAATAAGTAGGGCTGCATCTTTTGGATCCAGCGGAGCGTTCTCGCTTAGCGGACCTCTGCCCTATCTAGGCTTTCTGATAGACCTCTGTTCATAACTCACTCCGCTTCCACATTGTCCAACTTCTTAGCATCTGTTCAGTAAACAACCTTTCAGACCGCTCCTACATCTTAAGAAGTTCCCTCCACCATCATCCACAATGCCTCCAGTATGTTCCCCTTTCCACCCCTCCAACCCAAAACCCCTCCCCGCTCCCAAGCTAACTTCCTCACCCCTGCCCCAGCGCGGTCTCACCAACCCCGCCCCCAAGGTTAGGCCCCTCCTCCTCCACCCACCCTCCTCGCGCTCTTGGCATCGGCTCGCTGCTGCTGCCTCCACCAATGCTTCGTGGTCCCTACCCGTCTAAATCGAACTTACAATGTTCTGAGAGCATCACAGACGGAATCCGCCCTGCAAGCCGCCAAGTCCTTCTACTGCGATCTGTGCGGGAAGGGGTATAGCAGGATTAACGAGTATGAGGCGCATGAGGGGAGTTATGATCATTTGCATAAGAAGGTGCTGTCCCCATCTTGCCCTCTTTTCCTAAGCATTCTCACTTTCTTGTCCATTCCCCCTCCTCCTACGCACAAAATATTCAGCGCAAAGATGCTGACTCGCTATCCCTCGACCAGCGCCTCAAAGAAATGAAACTCATGTCCCGCGACCCCCTCGCCAGCACCAAAGCCCGCAAAGCCGAGCGCAAAGCCAACGAGTCCGTCCAAGTCATCAATATCAAGCTTGCGCCCTCGAATGCCCACGATAGCGGCAGAAACGGAGGCGGTGGGTTCAAAAAGGGCGGGTTTAGGAACGCTTTTGGGTCGGGGGAGGAGAAGGAGCAGACGGACAGGGGAGAAGAGCATGCGGAGGTGGAGGTAGAAGAGAAGTTGGGGGATGAGGGGGGAGAGGAGGTGGAAAGTGAGGATGAGGAAGGCATGTATGATCCTAGGCAGCCGACAGGGTGTTGGAGTGGGTGTCCGGGGGTAGGGTAGTGGGTTAATGGTGTTTGTGCCGGGGTCGTTGCTGCATCTCCACGGGCGTTCGGCATGGTAGCATGCTTTGCATGGAAGCTGGAGCATGTATATTTCAATCACGAAATCAAGCATCCACCCTTCGCAGCTCCTGGACCATCAAACCCAGGTCTCTGAGCAAGCAACTATACTTTTCCATATCTGCTCCTCCTGCGATCGCTCCCCCCCTGATTCCGCTGATACCGAAAGGTCGACGGGAATCGTGGCGGCGCAGTCAGTGGAGTTTTCGGTTTCTGGGCATATAGCCAGGTTGCAGTGGTGTGGAGTCTTTGGGCGAAGATATGAAGGTGGGTGGTCCTTGCAGGTTATTTTCCATGCACTCTTTCTCACACATATCATTTTCCCCTTTCCCCTTTCCTCACCCGCCTCCACCCCCGCGCCTATCCCCCCTTACCTACCGCAGCTTTCAACCCCAGATCACACCAATACCAATTACCAAAGTCAGCCCTTTTTTGCAAACCATCAAATCAGAAAACAAACATCATTAGAGCCCAGTCGGAATCAAACTCTTAAAAAACCCCCCACTACATATTCCCAAACCCTACGAAAGACAAAAAGATAAGCTCGGGCTGTCGATTGCAGAAAACGCACTCTCACATATATAATATACGTACGCACGTGACAACTTTCCTGCGGTTCTGTGCATATAAGCATCGTTCCTGTCTGTTGTTATCTATCTTCAGTTTCCAGACAGATAATTTCGAGCGCTCGAAAGATCTCTACCATCTGCTTCCATCTCCTTCTCTCCTTCTCCTTCCCCTTTACACTCAACCCTCTTTTCCGATTTTATCTCTCTTAGTTTAAGAAACTCGGAAGGGTCAAGTGAGATAAAAGTCTGTGAGGAGTATTGTGGATTGACAAGCAGGCTTTTGTTGGGTGGAAGGGGAATTGTGAGAGAAAGCGAGAAGGCTCAAAACAGTATTCAGAATCGGCCAACTGCTCTAGCCCCACTGAAAGACCACCACCACGCTGTATGATTGCCGCGTGCTCCTCCTTCTCCTTTCCAACGCCTCGTAGACTCCTCGACACTTTCGAGTCTTGCAGTACATCTTGGAGAGCCAGCTAATCTTGAGAATGATCGAGAGGGCTGCCCTTGTGATGATTTATATATTACAATATATATAGAACGAGTGCTTGGCAGGGGGTTTAGTTGAGGTTCTGCGAGTCTACTTTTCAGAGTTTAGTGGTGGTGGTGGTGGTGGTGGTGGTGGTGGTGGTGGCTAAGGGGTTACTGAATCCCCAAAAAAGCGAAGAGGTTGTGCGAGGGATACATAGTTTGCCAAGAGAAAGGTTCTGAAGATTCAAGGGTCGGGGTTTGTGGAGAGTGAGGGAGTTGGACGGAGTTTGCAGTTGATACCAACGCTCTATTGGTCAACGGGTTTAAAACATCAGGATGGATGGTGATGTCGAAAAGGGGGTTTTGGGGGAAAGCATATATCGTTCTAGTATACAGGTATGTTCCCCCCCCAGGAATTGTAGCGGAGAGTTTTTCATTGGAAAAGTCCTGTTTTTGTGTTTCGAGAATCAGCCGGACGGGGGGGATTTTTGGGGTGTTGGGATGAAGGGTTTGAGGATTGCTGATGGAGGTGATTGGTAGCATCATGAGAGTGAATTTGCTAGACAAGAGGGCGGAGGAAAAGGAAGGGGAGGGGAGGGGAGGGGATTGCGAGATGGGAAGGTGGTGGGGAGGGAGATGAGGAGGGGGGGGGGGGGTTGGGACGAGAAATAGGAAGGTGGGGAGGGGGATCGGGGGAGGGAGATGAATGTCGGGTTGGGGTTACGTGAGACGGTGGGCGGGCAGTGATGGGAAGGTAGGAAAGGGGAAGTTGGGGGGGGGGAGGGGTTAGATGTGGTTTCTCTTCTCTTCTGATTCCCATCTTCTTTTCGGAGCGTCATGCGTTATCGAGAGAGACAAGAGGATGCAGCAAATCCAAATAACTAAAAAATCTTGTGAGGTTTCCACTCGCTCTTTTCCATCACCCTCTTAAAACCCCCTTAACGCTTCTCTTTCTTCCTTTCTTTCTTTCCTCCCCCCTCCCTCATCTCATTCCCAACCTCCACAACGATTCCAAAAATCAAACCAAAAAAAAAAAACGGAAACTAAGACGAAAAAACATCGAAACCAAGCAAAAATACAGAATCGAGATTGTTGAAAATGACATGAAGTAAACCAACAAAAACAGGAATTGGAGGACTCGTCCTTCCCGTGTTACTGTTTCGAAGTAATTCCCTGCCTTCTTTTCCTAAAGCATCAAATGTGTATGTATAGAGGGGATAAGGTGGTAGGTACCGTATGGAGGTAGTTGTTTTCTGTATAGCGGGCGGTGGGGAGAGATGACTGAGAGGGCCGGCCGGGGAGGGGAGGCATGAAGAGGGAAAAAAAGCTGCTTTGAAGTTCGCACAAAACGGGAAAGAAGCTCTCTGGCAGGACAGGGAAAGCAGGGCGAGAAGAGAACCCAGCATCCTGCCCGAAAAAGCAGGACCTTGTCATCTTTCATTTGACACAAAACATCCGGTCGAAGAAAAAAAAAAAGAAAAAAAAAAAAACAAAAAAACTCCCCATACATACTTCTAACCCCCCCCGCCTAGCCTACTTCATCCCCTTCCCTTCTGTCCCCCACTGCCTTTTTCGGCTAATGCAATGCGCATAAACGCTGAAAAATAAAAAAGGAGTGATGAGGGAGGTTGGTGAAAAGATAGTTGGTTGGTTGGGTCGGGGGATGGGATCTTGTCTCGTGGTTTTTTAATATGTCCGGGTTACGCGAAGACGATGCTACGGGGTGAGGGTTCCCGAGATCGGGAAAGATGGGAGAGGGGTGAGAGGATGGGTCGGGAGGGTAATTGCGGGCTTTTGGTTTTTTTTTAAAGAAGAGATATGTGAAATTTTGGATGGGGTTTTTTGGTGGTGGTCTTTTGATTTTGAACGTCGTTGGGAAAGAACAGAGGTCGATGAAGGATAAGGTGGTGGTGAATGGTCGCTTCAATATTCGATCTTTTATCGGGTCTGGCTCTGGATAAGAGTCCGTAAACCAAATGCGCCGATAAACGTGGTCGCCTGCAGAAAGTGTACATCGCCCGTCCCCCAATCAAAGCATATCCACTTCCCAACCAACTACTCGAATGTCCCCTGCCCTCACAACATCGCCAAACCTAAAACCCCCACCGCCGCCGCCCCAGCAGCCATAACAACCCCTGTCGGCTTCACCGCAGCATTATACGTCGCCGTCGCCGTCGCCGTCCGATCGTACTGCAGCAGCGAAACCTCATGCTGCAAGACGCTCTGCAGAAACGCCTGGACGTCTGTCGGCGCCGGGGTGGCGACGGAAGGCACCGTGACGGGCG
>JAABUL010001070.1_pt1 | contig 54348 bp, 84 predicted proteins | sample 5559151 | NCBI WGS metagenome assembly JAABUL01 (sample SAMN10711876, study PRJNA513368) | rock metagenome | isolation source: Antarctica rocks | place: Antarctica: Victoria Land, Pudding Butte sud
CAGCGGCAGAGTTAACGCAGCAACTCCTTTTCACCAGGGTTTGACCGATTTGGGGTGCTCAGTTTTGACCTTTATGAACACTAATCAGCCTGAGTGAGGCTGGGACAGTGTAATATCTCTCTCTCTCAAATTTGCACTTGATCATCGCAATCCTGCACCGCCAGGGTGCTTTGCCACACAAGAAGTCGCGTTCGAGCGTTGTGCTGCTGCTGTGAATCACACCCCGACCAGCTTTGACCGCTGTGCGGCGCAGCTGAGCGGAACATGCGGCGGCACAACTGAGCGGCGCCGATAGTCGTGTTTGGACGGACGAGTCTTGGTTCAGACGTGCCTGCGAGCGCGGAAAATTTGACGGCGAGCAGCCGCACGCGAGAAGCATGGTATCCTGGTGGCCCTTTCGGTCTTCAGGTGGGTACCGTGAGATGTGGCAGGAATTGGCTCGTGATGCAAAAGCCCACTCGCTCCTGCATTTCTTGATGGCTTGAGTGCTGCTGTATCGACATCTGTTACAGGTCAGCAGCAAGCACGGCAGTCGCCGACGCAGCAGCCGCGGCAACCACAGCAGCCGCAGCTGCAGCCGCGAAACCAGACACTGGCAGCCGGCATGCCGCGGCAAGTTCAGGTCACAGTGGCAACGGAGGAGGTGGACTTTGACGAGCAGGCGCCCACCATCGAGGTCAGCGGCGCTACCAAGGAGGATATGTTCCAGGCGGTGGCGGCGCACCTCGCCAGCCGCAAGCTGCCGCCGCCGCTGGAGCTGCTGCTGTGGATCGACGCCAACTTTCGGCACAAGCCAAATTGGCTGCCAACAGGCGGCTGGGCGGACTGGATCTGCGTCATGGATGAACACCTGGCCAAACCTCACATGCGCATCCTGGCGATCATCGGTGCGTTCAATGATTCCGACGCCTTCCCGCCCATCTACGAGAGGAGGCCCCCAGAGCCCGAAGCTCGTATGACTGCACATAAGCTGATGCTAAATCCATACCGTCATTTGGCCGGTGCATGACATTAACATCTGGCCCAGCTGTGTATCGTGCCGTCGGCCCACAGTGTTGCTGCTGGGCTCACAGTAGGCAATGCTGTGATGCTGCAGCGGACGAGTTGCAGCAGGAGCCACAGCGGGTGCTGCAGATCATGGAGGCGAACAAGGCGGTGGCATTCGACCGGCAGATGCCCACCATCATCAACACCTGCCGTACCAAGGGGGAGGTGTACGAGGCAGTGGCGGCGCACCTCGACAGCACACCTCGGGAGCTGCTGCTGTGGTCCGACGCCGACTCGCACAGCCAGAAGGACATGGCCGAGTGCTCGGGGACCTACACGCGCTGGACCGATGTCAGCGAGCAATCCCTGGCGTCGCCTCACCTGCGCATCCTCGCCGTCGTGGGTACGTCACAGGCTAGCACCCCTTGCTCCAGAGGCTGATGCTTGCTCCTTGCTGATGTCTGCACGTAGTAAATGGCGGCCAGCCACCACAGCACAGCCTAGCGTCCTCTGCCAAGTGCGCGCTGCTTGAGGACAGCACAGCTGCTCAAAGACCGGTGAAGGACGACTGTGTTTGACCTTGAAACCCTACTGGTCTCCGAAACCAGTAGCGCTGCCAGGCTCTGAGCTCAGCGCGCGCCGCTGCTCACAGAGCATCATTCATAGCAGTCTAATGCTCACTCAATCAGCAGCAGCGCGCTTTGAGCTGCAAGTCTGAGAGCACCAGTGGTGCCAGAGCGCCGAAGGATCAACTTGAGCCACAGCTCTCCGACACTGGTCGCGGCCACCTTCCTTGCCAGCAGCACTTCGCTATGTAGCGCACTCACGAATGCGATAATGATCAAGTTCGCTGTCCCCTGTGCAGACGACGATACCTCTCTGCGGCAGGATGAGGACGTGCCGCTGCTCACGGTGCGCTTTCGATGTAGTGTTGGAAGGTCCTGTAGCCTGTCGTGTTTCAGCGGCATGACCTGGGAGCTTCCAAATCACACCCAAGCCAGATCATCATCTGGTCCGGTCCACACGTTGTCTTCGTGCAACACTTATTTACTTTGCTCCTGTTCACTTTGCTGCAGCTAGGAAACGCAGAGCACATTCCTACTCCGCTGTTGTCCGGCAGCTGTGGGCACTACTCCTGCAAGATCTGTTTCACCGCTTGTTCTTGTCTAGCACTGTATTGCTGAATGCATGCAGCCGCCGCAAAATGACTCGCGGCCATCTACCCTCCGCGAGCGGCACTCTCGACGCCAGTGTCCAGATGAGCGGGACACCAGGACTTCAGCGGAGTTGTGCAGCAGCAGGCAGCTGCGGTAGCTGACGGCGCCACAAACTCGATGCGCACCGTGCAGGCGAAGCAGATGCCAATCTGATTCAGTGCTGTGTGGTTTTCCTGGGTCCTTATGTTGGTCCAAACGTGCGTGGAGTCTATATGTACAGCAGATAGTGCGCATGTGTATGTGCGAATCTTGTCACTGTTGGCGGCTGGAGTAGCGATGCGTTACTCACTCCTTCTTTTGTATGCGCGTATGCACATGTTGATGCCGCAGGAGTTGAATTGCGTCTCCAGTAGTGCTTTGCACGAGCTGCTCTGGTGTCTTTCAAATGAAGTCAGAATAGCCATGTCCAGAATGCTCGTTCCAACTCCTGGGAAGCAATGCCCTGTGCAAGAGTAGTGTCCCTACCGGTGGGGGCTCCGGCTCGACAGTAGCAGCGGCCTCCACAGCTGTCGGCTAGTGCCCTGCCGCCCACCAGTCGTGAACACGCCTTGAGTCTGGGTTTGCAGCAAGTCTCAGCTGCGTGCGTCGCTTCAGCCCCGTACGGCCGTGCAAGCGGCTCAGATTGCAGCAAGGCTTCCTGGAGGTCCGGCGAGGTCCCAGCGAGGTCCCCTGAGCCGGCGGCATGCCCCCGCCGGCGTCGGGCGGCGCCGGAAGCATTACCTACCCAGCATCGTTCCTCAGGTCTGAAGCTGGGGCCCTGGAAACCTTTTTGGCATGGGGCTGGGCTTGCATTGACTTATCGCCTTTGCCTTCGCCGTAATCGGCAGCCGGCAGCCACTGCGCCAGTGCGCTCGATGAGCTCAGTTGCACTCCGTGCAGACTGGGCTGCTTTTTTGAATAGGATTTGCAGGGAACCTCGAGCGGTCTCAACCCTAACCGCTTGCCATACTGAGCATGGGCAACTCACCCAGCTTTCATCCGCGCCCAAATGCTTGAGATTTTAGAATGCTACAATAAGAAAGGTGAGGGACAGAACTGTTGCATATTGTCTGTGGGTGACATTTTCATACTAACGCTCAGTGCATATGAGGCTCAAGATAGCAGCTCGCAGGCTCTAGCAACTGCAGCAAGCACCAACCTACCGCCGGCCCAGAACCAGCGGTGACTGATCAGCAGCAGGCATGCACGTTGTTTCGTGTGGATGCCCTCGTATGCACACCTACCAGGTTCGTAGAGTAACATTCCAATATTCATTCCTCAAGGTCTCGAATACAGCAAAGCCCGTTCCAATGCTGAAAGTGATTGATGACATTTCTGTACATCAGAAGGGGTGGCCGGCGCGGTCCCCCGGGAGGGTCCTGGAACCTTTTGTCAGCGTGTTTTGCTGCTGCTTCCTGGAACGTGCATCCAACAGTACCATCACCATTCAAACGTGAACGCGTGAAAGTTTACTCCGCAGCTTCGTAGCATGCCGAGTTCGCTGCCGCCATCGATGTCCAATTTACGCCGAGGGACACTGGGTCGCGTCAGCTGTGGCGTGGAATGCCGCAGGCTGATCGCTGATCAGGACTACGCAGCCAACCGTGATGTTGTAATTGCTTTCTGGGCTCACACCTCAGGCCTGCCACGCGAATACCACTGCTCTGCAGCGCTGCGCCATCGATCCTGCGGCGCACGGTTGGCCGGACGGAATTTCCAGGCGGAATTGCCTTGCTGTCCGTGCCGTTGCTGATCTGATAAGGCCTTCTTCTTTGTTCCGTAAATCGGCGCAGATGCTGCTTTGCACCATGCTCCGCACCACCATCGTTGGTTGCGTCGACTGCGGAGAATTGTGAATGAGCAGGTGCTGTCAACGCGTCAAAAGAGAATCTTGGCTTTGCTGGAGGGCGCACCCGGTGCCTTGCAGGGCCTTTGCAGGGGCCATGCACACCCCTGCTATGTGACGAGTTGATCCCGGTCAGTTGCGAATCACATGCTGGGTGCTGCATGCCTGTGCACATTGTGCAGCCACTGAATGCTCTCACTGATAGGGTGCCGCGTCATCGGCCCAGGGTGATTGGATAGTGAAGGTATGGCTTACGCTTTGAGTGCATTTCATCGATCATGTGCGGATCTGCACAGATCATCGTAACGGGGGGTTAGCATCAGCGCAGCGTGTGCTAACCCGCCCTGTGCCTAGTGGAGGAGGGTTTAGTGGTGCCTTTGTCCTTGTTTGGTGCTCCGGCCGTGGGTGGGTGCTCCAGTACCTAGCCCATAGCAGTGCCGGTCGGCATACCTCCTGTAACTTTGGATTGGGGGGGGGGGGGGGGGGGTGGGGGCGGCGGCAGCGCCGCGCCACAGAGCATGGAGCTACACCTTGAACCGAGCTGATTGAACATGATTTGGTGAACGTCGATGGCGGATGATTGATCTGCCGAGTTTGTTTTGATTGGTGTGACCACATGCCTGAGTTTGGGAGCCAGAGAGCCCAACTGTCCACTTTAATCTCCTGCAGACGACGACACGTAGCACAGTTTCGTTTACCAGCTCCTGACCCAGTGCCCTGAGAAAGTCTGAAGCGCAGTGTTGTCTACGTGCCATAAAAACTCACCGCCAACTCAGCACCGCAGTGCAATCACTCTGGAAAATGCTGTGGCATGGGCTCATTTTGCATGATTGATCCATACAACTTCATACAGAAAGAGCTGAACGAGGCCAGTGGCGGCGCGCCAGCCGGCGATCCGCTGCTCAGTACGCCAAAGCCCATCACCCACCCACTAACTTGCAGACATCGCCAAAAAGCATCCAAGCCGGCGACGGCGCCCACAACGGCACTGCAGACTGCGCAGGCGGCCAGGATTCCGTTGAGGTTGTCCCATGCCGATACAAAAGCCTCCTACGTGGCAAAACACGCAAGATGGATACGTCGTTCGACAAGATGGCGTGTTTGAAAAGCAATTGGCAGCGAAACTACAGCCAAGAAATAGCAAACTCAGAGCCAACGAGGGATTTGAAGCCAGAAAGGATGTGAAACCACTCACCCATACGACTGAGCGGAACGGCTCCAGCTCAGACCCTGCGTTGACAACGAGATGCTCCTTCAGTAGGGCGTGTGCATTCATGGTTTGAGACGCCGTGCAGGTTCGAATTACCAGTGTACCTATGATGTCGTGCCCCCATTGTATTGTGACAGTGCGGCACAAGTCACCGAAGGATGGCACGCACCTCTTGGCGAGATGGACACCTTGGCGCAACCCTCAAAAATGCTCATCCGGGTGCTTGCCGTCGGTGATGGCAGGTGGTGATCTGTTCAACCATAGCATCTGGCATTTGGGGAAATGCTTTCGCAGGAGCTCCCGCAGCTGCGCCATTTCCACCTGGTAGTTCTCGTCCAAGTCGACTTTGTAGACGCCACGAATTACACCCCACGAATTGCACACGTTGACGAAGACGTGGGCGGCTGCGGTGCAGGAAAAATCGTGGTCGGCACGCCATGCCCTTCAGAGCAGCATTGCTTGCCGAAGAATAAGGGTGCCTTGCGGGCTAGACTGCTGAGGTCTTCAGAGCTTTTCCGCAAGCCAAAGGCATGCGCGCAACTTTGGGCTCGCCAAGAGAGCGAAAGTGTCGTTATAGGGCTGATGCAGCAAGCCAAATATTGATGTTGCGCAGTTCCAAAGACTTGTTCGTCTGCAGCTACGTGCATCAACTTGCCGCTTAGTTGCTGCCGGAGTTGTGTGTGAGCGCAAATTTGGCTGTGAGGGAAATCTTCCATCTGAGGGCCAATTCAGCACATTGAAGGGCTGTTGCAGATATGACGGGGTCGAGTGGTCAGGCTCAAGCATTGGGCAGGCTCAAGCAGACACGGTGCAAACTCAGCGCGTCAGGCGTGAAGCTGACAACGTGGGCAATATGCTGCACCCGTGTCAGCACCTGTCCAAGCTCGAGCTCTGGCCAGTGTAGGGTCAGCGAGAATGCCGGCAGCGGCCAGATCGATCCAATTTGATGCTGAGAATGCATCATTCCAGGACTGAATCGCATAGAGTCAGCAAGCGGCCTGAGTTGAATTCGAGACATGATGATTGCCTCACCCGCAATCATAAACACGATGAAGTCGTCACTCAAGAAAAGGTCGTCGTCCAGCTCGTCCCATGTCACTTCCGTGCCCTGGACGACCGGGATGAATTTCATTTGGGGGAACCCGCGAGTCGCTTTGAATGCCCGCAGCCGTTTTGACAGGACCTGCGGGCGGACACAGCCTGTAAAAACACACAAGATTCTGGCTTGACGATGTGCAAGGCTGCACTTCGAGCCGGGTTGAAAGCACACTGAAGTCGACTAGTTGCGATATGGTCTGAAGCGCATGGAGGCATGTAACATGTGCGCGTGCTGACCACAGTGGCATTGCATGCAGGATCTGGATTGACTGCCGAATCGCATAGTTTTCTCGGGCATGTCAGCATGAGGCGACGCGCCTCCTTGACTTCGTCCTTGTTGGTGACGTCCGCGGGCATGAGAACGGGTTTGAAGCGGCGCGGGAGAAGCGACTCTCTGTGATTTTCGTCGCTCACGATCATGACGCGCACATAGCGGCCACCGCGCCCTGCGATGTCAACAGTACTTTCTATTTTTGCGATTCGATTCGCATGTGACCTGGATATGAGTGCTGCAAAGAAGAAAGCATGTAGCTCGCAACGATGTTGCCTGCCTCAACTAACAATTTTACACCACATCCTCAGTCTGGGCAGCTGTGTCAAATCCTGTACTGACACTGTTATTATGAGATTGCACATCCACCAACAGGCAATGTTGCCTGCAACGAAGCGAGACTCATATTTTATGCATGACATGTGGCACAAACACTGGAGCACATCAGGCTTACATCATAGTGCGTTATGAATGAGTATGCTCAGATGCTTACCTGCACTCGTCCCCATCTCAGCGGCATCCTGGGCAGCTGCGTCAGCGTCGTCGTCGGTGGCGTAGCAGAACGCTTCCTCATGCTGGCCTGCGGCATTACTTAAGTGATCTAGATAGCATGAACAAAAGTTTCCACCCATGTACCACTAGTCAACACTCTGTCACTCTCCAGTCTCAAGTACGGTGCAAGACATCATAGCCGTATAATTATCGCGATGCTGCGCATTCCGTTTGTGTTTTTCGGTGTGAGGCACCGCACATGCTGCTGGCAAATATGCCCATCAGGAGCCGTGCCGACCAGCATCCAACACTGCTGTGTATATGCGCTGCAGGATGACGGCAGCTTTTGGGTGCAAAAAACCTTGGTTAGCGTACATTGGGGTGATTGGGCAGGGCTGCCGGCGCCCTGCTGCGCTGCGCTGACGGCCGCGCCCTGCTGCGCCGCCTCGACGATTGCAGACCCCTGCTGCGCTGCGCTGCCGGCCGCGGCCTGCTCTGCCGCCTCGATGCCTGCGCCCTGCTGCGCCGCCTCGACGACTGCAGCCTGCGGCGCCGCCTCGCCGCCGGCGGCACAATGCTGTGCCGCGCTGCCGCCTGCAGCCTGCTGTGCCGCGCTGCTGCCCGCAGCCTGTTGTGCCACGCTGCCGCCCGCAGCCTGTTGCGTCACCTCGCCAGCTGCTCCCTGCGGCGTAGTCCCGCCGCCAGAACCCTGCGGCGCGGCCTCGCCGCCCTCGTCTGCGCAAAATGGGCTGCCTGTACAGGCACCAATCACATGTGATTGATGCACATTGCTGAGAGCAACTCTTTTTGGTGGTCCACTTCAATGATGAGAGTTGAGTCTGCCTTTGTCATCGATAATTTGGACACAGCTGGGTGAGGAGCCGCAGTTGCTGCTGTTGCCTGCACAAAGTCTGCAAATGTTAGTGACATCGATAATGAAGGTTGAGTCATGCGGTGGCTGGCATGCCCAATGTCTGACAGCCTGATCGAATCATTTGACAGCAACACAGCATAATCGTTGCGGGAGCCACGTCTTGCGGCAGCGCTTCTGCCTGCTTGGGACAGATCCTGTCCCTCTTCCAAAAAGGCCCTTCAAAGGGAGCCGTCGTTGCAGGCCATCAGTATGACAGAAGGACAGTGATGTTGCATTGTTTAGCCTGTCATAGAACGCCATACGAGTAAGGTATGCTGGCAAGTTGAAATACCGGACAGCGCATCCAAATACTCACATGGGCACGCTGACCAATGTGCACCTGACGATAGTGCGGTTGCATGCGGCGACCTCCTGCGCCTGCACCACATGTTCAGCCCCTCCAGCAGGTCTTCAAATGCGAGAGTTGCAGCTTCGGCCTCGCTCAGGCGGTATACGCTGCCGCTGTCCTCACCACCGTCCTGGTTGCAGCAGAATAGGAAACAACGCTCATCTTGACATCAGTGGAAAAGACCGGTGCAAAAGTATTTCTCCCCTGTCTTGACAGCTGGACAAAGAAAGCAATCGGCGCGGCTTGCACGCGGCATGCAAGCCGGGCAGCGGGTCAGGTTGGGTGCAAAACTATATATGAAAGCTATACACTACAAGGGGTGTCGCATCAAGCTACCTTTCCAGCGAGTTCTGCGCCGCCAGGTGTGACCCTTTCGAAGGAGGGTCGTGACAGACGGTGACATGGCCAGGTTTGGCCATCAGCGGCGCCGTGCTGAGCGCAGTGCCAAGGCGGCGCCGGCCATGGAATAAGGACAGCAGTGTAAGCAGCACATGCAGGGTGGTTTGCGGCAGTGCATCGCCGCCAACCGTGTTGGAGCTCGATATTTGCGAGACTAGCCATTTGCCTTTCCCTTATGAGTGATTGGAAACAAAACTGTTTGAGCTGTGGCAGCGCCAACCCCCGACGAGGGAGGCGCAGCGCCCCACAGTCGAGAGTTCTTATATACAGCTGCAACACACGGGAGGGCAGCCCCGCTGAATGCGTGTGGCTGCCGCAGGCAGCCTTTAAAGTCAGGGGTGTTGAATACAGGGCGGGCACACGTTTGTCTATCTTGTCTACTGAAGAACCATACTCCAACACCCTCCACGTTGGACAGAGATTCAGGCGCCACACCCCCAGCATGATTTTTCTACCATCACAGCTTTCCGGCGCTGGGCGGCTTGCGCTCAGAATCGCGATTTGCTATGTGCTGTGAATATTGCAAGTGAGGACGAAAGATTGTACACCTGACTACAGCTGGCTTACAGCTTGCTTCCAAGAACATGCTTGTCTGCGTGACGCTGCGGCTCTCTGCTCATTCGGACGAGTACCCTACATGACTATCGTAGCTCCGTGAGCCTGAAGGTGCTTGCCTGTGGGTCGAATCTCTCGTGGTCGCCAGCGCCGCGCAGCCGCAGGCTCAGGTGCAGTGTGGCGTCTTTGCTGACGCCTGCGTCTCCCAGCGTCAGATCGCCCTCCAGCAGCCTCGTGCCAACGACCAGCACCTGCTCTGATGCTGGGATGCCTGCGCAAGGGAGGACCCGTGTAGTCGGTAGTGGCCTGCTTCACATGCCTCGTTCGACGGCAGGGCGACTGCAACACCTGCTTCAGGTATATTCTTCTGCCGTGGTGTCTCAATCGAGTCCACATGCAGACAAGCGTATGCCACAAGAAGACGGTGACCCGCCAGTGCCTTGACGCCCACCTGCAGGTAGATGGTGTCCGCCAGCTGATATTTGCTTTCAGATCTGGTGAGAGTGGTCCTGTGCTGAGCAGCTAGGGTGAGTTTCCAAACTGGCACGTTCTTGTGCAATGTTCCTGGATTGTTGGTCGTTGCATACAGGCAACCTGTATGCTGCCGCATCTTCCTCGTGTTGATGCGACATCACAGCAAGTGAACACTAGCTTGAAAAAGCCCCTAGTGCGCATTAAAAGCCCCTAGTGAGCACCAAGAAAACACGTGGAAGACAACGCCAGGTGCTCATCTGCTTACCTGGAAGTGAAAGCGCATGCCGCAGGCAGCTCGTCCACGGACTCCGGACTGACGAGCACAGCACTCCACCTGCAGGAGCACATCACTTCAAGGCTCAGTTGTTGCGTGGTGCCGATGCAAGCGAATGTGGCTTTGCCCAGCGTGCTGGCATCAAAAGATTTCATCAAGTCAGGAGGCCTAGCCAACTGCCTCTATATTCTTCCTTGCTTGGTTTGTGTACTTTCCTTGCTGATTTTGTTGAGGGATACTGTTAAGTGCCCAGCCTGCACCCAGGCCGACCGCTGCATTTGTGTGTTCTTCCTTTTCGCTGAAATGTTCCAAGTGATGGCGGGCACCGCCGAAGCCCGGCATCCCCCTTTTCTTCTTCCTTCTTCTTTATTCCTTCTTCTTTGCTGAATAATTTGAGTGCTTGGCGGCACCGCCGCAGCCCACAAATACTTTGCCTTGTTCGAGGCAGGTGGTCTCCAACTTCTTGTTGTAGTACAAACTTGTGCCTCTTGTTTTTCCGTCTTCGCAATTTCAAACCAGCTGGCAGCGGCAGGCGGGGAGAGAGAGTGAGATCCCTCAGGACATCAGAAACTGTCCTGATTTTGAAACACCCCCCCCCCCCCCCCGGGTCCGTGGGGCCTCTTTCTCAGTCCCGTGCCACAAGGAAGCAGGAAAACGAGTGCGAAACATTTTGGAGGAAGGAAGAAGGCAGAAGGAGATTGCCGGGGCGGCGGCGGCGGCGGCGGCGGCGGCGGCGGGCTGGACTTAGATCATCTCACCATGTCCAGCAAGAAGAAGGAAAGAGCCGTCAGTGGGAGACGGCTAGGAACTCAGCCGACTTCGGGTATTGCAAGTCAGACGACAAGGAAGAAAATAACACGGCTACGAAAAGAAGAGTACATAAAGGCACCTCTTGGCTCGTACGGAAGGTAGCCAAGACATTGAAACAAGCAGAAAATTCAGGGATCTGGTTGCCTTCTGGTACAACAAGTGCAAATTCTTCATGTGTGTTGATGTGCTGGATCACAGATGAACAGCTCTTCCTCTGCGCCACACCTGTTGGTCGTCTGCAGGTTCTTGTTCTCTGGGTTGCACCTCCGGTGCCGTCCCTTGGTTCACGCCAGCGTTTTTGAGGCGTGGTTGCTGTGGCGCTGCCATCTCTGCACCTGCACGAGTTGAAGATGAGTAGGGTCAGACTCGTGTTGATATCTAATTTTCTATCGTAAACTCTACTGTGGCTTGATACTCGTTGATGCGGTTTGCCAGGACGGTGCCCTCGCCATGCCATCACAGAGATTGTCTGTCAGCCGCTTGCTGCGGAGTGTAGCGGGGAACCTCGTAATTGGCACTGAAATCAGAAGGCGACTGCAGGTCACATTGGATTGTTGCTGCTAGTCGTCTGCCACAGACTGCATGCATGATATCAGCTCATATTTTTTCTGCCGCTGATTTGCAACTATCGAAAGTTGGGTGACACCTGCTGTGCTGGCAGGCACATCCTCCGGCATGCTGATGACGTCGCGGAAGATGTTGTCCTGCGTTGAATGATGTCCACTGCGGGATGTGCCGGCGGTGGGCTGGTAACTGCGAGAGTGACACACGCCAGCAGCCGGCTCGCCAGGCCTCGGACCCGCTCCATGACTGCAGTGCCAGTAACGAATTCTCAGACACTATTTGACAGGTCAGTTTTATCTCTGTGAAGTACAGAGATAACAACGCTAATCCATCCCAACTGGCAATTGTCGGCAGAAAAACGACCGCTACATAATCAAGGCATTGTCGTGGGTTGACACCAGCTCCGCACCAGCTCCGCAGTTTGTCGTATGGATACCGGCTCTGAATTTGCAGACCAAGAGTTCTGTAACAAGTTTTGGCAAACAAAAGAGGTCATACAGATGCACATTGATCGGTGAATCAATGCCCAGATACATCGTTTCACAAGCCGACGTGTCTCCCTTACTCCGCATACACGCACCCTGTTTGAGTGGAGTTTTGCTCATGACGGCGGTGTCAGCATCTGAGGGCTCCACATCTGTCTCCACCTCCACCTCCACCTCCGGCAGCTTGCCCAGTTCCTTTGCACCCACCTGCCAAACGAGGCTCCTTATCATCTGAGATGGCTACATAACCCAGTCTCTGCTGCTGGCAGCGTGTCAGATGAGCATGGGACGTGAGTGTACACGCTGCAATCCACACGCGGAGCTCCTCTCTCTGCCGCAACATATCAGTACAGGCCCGAAATACACGTGAACAGCACAACTCATGTCATTGCGAGACTGCAGTCACAACTGCTGCATTGAGCCTGCCACACCTGGCGGCGGGTAGCACCATGCTCAGCACCGGAGCACGTCATCTCTGATGCCCCCCAAGGCGCCTGCGATCAGAGCACAAGGTGTCCACAGATACGGTTGCAGATTGACTCAGAGGCGGCGCTGAATAATCTGAAAGAGCGTGATGACGAGGAATCGGAAAGGTGGTCACTCTTGATAGTGCATGTGCCAGCGCGATAATGCCAATTGCGATGACCTGTACCAGCGTGGGCAGGGAGCGGACCCCATGGTACTGGGTCTCTAGCGCCGCTGCTTGCGCCACCGGATTCGCATGTTCCTGCACGTGCAGAATAATGCAAAGCTGAGCTGGTTCCAGATTACAACAAGATTTGGTTGTGGTTCCACGAGTGAGGTCATCAGCGCCCGCGCAGCGTGCTCATCACGACATGTATTACCTGATCCAGGGCCTCTAGAAGCGCGGTGAACTGGCCAGTGGCGATAGGCTGCAGTCTGCGCGTGCCATCCTCCGCCGTCGCTGCCGCCGCGGCCGCCGCAGCCGCCTCCTGTGTGCGAAAATGAACAAGTTCATACAAGCAAGTTCCATGAACAACAGCCGCAGGAGACGATTCGCAAAACCTGCTGCTGCATAAGACGACTGCAGTTTGCGCCTTCTTTGGAGGTGCAACAATCAGGTGCGATTGCAAACACCAACCAGTGGCCAGTAAGTTCAATATGGGAGAGCGGCTGCGCTGGCTCTGGCGCTCATCCCACAGAGACAATACGACACAGCACTTCGGATCCTGGCACAACACATGATGTCACATTATCGAGCGTGAGGCGCCCCACCTCGATGAGGACAGTGCGCTTGAAGCAGGCCTTGTGCGGCAGAGAAAGCTGCATTGCCGCCATCGCCTGCTTGGCCTCGCCCTCCCTGTCACTGCAGATTCACCGTAAACTGTAGTAGAATTTCAGGTCTGTCATCGCCCATCATTGCCCTCGCCATCACTGCAACCCATGCACGAAAATCGTTTCATCATACAGCCTCATCAGCTTGTTGATGAACGTAGACTTCCGATTCGATTGTTGGCACCTGCTGCATCGCTGACAAGTGCATCCCAGTCATTGAACTTCCCACTGCTGTATCATATCAGAAGAGAAAGCCTTGATAATAGCGTCCGCCCGAGTGACATATCAAAACCTCAGATCTGTTGCGTAGTTGCCGCCACCGCGTCCTTTTCGAGTGCATTTGCCGGCCCGCTGGTTTCAGCACAAGAAGCTCAAACTTTGAATGACCATGGATATGGCACAGCCGCTGCATCTTGTGCTTTGGTGCCAAATGCCGCTCCATTGCTGCCCTCTTGGGATCCTATGGGAGGATGTGTCGGAACACCAGCTGGCTCAAACACCTCTTCACTCGAGAGTGCAGCAAGCGCCAGCTGTGCATCAATTCCGTGGCTTCTAGGGTCAAGAGGCTCGTCTACACCTGTTCCGGGAGGTGCTGTGGAAGGCAAAGGGGCTGCGCATCTGCACCGTCAGTCTCTGCATCCGCTCCGCCGCACCCGCGTTGCTGTGCTCGCCTGCGCGAATTCGCATTTCGTAATTTCGTCAAATTGGAATCAAACCTGCACAGTGCTTGCAAATGCAGGCGGCTGCCCAAAAAACGATGATACCAGGCGTTGATGTGCAAACCCAGAAAGACTTCATAGACTGGAGCCGGCTGGCTAGTATGCGACATGGGGTTGGATGGAGAGTGCAAAGCATGTGCTTGTGTGTGCTACAGGAGGCTGTAGGGTGAGGATCGACACTTGCTGTGCCAGTCCTAATTTGCCATGCCTGATCGCGAGATCCTGGCTACCACCTTCGGGCGGCAGCCAGGAGAGACAATTGGGTGAGAACGCCGCGCCGCTGCGGGCTTGCAGCTGGCCCTGCCGCCGCCCATCGTGCCGGCGCGGCGCGCAGCAGCGCCGACTGCCGCATCCGGGACGCTGCCACCTGGCGGGCCGTTGCCGCTTAGCATGCTGCAGAACATATCGAATGGACTTTCCGGGTGGCAAATCCAAAGTGCACTTGCAGATTCGAGCAGCAACAAACTCCGATCATCACATAAGTCTTCCAGCATGTTGGTGTTGACACGGACGTGACATATCTGCAAGTCTGCGCCAGCTCATTGAGCCTGCACTAGAGGAGTGCAGCGCACTGTGCAGGAGATAATAAGTTTCGGTGGTCCAATTAGATTGAGTATCCCCTGCACTGTGCTTCTTTAGTATCCCTGTACTGTGATTCTTCCCTGACAAGCGAACAACGTTGAGCTGTCTGACTGCCATGCCTTTTCATGCGCACACCTGAGGCGGCGTGGCTCGATTGGTGACGCCACAGGCGTTGCCGGCTCCTCCACATCTTCGAGTGCCGCATAGTTGCCGCCCACCCTGTCTGCCTCACGCTCGTCGCTGTCAGACCCGTTGCTGAAGACGCGGCCAGCGACGCCCAGGCTGTTGGCGCTGGCCGCGATGGTGGCGGCGGCCATGGCGCCGGCGCTGCCGCCCTGCAGTACCACGTTCAGGGTTGGCAGCGCCTTGCGCGGCTGCAGGACAACCACACATCAGGTGTCAATGTGCACCTTCCGCATCAATCTGTTCCAGTGAACATATCGTGCTTGGCCATGTGCGGCTCCGCCCTCTGCAGCTGGTGCAGGCTGCGGACGAGCTGCTCAGCAGCGTATTGTTTTGGAGGTGATGGAGGTCCTTATGGGTCTTTGACATTGCCTCCCACAGACAAACCCTGAGGTCACCCTGGCAAGGCCCTCTGTATCGTGAAAGCCGCAGGCAACATCCCCGCGGCCTCCGGGGCGCCGGGGGCTCGCTGCAGAGTCGTTGCAGGGCTGGGAGGTTTGTTGGTAGGAACTCAAATATGAAAAAAAATTAAACTCGCTTGACAAGATTGAACTAACCCAGCTGTACTACAGGGCTCACAGCCACGCACCTCACTGGAGAGGGGCTTGCCCCAGCCCAGCACGTCCACAGCGGCGTCCTGCTCGCCGGCTGACCCACCTGTCTGCGCCGCCTCGTCACCTCCCACCTCCTCCACCATCAAGTCGCTCTGTAGCAGGGACATGACAACGAGGTGCTGAGTCGCCTGTTCGCAGGGGTACCAGGGACGGACAAGGATAGTGGAGGACACACACGACCACAATGATAGCATGTCGTGGCTTTGCGTGCGGTGTGCAGAGCTGCTGCTGCAGGAGCTATCCCCGAAACACAACGAAGAGCCACTGGAAGAAGCGATTCTAACATTGACAGCTGAGATGCAGTAGAAGGGTGTCAGCAGACGGTCTTGTCATTGACATGTGGAGTCGAGATCACCAGGCCGGCTTCGGAGGCCCTGTGGCAAATCAGACGCCAGCGCTGCCGCCGCGCCCTATCCCGCTGGGGCCGCATTGGCGGCGGCAGCAGCTGCGCCAGTACCGTCGATTTGCTCAGCGGCGGCTGCTTTGGCGCCGTCTTGGTCTGCGCCTGCCGCTGCACGCCGTCCTGTGCCATCGTCACCGTAACGTTTCCATCATTCAGATGGCACAATTAGATGGCACATGCACGCAGATGGATTTCTGCAGGGGTTTGCTAAGTTGGACTTAGTATCCCCTGCTTTACTTAATCAATGGCGAAATTGCAAATGAAGGCGTTTCACATTGTGCAGGCTTGTTTCTCTATATGATGGCGTTGCTTAACAACGGAACCATGGGTGCAGATTCACGGCAGTAGGTGAAACCGATCGCTTATACTACCACACCCTTTCTGCAGCTGGATGGTGGTCATCTGGCTGCGTCGCGGCCCGCTGGCACTGCCGCCCACGCTGCGTATCAGGCAGCGAAGGCGGCGGCGGCGGCGGCGAAGCTGCATATCTGCAGGCGGCAGGGCCGTCAGACAATTCGCCTGCCGACTGGCCGCCATGTTTGCTGGCAGCAAGCCCGCCTACTGGCGCCTGCTTGGCGCTGCAGCTCTGCGGGTCCGCTGCGCTGCCAGGCTGTGCGGCCGGCATGGGCGCCGCCGCCGCCGCCGGTGCCGCAGGGCTGCCCGCCGCAGAGCGAATTTCACTGCCGCCGGTGCCGGGCCTGCAACCCTGCAGACGGAACATCCAGGACGAACAGCCGTGAACAAATGAGATCGTCTCGGCTATACTGCCAAGCCACAGCCTTTTGTTGTCCCGACAGCACGAGTACAGGGGTGGGGACCACCAGGCAGAGTCCAGGATCAGAGCTCTGTCCAAGGGCACCAGCCCTGCACTGCTGCAAAGCCCTCTGCTCCTCCACTGCCAGTCGAGAGAATGCGCACCCTGGACCTCGTGTGCTTGCAGCGGTGCTGGCGCGGCTGCGAGCGCAGGGCTTCCGCATGCTCCGCCGCCAGCCGCTCGATCCGCTTTCTTTCCTTCGCCGACCGCGCCGCGGCATCCTGCGCCTTTGCCAGCTGGTCCGCCTGCACCTGTCACTCGAGAGAACACGAACAGCGTCTGAAGATGACGGTGCTGCTGTTTGTAGATGTACGACATGCACACAGAGCAGATGCAGGTACGCAGATACAACTATAGACACAGGCTATGATGCGAACAGAGGTGCTCAACGCATCAATTAGAATGTTGTCGACAAGGACCTGTGAGCCCTCGACATCAGCGCACCTCCGCGTTGTGTGCACCCTGCCCACCAATGGGTTGCATTAGGTTTTATGAATTTTGATTCTATATAAATTTGCTTTGCTGGTGTCAACCTGCAGGTCGACACGAGGAACCGGGCACCGGCCGTATTCTGCTTGGGCCAGGGCGACGGCGTCCTGCTGCTGCTGCCATGTAGCGGCGGCTTCGTACTGCTTTAGCACCGCCGCCGTTCGATCCTCCGCCGCCTGTTGCAGCTCGGACCCGAGGGTGCTGTCGGCGATTTCCGTGAGGCTGCCACGTCCAAGCCGCACAGCGCGGGCGTCCCAGTCTGCCACCTTGGCACGCTGCTGTAGCGGTCGCGACTCCGCGGGCTCCAACAGAACGCATGCCTGCAAGAACCGACAAGTGCGAGTCAGGCTGCTAAAAACTTTTTGGTGCTGTTAGAATTCGGGAAGCGTGCGCTCTTGTCAGTGACCATCAGCATGATGTGTGTTGTTGGTACAGGCCGCCGGCTGAGCCACCTGCATGGCCTGCAAGAACAGAGAAGACTGCCACTATCAAAGAAGCTCTGCTGGCCACCTTTCCGCCGCCAGGCGCATTGGAGGTTTAAGCACCATCCCGCATCGGCACTTGAAAATTGCGGGATGGTGCAGAAGCATCGCCTCACTTTCGTTGGCGCTCTCGTGCTGCGCAATGCCACTTGCACCAGGTCACGCACAAGACAACCTATACCGAAACTGGAGACACTAGACCGAACTGGCACCAGCACATAGAAGTTGCATGCCGGCCGGCAGAAAGCCAGGCGGACTGGCTTTACTTCCACGAGGAGTACTACTGTGCCCCTTTGCAGCCGCACACGTCCGAATGAGGCATGTGGGGGAGACTTAGGTGTCACATTCTCTCCTGTAGAGGTCCTGGACGACGCTCATGCAATCTTCAAGCACTCGCATTGAAATTGGTTGTTGAGACGCCCACCTTGGCGACTGTGATGCCGGCCGGCAACATGTACGTCCACTGGTTGCCCAGCCCCTCAATCCAGCACGGGGCCATCAGCCCCATTAGCTCGATGGGGCTGCCCGACATGTCCATCGCAAAGGTCTCCTGGTAGATGCCCTGAAACCCACGCTGCCAGAAGTAGCGGATCGGCCGCCCTCGCTCCAAGGCAATGGCAGTGAGCCAGTGCTCCACCGCCGGGTCCCGGCCCGTGCCCGCGGCCAGAGCCTGACATTGCAGGGGTCGACGGAGTACAGACCCGATCACTCTGACACTCTCGACGACAAAGTGCTTAGTAAATGATGAGGCATGTGGGCCATGTTTACATGGCGAGACTCCACTGCTGCCTTTGGCGTCTCGGAAGGCGAGCGCACCTTGGCGACATGCTCGGCGGCGCTGCGCAGCTCGGCGACGGCAGCAGGCTGCGGCCGCTCATGCGTGTCAGCGAAGATGGCCGCATGGCCCACGCTGAAGCCGTCGTCTGTTACGAACCAGACACCCACGCGCGGCGTGACCGTGCGCTGCCCCTGCGGCGGCGCAATTGCAGCCTGTCTGATGGCCGGCGACGTTGGTTGGAAGAGCACAGGCATGAGCATACATTGTTGACAAGATGCCCGATTCCACTAGAGGTTGGCAGTTTGGTGATGCTCAGTACGGCGCCGACTGTGCGCTTGCAAGCGCACCCACCTCTGGGTATGTCACCGCCTCTAGGTCCCACACGCACGGCAGTGGCATGGTGCTGACCGGTTGTGCTCAAGATCCTGCAAATAAACAGAATGGCCGTAACTGCGCTGCTTGTCGTGTGACAAAGCAAGCCTGACTACATTGAGAGATGCACGCTTGTTGCGCCATCGAGCTGATGCAGTACCTGTGAGGGCGGCGCAGCTCATCGTAGAACGCCTCGGATACAAAATTTGACGTAGAAGATGGATTCAGAGGCAATCTGTGCGCCTTGCGTAGATAATCTTTGCTGCTGAAACTTCACCCCAGTCTGCACCTCGGCACACACAGCGCTCGGCACACACAGTGAAAACAGTCGTGATTGCACGACTGCGCTTTCGACTTTTTTCGCGATGTCTGATGATAGTGCACCTGTAAAACCGAGTTCTTGTGCGCCAGCGACTTCTGCAGATGAGGCATGCCGCAATTGCGAGCTTCCGCTGTTGCCCTTCGAGGCCCCGATCAGTCAGCCGCCGTTTATTCCGCCCAGCAGACAAATCGGAGCGCTCCTCTCTCGCAGGAATGGAAGTTGTGTTGCAATATGACCGAGAGCTCTCTCGAGTGACGCTAGGATTTGTTAAGAGGGCCTTGTATTCTTCTAGTTTATGCCAGCGTTTGTGACCTAACATGCGGCAAGAACAGCATGCTGCTGTGCCGTCACCACTACACCACCAGACGCCATCAGCCACTGCACACAACATCGCAATCCCTGAGCTGCAGATTCACATTTTGGCAGCGGCGGCAGCCAGGTCGTACCGCAGCAGCCGGTCTCGAATTTACAGTGCCCTCGCCAGCTGACTCTTCATTCGGTGCGCTACTGGCAGCCGGTGCACTGCCGCTGGATGCTGCCGGCGCGACATCCTCTGGCGCTGGACTCTGACCTTTTCCTCACGGGTAACTGGCTGATCAGGTGCATAGGCTTTTGCTCCTCTGTTGCCTGCTGCATAAACGACGAACCCTATATGTGATGCTGCCACTACCGCGCCAAAGCCTTGCGCTCGCCTCTCGTAAATTTCCCTCCAGTGCATGGAGCTGATACCATCTGTCCTGACGACGTTGCAAAGCGAGCTTCGTTGCATAGGAGCTGCAGCAATCCTCATGGCAGCTGCCGGTGCCGCTGCTCTTGCCTTGATTGTACATTGGTTACTTTAACAGGCTGCTTTTATGAGCCACATGAGGGCTGACACAGTGAAAGCCAGCCAGCCCTCCGCACACTCAGTCAGTCTTTATGTCATTCACAGAAGCGCCATCTGCCGCAGTGCAGCCGTGCCGCCGCTGCATCTGCGCCGGGTGCTGACACTGTGGCTTTTCTTGGCGCTGCCTGGCTGTTGAACGTCTGCCTCGCCACGCAGTGGCTGCTGATCCTCTGCCGTCCGCTGGAATTGGACTCGACGCCTCCTGCTACCAATGCTGCCGCGGTCAGGGCTTCTGAAGCTACCGCCTGCATTCGCAATGTGCTCGTTAGCAGCGCCGTCATCAGTTGGTGCCGTTCCTGCGGTGTGTAATACATACATGCATCACTTGCGACGCACCCGTCAGCCTGCCCTTTGATGCGCCGCTGGCAGGATCCGAGCCAGCAGGTGGGATTGGCATGCAGGAAAATTGATTGCAGTTGTTAGTGTGAACTCGGACATCCTCGATTGAAGCGTTTTGATCAGAGAGACCAATGTTCATCCATGTCGCCGACCCGAGGGGGCCGAAAGGGATGGGAGCGAAAACCAGGGCTGTGTGAGACGGCGTTTCGGCCTTGCCTGAGGGCCTCATCTGTCACATTGACCTCAGTGAATTTCACTGGCTTTGTAGGTTTCGCTCCTAGGCGCTATTTAAGTGGCGGGCTGCCTGGGATGACGTAGTGCAAGGTCATCCTCAGGGCTTAGCGGTGGCGGTGGCGCTGCCTTTGGCAGCCATCCCCATTGCTGGGGAGCTGTTACCAATGGGAGCGCCCCCGGTCAAAGGGACGCTTCAACCACGGCTCGACCGGGGTGACAAGCCCCGGAAGTTTCCCCGCGATCAGTGATGGGCACTGACACCTGCGCACTTCACAATCTGGCTGCCTGTCGCTGACCAGGTGACGACAGAAGGTTTTGATCATGGCATGCACGTGCCTCAGGCGCAGTACAATGCACTACACGTGCGATGTAGTGATTCGCCGATGAGCCAAGCAGCAGTGGTGCTTTGTTGGGAAGCAGGTGTTCGTTCCATGTTACAATTTGTTCGTGTGCCCCAGCGCAGCCGCCGCATGACGATACAATCAGATAAACATATACGTGCGGTGCGAAGCCTGTTATTCTCTATCTGAGCCCCACCATGTCTACTCTCGTTCAGCGAGTCGGAGCGTCACATTGCTGTGGATGGGTCGTCAGCTGCGGCGGCAGCCCAGCAGTGTGTGCCGCAGCTCGAACGCCGCCGCCGCGGCGCCGTCACACCTGCGCCGCGGCTGCAGCTCCTGCTGCCGCTGAAAATGACCTACAAGGATGCAGCGTCCCAGCATTCTGCCCTCTTCCGCAGCCGCCGACGCCGTGCCCCAGCCGCTCCTGCACCGTGTCTGCTGGTGCCTGCCGCTGGTGCCGCTGCCGCCGCTGCCGCAGGCAGAGCAGCCAATGCAGCATTATAATCGTCCGCCGCCGCCGCCGCGCCCAGTCTTTCATCCACCGCCTCCATGCACCGCGTCTGCCGTTGTACAGCTCCACGGACGAAACAGCCCATCATCGGTCTGCCCTCCCACCGCCGCCGCCGCCGCCGCCGCGCCCGAGCCGCTCCTGCGCCATCTCCATGCGCCGCGTCTGCCGGTTATACAGGTCCTCTATGACGTCCGGCCCCGTCGCCTCCTCAACACTCTGCACTCGCCACTCACCATTGAGAAACAGACTTGGAAGCTGGGCAGCACTAAAATATCATCAATGGGTCTTCTGTGACGTCCGGCCTCATTGCCTCCTCCGTGCTCCGCACCAAACGAGCTCAGCGTGTAAGGGAAGGTGGCTGTGACTTGGTATATGCGATGGCCTCATGCGGCACCCCACCTGCTCGTCGGTGCTCTGCGCTGATATGCATGGCGGAGCCGACGCCTGCCACAAATTACGGGTTTTTTTTAGAGAAACCCCACTTCACGCCCACCGCAAGAGCGCGAACATGGCCGTCGATCTGCCAGCGGCGATCCCAAAACTTTCGTTGCAGGGTGTCTTGAGAGGGAAACCGTGTTTGTGCCGTGGGGCGTCTGCACCTTGTCCGGCCGCAGGCGGACGAAGCGGGGGATGCGCTTCATGTCCATGATGGCGCCGACACGCGGAATTCACACCAGCGGTGCATCGCATTTGGTATTTGGTATCGAATCTGGCGTCTGCACCTTGTCTGGTCGGAGGCGGATGAAGCGCGGGAAGCGCAGGCTGACGCCGCGGTCTGGGTGCAGCCGCCCCGCTGCCGCCTGCAGAAAGCGAACCATGCGAGCAAGTTCAGCGACATCATCGAGGCGCAGGCCGCCGCCTGCAGGGTAGCGGCACTTGATGAATCCGATGACAGGTGCACAATCAGCCTCGAGGTGCGGCGCCTCAGTAGCGTGAGGACGACACCCAAATGCGCCGGCGGGGCAGGGCACTCTTCTGACAGCCGCGGTCCGGGTGCGGCTGCTCTGCCGTCAAGCTGCAGCTAAAGCCTCCTGACACGCGGGCTCAGGCAGACAAATGAGGGCATGCAGCCAGCGTGCGTGCTCAACAGCAGGGACTACTCGTCAGGGGCTTTGCACCTTCACAGCTGCACTGTGTCAATTGCCTGACCCATTGTGTGGACTGGGGTGATGGTGAGGTCGGCGCCGCGGACGTTTCAAACCTCTGCCATGCTCCCAATGGCCTATTGAATCTGGCCCAGACTTGCGGCCTGCAGCCCAGCATGTGGACGGGGCAGAGGGTGAGTCGGCGCCGCGGATGGTCACGTCTTTGAAGGCTGTGCCTGATTAGCTCTAGAAAACTACAAACATAAAGATTCAATATGCCTTGTGGACGCGGCTGATGGCGAGGTCGTCCGCCGCGGATCTCCCAAATGTTCAAGCTTGTTTTCGACTTCCGAAATTGCTAAGAAAATCAGAAAGATATTGCATGCGCCTTGTGGACGGGGGTGAGCGTGAGGTCGGCATCGCGGATCTCCCTCACCTCTCCGTTGTACAGCCAAATCGGTCAAATATAGCCCAAGTCGTGACGCAATCTCTAGTTCTAGACCCACCTTGTGGACGGGGCTGATGGTGAGGTCGGCGCCGCGAATCTCCCAAACCTCGCCCGGCTCGAACCAGAAGTCCGGCGACTCGCCCGTCACGTAGTAGGGTTTAGGCCCCGGCAGCTGCCGCTCCCGCAGCCGCGCGCTGGCCTGTGGGCGCAGGTGCAGCGTTTTACACGGAAAACAGCGCCTTCCTACGGCAAAAGGTGGAGGCCCTGCGGCTGGGTGCAGACGTGTGCAAAAGACTGCACTACAGGAGGAACGCAGCTTTTGTGGCAACGACACAGAAGGGCGAATTTCCTATCTCCGGCTCCCGCGCCGCTGGCAATGATTTCCTTTTTGTGTCCTTGCGCAATCAGACCACGGTTTGAAGGCCGCCTCGGTATCGAAGAAGTCGGTGAAGCCGGACATGCAGCGGCGTACGGAGATGGAAGTCTCCAAACATCAGAACGAGGAGAGTCTAAATCAAACTCCAAGCTTCCCTTTGCCAGCGAAAGGCAGGAAAGCAAACTCACCTCGGCGTAGAAGGCGTCCGTGAAGCCGGACATGCATCGGCACACGGAGGTGAAGGTCTCCGACTCGGGATCCCATGCCGCCAGCAGGAACGGCGAGATCCAGCCCGCCTTGCGCCCATTGCCGTGCCAGCCGCCGATGGGCACCAAGTCTAGGGAATCCCGCAGCCCCTCGCAGTAGTCCCTGAACCCAGAGAACTGAGAAAGTGTCGACAAATGCAGAGTCCAGCCCGCCTTGCGCCCATTGCCGTGCCAGCCGCCGAAGGGCACCAGGTCGAAGGAGTCCCGCAGCCCCTCGCAGTAGTCCCTGTAAGGAAACGAACAGCTGAAAGTCTCAACGCATGCTGCGACTTTGGAGCGTTCCCGCCATGCGCCCATTGCCGTGCCAGTAGCATGTTTTAAAAAAACGAATCTTGATTTACTCAATGAAACTTAAACACCAGGTCCAGCGCGTCCCGTAGCCCTTCGTAGTAGTCCCTGACACAGCGCAGGATTCCAATGACTGTCAGAAGTTTGAACCAAGCTGGTCATGCAACCATCGCCTTGCCCGCCGCTGCCAGGGCAAGGTACGTGTGCACCCAGTCGCAGGACCTCCGCCTTTTGCCGCAGGAAGGCGCTGATTTCCGTGTACAACGCTGCAGATCGTGTCTGCCTACGTCGCGTGCCGCCGGCTGCGATGACACTGCGCGGCCAGCACAAAACCCTGCAGAATGGCCATTGGGGCGCACCGATCTGATCTTGCCCCAGGCTTGTTGCATTGACTGGGCTGGCGAATCGTCGAATCCGATGCAAGCTGATGAAGCACGGAGTCAAAACCGCTTGCTTTATTCAATGGTCTTCTCACCGATTGGCGATGTCACAGGACGCGATGTCACAGGAGGGCTGGCAGGATCGATATCAAGGGTGGAGTAGAATAAATTCAGGTTGCATTGCAGCTCTCACCGCTTGATCTTGATCCAAGACTCGCTGCGCTTGCTGGGCTGGTAGGTGGCGTCTACGTCCAGGCGCTTGAGCATAAGGCCCTCGGTGCTCGCCGCAAACGCTTCCAGCAGGAACTCTTGCACCTGAACAGCAGAAAGCCAGACTCACCATCATCAGTACATCATGCACGTGGCATGGACGGGTCGTCGCCGTCCGAGATCGCCTCCAGTTTGGACTCCGGCATCTGCACCAAAAAGAAAAGGGCTCGGAACAAATTATGCTAGAGGTTCTGGAACGAGAGCCCCTTGACGCCTGCCGCCAACAGCTCCTGCAGACCTGCTGCGCCTGCGCTGTCGAACAAGTTTCGTTACGCAAGCATTCGGCTGCTGCCGGCAGCCCTGGACCCGCTGCCTCCACTTTTCGGCAAGAGCTCGAGCGCCTGGGCAGCAGTACAGGAAAAACTGTGCGTGCACGAGATGCTGCGCCTATGGGTCGGCAAAGGAGGTAACTTGAGACCAGTCTCACAGTGTGTGCTGCACAGCAGGACTAGCTGTGTCTAGCAGACGCTGGAGAGTGACACGCCAGCGCAGTGGGGACTGCAAAACTCATGTATGCTCACGCCCCAGAGTGGCGGACATGTACATCTCCGGCGGAAAATGCAGCACGGCGTCAAGATACTGCACAGCTGCTGCAGGCCCCTGCTGTGTTGGAAAGACAGGTGGGGCCGTTGTCTTTTTTAGCAGCTCGCGTGGCCTGCTGGCGAACACAGGTGTGAATAAAGTGCTCGGTGAACTGGGACACAACATGTGCATCAAACAACCGTGCCGGTTCCAGACCTCGTCTGGTGCAGCTGAGCAGCACACCTTGGCCGCCGCGTCCTGCGTCTGCTCGTCGCCCTCTGCCGCCGCCACAGCCTCAGCGGGTGCAGGTGCCGCTGCCGACGCGTCACCGCCAGCCGCGTCGCCGCTTGCCTCGCTGCCGCCCGCGCCATCGCCGCCTGCGTCGCTGCCATTGTCGCTGTCTGCATCTGCGTCCAGGCGGCCGGCGCTTGCCGCTGCTCCTTCTGCCGCCGCGCCTGCGTCCACCTCCACGCCTGCCTCGCCGCCTGCTGCTGCAGGATGGCCGTCCGCCGCCGCCGCATCTGCCTCGCCCGCACTGGGCGGCAGGCCTGCTTCCGTAGACTTTGCGGCACCGCATCCTGCACCGACTGTGGCGTCGGCTGCAGTGCGGGCCGCGTCATCTGCTGCCGCCGCTGCTGCGGCCGCTGCAGCTGCTGCCGCGTCTGTGACGACCTCGATGGAGCGCGCCAGCTCCACAAAGCCCGGCCGGATATTGGGCAGGATCTGCACACAGCATGGTGACGCTGCTGGATCAGGAAAGGTGCTACATGAATATTGGCAGTGCCTGTGACCAGAGAGGTCGTGGAGCAAGCGCAGCGCACTGACAAAGCCCATGCTTTACTGGAGGGCGCTTCCAGCAAAAGCTTCCGCAAGATGTCGCACGAGCTGCCAGAACAGCTTCGTTGCGAGTATCTGTGACCGCAGACGAAAGGTGCAGCAGCGTGTTCAGCATACCAGTTTAGGGGCTGTGCTCTCTTGAAGATCCGCCAATCAGAAGGGAGCAGCAGTCACAAGCGAGTGCGGCACCTGCTTCATGCGGGCGCGCCGCTCCCGCAGCGGCAGGCCCACCAGCACCTCCCCGTCCGCGTACAGCGCGTCAAACGCAAACACGCACACTGGCACCGACACCTGCTGGCACAAAGTGCATGCTGTAAGTGGAGGAGAGTTGATCCTGTAAAACGATCATTTTAGAGGTGCCCAGCTTCGGCAGTGTACCACTCTAGTCTCCGCCTTCGACTGGACGGCTGCAAGCTGCCGCCGAGGTGATCTTACTGGCTGCGAACCTCAGCTAAACTCCCAGATCATTCAGCTCGCGAGGCCGCAAGGGCTGCAGCGACCGCAAGGGCTGCAGCGCCCGTTTCACGCGCCGCGCGGCTGAGACTACAAGCTGCACAGCCCGGCAGGATTGTGCACATGGCATGTGCTCAGCGCCTTTCCTTTCAAGCAGAATTCAAGGCTCACTCCGTTTAAGGTGGTGTCGCCGCAGGCGCGGGACGCCATTGGCTGGACCTTATGCAGCCACGCTGAGCTGGTGATGCCACTCTCATCACGTTTGAGCATCAATGTACAGCAGATTTCCAGAATCTCAGTCACATGGTCCGAGACAACATCGCCGCACGGAGTTGTCGAACGTTTGCTCTACACGGCTGCCTTTGATCGCGTTGTAAGGTCGCAACAGGTTTGCTGCAATATACATGCCGCACCTGGTCCGAGGTGATGTCGCCACGGGCGCGCGTCGACAGCTCCTGGAATGCGCGCAGCCGCACAGAGCCGTCCACACCGCCGCGGTCCACCGCCACCAGTTCCGCATCCAGCACCATGGACGATGCGCCGCCTGCACTTGCCAGCAAAGACGGTTTACGGAGCGTATGCATATTCTCGCAAAGATGACAAAGCATTTGTGCTGCACGTCACCATCTGCGCCGCCATGATCCACCGCCACCTGTGCCGATCCAGCACCATAGACGAAGCGTCGCCTGCAATGGGGAGGAAGCCGTGCGAGTGCCGGGGAAGCAGGAAGTGTTCTACAGAAATGTTTGTCAAATGTAGCGCAGCCGCATGCCACCGCCGCCGCAGTCTACTGCCGCAAGCCTCACGTCCAGCGCCATGGAAGCATGCTCCGCCTGTGTGTGTGCCGATGGAGAGCTCTGAGAATCACCACAAAGGAATATGGCCACATGGCCGTTGGCGCCGCGGCGGTTTATCGCCACCAGTTCCGCGCCCAGCACCACTGACTGCAGTGAGATTGCCAGCTTGCACAGAAGAAGAAATGACCCCACAGCAAAGCGTGGACCCAGCTTCGTTCAGAGCCCGTCAGGCAGGCATAGCGTGCGCCGCGGTCGGAACTTCGTACTTGCTCCACAACTGCAAACGGACGCTCACCGACATCGGCAAAGCAGCCACGGTCATGGCTGTCAAAACACACCACGAAACAAGGCGGGTGGAGGGCGCGGTGGTAACAATGCGCGCTGTGCACGACACACCTGCGGCAACGGCAGGGGCTGCGGATATGTAGGCCGAATCAATTATAAGTATAAAAGCCGTAAAAGCCAGCTTTCCGGTCACACCTGCGGAGGCGGCGCGCAGCGCCTCGCCGACGTCCGGGAAAGAGCCGCTGCGGTCCTCGCAGTTGCGGCTGAACACCTTGACCTGCGATTGCGACGGAGCCCGTCTCCTCAAACATAGCTCAGGCGCCCCTGCAGAATTGGGTTCTCAAAGCGGCTCCATCTTTGCCCGACAGGCGGTGAGCAACGTGATGGTCACCTTGTCTACCGATTTCACCTCGTCCGTCCCTCTCAGGTGACATTGGGAACCACCCATGGCATTGCATCGGAAAGCTCTCGTCACAAGTGCCCAGCGGGACTTCAGAAAGAACTTCACCAAGAATTCCAGGCACACGACGGCGTGCAACACACAGCTTGCTGCCTGACGGCACGTTCAGGGTCGTGTGCATGAAATTGGTTCCTCGTTCCTGAAGAAATTTGGAATAGAGAGAAGACGCGCGTCCTAACGGCCTTCGAGTGCAACAGCATGCGCCGACAGAGTCAACTGTAGCAACTGTAGCAACTGCAGCCGCGCGCACACGCCGTGGTACTTGATGGACTCGCCAGGAAGCGTCTCATGGCGCCTCAGTCGCCTCCTGTCCTTCGAGCAGTGCATTCAGACACGGATTCGAGTGATGTGTTCAGTGTTCGGCCTCACCATGCCGTCGGGCAGCAGGTGGATCTGCGCGCGCACGCCGTCGTACTTGAACTCCGCAAGGAAGCGGCCGCCGCGGTCCCGCAGCTGCGAAATTGCATCCGGGATGCCATCGCAGATCTTGGCCAGCATCGGCTTCAGCGGCACGCCTGCAGCTTGCACGGTCGGACTCAGGAACGGTTTGAACGCTGTCGAAGTCAGTCTGGCATGCGGCAGATCTGGGTGCCGCTTTGCATGAAACACACGTGTGTCGAGCCGGCTAAACCGGCCTGCCTGTGTCTGCCCAACACGAAGGAAGGAATGCCGGCACCAGGATGTTGATCAGAAGCGGCAGATCGGCATGTGGAATGTGCTTTGTGAGGTGAGAATGAGACTACGACCAGATCTGTAGATTCAACTCGCCGCGGCCGTCCTCCATCAGCGCCGAAACCGGGGCGTCCAGGTGGTTGCAGACACCATTCCACGCAGGGAATCTGCAGCGAAAATCAGCCTACCTGGCGTCAGGGCTGCAGCGGCGCCGCAGCTCTCCCAGGCTCCTCCACCAGCGCCGGCATCAGGAAGTTCAGGTTCCTGGGCTCATCGACTTTCGCACGCGTTTCTGCAAGAGCCCTTTTCACTTGTCCGATCGTTCCTAGCACACCTGGCGTCAGGCTGCAGCGGCGCTGCAGCTCGCCCGGGCCGCCCTCAACGAGCGCCGGCACCAGGATGTCCAGGTTCGGACACAGGTGAAAAGCGTCCAGCGCCGCCTTTGCAGCCGCGTCCAGCTCCGCCTTGGTCTTGCCGACGCCCTCCCTGCAGTGCAATTGCGACACGGGTCGGGTGGGCTAGCACTGCTCGAGAAGCCATTTTATTTTCGAGAAGTCGGGAGGTGTTTCACTTGGTGTGACTCCTAGGCCCGCCGCCGCCTTGGCTGCACTGAAGGCGGCGCCGAAGAATAAGAAACAACCCCTCATATATTGGGTCAGCAGTCATTCTCAGGCCGTTCAGAGTTGCAGGCGCACGCAGCAGCAGCATGGCCTTGGCGAGCGCGTTTACGGCCAAGCGCCAGCTGAAGCCCACCCGCGGGTTGTCTGTCAGGAAAATAGATTGAAAAAAGGGCAGTTTCGCAAGCAAGGCAGGTGGAAGTGGCTCGGGACACACCGGTGCAGTAGCATGGCCTGGGCGAGCGCGCCGATATTAGAGCTCCAATCCATCAATAAATCACTTTACCCATGAACCTCGGGTTCGGAGAACCAGATTGATGGGAGGCCGTCAGAGAAATCGAGACGCGCCGGTGCAGCAGCGTGGCCTTGGCGAGCGCGCCGACAATGGAGCGCCAGTTGGCGCCTACACGCAGGTTCTGCACCAGCGTGCGCACCAGGTACTTGGTCTCCACGCCCCTGGAGACAGCGGACAGTTGTTGTCTCCACTACACTGACACATGCGGGCACGCGCATGCAAGCCAGTTGTGGTCCATATCCAAGGAAGACTCTGCCAGACGGGCTGCGTGTCCTGTCCACAATGATACACAACAGCTGCCTTTGAATGTCTAATGCCATCAGACAGAGGGTCAAAATCGGGCATCTCATTCAAACCGAGACTCACCGGCAGCGCTACACATCTGCTTAATGAGTTCCTGCTTGCGCTGCGCCGAGTTTTGATATGTGATTGAACCCGCACACTGCCAGCAGCTGAGCTTTGCTTGTTGCCAGAGACACGCACCGGCAGCGGGACACCATCTGCTTGATGAGGTCCTGCTTCCGCTGTGCCGAGCCGGCGCCCTTTGTCGTTGCGATCGTCCGCAGCGAGGCGTACACCCCCGCCAGCGTCAGCGGCTTGGGCTTCATCAGCATCGTCTGCGCAGAGCAGGAAACGTTGCCATGAGTGGCTGTCCAGATCGTTCGTTGCAATTGTCCGCAGCGAAGCATGTACGCCTGCCAGCGTCGGCGGCCTTGGGCTTCATCAGCATCGTCTGCATGGAGAACAGAATGTCACTGGCAGAAGTCCACAGGGGTTTATCAGATGCACGGGTGGCAGAGGCTCCCTAGCCCGTCGCGATGGCCCGCAGCGAGCGCACATCCCTACGAGCGTCAGCTGCTTGTGCCCCATCAGCAAACTCGGCTTGGGCAGGCTGCGCAAGCACAGTGGATGCAGGGAAATATCGCAGGAAAGTCGGGTTGTGCTGATGAGGAGCGACGCAGAGCACAGCGCCAAGCCACATCAGCAGCAGCAGTGATGCCGCCCTGGCGGCTGTGCCAGCCACGAGGGACGAGCGTTGCGCGTTTCGGCTGCGGCAGCAGGCTCCGCTGGCTGCGAGCGCAGCCCATGAGCCGGCTGCAGGCTGCTGGCAAAATGCCTGTGGTCGTTCTCATGTTCCCGGTCTGGTGTTCTGATTTGAAGGGACTGGAGATCCATCAGCTTCACAAGGCACTCTTGCGCCACATCACCCAGGTCGCGAGCATGTCGTGCAGGCGCTGCAGCCGATCCGCAGCGAACAAGAGGAACATCCTGTTTGGAAGGTATGTGCAATTGACAGTGGGACATTCTGACATTCCATCATTCCATCACTCCTGGGCGAAACTCGCCCAGTTGCCGAACATGTCGCGCATGCTGCGCAGCTCACATTATGGAGATTTCACAAGTAGATATACTCGTCCGGCAAGCAGCTGTTCACCTGTTTGACGCGGCACTCTTGGGCGACGTCGCCCAGGTCGCCGAGCACGTCGTGCATGCGCCGCAGCTGCGCGCGCGTGACGCCCGTCGCCTCGCTCACCGCCGTCGCCACTGTGGCGCCGCCCACATGCAACTCCACCTGCGCGGGAGGTTTGTTGGGGGGGCATTGATAAGGGGTCACTGATCCAATCTCTTGTGAATGTTGTCATCGTGGCGCCTCCCAGCCTAAAACCCAAAGAACTTTACATCGCTGCCCTGGAAAGTCCGGGCAGATGATCCCGCCACAGTTCAGAAATGTCCATCAGTGAGCACACCCACCGGGTGAATGACATCAGGGCCACCTGCTGGAAGTGGGGCGCGATTACAGCCGCAGGGCAGGTATTGCGACCGGTTCACCCGCAATTCACAAGATCATGCTTACCTGCTGGAATTCGGGCGCAATTTTGCCGGTGGTCAGGTACACTGTTGCCAGCATGTCGCCTGCGGGCCGAGCAAGAGGAATCAGGAGTGAAGTATCGTGGGCTGGTGGTGCAACAGCAAGATAAACTCCTGAGGACATGGGCTGCTTCGTTGGTCACAAGCCTGGGAGGCTGGCCCTCAGCAGCATGGGGCTCCTCTTGCGTTGCCGGAAGCGAGCGGTTTTGCATGGTGGCACACAGTCGGGGCCTCCGCGAACAGGCTGCTGCCACACCTGGGGACAGCGCCAGCACGGAGCGGAACATGTTGGCAATGACGTCCGCGATCCTCAGCCGCTTGGTGGTGCCATCCATGGCCTGCGTGCCGCAGAAGCGCACACTCATTCTGGCTTCCTACATGATGTTGAGACACAGTCATGGAACAGAGTTTGTGTGAAATGACACATTCAGCAGCCGGCTTGCGTGCGCCCCTGTGCCAGTGCTGCAGGCCGACAACCCGGGAAGCATTGAAAGCCCAAAACAGGCGAGATCATGCATTGGATGCGTGAGAGCCCAGTGCAGCCGAGAAAACCTAACCAAGACCCTGCTGACATGACGTAAGGCATGCGCCAGGTGCAATCTCGACGTGAAGTGCACTCCACTAGAGACAGAGGGTGAGGGCGCCTCGCGCAGACACAAACATGGTTTGAAAGCGAGACACGTGCTGCAAGGCCAAGCGCCGGGTACATACCGTGGGCGCCGCCTTGTCCGCTGGGCACGTTCTGAGGGGTTTGGACTTCAAAGACGCACTGCAAGGGCCTGCGCTAGGTGCATGTAGGGGGCCGCCTCGCCCGCCACCCAGCAGGCGTCCTCCACCGGTTTGTACTCGCGCATGCCCTTCGTCGTGGCGTCCGCCGCCGGCGGCTTTGGCGCACCAGACGCGGCGGCTGCAGCAACGCATACGCATCGTGTGTGATCGCTTCCATACGAGCAATTCATGGGATTGCGCCCGACCTTTGCCGCTGCTTGATGCGTGTCCAGATTTGCATGAACAGCAACACATCGTGCTGTGTGCTAGTGCATGTGCAGGACACAGTGCAATCTGCGGCGGCGCCCCGCAAGCTACAATCTTTGCGCACCCTGTGCCTCGGGTGCAGTCGCAGCCGCCACGCCGGTACAGCCAGCAGCGGCTGCCTCGCCACCACCGCTGCCGCCGCTCGCTACTTCCTGCTGCCGCATGAGCGCGGAGGCGCTGCGCTCCGGCGTGCGCGGCGGCGGCAGCTCCGCCACATCTTCGATGAGAACATTGGGATTGTTTCGGATTGTATACATGTGTTTATGATTTGAACCCCAGATGGCAATGTCTGGAGACGGCCAATTGGGAGCCTTGCCCCGTCAGCGTGAGCGTCCGCGGGGCTAATTTGCTGTCATTCGCACAACTCACCATTGGCATAGGTGAGCTGTTCCCGAGAGGTGAAAGCAAAGCACCTGGCAGTGTGCGGCGCGGGCTGGCTGCAGGGCTGCTGGCGGCGCTGTCCACCACCGGACCCGCCTGCTGCACCGCCATCAACCGCCGCTTTGGTGGCGGCAGGAAGGCGAACGGCCCATCTGCGAAATCATGTGGGCTGCGGCCGTCGCGTGCCGCCTCCTTCGCAGGGCTGCCCGCTGCACTGCCCGCGCCGCCGCCAGCGCCATCCGTCGCCAGGATGAGGGAGTCGCGCCGAGCGGTGCCGCCAGCCGCGGGCGCTGGCGGCAGCCGCAGCGTCTGCTTGGCCGGGGATGCGCCCGCCGCCGCCGCTGCCGCCGCCGCCGCGCCACTGATGGCTGCCTCCTGGCTGGATGAGGCGCCATCATCGCAGTCGCGCGCCGCGGGCGGCTTTGCTGCGCCCCGCCTGGCCGGCGACGCCGCCGGGCTTCCGCCGAAGAAGGACATGATGCTCGGCTGGCTGCGGTCCAGCGGCTTGCCCTGCTTCCCCTGCTGCTTCCCGCCTCCGCCATTCTTGCCGCCAGCGGTGGCTTTGCCTCGCTTGCTGGCGCCGCTGCCGCCGCCAGGCATGGCGGACGCCTTGCGCTTGCCGCTTGACGCCGGCGCTGTGGATGTGCTTCTGGCCAGGGAAGCGGTCCCTGCTGGGGAGGCGGGCGGCTGCTGATGTGATACTTGCACTGCGCCTGCGCCGGCCAAAAGGTAGGAGTTCGATGCACCCTTATGTTGGTGGTGGAGCTCTTCTGCATTTGAATTTGTCAAGTGCTGTAATTTGTAAGTGCTGTAAATAGGACTTTGCCTAGATGCTACGAGGGTGTAATTTGTCTGGTGCTGCGAACATGTTTTGCATCAGTGCTATGGCGGTGTGACGTGCACTTGTTGTTGAGCGATACTCAAGCATGCTCGGCTGGGCAGTGCCAGGCCTGAACAGCCGCCCACCTGCCGTCGGGGCGCCGCCGTCAAAGTAGGCATTCAGGGCGGCAGCGGCATTGCCGCCCCCGCGCGCCAGCAGCGCCTCTGCCTGTCGGAACACGCAGAGCGGCAGAGTCACCATGAGTTGCAAACCTTTCGTGGACTTTACGCTATACATTTCGAAGCTCGAGATGGTCGAGATGAGAGCTAGCGAACATTGTGAAGCAGCAGGTTGGACAGCCGTATCCAACCTCTGTTTCGTGTGCAAACATGGCTGCGCACCTGTGCCTTGGTGACCTCGTCGCCCAGCACTCCCATCAGCTCGCTCAGCGCAGGGTAAGACGGACCCGCCTCGGCGCCGCCGCCGGCGCACCTGCCGCTGCCGCTGCCGGCGGCATTGTCTGACGCCCTGACGCTGCCTGCCGCTGCTGAGGTGCCGACCTCTGCTGATGCGTCTGCCGAGGCGGCGTCGCCGCCGCGCTGCCCGCCGCAGCCCGGCTGCGGTGACGGTGACGATGCCAGATCCGCACAACTCGGCTGCTGCTGCCACGCCATGAGCGCCTCCACGGCTGCGTCGGCGGCGGCTGCCGTGCCGCCGCCGCCGCCCCTGGCAGCCGGCGTTGCCAATCCCGCCGGCAGCGGCTGCGTTTCCTCGGAGCTGTGCGATTGCTGCTGCTGCTGCTGCGGCAGCGCCGGCGCCGCAACCCCTGCTGAGTCTGGCACGTCGCCGCCGTCGGAGCCCCCGGCTTCCGTACTGGGGATCCCATCCGCCGCCCCCAACACGGCGGCGTTGGCATCAGGCAGGACCTGCCAGCCGTCTGCGTCCATTGCGGACGCCGCCAGCGCCGCGGCGAGGTCCGGGTCCGGCTTCACCTTCCTGCTTCCAGAAGCTGCAGCCGAACCTTCCCCGTAGGCTGCCGCCGCCCCGCTGCCGAGCGCGTCTGAAGGCTGCTTCGCGTCCACTGCCAGGCTGCCTGGGTCCATGGGCTGCCGGTCATCTAGATCCCCTGCCAGCAGTGCATCCTGGTTCAGCATCGAGAGCTCGCCTGCGTTGGCGCCAGCCGGCTGCGCCGCAGATTCCGCTGCCGGCGCGGCGTCCGGATGCGGCGTGAGGCCCGCGTTGCCGAGGCGCGCGGCCGACTGCGCGTTGATGTGCGCTGCCAGGCTGCCAGACGCAGAGGAAGCAGCAGCGGGCGCGCCGCTTCGCTGCCCGCCTCGGCCGCGGCCGCCACGGCGGCGCCTGGCGGCAGTGCCGCCAGCCGCTGGTGCTGCCGAGTCTGGCGCGCTGCCCTGTCTGCTGCCGCCATCCTGCAGGCACCAGCTGTTGTGAAATGGGGCAGGTTACAATTGTCCAAGGGGCCTGTTGCGCTGCACCTTGTCACCCCGCCAGTATGCCTGCACTTACAGGGGGACTGGCTCATGAGCGGCCTGAGTCTCCGATGCTCAGACATCTGGTATCAGACACCTCACGCCTTGCAGCATGTGCCAGCGGCCTCACCTCAGGCTCTGGCTTGATGACTTCGGCACCGTGATCTCCGTCCGGCGGCGCGACGGCAGCTGACGGCAGGCCCTCCTCGCTGTCTGGTCCCGTCAAACCCTCCGGCGCGTCAAGCTCGCTGAGGGCGCGCTCCTGCAGTCTCGAAGGCCTTCATTTTTATATTATTTATATTTGTATTATTAATATTTATATTATTGATCTTTGTTATTTATCTTTATATTATTTATCTTTATGTTATTTATATTATTTACATTTATTATTTTCGCTTTGTGGATGCAATCCCTTCGGTCGCCTGTCAGCACAGAGCCAACAGCTTCCGGCATCTGACGCCTGGTCGGCACATTGCTTGAGGCGGGCTGCCTGGCGGCTGCGAAGAGCAGGGTGTGTCCTAAACGCCTCCTGCAGCTGCACCTGGTAGGGCATGATATGCCGCCAGCCAGCACTCGAGATCTTGCATGTTACTGATGCAGGACCTGCGACTGGCTGGGTGCTCCGCCTCAGTCAGGGTCCGCCTGGTTTGCTATGAAAAGGCTCCATTTTATCAAAGCGCTCGCCCCAAGCAAACTACCCACCATACAATGTTCCTATATTCAAAGGTTCGGAAGAAAATATACAAAGAGAACAGTCCGAATACGCCCGGCAAGCACCCCCTGCCTTTGCCACAGCGACCAGCAGTTTCGGGTGGTAGGAGGAGAAGAGGTTCACTTCAGCTTCCTCGAGCTTCGGATCCGCGCCGCCGCCGACAGCACCTTCTGACTCGTCCTTGACGCCAGCTGACACGGCGCAGCCGCCAGCCTCCGCTTTGGCTGCAGCGCCGCCACCCACAGAGGCTGCGAGGCAGCGCAGGGTCATTGAAAGCACCATGCTGGTGGTCTGTAATGTCACAGCGCTGTGCGGCGATGCCTGGCAGCGCAGCTGGAGTGACCATCATGCAGGGAAGACGTCAAGGCCAATGACAGGACTGGCTCGGAAGGTATACTTCCAGTATATCGCAGATGTCCCAGAGCAACACATCTATGTACCCACCCAGTTGATGTACAGTGCAGACGGGAAGCGCGGCTTGCCGGCACTGTCATCCGCTAGGCCTCGGAAGCGCCTGAGCGTGCCGACAAGCTAGAGGTGTGGTATGGTGATGTAGAGTCACGAGCATTGATCAGCACCGCTTCGAACCTTTCTTTCGGAACGCGGACAGGAAGCGCGACTTGGCAGCGTTTTCGTCCACCAGACCGCGGAAGTGCTTCAGCATGCCGGCGACGCGCTTCTCGCCCTCTGCGTCGCCTTTCCCACAGTTCACCGTCGGAATGATCTGCACGTGCGAACAATCGCTTTTCTGCTGCAAACGGTGATGTTGCATCTCCGTTTTGCATACTGGCTGGGACTCATTCGCAGGAAATGCAGTGCTGACGACCATGGCAGCGTCGGCAGCAGCTCTGCAGCCGCCAACACATGCCAGCACCTCAGGGCCTTCTGCAGGGGATGGTGCCACTTCAGCACGCGGAGTTTTTTACCTCCTGCGGCTTGAGGAAGCCCACGTACTCGCGCAGCTCGTCGTAGCTGCTGTGCTCGCTGTAGGGCACGAGGTGCACCTGCAGGTTCTGAGATCATTTGTCAATGAATCATTGTCAATGAATCATTTCGCTTGAGACAGTCGATGTGGGTGGGGGAGCGCCTGACGTGTTGATGAACACAAAGCTGCGTCCAGTTCCGCGCGGCTGCACTGACGAATGTTCATGTGCATCCGGAAAGTGCTGCGCTCGCGGCTGGAGGCAGACGCCCTGAGTTGCTGAAGTGGCACGTAATGGTGAGAGTCACGGCGTGCTGCACGGCTTTCTATGGTGAATTCGTTGGCATGACAGCGTGCGCAGCAGGAGTGGCTGAGCCGCAAACCCTAAACCCAAGCCCTAAACCCTAAACCGTACCTGACAGGAGGCCTTCTTGCGGACGGGGAAATCGGACTTCTTCATCTCGTACATCCAGCCGGTCGGCACAAAGCCGACGACCTGGGCACAGTGGGAGGTAAAATTGGATTTTTGGTTTGGCCGCCAGATTTGCCACCACAAGGAAGGAAAAGCGGGCGCATTTAAAGCAGACGGCGCCACACAGTGCGCCGCTGCACACGACAGGTACATATTGTGAACAAGAAACAGTGACTGTGGCTGCATCGACGCCTTAAACAGGCAAGCAGCGAAACACAGCATTCACAGACTGCTTACTCGTAGGGCTTCTACGAGTATGCCGCACCTCCTCGGCGCGACACCCCTCCTGGTGCCTCCCCATAATGATCAATCCGGGCAAAAGAAGGGCCAGGTGTCTCCCACTCAATGTACTTTCAAACCTACATGAAACTTATGAGGGTGCTGGGTCAGAGCAACAGGCGCGCACCTCCTCGGCACGACACTCCTCCCGGTGCTTCTCCATGTTGACGAAATTCGGCCGGAAGAAGGGCCAGGTGTCTCCCAGGTAGCCCCACCCCTGCACGTGCACTGGCGTCGCCGCCGCGTCCGTGGTGAACACTGCGTCCACGTCGATGCCTGCAGGTCGACGGTCAATCCTTTACATTATTTCATTCACACTAATGCAGTTGACCCTTGGCTGCTTGACTTTGGAAACTTGATGCAGCCTGGAGTGAATTCTGCAGGGCTGAAGCAGAAGACGCGCCATCGAACGGCTTGCAGTGTGGTCACACCATAAGCATGCTGCCCGCAGCTGTGTGCTGTAGAGTCCACAGCTGATCGCAGGCCGACGCTGGCGGGGAGGGCTGAGCAACTAGACAAAGATTACGAGGGACAAAAAAAGCGCACCGGGCAGCTGCAGGCAGCGCATGATGCCCATCTTGCGCTCCGACAGGTGCAGTTTCACGCCGCACCGCTTGTGCACCTGCGCCAGCCAAAATCACCACAGAATGCTCGAAACGCTAGACTTGAGCAGCCCTCGGCTAGACTGGAGCAGCCCTCATCTGCAGGTGGAGTGATCGCGGTGCGTCCTTCAGAGCTGATAGCAAGACACAGCCTTGAACCCTGGTCACCCATGGGGACTGCTTCACAACCCTCGACCTGCTGCAGATGTGCAGGGGTGGGCAGCTCCACGACCGCACCTCTGGCTTTAGGATAGACACAGCGGACCGCTGGCAGGGTCTTCTCCTTGCCAATGATTTGGGTGCGGTAACGAGGGTGAGTAACGAGGGTCAGTAACGAAGGCGCGCTTGTGGACGCCTGGTGCCGCTAGATTCCTACTTACTGAACTTGGATCATTGAATATCTCCAATTGTGTGTCCAAATCGGCCAGCGCACCGCCAGCAGGATCTTTTCCTTGCCGATGACGTAGGTGGAGATGACAAAGGCGCGCTTGTGCCCGCCTGGCTCCTTGAGCATGCGCTCAATGGTCGACACCACATACTCCACAGCTGCATCCTGCAAGACGTTCACTGAACACCTTCGGCGGCGCTGACATTGCCGGAGAGTCGAGGATGCACCAACGCCATACTACTCGGTCCGACGCAGAGAAGCCATGCACATACAGAAGGGCCTGCAGGCGCTGGGCCTTACCTGCAGCGGGAAGGTGTACTTCGGGTTGCAGTAGGTGGTGTCCTGCAGCCGGGAATCTACATCTGAATCTCGGACGTAGGTAGCATCACGGCCACAGCAACAAGGATGCAATGGCATTCGTGCCCTCACAAGGAACACGGCGCAGGCGCCGACGGCGCACCGCAGGTGCGGGCGGCACTGCAGCGCCGACACGTAGCGCATGTCGCCGCATGGCAGGTGGATGGACGACAGAGTTGGTAACTTTGATGCACATTGATGATATCAGGGCGAGCCAGATCTCACCAGGAAAGTGGCGCGGGCGCCGCCAGCGCGCTTAAGGTGCGGGTTGCGCTGCAGCGCCGACGCGCAGCATGACGCTGCTGTGCACATCGACGGACGGCTGCACCACCAGCAAATGAGCACTTGGACGGCAGGCTTCAGGGCCTCACCAGGAACACGGCGCGGGCGCCGACTGCGGCCTGAAGGTGCACGTTCTGCTGCAGCGCCGATGCGTAGCGCATGTCGCCGCAGTGCAGGTACACTTCGCCGCCAGGCAGCCGGAAGATGAGCTGTACTGCTCCGGGGCAGTGGTTCGCATGCACCAGTGTCACCTCCACACCTGTCAACGTTCAAAATAACAGAGTTACAGGCGACTAAAGTGCGCCCACCGGCGACTCCTCCATGCCTGCAAGCCCATGCAATGCAAGCTGGAGACATCGCCGGCTGGCAGCACGAAGATGAGCTGCGCCGCGCCAGGGCAGTGGTTCGCGTCCACCAGCGTCGCCACCACACCTGTAGTTGTTCGGAAAACGAGTTTTGTCGGTGAATATCGCGCCTACCAGCGTCATCTGCACGCCTGCAACCATGCAATTCAGTTTGAACGTCGCCGCCCGGCAGCCGGAAGGTCAGCTGCACAGCGCCTGGGCTGTGGTTTGCGTCCCCTGGCGTCACCTCCCACACCTGACCAGCATTCCGAAAGCAGTTTGCTTCCCTGTTGTTCATCTGATTTCAGTGGCATCCAAACCCTAGAGGCATCGCCTCCACGCCTGCAATGACCTGGGGATATCGGAGGCCTGTTTCCCAGCCCAGCCTCTGTGCTTCGACCGCTGCCGACCCGCATACGCCAGCACGACGAGACACACAAGAGGGACCTGCGAAAGTGACTGCACCTTGCACGGTCACGGCCGTGTCCACGGGCAGGCGCCGGACCATCGTCGGGTTGACGCCCAGCATGTGGATGATGAGCCGCGCGGTGATTTCGCTGCAGTAGATGAGCCCCGCGTCCCAGTTTTCCGTGATGCCCTGGTAGTGATCTGCGGCGGCAGCATGCATCACGAACTTGAGTGCAGTAGGGGCGCGTTGGGCGCAAATGCGGATTGTGCATGATGCAGTCCCATCTGAACGCGGAAGGCGCCCAGTGCGATGTGCCGCCACCAACCCGTCAGGAGATGTCTGCCAGACGCCCGGCAGCATGTGCAGGTTTTGAGATCCTCGCCTGAGTGTGCGTGGCTGAGGAAGTAGGCGGTGACGGCAGGCGACACATTGCGGAAACCGTCCACGGTGAACGTCGTTCCCGGGATGACCTTGTGCGCCGGCAGCTTGTCCATGACTTCAGGCTTTTCTGCCGGCGCTACGCTGGCGGCTGGCGAGCCTCAGGGAGCCGCTCCGAGCTGCTGGTGCAGGCTCGGATGTATACCGTGCGGCAGCGCGCAGTAGGGGTATTAAAGGTCCATTTAATGGCCCTAACGTGCGCCGCCGCTGCCTCTGGCAATGCTGCTCCCGCCTCCCCGCTGGTGCCCGGCTGCTGCTGCTGCTGGTCGAGCAGAGTGCCTCGGTGTCAGCGCATACTCGAGGCACGGCTGCTCAGGCCCTGAGGAGGCCTGCCAAGGCGACCTCGCTGGAGCTCAGCAGGCACAGCGCAGCGCTGTGGTATCGTCAGCCATTTTGTGGAGTCACTGTCAGGCTTTACGCTGCAGAACAACGTTTGAACTAGTTTGTAACCAGAACCCAGCTCCTGACCGTCTGTGAGGCGGTGTTAGCAAGGCATCTCAGCCAACTCTGGAACAGAATCGATGCTTTTGTGCAGCGTGACTTTGTGTTCGGGCAGTACAGCGCCCACTGCATGACTAGTTGTAGTCAAGACACGCGCAGCCGAAGTGGAGTCGCCCTCTTTGGTCCTGCAATCGTGGCTCCCGCTGGCAATGTCAGCTTCGCCGCTGCTCCGATATGCATGTTGCTTCGACAACAAAATCACATTCGGGCAACTGCGACCATGTCACTGCATCGTTCAGTTGGCCAACTGGTGCACACAAATAACACGCGTCGAAACACACAAGCTGAGACGGCTGACTGCCAAACTTGGCCTTGCTGCGGCTATTGCAGATTGTAGAGAACTGGTGCACGGCCTGACCGTGGCACTGTGAGCTCAACACCGTTGAGGTTGGACACAGAACTGCGACCGGGTTGCCTTGATAGTGGTGGGAATGAGCATCTGCTGCCAAGACGCCCCGCCGGCGCACAGCGGATTCTGTGCACTAATTATATCGATGTATCTGCAGCCGGGCGGGCCGCAAGCCGCTCACGGTCGCAGCGGCAACACACAAGCAGCAGAAAACGGCTCGCGGCGCGTCGGCGGCACTGCAATCTGCCTCATGCAGCCGAAGGATCGAGTCGTCCAGAAACTTGCGGGCAAGGATGCAGAACAGACAGCTAATCCCGGGCGCAGGCAAGCCACAGCGTTGCAGGGGTTGGGAAGGCGATTTCTAAGGCACTGTGCAGCATGCCGCGAGCGCTGGCAGGGAGAACGGCACACACCCGCCCGGGAGCGCAGAGCCAGGATCCCTTCAGCAGCAGCCGTCGCAGCTGTGGGACGTGCCATGTGACGAATGGTGAGTGCTGACTGCACTCCTGTGTGTGCATCGGGTGCGTGTTCCGGTAGCAGCTGAACGTACCGAGATTTGCGTCTGCATCCGTGCCGCTGCTGTCGACGGGCTTGGCAGTCAGGTCACCTGGTGCAGCACACCGGAAGGTTGGCGTTGCTCTGAATGTGGTGTTTGGCGGTGTTGCGATCGTGGGGCAGCTGCAGGGCCTGACAGCGGACACCATGGCCCCGGCAGACCGGGTGGGTTGTTCGGCATGCCGCAGGAGCTGCATTCAATCGCTGACACCTCAAGCACATGCAGTCCTGTCTGACTCAGTGATGGACATGGGCTGCCAGAAGGCGCCTTGCATGCAGCAGGTAGACCCAACACAGCAGAAAGGCTACAAGCCCAGCTCCTCTGTTGGACAAAGAATCTCCTGCAAATACTATCATGCTTGGCGGCGGCGACGTCGGAGTTGGTCCAGATGGCGGGCGCAGCGGCAAGTTCGCCGGGCGCCTGCCGGTGGTTCCAGGCGCTGCCGCAGCCGGGATGAGCGCCGGGAGTGTGGCGGACACTGTGCACAACTTGTTGGCAATGGGGTGTGGACCTGAAAGAGCTGGAGTCACAGCCTGTGCTTTGCAGCGCTGTGTGCTCCTACACTCTAGCCCAGAGAAAACGCCAGTCCCAGCTGGTTTCGCCAGTTGCACATCATGCCTTTACAGCAGCAAACAATCTCCGCAGGATCGTGGCCTGCCGCTGCAGGTAGTGGTACCGACTCGACTTGGACCGCGGCGCGAGCTTCACCAGCTTGGTGGCAGGTAATGAAGTTTGTTCTCACCGCTGTTCCTTTACGTCTGATTTTTGATATGTTGGCGTTTATCAATCCCTGCTTGGCCTCTGCATGTTTCGGTATCGACTGGCCCGCGGCACAGCGTTCAACGGCGTGGCGGGAGGCGTCCCATCATTGGCTGCGGTGTCGCTGGCGGCAGCTGCAGGCGAGCAGTGGCTTTGGCACAAGCGCAGGCCATGCCGCGCGCGCAGGTGAGTTATCGAAAACTAGAGTGGTACTGCGTCTCTGAGGCCACTGCCAGTCAAGCCAACTGATCGTGGATTACCCCTCATTTCAACCCTTCGCTCATCAGGCGCCTGCCGGCGCCGTTCACTGTGAGTGCTGTTTATTTGGAGATGTTGACTGACTGTGGGCGCTTCTATGCTAATAATGTGACGATGTTCCTGTTGCCAAGATCCTGCAGCAGGCTATCTGGTTGCTCGCGTCTGCCTTCACTGCTGAAATTGCGAGTCTAATTCTAGCTGATCAGCACGAAATTTCATGAAATGTGCAAGCCCATGCGTCAACGGATCGCCTGCATGCTGCAGGTGGGTTGGAGCCTAGCAGCGTTTTTGCAGCAGTACATTTGAACCCAATGGACGCAGATCCGCTATTGTTTTGGGGTGGATGCTTGGTGTTACGACCATGACAGTCGAAGGAAATTGGGTTGCTCCAATGCTTGCGCATGCATATCATAACGGAGTAGCGATTGCAGCTGCCGCACCAGGAGGTCCTGTGAGTGGTTTTAGCTGCGACGCACGTCGTATTTTCTCGGCAGAGAGACGGCTGTGCGGCTTCTATTGAACGAAATGTCTGGAAGGTTAATTCATCCTGTTGTATCTGCCATATGTGACATCGACTGTGTGGAAATGTCACGTGTTGCACCATCAATCGTCCGGAGGACACGGAGTTGACACAAATGCTGCCTCGTGTTGTAGGCTTGATGTCGTAACGTAACACATCATGCCAGACAAAGGAAGGTGGTGAGAAGTAGGTCAGCCAAGCCAACCAGCACGACACGCACGCCCATCATGCAGGCTGGGCGGTGGTGAACATAATGCCTCTCAAGCGACGATGATGTGTTTTGAGCTGATGTCTCATCGCGCCATGCTCTTTTCTCGCCACACGTTCCGAGGTATTCTCTAAACAAACCCAGCGTGAAGTGCCGAGGCTGCCGCCATAGCCTAGAAAGCTCGAGAGATGCATATGAACAGGAACAACATAGGCAACAAAGCAGTGATCAGGCTGTCTCGTTGTTTGGACTCTGATGGAAGCTTGGACTCTGAGGGAAGGCGAAAGCCGCTGGTGCGGCGACCTGGAAAAAAAAGTTCATTTCATGCACACGAAAGCTTGGGTGAAGTGTGCGTACCCGAAGCTGCGAGCCCTTGCCTCTGAGGCAAGGGCTCCGAGTCGGTGGCGCATGACATAAACAGCATGAACCCAACACGCGTCGTCGGAAGGCCAGGGGCTGCCTCACGGCGTCTTTCAAAAATGACGTCGTGATGGCAGCACTTGCATTGTCCATTGGAGGCTGATGACAAGCTTGCCTCAATAGGGTCCGTCATCTCCAATAAGGCGGCGAGTGCTGCGACCTGGATCTTGGGAGGACTGTCGTGGTCGGTGATCAGCTCCATGACGAACCCCATGCGTACCACGGCGTTCTGTGACAGCCTGCAGAAGGTGATCGCAAGAGCATGTCCTCAGAGTGTGTGGGGACAAAGCTGCCAGTGAGTGCGAAAGCACAGTTGCCCACGTCACTTCCGCGCTGTATGTGCGTGGTCTGCATTTGTATGTACAGCGGCAGTGGCAAGGACCCCGAGGGACATCCCAAGCATGTAGGGATCGGACGTGAAGGCCCATTCTGGCTGCCGGAACATTACAACTGAAGGCCCATGCACATACAGCGCGGAAGTGACGTTGGCAACTGTGCTTTCGCATTCACTGGCAGCTTTGTCCCCACACACTCTGAGGACATGCTCTTGCGATCACCTTCTGCAGGCTGTCACAGAAGGCCGTGGTACGCATGGGGTCCGTCATGGAGCTGATCACCGACAGCGACACTCCTCCCAAGATCCAGGCCGCAGCACTCGCCGCCTTATCGGAGATGACGGACCCCATCAAGGCAAGCTTGTCATCAGCCTCCAATGGACAATGCAAGTGCTGCCATCACGACGTCTTTCTGTTAGGCACAGCGCAGCGCTGCGGTATTGTCAGCCATTTTTGTGGAATTGTTGTGGGACTTTCGCGTCAAGTACTACGTGAGAACTACATCGTGGTCGGAACCTAGCTTCCTGACGGTCTGTGACGGTCTGGAGGCTGTTTCAGCAAGGCGAACTGGGGCCACCTCTAGGACGAGATTGGTGCTTTTGTGAAGCGTGACTTTGTGTTCGGGCAATACAGCGCCCACTGCAAGAACCTGTAGCCCAAGACACGCGCAGCCGAAGTGGAGTCGCACTCTCTGGCCCGGCAATCGTGGCTCCCGCTGGCAATGACAGCTTCGCCGCTGCTCCGATATGCATGCTCCGACAGTCCAGATCGTGAACATTCTCGCGCGTGCGATTTCTTTACGGTGTGCGATCTCACTTCAACATTGAGTGGTGATTTGACGTGCAAAGACAACAGTATCGCATCACTCAAGCTGGCTCGGCTGACTGAGCTCAGGACGATCTGACCGGTCGCACGGTCGCATGAAGCGAATTGCAGCGCTGCTGATGCGCCGCGATCCCTTTTTTACCGTATGTCACTTGCCGCTGCGACCGTAGGCAGCTTGAGGGGCTGGAACGGCTGGGTTGCGACTCCGCTTGCCGCAGATGCCCCCGCTTGTTTAGGCTCACCCCGGCACGTGCACCGCCATGCGTCGGCGGGGCGTCACCGCAACAGGTGATCATTCAGGACGGATCGAACGCAACTATGTGCCCAGTTTCACGGGTCTAGAACCTTTGCACGCCGCATTCAGATGGTGGCAACAAACGTTTATGATATGCTGTGGCCGCGGCAGTGAAGACAGCAAGAGCGGCAGCAGAACAGACAGTGACGCATGAGCCCAGGCAAGCAACAACGGCACAGGCGGGGGACGCCGAAGATGACATCGCCGTGCAGCATGCCGCGGGCGACAGCGGGGCTGGCATGTCAGACCCGCCCGGAACAGCAGAGTCGGAACTTTACCAGAAAGAGCCGTCACAGCTGTGGGACGTGCCATGGGACGACTGGTGAGTCTTGACCTTGCCTGCTTGTGTCCGCAGCGGCCGACTCCCGGCAGCGGCTCACTTCAGCGGCATTTGCGCCTGCGTCCATGCAGTGACTGCTGGGCTTGACGGTACGTTTACGGGATGCGGCACATTATGCACCGCAAGGCTCGCACTGCACTGGATGGATGCACAACAAATGCACAAGCTTGCTGCCATGCCATGTGCAGGCACACCGCCGGAGCCATGGTGCAGCTCTGGGCGCTGATGCTGCCGCTGGGATTCGGCGGCGTTGCGATTTTCGGGCAGCTGCGGGGCCTGACAGCAGACACCATGGGGCCGGCAGACAGGGTAAGGTCTCGACATGCTGCAGGAGCTGCGTTCAATCGCTGACACCTCAAGCGGATGCAGTCTCGCCTGGTGGATGTGAGCTGGCAGTAGGAGCCTTCCATACGTGCGAGTAGACCCAACCCTGTGGGAAGGCTGCAAGCCCCACTCTCCTCATTCAAACAAATGTTTTCATGCAAGCACTGTCATGTTTGCGCGCGCAGGCGGTGGCGGCAGCGGCGTCAGAGTTGATGCAGCTGGCGGGCGCGGCGGCAATCCTGTGGGGTGCCTGCCAGCGATACCAGCCGCTGCCGCAGCCGTGGTAAGCAATTGGGGGGTGTGTACTGCTGTGCAGCGCTTGTGAGCCTGGGGTTGCTGGGTCCGCCGGCGGGGGCAGCACCATCGCGCCTCGGCCGTGCAGCCTCGTGGGTTCGGGCTGGAAATGGCATGCTGCAGCTGCCCCCTACCGTTTGCACTGCGTCTGCATATCAGCGCCGTGACTTCCACGGCATGCCGTCTCAGCGTTTGCACCTGGCACTGCTGGTTCAATCTTAAGCTGGACCGCAGGGCGCTTCTCAGCCGCAGGAGGCACCGGAATTCTGTGTTCACTTTGCGCCCCATGCTAGGCGCGAAAGGTCCCTGCACGAACTCTGCAGGTTCCGGTATCGACTGGACGGCGGGGCGCTCTTCAATGGCGTGGCGGGAGGCGTTGCGTCGCTGGCGGCGGTGTCGCTGGCCGCGGCATTGCAGGCGAGCGGCGGCAGCGGCGGCGGCACAGAAGTGGCGCAGGCCATGCCGCGGTCGCAGGTGAGATGTTAGCCAAGCAGATGACGCTGGGTATATCAGGCCTGATGCCAAGGCCCAAATGAGAGCTCCAACTGAAAGCTCCGTCCTGTATTCAGTGGTCCGGTCAGTACAGCTGCGCGCCTTGCCACGGCATTTGCAGCGCCTCCCAGTTTTCCTCCCGCGTGCCGGCCTTCGCTGCACCTCTGCTGAGATTGCATCTTTCATCACATGACAGTCCGAAGTCAGCAGCAGGCGAAGTCGGCCGCGCTGAGCGCCTATCGACCATCGTAGGCCTGTTGTCCTTGCGGTTTGTTTCATGGTGAAATGTTCGCTCACTGCCAAAGCCAATGTCCGCAGTCCGACGTCGGCAGCATCCTGGCGGGGCCGTTGCACTCTTGCTGTCCGCACCTGCTGCACCACAGCTTTTTGCCTCACCCCACAACATTCTCTGACACAGTCTGAGGTCGGCGGCATCCTGGCGGGGTCGGGCGCGCTGGGCGCCGCTGCTGCAGCATTTGCCAGCGTGGCGCTTGCGCCCACCCTGGAGGAGCTGGTCTACCGCGGATTCCTGCTTCCGTCGCTCACCAGACGCCTGCCGCCGCCGCTCGCGGTGAGTGCCGCAACAGTCAATAAACAGAATATATATACATATAAGCATATCTTCAGGGGTGCCTGGGTTGACTGGGGGCTCCTCATTGCGCCAGTAGTGCCACGATGTTCTTGTGCCGCCGCCAGGCTGCCTGGTGTCTCTGTGTTCTGACTCGTCCTGCTGAGATGGCATGTGTGAGCGAGTCTGCTGCCTGCTGATTCATGCGTCAAACGGCCGCCTGCATGCCGCAGGTGATTTTGAGTTCGTTGGCATTTGCAGCGGCGCACTTGAATCCAGCAGACGCCGCGCCGCTGTTCGCCCTGGGCTGCATGCTCAGCGTGACGACCATTGCGGCCGACGGAAACTTGTTGGCTCCAACGCTGGCGCACGCATTGTACAATGGAGTGGTGTTTGCGGCTGCAGCAACGCGATAGCACTGAACGAATGCTGGGACGCTGCAGGTTTGTGCATGCCATGCGCCAAAAATGTTGGTGGGCACACCTTTCGTCGAGCTTGACGAGAAAAGCATTGTGTAATGCCGCATCTTCCCTTGCGCTTGTAAGAGAACCTACAATGCTGTGTCCGTCTGCCTTGGGCCCGTGGTTCCAGGTTTGAAACCGTATATTCAAGCTTTCGTTTCAAGAGCAATGAAAGCGCAGGTCTCGAACATCCTTCTGCCAGGCGCCAAAGCCTGCACCATCCTCATCCTCCATTTTTCAGCCCACTTTTCGGCAATGTCAATGCTTTGCACTCCAGTGAACAGTCCTGGACAGTTCAACTTCGCACCACTAGGTGACGCGACCCATCACGGACTGATGCGAAGGTGATGATGGCGGCTGGCAGGGGAGTCGTCGTCCGTCATTGCGGCGTCAAGGCTGACTGTGGCTCAGCGCAGCATTCATCACAAGCAGCCGCTGTTTCATCCAAACATGTGGCTGCCGGCTGGGCCGCCGCCGCCGTTGTCGCCGTGACGGTGGCCAGGGCGAATCCGGATCAGGCTGCGCCAGTGGTCCCGCCCGTCAAAGTGCATCATATGCCGCAGCGTGTCTGCGGGCTGTTGCGTGGCCGGCTGCAGTCCTGTGTCCTCGAGCACGCCCCGCGCCTGCGCAAACTTGCCCAAAGAAACTGCTGAGGGGTGCCATGTGCCTTTATTCGGAGGTGCACTGCAAATGCCGGCTGGCTGCAGCGCTCTCCGAGGGTGAAATCCTTCAAGCGGGCATCGACACTGTCAGGGGACATGTGGCGGCCTAGCCGCCCCACATACTAATTAGCCCCACGCACTTATAAGACAATGCGCCACAGAGAGCGAGGGCGCCGGGCTGCCAGAGGGCATCCGGTGCACAGGGCGTCCAGTGCAGTCGAGGTGTACCCAGAGAGCTTCTACAAACATGTCCCCCGGCAGCTGCCACACCCGCACCTGGCGGTTAGCCACCTGCGGCGTTGCGCGCAGCGCGCTGCAGCCATCTGTCGCAGCGGTTGACATCTGGCAAAGCTGGAGCTGGAGCTGGTCTTGCCGCCCATGTTGACGCTGCCGGGCTGGCTGCACTCGCCACCCGGTGCGCTGTCACTGCGCGTGCCGCAGACGGCGGCGTGCATATCAGATCGAGGCTCTGAGAGCAAAATTCTCAAGCAGCGCTGTCCGAAGCATTGCCAGAGATCGAGCAGCACTAGACGGCGGTCGCAGGTAGGGCCCGTTCGCGGGCGCAGAACAAGACACAGTTGTGCCGCATGCATGCTACAGGGGAGAGAACGGCAAGAGGCCGGCTGCGCACCTGTCGCTGGGTTGTGCTTCTACCGTCTCCGGCAGCAGCGGGGGCTGGTTAGCTTGCGACAATGATAGTTTAGAAGCTTGTGTTTGATTTTGATTTTGATTTCTGTGCACCTCTTGCCAGGTTGCGCTGTTACCATCTCCGGCGGCAGCGGCGGCTGATAGCCCGGGTTGCGCTCGTCACTCGGCAGCGTGGACAGCGTGATGTTGACGGCCGGCACATGACGTATCATTGATGCTGACGGCCGGCACATGGCGCATCACCAGTCTTTGTGCCATGAACACATGCAGCGTTCGACTGCGGAAGCCATCGAAATGGTAGTCGAGAACTAGGAAGGTAACATACGTAATCTGTCAAACACTCTTCACTCCAAATACCTGCGACCAAGGTGTTGCAGCTCAATTCTTGATTCAACAAGGCAGGCTCCACGTGAGCCAGGCCTCTGCCTGGTGGCTACTTCAGCACGGGCGGCCCCTTCCGAAATCCCACAAGATTCACAGTCTGCATGGGCGCTGCTTGCGGGCTGGCGGCATCATGTTTTTGCACCGGTGGCATGCTGAGAGGTGGTCGACGCCGTGCCGGCTTGGCAGTCTTACAACAAACGCTTTCTGTATGCTATCTCCCTACGATTGCCAGTTACACATGCCACCACAGCTATGACGCAGGCGGGGGAAGAAAGACCGACCAATGAATCTTGTGTCATCTCCCGTCCCACAAGCCCGTGGCGTCAACGCTACTGTCGCCAGAGGCAGGCTGTTGATTCTTGCAGCTGCTGGGATATGTCCCTGGCAGGTGTCTTTGCGGTGCCGGATTCCACGACTGCAGGCGTGTGTCTGCGGCGCCAGAGGCGCCTACCACCGTGCAGGTAGCTGCTCAGGCTGGGGCGCGGCAGCGAAATCCCCACCGCCATTGCCCGCTGAGCCGCCGCTGCTGGGCGAAGGCACGGCCCTGGCGGTAAGTGCTTTTATGTTGGGGAACTCGTCAGCGGCTAATGAGTTCCCCAACATGAAAGCAGGATGTGCGGATGATGCACTGGCGCATCATGCCGCTAGCGGCAAGAGTGCCGCAGCGAAATTGCAGCCGACATGTCCGTACCAGCGGATCGAACGCGATACGCTTACACACAGGTGCTTTGCTCCGCTGGCGGCGCCTGCTTCCCGCCGTCGCTACCCACAGCGCCCCAGCGCCGCCGTCACTGCGGCCGCTGGGCAAAGTCTCGCCATACCTCCAGTTGGCGCGTGCACGCTGGTCATCACTGCAATGCAGGACAGACGACGGTCAGCCAAGGAATATCGGGCTGACAGCTAGGCCTCCAGCAAGGTGCCTCACACCCCAATGCGATGCGAAGGTAGAAAGATCGGAAGCCAGAAATTATTGGATGGGGATTGCGAGTCGGCAGGCGAGCACCGCGGCACCAGACATGCATGAACTTATGGACTTACGGCCAAATATGTGTGGGAAGGATTCAAGGTGGAGCACAACCTTCCCTGAAGCACATACCTCATCCAAAGGGGCGAAGGGTAGCCGGGCGCCGCCGCCATTTCCCTGAGGGCTTGGCACGCAGTGGCGGATCAAGTCAAGCGAGTACATGCCCCACTGATTGTAGAGCGCGTACAGCCTGACCTTGCTCTCCCCGTGTGTGATGAGCACATTGTCGTCCTCCCACGCAGCAACGTACAATACATTCCACAGTTTCGTCAAGAGGCCGGGGTAGTCGTCAAGCTTGATGCGCGAGACGATCATTTCGAATAGGTGAATGGCGGGGCACCCAGAGATGTACAGGCAGACAGAATCGCTGTCAAAGTCGAGGAGGAACGGATTCGGATCCTCAAAGAGAGACTCCAGCGAGACCTCACTTCGCCTGAGGACGACGAGGTTTTGATGCTGAAACGTTTTCATCTGAACGTTGCAGTTCGGATGGCGATTTAGCTAGCCGTGATTTTAGAAACCAATGTTTGAGCTGCCAGCGGAAGCGGAGGCATCTGCACCGTGGACTGTAGCTGCCGGATGAAATGAAGTCAAGAAACGCGCGGGAAAGGATCCCGCGAGCTTCAACTCTCGGAAGGTGCGAAATATGGTGCACTTCGAGTTGCGATGGAAAGGCTCAGCGGACATCCAGGTCGGTGCAGACAAATTCACCGTGAGATTGGCCAGCACTGGAGCAGCTAGAACTTCGCCGGCATTGGTGTCAGTGGTCCGCCACCCAGGCACGCACTGCAGCGCGAGGTGTACTTGACAGAATGCAATCGCACGGCAGCAGTCGCCCCAGGACGTGCAGGAAATACAGCTGCCAGGCTTTCCATCCGAGGGATCAACGGTGGGGGTGACAACATTGTTAGTGGTACAAGTAAGCTGAGCAGATGCCTGCACATGCAGTTGAGTGGCGCTCGGTGCCCATATGAGTCGGGCTCGGTGCAAATTCTCACCTGAAGAGGTAATTCAAACAAGCTCAATCTTACTGAAGGCACTTCCACAAGAGTCAGCTCTCATGCGACAGCTCCCCAGTTGTCATATTGGAATTGGATTCGAGCTGCAATCGCTGCCCACCGCCTAGCGCACCACATAACAGGCCAGTTCCTAGAAAGCAATAGAATGCTGAAAAGCTGCAAGCTGAGGCGGCGCTGCAAGCCCCACACTAGAACATGTGAGCAGCGCCACCTCAGCGCCATGATGATCACCGCCGAGAGTTGCCCGAACATCACACTCAGAGGCTGCCTAGCCTAGTAGGCAGCCTGCCAGCCAGATTTCGCTCAGACGAAAGGAAGCTGTTGCTCATTGCACGCGAAAGTCTCATGCTGCAGAATTGTCCGTGTCGCAATCAATACCGTTCTAAATATGCTGGTTCCGAAAACACAGGACGACTCGTTGCAATGCGAATGTTGTGCGACTTGCTGGTGGAAGATTGCTTCGGGACGGTGCCTCTCGCCAGCCCGATCAGCATGATGGGGTTCCAGGTTCACTTTCTCCGTTGGTGCTGACAGCTATTGCAGCTGCACTCGGTGGCATCCTGTCGGCCGTTTTGAATCGTTTTACATAGGACATGTGTCCTCTACGACTTACTGGTGCCACTCTCCGCCTTCTCCGAGCTCCTGCCGCCGCCGCCGCGGGGGCGGGTGAACGGCACGGCGTTGGACCTTGCACTGGTGCCGGCTATGCCGCCGCCGCCGGCGCTGCTGCCGTCGGGCGTCGGCCGCCCGCCGCCGCCGCCTGAAGTGGGCTCCTGGTCCGCGCTGCCGCCGCCATCGCCAGCCCGCTGCGCCAGGCGGCTGCCCTGGCTGTGGCGCGGCGGCCGCTCGCTGAATGCAGACCCAGCAGCCGCGCCGTCGCCGCCACCGACGCCCACAGAGCCAGGCGAGCCGCCACCGCCCGCAGGCGGCGCGGCATTGGCGTCGGCATTTGCGTGGCGCACCGCCCGCATCAGCGGCTCGGAGGAGCTGCGCTTGCGCACTGACGCCAGCGCTGGCGGCGGCGACGGCAGTGTGCCGTCGCCGCCGCTGCCGTCGCCGCCGCTGCCGTCGCCGCTGCTCTCACCGGCGCGCAAGGTCTCAGCGGCGCCCTCGGCAGCGACCGCGAAGGGGCTGCCGCTGCGGCTGCTGCTGCTGCCCGCCGCATTGTCCACCAGCACCACCGACGGCTGGTAGGTCCGGTTCGCAGGGACCTCGGCGGGCGCGCCGCCGCCGCCGCCGGCTTGGCGATCCAGCGCAGCTGATGGCGGCAGGTCGATAGAGGCGGCCACATCAGCAGAGCCCGTAGGCAGATCGTCTTCGTCTATCGTCAGCCTACAGGAGAGCCATGCAGAGGTTCAAGAAAGGCCAGGGGATGCCAGATGAGGGGTTTTTCCCACAAACTTGAAACGAGGCGCCAGCTTCTGAACCTCCGGCGGAGCCAAGGCAAGATAGAAGACATGTTGAGAGAGCAAGCGAAGAGAAGCAGTCGCAGCGGCTCGGCTCGGCTCGGTCGCCTTGCGTGCTTTGGTGCGGCTGCAGGCCAGCCGCGCACATGTAACGCAGCGCCCCGAGCTGCGGGGCATACTAGTCGAAGAGAAAGGGAGCAACAAGCTAGAAGTAAGCGCGCATCGAACAAAGCAAGAAAGCAGTGGGATAGCTCACGTATTCCGGTGCGGCGGCCGGCGGCCGTGTACATGTGGCGCAGCGCCTCGAAAATTTCAGGTGGCACGAATGCCAGAACAGGAGAGTGAAACAGGAAGGACTTGACAGAACAGAACGCACGTGTTGCGGTGCGGCGGCAGGCCGGCAACGTACATGTGCCTCAGCGCCTCGCGCGTGCGCGGCGAGTGGTCCGACATGTCCATGCTGGCGCCCATATCGCTGTCAGGCACCTCGTCCACAAGCAGCCGCAGCACCTCCGCGTCCAGTCTGTCGTCGTCTGTGCGCTTCCTGGAACATAACAAGCAAGTGATTGGTTAAAAAACAGGTCACGGTTGGCGCAACGTTCAGGCGCCTTCACGATGCCGTCCACCAGCAGCCGCAGCACCCCCGCGTCCAGTCTGTCATCCTAGCTACGCTTTCTGCAGTAGATATGAACATTGTTGGTGATGAGTTCAGGGTTGCTGTTCACTAGCTTGACAGCATGCGCAGCACCTCTGCGTCCAGTCTGCCATGCTCCGCGCGCTGCACTTTCGAACAGATAATGTTAGTGATGGAATAAATTTGCCGTTCACCAGCTGAACAGCAGCCGCAGCACCCCTGCATCCAGTTGGTTACCATCTGTCCGTCGCCATCTGTGATCGCAATGAAAAAGGGCGTCAAAGCATTCGCACCAGGCAAGTCCGGAGTGCCTCCGCCACTGCTGCTGACAATGATTGGTGCTTTTGATCCGGCCATCCAGCACGCTCAAATGCAAATTTTCGCCTCATGTCATCCTTGTTGTCCAGTCGACATACACCGAGCAGGCCGGGTGCCGTCGCCCCGTCCTTGCGAGGATACCAGCCCAGAGCACAGAAAAATCTCCATAGATCGCTTCCGACGGGTTGCAACAGCCGCGTACCTGCAGCACGGGGACGTCTTGTCCGCCAGTGCGGGCGCGGTCCATACGGATGATGCACTTGTGACTAGCAGACTAGCCAACGTTTCGTTCTCAAGATGCTTCTCGTGCCATCTGCACACCTGCGGCGGGGGGACGTCTTGTCCGCCAGTAGGGGAGCAGTCTCCAGATCCATCTCCTCCAGAAGGCTCTGTGCTCCCTGGCGCCGGATCTCCTCGGCGTACCTGCATAGAACGTGGCAGTGGAATATGAAAATGACGCCCGGGACTTTGCGGCCGCCGGCCACATGCGTGCCAGCAAAAGCTGTCTGGGTGCAATATGCGCGCTCGTCTCTCATGACTATGTGCATCGTTGCTGTTGCCCGCGCGCGCGCGCGCGCGGGGGGGGGGGGGGGGGGGGGGGGTTAACGTAAT
>JAABUL010001071.1_pt1 | contig 54293 bp, 44 predicted proteins | sample 5559151 | NCBI WGS metagenome assembly JAABUL01 (sample SAMN10711876, study PRJNA513368) | rock metagenome | isolation source: Antarctica rocks | place: Antarctica: Victoria Land, Pudding Butte sud
GGCTGCGAATACGGTGTTGGGGTTGCGAGGGCTGTTTGGGGCGGGTGGGAAGGGCGAGGAGGGGGAGGGGTTGGAGAGGGTGAAGGTCGTGGTGACGCTGAGGACAGAGGTTGTGAGTCCGGTGGAGAGGGTGCTGTTGCAGAGGGCGCAGCAGGTTGTGAGGGAATTTAGTATGAGCAGTCTGCTTGCTTCTGGTGGGCCGGGGCAGCAGGGTGGGCAGAGCACGCAGACGTTCGCGCAGACGGAGGATACGAAGACTAGGGCGACGAATGCGCTGCAGACGCTCTATCTCCTATCGCCAACGAAGCCAACATCGACGCTGATCAACTTCGAGCCAACACTCCTGATCTCTGCTCTGCAGACTTACCTCCAAACGGCTCTTACATCCTCTTTGGCAGCCCTCACCCGCGCTCTGGCTACTTTGCCGACACTCGACCGCACGCTCCTCGAGATCTCAGCCCGATGTCAGAATATCGTCGCGCTAGAAGCACTACTCGCAACCGTCAGCCCTCCACCGCACCCGCTCCTATCACCTCATTCACCACCTACCACCACGGACGACGAGCTGGCTACCTCGAACTTCCTAACCCCTCTCAACCGCCACCTCGACACGTCCTCCCTACCATCATACTTCTGGCGCTCGATGGCCGGGCAGCTTTCGAGCAGGGTGCAGGAGATCATGAATCGAGGCGGCGTAAGTGCGCGAACCTTGCGCACGAACCGAGACCGTGTGCGCGATGCGATCAGGGAGTGTGTGGATCGTGGGTCGCAGCTGCCGGTGTCTAGTTTGTCTGCTGGGAAGAGGGCAGATGGGAAGGTAGGCAACTGGGAGCGCGAGGCAGCGGTCATGGTGCAGAGCGTGATGGGACCGTTGCAGAGATGAGCATTAATCTCTTGTATATCCAAGTCAGCCACATTCCTATCAAGATCGACCATCCGGCCAAGGTTTGCCGTATGCATCAGCTTCATCCTTCACCAGGCATGCCCGCCCGTAAGTTGTCATACTTGCTCTCCGGGTAGTTCAACACATTCTCTGCATGCTCCATGTGGCGCCCATTGTACCCGCCCAGCCCTTGGACGACGATGTTGATCAGGCTGCCTTCCTCGCTGCTAGGATGATCACCGCTAGTCTCCCACCACATCCCACCACCCAGGCCAGTGGACTTGATATACTGCACCTTCTCTGCAGCCACCTGCGGACTGTCATAGCTCACCATCAGCTTAGAGTTGCCGTCGTAGCAGTAACTGGCAATTGCCTCAGCGTCATGAACGACTTCAGCGCCGGGACGCGGGAGAGCCTGGATACCGAGAAGGTATAGACGTCAGCATATGTGTACGTCCGTAGGGTTGACCGACATCGCATGCAAAAAAAGGAACGGACGAAGATGCGGCCGAGATATGCATAGCACAAAACAAATGCCTCAATCGCATCCCGACTCTCGCCTTTTCCGAAAGTTTTGCTCATATTAGATCAAGTGATTTTTATGCGCACATGTGCCGTCTTGCCGTATCGGCAAGAATAGGGCTGCAGAAACCGCAAAAGCCAAAAAAGCTTCGGGCTTCTGTCCGACCCGAGGAGCGACTTGGCGTGGCTTTTTTTGTGTTGTAATCATTGCAAAAAGACCGGAGTACCGTGTACACCGCGGATTTGGTGATAGATTAGTGGAAGATGACTTACTTTGTAATCCCAGACGCCGTTCTCCCAACTGCCTTCGCCCACGCCGCTGAAGCTGTGGCCTGGTCCCTTTGTGTTTTGGAATGCGCGGCCGTAGAGAGGCATTCCAAGGACAATGTTGCTGGGGTGGATGCCTTGGTTAATGTAGTGCTTGACTGCGTGGTCGGTGCTGAAGGGTGTGCACTTGGCGTCTTTGCGAGAGGCGTAGATATTTGCTTGATGTCCGGCCTGCGCGTCCCATGAGCCTGCGAAGTCGTAGGCCATGAGGTTCCAGAAGTCGAGGTACTGGTCCATGTCGCGGAGGTGCATCTTCTCGTAGTTCTGGGCTCCGGCGGGACAGGCGACTGTGAGGAGGAAATGGGGTTTGGGTTGAAGGGTGGCGGAGTAGTTGTCAAGCTCGACACGTGTGGCGTGGAGGAGTTTGGTGAAGGCGCCTGCTTCCGCAGGCGATTTTGGGTACTCCCAATCGACGTCCAGGCCGTCGAAACCAAGGTCTTTGAGGAGGCGAACAGAGCTTTGGGCGAATGTACGCCGGCCACTTTCGGTGCTGGCAGGGGCTGCGAAGTTCGAGCTGTAGGTCCATCCGCCAATGCTGAGAAGAACTTTCATGTTTCGATTCTTTTTCTTGAGGAGGTAGAGCTGTTTGACGCAGCCATAAACATTGGTACCTTGGTCGTTCCAAGAGTCCGAAGGGTAGTGCTTGTCCGTGTCCGACCAGCCATCCGTCAAGTACACCTCGCCGGTCTCCGGGCGGACATTGGCGAAGGCGTAGAGAACATGAGTGAGTTTCTCTGCAGGGATATCCTGAGGTTGGTGGTTACGTCCTGAGCACAGGACAGTCAGCAGCGCTCCAGCTACGAGGCTTCCACTCATCAGTGCGTACCATAGATAGCCCAGTTGACAAAGTATGCTACCGAGCGGTGGCCTTGGTGCTCCGGCATAATGACGGTCTGGCCCGACAGTTGATGGAGTATATTGGGGCTGAAGACTGGCTGTGGATTAGATGAGAAGTCGATTGCAACCACTCGAGTATGTGTAGTGGCAAGATTAGCGTAGAAGAGGATGTAGAAAAGTAGGCTGTGCAAGAATTCAAGATGTCTCATCGCGCGCGCGCTCAGGGGTATTAGTACATAGTGGTAGCCAGCGTCAATGAAGCGAATCTTCAGATGAAGCTGCAATTTCTTCAGCTTGGATGGAGGATAAGGTAGTGAAAGAAATGGTCGGTCTACTATGCTGCCACGTGGCTGCTCATCAACCAAGCTTGAGGGAGCTGCTCCGGAGAAAGCCTCCTGGGCGGTCTCGATTACAATGGTGAGCAGTCCTGCGAACAGCAGATAGTAAGTGTATTATGACCCAGCCTTCGTGCGATGGAGCAACAACACCTTTTGGTGGTAGAGTATGTTAAGGACCCTCGAAGGAGTGTAGCTCTTGCCGACGGCGTTGGTCCGTGCTCTGGCTCCACGATATCGAGTCACTAACCGCCAACTCAACATCTGCAACTGGACTACGTTGGAATTGGAGACTGCAGCTTGAACGTTCAAGAAGGACCATGAGCGAACAGCTTCGCGCCGAATTGCCTCGACCACGTTTGAGACTAAGGCGCCCACCTTGAGCGCGTGTGATAAGCACATCGATCGGCGGCAGCGAGTTGTCCTTGGTCTTGCGCGTCCGATATAACAAGAGATACCCCGCATATCTTGGACAACCCAGATAGGCGGACCTGGGTAAGGTATGGGTTCTCGAAATGCTTTTGCCACTGATGAGAACGATCTACCACATCCCACCAATGGGTCGACCCCAGATCGACCTGCCAAACGGCTACGCCTGGCTGAGGATGCGGTCGCATCGATCTGCTACCAAATCTCGAACGCAGACACTTCTTTAGAAGTCGATCACATGATACTCGACTACCTTGCACACCAGACCATCGAAGCCTGCCTGGGAAGTCGAATGCCAGAACGACAGGGTGGTGCACTCTTGACTCTAGCAAGCAATCTGGCCATGGCCGATTCTTTCATGTCCATCTTTAAAGCACGCCATCCATCTTACAAGCCTGCTGCGGAGCTACGTCTCAGGCTGCGGCTTTCCCAGATGGCGACGCTGTGCACGCAGAGGTTTACCCCCAATCCGACAACTCCGTCCAGAGATGTTTTGAGGGCACTTCGTGTTTCGAATCAGCAGCGCGCACGCCAATGGATCGGAGTGGCTGATCGAATACCCTCCGCACGTCACGACACCGAGCCATTCGATCAACATCTTCCCATTCATGACGCAGGCCTTGAACGAAACCGAGCACATGTGCTTCACCAGCTGGGTTTACCGGCCGAAGATGAGCACTACGAAGACGCTTTCTATGGCACGGCAAGCTGCGTCTCTCTGTTGGATCTGATCCCGCTCTTCATGCAATTGTCAGCGGCTCGAAACGCAATGAACGAGAGCAACTTAACTGCGTTTTGGATGGAGCTTGCGTCTGAGCTGATGGTACAGGCGTGTCTCGAACAATACCTGGTTGTCGGCGCGCACGGGACTGATGCGGTCGATGAAGCATTCGCTTGGGGTCATAAGCCTGCGAAGCATGACTCTCCAGCGCCAACCAACGGTGCCGCCACGGAAGATTTGCAGGACGAAGTGAATGCGATGTTCGAAGACGAGGATTATGAGGTTGATGTCGAAGGCTGGAAGGATATGAAGACCTCGTACTTGGAGCTTCTCTTCGCTGCAAGTCCGGTGGACGGAGAAACTGCGGGATCAGGGGTGGACGATCACGTTACTCGACTGGAGACAGTTGCCGCGCAGCACCCGATCGAGACTCTGGAGACACTGCTCTTGACCTTTCTGTCTGCCCTTTCCGACAGCATGCCGAGACCCGTGCTGGTGCAGCTCGAACAGGGCAAGCTCGACGGAATGACGAAGCAGCAGACGGACGACTTTCTGGCAGAGTGTGGCATTGATCTCTCAATATTCAGTCTTGAAACGATCGAATGATCGAAGACATCGCGAAGGAGAGGACTATCAAACACAACAGTATATCATGGCGTGTTTCATCTGACAAGACATTGTGGTTTCGCTTTGACTTCGAGCACCTACGCACTCTTCGGACCAAGTGCTGATCAAGCTCTTGACCAAGCTTTTATATGCGACCCACCGCATGCCTGGCCAGATGCACGTAGTACATGGAATCAATGGCTCACCGACTCTTGGCCGTTGTGCCGTCGGCCGAGGAACGATAGATCGGGAGAGCCTACTAATGGGCAATTCGCTGGTTGACCTACCGGGTGGTTGACATTCGCTGAGCAATTGCTTTGAAGCTTGCTGCTCCTCGATGCGGGTGGACTTGATTGATCTCACGCAATCTGGGAGTAACAATCAATTGCGAGACATCCTAGATGTTGGGGGGCGCGAGTCAAACTACGAGAGACTTGGTGGCTGCCTCACTAGACACCCCACGCATCCTCTGCGGGAGTATAGTCAGGTCTTCCTGTCAAGCAACTGACGGCTACTTCAGCATCCTGGTGGACTGACGCCAACCCCGCAAAAGGGTCAAAGATCCAATGACTGATCCAATGACTGAGCATTGCCCTCGCCTGCTTATCCTGGGCTTCACTCCACTGTCCAGACATGGCAAGAGCTAAGGGTCCCGGGGTCCTTCTGCAGTGTCAAGTCAATGCTCATTATTGCCTGCAAGGCATCGTCCGACTCTAACGGGAACATTAATTGCAAAGCCATAAAAAAGTCCATTGCAAGTACTTATTATATCCTCAATCAGATGCAGTCTTTGCCGTCGTCAAGGAGGTAACAGCTGCACTTATCACTTGAAGATCAGGGCCTCGGACAATGGCTCCGTGCCTGCATTAGTACTTTGCTGGCGCGGCTGACTGTCTTCCAACGCGACTGAGGTAAGCAGGCTACTCTTTCCGCATTGGGCAGCATGTACGATAGCAAGAATGTTGTGAGAGCTAATGGCGGGCGATTCCCGCCGCGCGCAACAACAGCCACTACTGTGTTGAAGGAGATATCTCTCATATTGTTGCAACAAAAGCGACAGTGATTGTGACAAGAAGGGCAAACGGTCTGTCAGCAAGTCACCGAACCGCGAGGTGAACGGGTTTCGGCAACGCTTGTCAACCGAAAGCTCGTTTTGAGAAGGTTCTTGTGACAGTCACACCACTCTGAGCCCGCCCAGATACAAGCGGGGCTTTGCAGTTTCGCGATGCAGCGAGTGGAATTGCGCAACTATATCCGTACAAGCGAGAGCGACCTGCTTGTGGGGGCGACATCTCATGATTCTGATGGGCGGAGATCTGTCGTTCTATGGAGTCCAGACGAGGTGCACTAATCATCTGTAATCATCCAGATGAGGGGCCCAATAGCCTGTAGAGTCTGTAATACATGACACGACACGACACGACTCGTTTGAACAACGCGCAGACGGTGAATGTCAATGGAGGGGTATACGTGGTGCCGCTGCGGCGCCCAGAGGGTGGCCTTGGTAAACAGCCCGCCTGGTGGTCCGCTATGTCGAATAATATCGCAGGAGCCAGGATCGTCCCACGTGCTTTGCGAGCCCGGGGTTCAGGGTTTCCTACAACTCCTCCGTTCTTTCGACGTCGGCCGAGATCTCCAAATAAGGGCTGGGAATGTGAAAGCAAGAAAGCAACCAGTGAGGAGCTCCAAATAAGCCTTGCGGCATGGGAAGGGCGCCACACTGCACCGTAAGCAAAGAAGTAACGAGGTCCCTCACAGTGTCAAGGACGCGACTTGGTCAGTCTTTAGTTGACAACCAGACGCTCCGAGCCGTATCGGCAACCTGAATCCCGGGTGTAGTAGGGCGATAGACTTGCGCATGATGGGCGTTAGGCTGCTGGGAGCCTGCTGCCGTTCTCGGAGAACATTCGATCCCGCAGTCGTTGGCCGTGTACATGTATCCTCGCGTGAGGCTGAGTCACAAATAACGCAAATGATCAAGACGGGACATACACGGGGTTATGATAGCTTGCCCTACGGAGCGGGCGTAGGAGCAAAAAGCCGCTCGCATGCTCGCGTTCCGAGCGAGCGCAACATTATTGGCCAGGCTGCATTCAGCAACAGAGTTGTCCAAGAATCAGAGTTCTGTAGGCGCATAAAAGATTACGATAGACGGCAAGGCTTGTCGAGAGCAGCGCTGCGTCACTCCGAGGACGAGCTCTAGCATCGGCCGGCCTGCGGACCAAAAACTCTGCTGTTCTCCAACCCATGCACGGAGCCGATTACACATTCTGTATCCGAGAAATGATGCCAATCCTCTGCTTGGGCGCGTGCCACCTGCACAAGGCCTCGTTCGCACCTGCGCTGCCCGTATCAGCGCATTACCAGATCTGAGTCGGCGGTCTGACATGCTACCGGAGAGTTGCTCGCTAACCCCCAGGAAGGACGACCCGCCGGCTTATATCGCATTGAGCTCGTTCCTACCTACAGGCCACAGTAGCTTCGACTTTGTTATATGAGCGCCGGTCCCAGCGTTCCACATGTGGGTTTTCTCAGAGTTTACTGATACAGTAATTGTCCACCGATCAGGTGTTTCGTCATCAATCTGCACTGTTTCTACATATATTCAGGCCTCCTCCATCCTTATCTCTTAGCATTACCCAGGCACCAGACGTTTTCTCTCTGCTACTACCAAACGATTGCGGAGCCATTCCTTCCTCGCGTCAGGATGTCTACACCTCAGCGCACAACATCGATAGATTCGGCAGATGCTATTCGGAAACGAGTATGCAAAGCTTGCGACAGGTGCCGACTCAAGAAGAGCAAGTGTGATGGCTCAAATCCATGCACGAGATGCAAGGCAGACAACACGATATGTGTCTTTGGGTAAGACTGTGCAGCACTCCCTCATGGCATAGCATTTGCTGACAAATGCCAGTGAGCGGAAGAAATCACACGACAAGGTCTACCCCAAGGGCTACGTGGAAATGCTCGAACAGCAACAAGCACAGTTAGTCTCTGGCTTGCAGGAGATGTACCGGCGCATGCGCAACGGAGAACCATGGACTGGCCCAAAGCTTTCCGAGTCGACTGGTCAACCCCTCACGCATGACATCCTGGCGGGGTTGGGTCTATTGGAGAGGAGGCACAATGGAGACTTTGAGCCGTTCGAGGAGGACTTTGAGAAGATTCAATCAAGATTGATCGCAGATGGCGCCGAGTTTGTTCACCGAAGAAGCTCCTTCAGCTCGGACTCGGATCGAAGTCATACCTACCGCAAGTCCACGACACACAGTACACCCACGCCTCCCGTCTTCGAGAAGGATTTCACGTTCAGCGCAGCACCTTCACCTGCGGCACGGAGTCCAGTACCACGACAACGAAAATCTTACCCGGTGACGCAGCAATCGCTACTCCACCGCGCCCCGCCCTTGACCAACGATCCTCAATTGTTTCAACCTCAATGGTCCAGGACACAGTTCAGCGAGCCAGAGAACCTCATGCGTTCGGACTATGCAATGAAGACCCCGCAACTGGACCAGAGTCTGGACCAGGTTTCCGATATGTTCAACAATGGACAATGGAATGATTCGATAGAGCCCTATGATATCAACATGGGCCTAGATCCGTACCAACAACAGACATTCAGTTACCTCAACCAGTATTCGGGTATTCCAGACTACACCATGATGTCCTCGATGGATCTCGATGCGGACTTCAAGCAATTTGTGCAGGTAGCGACCTAGGAGGACAGAGACACACGTACGGAGAGCATGTGAGATGATTCAACCGAGAACAATGATGCCGCAAATAATGATGCAACGGTGCGAGCTCCGTTCGATGAACTCAATTCGGAGGGATCCACCCCGAAGCTTGTCACGAACTCTGTATTTTTGCGATCTTGTTCTTATTTGCAGCGTTCGAGCGAACAATACTGGGAGGCAATGGCAAACATCGTCGATGGACGAGGTGTTCTGGATGCGTTGAAAGAGGATACCATGGCTGTCGTTAGTTACGGGCTGGGGTTGTCCATGGGACCGATACCAACGAATATTACTATCGATAATGACTTTACTCCTTCTGATGGATGTTTCCTGTTTGCGTTGAATGTCGAAGTCATACCTTGGTCATCAACGCACTTCGACCATTTTGTCGACGGAGTACCACACTCGCCAGACGACTCTGGTCCCCTGCTGCAGATCATCCTGCCAAGACGGACCGCTCGCCGGCATTCGGCTACCTTTGCTGTACTTCGGGGATTGTGTCTTCTTCGGCCGATGGTCATTGATGACAGCAGCATGGCTGTGATTTGTATTCCTGACGAACCCTCAAGATCATCTTCATGGTGCGGCCGACATCGACCTCGGCGATAAGTATACAGCGCGGGTAGACTCCTCGCCGCGAGCAGCGATATCGCAACACCCCCAATTTTCAGTGTTCTTGCGAGCCTGCCCCTCAGGCTGCAGCAGGTCTCGCATCGAGGCGACCTGCATCTGCATGTCCCCCTACCGTGGCAGTCATGGTACACCTTCCTGGCTTCCAAAAGTCAAGAGTTGACTCGACACTACATACGCCCAACATTCGAGCATTCAAGCTGCAACACACACCCTATCCAAGACGACCTCAGACGACCTTAGCCTAAATACTGCTGTACCGGCTCCACAAAACCAACAGATGAAAGCTGGCGGCATCGTCGTGGTAAGTATGCTCGCCTTCTTTACTCCGTCTCGATACCATTCATCTCTGCCTCGAAGCACAAAGATCCTCGTGAGCATTCCACTAGCTTTCTTATCCACGAAGCCCCGCGCCAATATGGCAGACTCCAAATTTTCCGACAGCTTTACTTTCCTGCCGCAGGGTGGTATCATTCAAGAGTTCAAGGTTGGTGGGCGGAACATAGTGCTGGGCTTTCCATCTGCAGCTTCGTACAAGACGAAGCACAACCCGTTCTTCGGCGAGAACATTGGCAGGGTAGCGAACCGGATCTCGAACGCCAAGATCGACAATCTCAATGGGAAGAGCTATGATTTGGCCGCGAACAATGGCCCGAACACTTTGCATGGAGGGCTTGAGGGATGGGGCAAGAAAGACTTCGAAGGTCCGACGCCCACTGAGCGCAATGGACGAGAGGCGGTGATGTTCAAGTATTTGAGCAAGGATGGCGAGGAAGGCTTCCCTGGAACAGTGGAGATGAAGTTATGGTATATTCCTGGCGTGGAGAAGGATGATGGCGTAGAAAAGACCAGTCTCGAGATTGAGTATGAGGCGGAGCTGGTAGGCGATGAAGTCGACGAGACAGCAGTCGCTTTGACGAACCACAGGTAAGCTTCTGGAATCTGTTGTGGTCGCAGTCCCTGATGTACGCTTAAAGCTACTTCAATATCGGAGATGGCCCAACTCTGGAAGGTACTCAGGCTACATTGTCTACCAATTTGCATCAGGTGACCGATGATGGTGACATCCCAACCGGCGCGATCGACCCATATCCCGAGTTCGAAGCGAACAAGGAGTTCACGCTAGGCGCCAAAACTCCAGATCCAGACCACTGCTTCATCATGAACACTGATCCTTCGAGCGTGCAAATTGATACTCGAAAGGAGCCCATGCAGAAACTCTGCGCCTTCTATCATCCAAACACGAAGATCCACCTCGAAGCGCTTAGCACGGAGCCTGCGTTCCAGTTCTACACCGGCCGCCTCATCGATGTGCCAGAGATGGATGGGCTGCCAGCTAGAGGTCCGCGAAGCGGCATGTGCATTGAAGCAAGCCGCTACGTTAATGCTATCAACGATGAGAAGTGGAGACATAGCGTCGTGCTCAAGAAGGGGCAGACTTGGGGTAGTCGCACGATCTACCGAGCGTGGATGGCGTAGGCAGAACGTTCACGTGTATCGAAATCTTCGCAATGCTCGGATAACCGCATTTAATCAAGCCTGTGCATCTTCCATTGGAAAGTCACGTCGTCCTGCATGCTCCGAAGGCCGCGGAGGTATAGAGGTGCTTAGTCGGTTGCACATTGGTACTTTGCTCAAAGTTTTTCAGTCTGGAGTGGCACCAGACGGAGAGCACGCAGAAAGCCTCGCGTCGAGCTGCCTTGAGTGAAGGGTCACATGAGGTGAATTGCATGACGACAAGCTTTGTTCAGGCGTCAGGAATGCTTGATGAACCTAAACATCACTGAGATTGTCAAGCATGCGGGTGTACTAACTCAATGTTGTATAAGCAATAGCATTTGAGCTTGCGGAGACTGGCTTCCCGCGCAAGGGATTCCTACTTTAAGGTACCCTCGACCTGCAGAAAACGTACGCCTGACACCCTAAGATCCAAGCACAAGTTGTACTGAATCCTCCTTTGTCCGTTCGGTTTCGATCGTGGGATTGAAACTCGGTAGACAATTTGCAGGCGGTTCGGTACTCTCAAACCCGAGTACCTTGCTTGGTGATACGGTTTGCGTGGCGTCCACATGGCGCGCAAAGTCGACCCAGTCTACTTCCACGCACGACGGCGATCCTCAAGGCTATCTTGACTTCAGTTCAATAGTGTGTTGCAAGCTTCTCGGTCCACAACTGCTTCGCATACGTAAGACGGTGCAGGGGACATTCAGGATACTCTCATCAGGCACAGGCTTCCGAATTAGAGCGACACACCGTGGATATGTTTTGAATGATAATCTCGGAGGATCCTCCGACACTATTCAACAATGGTACTCAGGTCCAGGATGTCCTCCAGTAGTATGCGCCTCCAGGTAGCACTGTCCGGAGTGTCCATACTGTATACGCCCTCGTACGAGTGTATGCTCAATTGGCTGAGGAATGGTCGCAGCACAATCCGAGCAAAATCTTCACGTGCCATTGCCTCATAGTCTCCCTTGTCCGCACTTGATGGGTCGTCTATCAATGGCCGACGTCGTCCCGAGGTAGAGGTAGTACTGGCAACAGGAGCTGGTGCAAGTTCTCGAGTGCTTTCTTGGAGGCCGTCCACATCGAGATGCTCTGCTATCTGGTCGCTGAGTGACGAGGGTGTCCAATCAGGAGGCTGGTAGACTGCATCCGTGGTGTCGGTGATGTACAGCCACTCGTGGAGCTGAAATTCGTCCGGCGACAAGGCAACCAACAGGTCCAGCAGCTTGCAAGCTTGCAGAAGTGCCAGGTTACCGAAAGTGGCGCCTGTCGAAACACCAGGAGATAAGGACGTGAACGCCGCTTGCAAATTGTCGTTGATGACCGGCCATAGCGGAGCGAGGTGGATTGAGCTGGTGGACAGGGTGAGAGTGCGGCAAAGCATGAATAATTCAGCTTTCACTGCCGCCGAGGGCGAGGAAGATAAGTTCGCATCGAACAGTTCGACAAGCTTCTCCCACATGTCTCTTAGCTGAGACACAAACGTGTCTTTCGGCGCCGCCAGAAGGAGGATGCATATGCGGCGGAGGTTGAGCTGAGCCTTACGGTCCGCTTCTAGTCTTGCAGCACTCGCGCCAACACCAAACATGATGCCCGCACTCGAAGGCGCGACAAGCCGCGAGATAAGTTCTGGCATGCGCTCCTTGTCATGAATGGTCCATTGGTGAAGCACCGGGAACCAACACTCTTCCATGATTGCCACTGGAGAAGTCAAGAGCCGGGGATCGTTGTAAGCATCCGACAGTTCCTTCCTCCATGACCTGGCCTGCGGAGATTTCTTCGTAATTTGCAGTAGCAAGGCCAGTGAATTGGCCGTCAGGTTGCCCGGGAAAGCTTTCGAGTGCAGAAGTGGAGATATGAGACTTGTAGTGATGCTAGTAGTAGTAGTCATTGTTCGATCTTGGCCTTCCAGTATGACCTCAATGTTCGCCACAATACTTCTCAAGACGGAGATCAATCCAAGGTCTCGACGAGCGAGATAAGAATTCGTTACACCTCCATCGTGCTCATTGCTTCCATGGAGCGTGTCATCTTCGGCGTGGCTCAATGGCATTGTTGTAAGGGTCGCTGTAAGGAGCCGCGTGAAAATGTCGCCTAGGTCACGGCGCATTTTCCGCTGCTCGCCAAAGTTGGTGTTGTCAACCTTCTGGGCCAGCAACAGGATGATTGACAGGAGGGCAGGAAGGACTTGTCTATATGGCAAAGGGTTCGACAGAACATCTCGGAGGAATGCTGTGCAGTCCGGCCAGATCTCGTCCATCGCATCATCCTCTACCGACTTTAGGTACGCTTCGAGGAAAGCTGCGACATCCACCGCGGTTAACTCCATCGTCTGGGTTGACAGGCGCACCGCAGAAAGTATCGTTGGGTTCGTCCTGCTACACAACGCGTCCAAAGTCGCCGGGATGATGTTCTTTGGCCGCAAGCCTTGGATAGCATGCAACATATCCAGGGTCGCATGTGCGTGGCCCGAGACTGTGGAGTGGCACCACATGGAAATGACGACTTCCAATGCTTCCAACGGCTCCACTCCAAAGAATCGTTCAAGCAAGCGCCTCGTGCGGCTTCGAAGTTTGAGGGCATTATACGTCGTTGTGGCCGACGAGGTTCTGTCGTAATTCTCTGATTCTGTGTGCCGACTACACCACACCCAGATATCCACGGTGACGCGGACAGCATCTTGCAGCGCTAGGGTAACAGTAAGGCGACTGTTTGCTTGCGCGTTGCGGGCCGGAGGACCTTCTGTCTTGAAGACGCCTGCTGTAACATTACCGAGAAGACCCCGAGACTGTGAGATTGGCTTCAGTTCATGTTCAGCGTTACTGTCCGTTACCAAACGCTCGTGTGCTCGAGACAGGACTATCTCGAGTGCTTCTAGGAGCACCATTGCCGCTGACTCGGGTACAGCAGATACACTACTTCCAGTAGTGGTCGACAGTGCAACAAGATCATGCTGAATTTTGTCAAGCTCCTTGCAGAAACATTCAACAAGCGGCAAAAGGTTCGCAAAAATTGAGTCGGCGAACAGCGGTAGTATGTCTGACAGAAACAGTAGCCACTGATCCAGATAGGCCCTGGAGCTCTGCGAGGAGAACCCGAGCTTCAGACAATCGAGCAGTTGTAGTGGTGGTGCTGCCACGACGCTACTACTGGAAGAGGGCGAATTCATAGGCATGCCAGATTGTGATGGGCGTTCGAGAGAGATTGACCCTCTTGGACGGGCGTAGTGGACCCGTGCCGTTCCGTTGACAGGTAGTCGGAGGCTGAGGGCCCGAGTGATCAATATAAGCAGCGGTCCTTGCAGTTCGTGCGGACCCGCTACCACCAACCTCGTCAAGTAATCGAGAAGTCTCGACTCAAGGTTGAGGAGCTCCAACTCAGCCGCCGAAGGAGATGTTAGCAGTGCCAGGAGAACCGCGATTGACTTTCGTTTCAGTGAGACCGAAACATATGTCTCGTCCGTGATGAAGCTGCCGCAGTATGAAGCAAGGATCACAAGTCCGGACCGACTACTCTCCTCGTCAATCTCAGATATCGTCATGTTTTCTAAACATTGCCAGATCCAAGCGTCGTTGCAGCGAATGATGCCAAGAAAGTGGTTCAAAGCATATTCGAGATCACGAACTTTATCTCCAGACAGACGGCGTCCTTCGATATGGCTTCTTCCCGCCAGATCGCTCTTGACACTCGCGGAGGCGACCAAGAACTCGAATTGAATCTCCAAGATGTGCTCTAAACTGGACGTGGTGCGGACCCAGTTGCTGACCGCATCGTAGGCTGGACCGGTGGGGTCGTTGAGCGTATCGAGAACGACTAAAAGTGGCGTGGTCAGTGTCCTTTGCCGTTCCACGCATGCTTTGTTGTCCGATAGTGTTGTTGACATGGTGCTGGCCCGCCGTGCAGCCGTCAGTGGTAGTTTTCTCGCGTCCGCGGACGAGGAGACAGTATGGTTCCAGAGGGCCATGAATCTGCGTACTGAACCCACATGGTCGACCATCTGGGACTCTGTTACAGCATCAGCATGCCGCACAAGAGCTGTAAGTGCCACCTCCGTCATATCGGCCGAAGGTGCATGGTCTTGAAGCTGCCATATAGCCTTCACAGCTTCCACGTTGTATTTGGGAGAATCTGGAGATAGGTACCGCCACAGCTGTGCGTTCAAAGTGCGTTGGAGTGCCGCTGTAAGACTTTTCGTTGGTGTATCCTCTGGTTGCACTTTGGTCCAGAGCCAAGTAAGCAATGATACGAGTGAGCTCACCACTGGAAACGGCATGGCCAAGTCCAAGCGCAGTGAGTTGACTGCGGTCGATAGCTCATGTAGGAGCTCTGCGGTCCATTCCTCAGGTAGTGTTGACAATTTCGATCCTAGGGCGAGGATGAGTGCAGTGGATTTGCTGAAGCAGTCGGAACTACCGGCTTCTAAGTACTTGATAGCGAGCAGTTCTGTGAAGCGCCAAAGGATGCTCGTAGTTGACTGAGTACCGACAGGAGGGACGCCACTGGACGAGGATGATTTCGTCTGATAGAACTTCCCAATCTGACCCTGAAGCTCCGCAGGTGGCGAGTCTCTGTAGTCAACCCCTATCTCGCCAAGTTTGCGATCTGAGGATGAAAACGCGCTTTCAGGTATCAGATTCAACAGGATGCTCAGGTTATCCATGTTGGTAGTCATCCGAGGTTCGGACAGATCGGTGGTCAACATGATGCTTTGAGTGAGGATGGCTGCATATGGAATATGGATAGTGACCATCTCCTCATCCTTCACGTTGAAATGCTGGATGATCCACGGAAGTATCTTCAGATCCTCGTCTCCGTCGTTCTCTTCGTCCTGGCTGGTGATGAGTTTGATCAGATTCGTCCAAATGAGCATGGACTCCACACCATCAAAAAAGAGGCTGGCACTCCGAAGAACATCAGAGCTATCGCTCGCCGAAGCTTGCAAGCTGTACTGATGCACGTTCTGCATAGCGGGAAGAAAGATATCGGGCACCACCGAGCCTCCAATCTCCCATCGATCCATCAGTGACAAGCAGATCCGGAAAGGACGCGCTCTTTCTGTTGGGTCCAAACTTGTTCGTCGAAACAGAGCATGAATACATCTTACGAGGTGTGCTTTACCGTATGTGGTGAAATACTGCAACTGTCGATCCGCGTTGCTTTCGATCGATCTCTTCCCTTGGGAGGGTACGGAAGTGGTCTTGCCTCCATTAGCATCCGCTGTAGTATCTGGACCCAAGAACCAGGACCATAGCCTCCTGTTTAGACTCATCTCTCTGCGAAGGAGCACACGAACTGCCGCCGTGACTAGCAGATCAACATCTTCCACACGAACTTTTGACTGGATGACAGGGGAGTCCAGAGGGATGTGAGTCACAAGAAGGTCAAGAAATCCTCGTTGAACAAGAATCTGTTGATCCGAGAGGCCAGAAGCAAAACAGCGGATCAGCAGGCCAGGCTCCGGGGACAGAATTCTATGAGCGGTAGGCGTTAAGCCTGACTCATGGCCAGCGGGAGTAAACTTCGGCAGTCGTCGTACCAAAATGTTGAGTGACCCCTGTCGTCGTGCCGGGCTGGTCATCACTGCAAGAAACAGGCATTGCCAAAAGTAGCCATCTTTCTCCGTTGTCTGCTCGTCGGCCCGGCCAATAGGGGAAAACGCCCCCTCTAAAGACTCGACGATGCGCAAGGCTCGCTCAAAGTCCTCGCCGGTGTCGTCCTCCAGCGCTGGAAGCAAGCTGAGGAGCAGAGATTTCAGGACAGGCCTAAGATCCGTGGCTGGTAAGTGGACAATGAACTCTTCAAAGATGACGTAAAGCCCTGGTCGAACGGAGAGCGATGCGAACGACAAAACTGCGGCAAGTCCTGGCAGGAACTCGTGAAGGTGACTTGCAAGGTAGCCTTGCTATACTTGTGTTAGCGGACCCTCTATAGCATAATCAGTGGTTCCTACCTACACCGAACGTAGTAAAGATGTAATGATACACTTCTAATGCCTTCTGGTGGACTCCAGAAGGTAAAGCTGGGTTCAGACATTGCGACAATTTTGAGGCAATACCATCACTGTGTGGTAACAGTGTTGCATCGTGCGGATGTGCTTGGATTGCCTGATGATTCCTTTAGAGACTGTATAAGGCCGCGTGACATCGATGCTCTCCCTACCTTCAGCAGCCGTCCAAGAAAGGCAATATAATCAGCCCATTCTTGAGGCGAAATCTCCCATGAAGAGAGTGCTCGTTCTATTGTTACGCCATATTTCCTGAGGCTTTTGTCGGCCTTCAAGAGCCCTGCAAGAGATCAGACCAGGATCAGCGGTTCTGTGGACAAGATTGACGTACGTACCGTCCTCGACGGCTCGCCTTGAAGCTCGAGGGACTGGTGTTGATCGTCCAGAGCGCGGCAGCGAAGGCGATGGATGCGTCTCAGTTAATTCGAGGCTCATCCTTGCTCCATCGGACTCGAATATGAACTGCAATGTTGTAAACGACAGGACGCAGCATTCCACAGAAGTGAGACAGCTAGCGTGAGGGGAGGTCCGAACCGCAGCCGCCCGAAAAGCTTAGCCGCGAATGTTCCCTTCCCAGACAACGACCAACTCTGAAACGAGACAACCTAATGTCAAGTCAGATATTGAATGTTCGAGTAGGACAGGTGAGCTGAGATGCCCGCTGATCAGCAATGTCAAAGAAGGTCGATTCGACAAGATCGAGCGAGACACAATCGCCAACTGTTGAGAGTGGCAACCAGAACGCAACCACATCATCTGACACTAGCACAAGCGACCGCTGTGACGAACCCATAGACAGCTCTCTGGAACTTCGACCGCCACTACCTCCTCGCCCGAGCCTTCTGGAGAGAGGAAATACGGCGGCCGGAGGTTCTTTGCGACTTTCTAAGCGAGCAGCTCGACCGCAGCTACAATCACAGGCGACAACAGCCTTATCTCTAGCAGATGTTCATACAGCCAACCGGCTCGAGACAAGCAGCCCAAAGTCATCACCTGCCAGCCGAGCGGTGTCTCGAAAGCCAAGTCTCACGCCGTCTGCCCATCAACCAAGCATCGCTGTCAGCGAGGTTGATGATGGCGCAAGTGTGCGATCAGTCGTGCCAACCATTGGAACCCGACTCGATGGGGAAAGCACACTAGGAGACCTGATCGAAGGCGCAGCCACTCCAGCGTTCAAGGCCCTCAGTGCTCAGATCGAACGAGCCAACCCCTTTGATGCTGTACTAGCTGAGGATGACAATCTCTCTACACAGATGCAACACGAATTCCAAAATGTCGAGTCTATGAACAAGGACGGCCAGAATGAGGAAGCGCTGTTGAACATCTGGAAAGCCAAGCTGAAGCACTTTTTCATCCTGTCTGCGTCTGGGAAGCCAATCTACAGCCGCCACGGTGACGATCAACTCATCAGTAATTATATCGGAGTGGTCCAGACTCTGATCTCGTTCTACCAGGGAGCGAAAGACCCTCTTAAAGGCTTCACAGCGGGCGATGCTCGCTTTGTCATGCTCCCAAAAGGCCCATTGAACCTCGTTGCGGTCAGTCGTATGGGTGAGAGCGATGCACAGCTGAGAACCCAACTGGAATCACTATACATGCAGATTTTGTCGACTTTGACGCTGCCGAGCCTGGAGAGGATGTTCTCGAACCGGCCTTCGACGGACCTGAGACGCCCACTTGAAGGCACTGATGTTCTGCTAGATGGCCTAGCTGATGGGTTCACACGTGGGTCCCCGTCTACTCTACTGTCCGCACTGGAATGTCTGAGACTGCGAAAGTCCCACAGAAAAGTAGTGGATGAAACACTTCTGAAGGTCCGATCGCAAAACTTGCTCTATGGTCTTATCGTAGCTGCAGGGCGTCTAGTGAGCGTGGTACGGCCCAAGAAGCACTCTCTCCATCCTGGCGACTTGCATCTCATATTCAACATGCTGTTCGAAGCCGGCAGCGTCAAAGCAGGCGGTGGCGAGAACTGGATTCCACTCTGCTTACCTGGCTTCAACAACACTGGCTTCCTTTATATGTACGTCAGCTTCTTCTCGACGTCCGAAGGCGCCCTGAGCCCTGAAGCCGAACGCCCATCGTCCGCTGGCAAAGATGACGAGCTCGCAATCGTCTTGATCAGTGCCAACAAAGATAGCTTCTTCGAGCTGCGACAGATGCGCGCAGACCTGGTAGCACAGCTGGAGAAGAACGGCAGCATGGCGGTGATCAAGACAGCCATCAGGAAAGGACATGCGTCTTGCTCCGACATAACACCCGGTACCGTGCTCAAACACTTCTTATACAAATCTAGAGGCAATGTGCAGTTTACAATGCCCTCTTTCGAGCCGCATTTCCACGGCCTGATTGCGAAGCGGAAGCTCATGTCGCTGTATCACAATCTCCACGACAGCATTCATTCTCGCACAGCACACCTGAAAGTCCAGCATACGGTTGCTTACGATGCAACGGCGCTTGCGTGGGAGACGCCGCTATTCGAACTGTACTGTGTTGCCAGCTCGAATGCATCGCGCGCTGCGCTTGTAGCAGGTGCGAACAAAGTGGTGTCGTGGATCAGGAGGGAAGAAGAAAGGGTCTTTATCATTGGTGGCGCGGTGTTCTAGTTGCACAGATCCGTTTGTCGCAGCACATCTACAGGATGAGGCCGGGAGTCGAGAAGATGACACAGGATAGTGGTCGTACACAAACGAAGTGGGTATCTAACTCTCCGTACACGGGCCAATGGTACTCTAACAACACTGCTACCAGCCGCCCGCAACCCTCATCGACTGCTCACGACTGCCGCGTTGACATTTGCGTCTGTACAACCAGCCTTTTGCCAAGGACTGGAAACTGCCGACGTCACTGTTCAAACCCTCGACCCGGTTATCCAACACTCTCCGCCATGCCTGCTGCAGCACTGTGACGGCTGCACTTATCTTCCGGTGTGTCTGCACCACTGTGGCGCATCCCTGAGCCAAGCGCATCAATGTAACGCGCTGCGACATGATCGTCTTGCAGTGCTGACGGCGGAACGCACGTTGAATAACGATGGCAGCGGTCTGTCTTCTCGCAAGCGGCAGCAACCTGGAAGCCAGGAATGCGAGGTTGGATATCGTTGTTTTGCGGCTTGGAATAGTGCCAGTGCTCGCCGTAAGTTGATTCGTGAACGCGGTACTGCATCCAAAAGCTTGCAGCTGGTCGCAGAGTTGGTCATGATGTATCGATGAGGTAGAATTGTTGCGTGGCTTGGTCGATGTGTACAGTGCAAAGTCCTCAAGAATCGCAGCATATGCTCTCCCGTCCGCGAAAGCCGTCGTAAGGTTTCCAATCCGTATGCCTTTCGCAGCGCAATGTGCGGAGGCCCACTTCTTAAGCAAGCTCTCCTGTTCACTCTGCGAGAGGTTGGTACAATCGGCTGGTAGCTCCACGGCATTTGCTGAAGTTCTTTTGATGTCTGATACAAGCTCTTCGAAAGAGACAAGCTGGTCCAGCCCATGAATGCTGACAAGCGACCACAGCAGGCTCAGGGTCTTCTCACGGTGGCCGTTGACGATGTCCAGCGCCGAGATCTCATCGATATCGTCAGCGATCCTGCCATGGTCACGGAGAGCATTGACGGCTATCTCGACGTTGAAGACCTTCTGTGCCCTGCCAATGCAAGGCATTTTGAGATGCTTGGTCAGTACCCGCTGACTCCGTGAGTCATCAGTGTTCCGAAGAGCACTCTCCAGGATGGTGAGATCCGGCATTCGGATAGTCACAGTCGCATCCGATCCTGTGTGGTCCGCCAAATGCTGCTTCCGTAGGAAAAGTAAGAGTTCTACCAGTCTTGTGAGAAGGACGCCGTCTCTGAGATCGACAGCAATGTTTTCGATGCGGTACCGCACTTCGTCCAATGGATCCTGGACATAGGTCACCTCGTAGTCGAGGTGTCGCAGAACCCTTGTAATTTCTCCAGTGGAGGGCACGAGCATCGAAGCCAGAGACTGAAGTACGGCTGTAGAGCTTTTCCGACTCGATGTTGACTTGAACAGGCACCCGGTGGCAAGCTTTTCGACGCTGATTTGGTCCAAGAGCCACACCAGCATCAAGCTGCGCAGGATCATCTTGCGCCATCGAGGATGTGCATCATCCCCTCGTTCGATTGCAGGCTCTTCTACGTCCTCGAGCTCTACTAGGAACGTCTCCAAGAAGCCGATTAATGTTCGACGGCCTTTGTGTGGATCCAGACTATTCTCGAGGGCGCGAGTGGCGTCTGATGCTCTTTGTGGCAGTTGGTGACCAAACACCACCTCCGCTGCTGCACGGAGACAAGTATGGTCGTAACTGTCTAGCCAAAGACTGAGAAAGCGCTTGCGCAGTCCAATATCGAGAGCAGGATCAGGAGGGCCTTGTGTATCCCTGGGCCTGCTGAGAGCTCCGTACAGAAGAGAGGCGTGCAATCGCCTATGCAGCGTAGTGACTCGCTCTTGATGATAGACCTTGACTAGACGCTCACGAAGGCTGGCTTTGGGTTTCTGCCAGTCCGCATTCTCCGGCTCTGCGTCGATGTAGAGTTGGTTGACGACCTCCGTCAGCGCAATCTCTTGGTGAGTGAGCCAGCTATCCTCGTAGAGCTCTGGCTGAGAAAGGTCTTCTGAGAGAACGGGATACTGTGCTAGTCTTGGTACTTTACGATCCAAGAGCTTTTGGCGGTGGTTCGCACTTCGTTTCTCGCTCGTTCTCTGCTCCGATATGGGGTTCGGCGGTGATTTGTGGATGTATTGAGTGGAAGCCTGGGTGGAGAGCCCCAGCTGAGCAGGTATCGCAGGCCGCATAGATCGCTTTTCGGTTGGTAATGGTGCTCTTGAAGCATTCGTGGAAGATCGGGGGAGGGGCACTGCCTGACGTGGAACAACAGACTGCCGAGCTTTCGAAGCAGCAGTCTGCTGGAAGAGCGAGGATCGGATAGTGGACGTCTTGGAAGTATCAACAGCCTTCTCTTTGAGATCCACGGAGTCCCGGTCGATCGCAAGCATGCCGCCGGGTGGCACATTCTCTTTGCCGCCGTTCATACCAGCCACATCCGTCGCTGCTATGTTCGATACGTCGTGTGCAGCGACAGACGCCAATGGAAGACGCTTTGGTGCAACTGCCATCGAAAGTCTAGGTCGCTTGAAGCTTTTGGCTACCACTGGTTCGGCTACAGTCTGATCTCTCTGTGGTGAAGGAGCCAAGTGCAGGTCATAGAGCTGGAAAGTATCATTGAGACGATCGGTCGTTTGCGCGCCAGGATGAATGGTGAGAAGCGTTGTGTCGTCTGATGGTACAAAGATTGTGCGTCTCCGTGGTTCTTTCTTCAACCCTGCATTCGCTTTGCCCGCTGATCCGTCGTTGTTCTTGTGCACGACTGTATGATCGATCGTTTGTATCTCATGGCTAACTCGGAGGGCGTTGTGCTGCGGCGAGTTTGACTGCCGACCATGCGCCTGCCCGATTGATCGCAAGGGCTGTAGTCTTTCTGCTCCACTCTCCGTTTGTCGCGGGACTGCCCGATGCGTCGGCTTCTGAGCTGGTCTCGCAAGCAGCGTGCTGCCTCCAACAGGTCTCCTGGGCTCCACTACGAGCTCTTCATCCTCTAATACATCTTCAAAGATCGTTATAGGTGCAGCGGCCTGTTCCCTTCGCTTGAACGTAGACTTCCTCCTCGGCTTTGCGCGCGTCAATCCCAGATCCACTGGGCGCGTGTAATCAATGTCGGCTGTATCGTCCTGACTGCCAGCGATAGATGTCGTGCTGAGTCGTCGTCCAGGGAGAGCAGAGAGCGCGTACGGTGCCGGACATGGTGTTGATATTGACGGTCGAGACATGGCGACGACGAACGTCTAGCGAAAGCTGTACATTTGCTTGTCAGAAATTTCTTCTACATCGATGCAATTTAAGAGATCACGTCGGACGTGTGGCCGTGTCTAGCGTGTAGTGTAGTTCGAGGTGAAGTTTGTGGCGTTTGTTTACCATGACAACGAGTGCAGGGAGCTCACTCGATCTCGACATCGCCACCAACATGTATCATTGAATGTCACTACTCACATACATGTATACAGGAAGTCTGACCCGGGGACGTACAAAGCGTGTTCCAATCTCCGAATGAGGTGATGGTTACGCATTCATCCGTAGCTATCCCATGTATGCTCATGTGCAGCACGATATGTACATCACAGTGACCGCACAGCCTCTCCTTGCCGTCCGTCGCATTGACACCGACCAAAACGTTGTTCTGTCGGCTGCACTCCAACAAGCAGCCGTCTGTCAAACAAAGTGTCACCTCCGTTGCCTCAACATCGCACAGCTCTCAACAAGTGCTATGCTAGTCCGTAACATCTGCGTCGCGCTCTTCACGCTCCCACTCACACTTCCACTCGCCATGCCAGTCCCGAGGAGCGGACACTACTCCAGACAGCGCACCCTGAACAACGGTCGCTGGGAGGTTTGAAACCGCTTCCTCTAGCATGCTCACATCCATTTCCCATGCTTCTTCCACCCGGCAGGGTTCATGCTTCTCTGTCCTCCTGGCCACGTCGTCGACGTGAGCAAGCTCAAGCTCGGCCTCAGCACCATACTCAACCTTGCAGCCCGCAGGGACTCTAGTAATGACCTCGGTTAGAATCTCGCCCCAGCGTCCCGGAGACAAACTGAAAGTGGATTGCTCAACACCAACGATCCGCAGATGCTTGAGTGAAGTCAGGGCTTGCAGCTGATGCCAGTCGTACTTTGGCACCATCTGAACCTCCAAGAAGTAACCGGCGACGTCGATGATGAGGACAAGGCCATTGATCTTCGGAAGAAGGTGCGTTGGAAGTTGGTGAGGATGAATGATTGGGTTTGCGTCATGGAAGAAGACATCAACGATGAGTGTGTTTTCTTCGAGTAGCCCGCCAGCCTCCTGATTAATCTGCCGGTTTGATGTGAGCAGACCAGGACTTAGTACTGGCCATGTACCATTGGGCATGTGGTGCGCACAGGTACGGAGACTGACACTCCCAGGCACGAGAGCATATTCGTACACTCGAGTGCGCAATTCTGGTGGGAGGCCCATGAAGTCGAACGGTACGTTGGTGAATTCTTTGCGATAATCACTCGTCAGTGCCATTCGCGTTCCAGATAATCCATCGCCTTGTGCAGGCTCGCCGCAAACAGTCTCGTGGTGATGCTGAGATCCGTGGAAGGGGTCAAGGCCAGGCCCGCTTGTCGTGTTGCCGCCCAACAGCTTCCAGCGGGTCCTACACTCCTCATAAACCTTCCAAGTCTCATCGTACAGGCAGTTCAGCAAGGCGTTCGGTTCTCGCAATAGGGCGGCGTCAAGAGGGGGAGCACCGAATCTGGTCGAACCAAGTGGTTTCATAGCCCGATCCTTCTCCTGCCCTACAATAATCTTGCGGAAAATCTGCCGCAGAGCGCGGCTTTCGACCATAGAACCCCCTTCCACACCTGGCAGGATTCTTCGATGCACCGTTTCAAGGAAACGTCCATCAGTGGGGAGTCTCAAGAACGCGAAAGGCTGGCCCTGATCATCTTTGCAGCATATCTCAGCATCGAATTGATGCTCGCCGAAATCGTTCTCGTCCAGGTTCCAAGCCTTAGGCTCGCACTCTTCACTGCAACAGAATCGGCATCCACAATTGGATTCCACTGCCTCGATGGGGTTCTCGTCCTCAGATTGCTGATCCATGCTCTCGTCATCATCCTGCTCAGTGAGTGGCAGACCCTCGGACTCTCTGTACTCTTCGTACATCTGCCACGTGTCTTCGTACAGATCACCGACAAACTCCACTTGCGATTGTGAGGGTGCACGGTTGGCGAACGAGCCCCCTCCGTAGCTCAGCTGACACAGGATGGTCAAGATGACATCCTTGTTCGCCCCTTCCACGATCTTATCCCTAACAAGTTTCGGCGAGGGATTGGAACCGGAGTCTATCCAGCCAAGCGAAAGCATGTCTGCCAAGATCTTCCCGTGCAGCGCGTCGTAGAACACACCTGTGCGCGGAAGGTTCAAGAATGCGAATGAGCGCCCATGCTCGTCTCTGCCGTGGATTTCAGCAGCTTGTTGAAAGCGTGACTCGTGCCTGTCCTCGTGACCATTGTCTTGATCGCTTGAAGGATTGGATTCAGCGTGAATCACGTCGGTAGCGCGCGCTGTTACGCTTCTGGGGAAAGATAGCGCATGAGCTCCATAGCTTCAGGGTCGGTACGAGCCACTGATCTCAGAGTGTGCATGAGGTCGTTGCGCTTGGCACTGCGCTTTTCGTCGGGCACACCACGCTTCTTGAGGTAGTCCGCAAGAACATCATCCGCCGCAGCATCAGGAAGGGTAGAGTTATCGGTCCAAGGGGTCTTGCACGGGACTCTTTGCAGTGCGCGCCACAGTGCATCATCTTTCGCACTGATTTTGGTGACGATCGTGCTCAGGTCATCTTCGGTGGCCTGGTCTGGTGATGCTCGCCGGTCAAAGATGGGCAGGGGAACAGTCGGTGCGGCCGATGGTGAAGGCACATCCTGCGCCGTCGAAGATGCGCCAGGATCCGACATCGTGCCGGAAGTGGCGGCGGTGTTGAGGTTGTGTAGCTACAGCCGCCAGTCGATCGCGCCCAGAGAACTTCGATGGCTATGTGAGCATACAGAAGAAGGATGAGATATGAGAAGTCCTTTCACAAGCCACTAGCGCGATTTGGGTGGACGAAATTCACGTGAACATGTGAAAGGACCCACATTATGACGCAAAATCATTCACTTGCACGGTACCTTGATCGATGCCATTGGCTTGGAAGTCGAGTCGAGTGGCCAGGTCTTAAGCCTTATTCTTCTGCACCTCGTTTGGCCGACTCCGTGAGCACCTGCGATGAGTTCATCTAGACCGTTCTCGCGTTCACCACCTCACATGCCGCCACTACAGCGCCTGCTCTGACCACAACGTCGCCCGTCCGAGGACGGAGAAGAGGCAAACCAGCCATGTCGTCCAAGACCTGATTAACATTCCTCACATAATCAACCCTGGCAATGCGCCGCGTCTCCAAGAAGCAACCAGGATCACAACAAACTTGCACTTTTTGCACACAAGCTAGCGCCAGTTCCTCACGAGCCAATCAAAAGCCTTTGACGCCGAGCGCCGCTTCTCCAAAACCGAACTTGCTGTGAAGCGCTGAGCATCAGCTGTAATGGCATCAAATATTTCGTGAAGTGGGAGATGCACCACATCGTCCGCCCAGCGGCGAGAGCAACCGGATAGAAGCTTCAGAGAAGACCTCGACGATCGCCGCTTCTCCAGTAGTTCAGTTGGTCAATCTCAAAATTTGCGATTTTTGCACGTCCGCTAGCGTCGGTTGTTTCCGAGCCAATCAACGCACGACAATGACAATGAGAATGAGAGCAATGAAATGGAATGAAATAATGCAGACCGGAGAGCGACAGTGAGATCCTTTCGTACACGTACGTGCTCTCTGCGGAACGTAGTCGGGTGGTGGGATATTCCACAGATACTCCCACATCACCTACACTGCCTTGCCTAATCCTAGCTTACCTCCCATCACCGACCTATAACTTCGACATCCCCTGCAGATCGGGCTCTTTGTTCGGTCCCTGTTTTCAGCATTAGTATCACATCTCCGAGAGGCTCTAACGAACGTAGGAAGTAGCAACATACCATAAACCCAAACAAATACCCAGCAACCTTGCGCATCTGAATCTCCTCACTCCCCTCCGTGATCCTATACCGCCGATGATGCCGCCATATATGCTCAAACTGGCAATGTCGGCTATACCCCCACCCCCCATGGACCTGGATCGCCCGGTCCGCGGCTTCGGTACATAATCTATTCCCCCAATAGTTGCACATGGAAATCTTATCGCCAAGCTTATGTTCGACTTCTATATGGTCCATCCGGTCCATCTCGGACGCAGTCTTCCGGATCAGGAGGCGCAGCATCTCACATTGTGTAGCGAGCTCGACAAGCGGGAACTGGATCGCTTGGTTCGTGGCGAGGGGTTTGCCGAACGGGCGCCGGCGGCGAGCGTACTTGACGGATTCGTTGACGCAGTAGACGGCTGCTCCTAGCGAAGAGGCGGCTTGACGGATGCGGTTCTCGTGCACGAAGGCTTGGGCGACTGCTAGGCCTTCGCCTTCTTTACCTAAGATGGAGTCGCCGGCGACTTTGACGTTGGTGAGGGAGATGGTGGCGTGGTCGGTAGGCATGTTGAGTGTCCACTCATAACTCTCAACCTTAAACCCTGGCGCATCGGTGGGGACAACAAAGCAAGTGATACCCTTAGCATCCCCGTTCTTCCCACTCGACCGCGCGAAGAGGAAGGAGTGCGTAGCCTTATGCGCCCCCGTCTGCCACATCTTGCCCCCATTGATCACCCAACTCCCATCCCCCTGCCTCTCGGCCCTCGTATCCATATGCGTCGCATCACTCCCGTGCCCCGGCTCCGTCAACCCAAACGTCACCCGCGTGCGGCCCTCCAAACTCCCATGCACAAAGAGCTTCTTCTGCTCCTCGTTGCCAAAATGCTGCACCATAACTATCGTCGGGAAATTCCCCACTATCGAGTGCTCATTCTGCAGATCGTTGAACAGCCCCAACCCTTTAGATGCCAAATGCTCGCGGATCACGCTCATCCAGAGGTTCGCGCCACGGCCGGAAGTATCGTTCTGCCCGCCGAACTCGCGGGGGAGGGAGAAGCGGTAGAAACCGGCTTTGTCTGCCATCTTCTTGCATTGGGTGAGGAGGGCTTCCCATTCTTCGCGGGGGAGGCCGGCGTTGTCCCAGTCGGTGCGGGCGTGTTCGCGGCGGTGGTCGAAGAAGCGGTCGTTGTCGTCGCGGCGTTGGAGGGGGGTGACTTGGGCGTCGATGAAGGCGTCGAGGCGGCCTAGGTAGGTCTGGAGGTCGGAGGGGACGTCGAAGTTCATGGTGGAGGGATGTGGGTGGGAATAGGAGGTAAGGAGATGGTTAAGACGATGAGAAGGACTTACGGTTGTGTGGTGGGAGGAGTGGACATTGGTGATGGGTAGATATATCTATTGTGGTTGTGGTCTACCTTGGCCGTGTCCCGAGGCAAGAGATGGAGATGGGATGTGAGATTGCGGGGATGCATTGGAGGGCGAGTCAGGTTGTTTTGTGATCTTATGAAGGAGCTGCTGCTGGTTGCGGTTTGTTGCAGTGCCACCATACATGAGACGGCATTTGGATCTCTCGATCGTGTAGGGTGTAAAGCATGCAATATCGGCCACGACTGAGGACATGGTGCGAGCTGACTTAAGGCCACTAAGGTATCTTGAGGACCACTCCCGAGGTTGGACCGGTGCGTGGGGTTGCCGCTGATCGCCTGATCGTGTTCCTCGAGAACAGGCCGTCTGCTGTACCCATATACCGTATAGTCGAGTTGCAAAACAATGCTCTGCGGTGATGTTATCTTGAACATCGGCATTTGACCAGGTATCAGCAACAACGCCACCCGTCCACGTGCAGGGGAAGCTTCGTCTTCATAGCGTCCCGAGCCAGGCGCACATCGAGACTTCCCCACAAAATGCAGCGGTGCTCTGGGCTGGCTACTCGCGACTCGACTCGACTGCATGAGGAGCTGCCACTTCGTGTAGCTGTGACGTCCCGGGTGTCTCCCTTGTCTGTGTCCTTCTGGCATTCGGTGGTACATACCGCGAGTCCTCTTGCCCCCCGTATTCGGCTTGAGAGGTACCTCCGTAACCTGATTACCTTTCTACGCCATCTTGGCACCACCACGCTTCTGCTCCACCCACCTCGAGGCCAGAACCGCCGTCCGCCATCTTTCAGGGTCTGACCATCACTACTCGACCAATATTGCTAGCACCCGTGCTGCTGTGGTCGCCCGGCTTCTTCAACACCTACATTCAAGAGCAGGTCAAGGCATGCGGCCGTGTGGAAGAGGCTGATCTCGAGGGTGCCGCCGGCGGAAGAGGTCGCGACAACTGCTGCGGTTGCCGCTTGTCACCATTATTATACAAGACACCCACGACCTACCGAACTCCTCGCCACCTACTATACGAAGAACATACACCGCACTCCACCATCCAGCATGGACGACCGCAACATGTCTCTCGGTGGGCAGAGCATCGACTGGAATGATCCCGCTTTCAGCTCGGCGGAATTCCAAGATTCCATGGTCGCCGAGTCACCATGGGGCGGCAACAGCGCGCTGAACGACTTCACGAATCTTGGCGACTATAGCGACAGCCCAGCCTTCGGTATCCGCACCCCCTCCAAATCGGGTCCGGAGATTGCGGCGACCGCAGGTGCACAGCAGACACCCCCGGGCCTACATCACATGCCGACAGACATGTCGAGCCAGGAGTCCTCGTCAGACTCGTCCAGCAGGAGGAAGAGGAAATCCGTGTCGGAGTCTCCCATGCCTGACGCCTCTGCGCTCGACTACAAGATGCAGGACAGGGCATCTCCCGCCTCCCACAACTATCAGACCACGGCAGCTTACGAACCAAATTTCAGTCGACCCCTCCTGAACCTGGCCGTCGAGCAAGGCATGTCCGACAACGGTGAAGGCATGTTCGACTTCAACAGCACAGCTTCCAGTCCGAACCTGCCTCGTGATTTCAATCAGCAGATGTCTCTTGATGCCAACATGGCTATTCGGAGGCAGCCGGTTGCACCACCTTTTATTCAAGACTCACCGGCCACGATCAACCCTGGAAGCATGTTCGCTGTTGGTCCGTCACGGGATCAGTCTCCACCGAACAATAATATCATGTTTGCCACCGCTTCTCCTAATGCCATCTTCTCCACGCCGTCCTCGGATAGCAATGACTTCGCCGTCAACCCGAACTGGAACGCGAATGTTAACCAGAATCCTAATTGGCCGTCAGACTTCAACAGCCAGTTTGCATCTCCCGGCCTCGCCTTCACGCCTTCACCCGGCACAAATGGCGGCACGCCAGCCGGAGCCACGCGTGCAGTTGCGCCTCGCAGTGGTCGATCTCCGCTTCACATCGCGCCCATCTCCACTAAGTCGAGAGTCGAGACTCAGATCAACGTCGTGATGACATTAGAGAAGCCACCTCCTTTTGCGGAACATCTACATCTTCCGCTGCACACGATCGCCAAATCAAAACTCCTTACCAAAGAGGATTACGACCCATCAAAAGTGCTGGAGCTGCATACAATGCTTGTATGCACTAGCGCAATGCACAATGCTGGTATGAAGGAGAAGGCGCTCACGCGGGCTGCGACGCAGGACAACACAGACATCCAGAGGAAGGCTGAGCTGCATCGTGATGGTGATGCCATTAAGAATGAGCTCAAAGGCGATGATGACGATGATGACAGGCCTGCTAATGGCGGCGAGGTGAAGATATGCACCAACTGCCTACAACGCGAAAGGAAGCGCGCAGGTCGGAAGAAACTCAAGAAGGAAGAAGAGCAGCAACATTGGGAGCGGTATGAGACGGAGAGAGTGGTTGTCTTCAACTCGAATGAATATCTACCTTTCAAGCCAGCCGAGCAGATGCAGCATCCGCGAGGGGAGAGCGGCACGGGCGCGGAAGAGCCATACAACCCTCCCGAGGGTGCGATCGCAGTGCAAGCACAGATGCGGATCGCTTGCTATTGCCGGCATCAGAGTGAAAAGGAAGGCTTTCAAGTCATCTTCACCTTGAAGGACTACCAAGGCAATGTTGTTGCCCAGCAGATATCCGACTCGATCTTGATTACGGACGACCACAAAACACATCCGCCTTCACTGACGGCGATGACGAGCGAACTGCTCTACCACCATCCGCAACTGAATCAGAACGGTTTGCCGACATCCTACTCGATGGTGGACCTGCAATCACATTCGCAACCGTTCTCTTCGTCGCGGTCTGCTGGTAACCTGCAGGCGCTGGGCTACAATCAACAACCGCAGTTCAATCCGCACAGCCACGTACATCAGTTGCCGAATAACGGATACCAATCGCAAGCAACATCGGCCACGATGACACCGACGTCCATGTCGAGGCCAGGCTCGCCTACGAGTGCTGGACAAATCGGGCCCAATAAGAAACGAAAGTCATCGTCGTTCCACAAGCGTTTGCCTAGTGGGCTGCAGATGACTCCACGTGTCGACACGAACCAGCCTTCGTCAGCGAATGCTCTGTCCGGAGTGACAATGTCGAGCAACTTCTCGCCGACTGGCGCAGGCTTTGCACAGAACGATCCGTCGTATATGACCATCCCCAACAATGGAGTACCTGCGCAGTTCTTCGGTAGCAACCCAACCACACCAGCGAACGAGCAATCAGGCTTCGCCTTTGGCGCGGCGCATCAACTAGACATGAACCGAGCACAAACCGCTTCGGCATACTTCTCGCATCCGTCATCAGCGGTACCCAGCCGATCGAACTCCCCCATCCTGCAGCACAACCGCAATCTCTCCGGCTACGCACGACAGCCTCTCCAAACAACAACCAACCACATTGGCAGAAACCCCCAATTCTACGGCGGCCTGCCCACAGCCAACACAATAGAAGAGCCCGACCAACAAGCCCCCACCATCACCAAAATTACCCCTCCCCAGGGTCCCTTACGCGGCGGGACGGAAGTAAGCATCTTCGGCTACAACTTCACCCACAACACCCAAATCATGTTCGGCCCCACCCTCGCGCCGACAACCTTCTACGGCGAACAATCCATCCTCGCCATCAGCCCTCCCGCCCCGCAAGGCCGCTGCGGCGCAGTAAATGTGCGGATCGTGCAGAGTCCCAACCAGCAGCGCTCTCCTCAATATGCGACTCCGCAAGGGCAGAGTCAGGTGTTTACGTATGAAGACGATAGGAGTTCGGAGATGATGGAGCTGGCGTTGAGGTTTTTGAGTCAGCAGAGTACGGGGGATCAGCATCGGTGGGTGCAGTATACGAATGAGGTTGCGGGTCAGTTTTTGGCGACGCATATTTCGCCGCAGGGGGCCCCGGGGTATGGGGCCGGGTAGCATCCCCCCGGGTAGCACCCTCTGGTAAGGACGTGGAGGCATCGGTCACGTGGGAGCGCTACGGGGTACAGAGGTTCAGGAAGCGGCTGGAGGAAGAGCAGGAGGACGGAACTGCTGTTCTCCTTATGAGCTTGTCGGAGCGACGGTACGGGCGAGCTAGAAATGCGACTTTCGTTTCGATCCAGCACCATCGTTCTCACGCTTCACACGTGCGCCTCTTCGCCTCTCCGCTCCCAACATCCCACCAAGACCGACCGAATAAAGCCGACAGCACTCCGCCGTGGCTTGCAGGACTGCGTCAGCGCGTACGAACTGCTCCAGCACCCCAGACCTCTCCCGCGTAGCGACTCTGGCTGACACGTGGCGGTACATTGCAGCGTACTGCGCTTTCTTGTACTCATATCCTTTTCGGCTTCTCGCGCCCGTTGCTGTGACGCACGTGGCTATGACTTCACGACGGCGTTCTGGAGATGTCCGTGGCTAGCCAGTGAGTAGCTGGCGGAAGGCGTTTTGAGGGGTTTGCTGGGTTTCCCGGATCCGTGTTGGTGGCTATGACACGACATGGCTGGCGGTATGGGACGGGCTGAAGACAGTTCGGCCTGATACGGCTGCCAACAAAAACTTTGAGAGATGTGGAAGCGAGTTCATCGACGTAGTTTTGAGGGGCGGTGGGATTTCATGTGATAGCTTTGCTAGTTCCAGATGTGGTACGATGATATATGAGCTGCTGGCCACATGTAGTGAAGACCTCGTTGCTCTGTAGTGGAAGTATGTATGGGTCAACCCCCATCGACATATAGCTAGCAATGTCGCCGAATCTCAACATGTCTCAAGCCGTCTTTACTGTATCCCGTGACCTAGCTCTGCCACGTCGTATGGATGCTGAGAGCCTACCCTGCTCCCGATGCAGTGGCATTGACAGCAGCTCAACAGCGGTATGGATCAAACAAAGCCTCCGACAGCCGGTACGCTTGCTCGAACCATGGGACGCTGATCCTTCTAGAAGAATTGGGGAAACATTGCATAGTCCCTTTGTACTCCTCACGGTGACGACCCAACAACCCCTCTCGACAGCTTGTCTCAGACTCCACACCCCGTTACACAACAGACGGTTGTGCCGCACCAGTCCTGCGGTCACGCCCGCCGTCGTGCAACCTTCACAGTTGTACCAGAAATCCACTCACCAGCCGCCGACATGCACCACTCCACATTCGTGACGGCTAGTCGAACCGAGGACGCGCCTCTATCCGGCACAACGGCCACTGGTACCGCCGCATTTCGACGCCCTGGGTTGCCAGCCTGTTTCGCCGGCGTGCGAAGACGAATTATCGGCGGCTTGCAGAGAGCGCACACGCATGGTCGTGGGTAAGGAGATTTCTCGCAAACGTCAGAAGGGGGACAGGTGAGATGCGTGCAAGCGCTTTTTGACAGGGTTCCGCTACCACGGGTGAGAGCCTGGCGGGTGATCATCAGATTTCGGGCAGCAAGAATACATTATTAACCTAGGTCTCCTGATACCGAGTTGGAGCTCGACGCCACGAGATCGGAGCCGGGCTTGCATGCGATAAGCGGTATCAACTAAGGAGTGACCTCGCGTAGAACCTTTTATACCTGGTAGGCTGGTATGCTGCAAGCCACGAGAGCACGTTTTCTAGATGAAAGGCAATGCAGGATCGTTGCGGGTGAGCAGTTACGTGCGGTATCCACGTCTCCGTTGCTGCAGAAAAGAATGGGGCCTTGTGCGACAGTCGCAGAAGCCCAAGAAAGGCTTGCGCTGCTAGAGAGGCTTTGTGCGATATCCTGAAGCGTCCGTGCATGAAGGAGCTGCGCATCGTTGGGTTCGTTCGATTGACCGACCTTCGGTAGCGTTGCTCGAAGATGTAAAACTTCCGACTGGTCTCCTCCCAGCAAGGGCCCGGCGTGCTGGGAAGCGGACTATCGAACAGCGGTCATCCCAAGCTCGCTTAGACGAACGCCCGCACGATACAGCAGAACCTCCGCTAGAAGGCCGAACATGCGCCTCAGCACGGAGAAGGTGCTGCTTATAGGAAATGGCTGCTACAGCTGCGGTGCCATGGAATAGACACCCTATGAGATTGTAGCCGTTGTCGCAAACTCTTGCGGCTACCGTTGGACAACACGATCACTTCCAACGGTTCCAACGGGCCGCACCTGTCTGTGCGCTCGGTTGCGCGGTCGCGGTGATCGCTTCGCTGCTGGGTGCGCCTCTCCTCTTCCCGGGTTTGCTCGTCGATCTTATTACGTGCGGCTTGATATCAGGCGTCAAACAAGACGAGTATCTTGCTCTGCGCTACGAAGTGGAGTCTTGCGATATATTCGTCAAGCTCGAGACGGTCCTCGAGATCGAAGAAGGTGGGCAGATATCGGAGTTTGTCCTTTTCTAGGTTCGCGGGCAACGGGCCAACGGCGAGCCGGACTAGCGATCCACGGCTCCGCGAACTGGTTGGACGACGGCAGTGCTAGCTTGCAACGGGAATGGTCTTGAAGCTTGAGCCTTTCTGCCCAATCTCTGTCCATGTCTTCGCTCGAGCGACCCACTCTCTCCTCCCGTCCCTCTTCTCGCCGTTCCAGAGTATACTTCTTACCACCACGGCCTCGCCCGTTCGCCGGCGGTCACTGTTGACGGTGGTTCACGACGACAGATATCATCGTTACCAGGAGCTGTGTGCGGCACCGTGGGAATCGAAATTCCAGCCTGCGGAGTTTTCAGCCTGACAAGGAGTGCCCCAGTCCCCAAGAACCAGGACACTGAATCGCAGCTTTCCGAACTTGCTCCTCTGCACTCTTGCTGCGACACTCGAAGCAACTCCAACGCCACGACAACACCGCTCGTCGGCACCCTTGTCTCATTTCTACCAGGCCTCATATCTCACGCACCCGGCGGAACGTATTTCGGCAGTCTGGGATCGCATCTTGTAGGTCCATCCCTCCATCCCTTGCGCCCTTGCCAATATCGCGGGCCAATCTTACGTTCCATGTCACTGGTAGCTTGCACCGAGGCCACCACACTGGATTGCAGCGTGCATGTCATATAATCTCGAGCATGCTGCAATGTTTTGAGCATCCCTTCGTCTACCTGCTCGGACGAAAGTTGATATAGCGCATGCTGACCGCGACACAGCTACATTCTATACACAACGCGCGTCAGCGCAGTATCGTTTCTGCAATGACGGCCCCAGGTTTCAAAGTCGTCGAGAATGAGACCAGCAGTCAAGCATTGCGGACCACCAGGGAGGGCAGGAAGTACAGTTACAGGTTGACTGTGCTTCAACAACCCACGCGTGCTCGGGCTTGCGGAGCTGGAGCGAAGTGTAAGCCATCTGGTTGAGAGTGTATGGCTACGAGTATGCTAACATTGCACCATAGCTTCGGCGGATCGTCGACCAGTAGACCCACCGCCCATTGTCGAGCTGAAAATCTTTGATATGAGCGAACCGGTACCGAAGGATGTCACGTACCAGATGAACGGCAACTACTTTCTGTTCGCCACTCTGGAGAACGCCCGTGTGATGGCTAATGGACGCATGGGACAGAACGATCAGAAAGGTCTGCCTATGCTGACTGGCACACCTGTCGCCGGCATGGTGTGCCTGGACCGACCCCAGCCAGCAGGCTACTTTATCTTTCCCGACCTGTCTGTACGCCATGAAGGCTCGTTTCGTCTGGGCTTCAGCCTCTACGAAGAGCTTAGGGAAGCCAAGGACGAGGACCACGGTGAAGATCTCTCGAGGTCGGCTGAAGAGGAATCGCACGTTACGCACAGGTTGGAGGTCAAATCCGAGCCGTTTCTGGTTTACAGTGCGAAGAAGTTTCCTGGTCTCACGGAGAGCACGTCACTTAGCCGCGTCGTTGCCGAACAGGGCTGCCGAGTACGCATCAGACGTGATGTGCGCATGCGGAAGCGCGAAAGCAAGACCGGCAAGGACTGGGAAGGCTATGAGGATGAGACCGCTGATGCCAGAACACGCATGTCTTCCACGCCTGAGACAACTGGTTATGGACCGTTGCCCACGCCGCATGGATTCAGAGAGGCCGTACCACGACCGAGGTCTAGTAGCAACGCGAGCCACCACTCCCTCGCGCCCTCGCTCACGCTTTCACGGCGACCATCCCAGCAAGAGATGAGCCAAGCCTATCATCCACCCATGTATAGCACGGCGCCGCACACACCCCACACAGCTTTTCTTCACACATCGCCATACGGTCCTTCGCCGACTCAGTCGTACCTTTCGGGTCCTTTCACGCAGCAACAGTCATCAATGCAGCCGCCTCCGCCTCAGTATCAGCAGCATCCATATCAACCACCGCCTCCGATGAGTCAAGCACCAATGCCTCCGCAAGGCTACCATACTTACAGTTCCGCACCGGCGCCGCCACCGCCCATGCACTACGGCCAGTACCCACCACCGCCTCATGGCTACGAAGCTCAAGATTATCATCACCGCATGAGCGTGGAGTATGGTCAACCACAATACGATCACCGCCGTTCCTCTTCGAATTTCACAGCACCGCCACCACCGGCGGTCCAACCAAGCTATCCACCACCCCATCAGCCCACCTATCAGCCTCCCCCTCCACCACAATACCAACCAACATACACTGCACAGAAGGTGGAGAGCTACGGACACAGGCCTCCACCGCTCGAGCCCGTGCAACCGCCTGCTAGGACTGCCGGAGGATCTACCCCGATATCTGCTCGCACCTCCTTCGAGAATAAAACATTACCTCCAATCGGTACGCTTAATATGCCGCCTATCCCCAGCAACAAGTTCGAGGCATCATCGCCTTCATCGGCCGGGCCACACAGTGGGTACCCGCCCATGTCAGCAGGATCGCAAACAGAGACAAACAAGCGCGGCTACTCGCAAGTCTTCAGAGAATCGCACCTGAACCAGCCTTTACGACACGGCGCGCGGCCGAGCGAGGCGGTCCAGCCGCCATACCCAAGTGCTACTGAAGCGGACGACAGCGAGAGTGCAACAGGCTCCTACGAAGAACCTCACCGTACGGCCAAGCGCTGCGACTATAGAAGAGCAGACGGCCGTGCTATGCAGCGATACATGGACCAGGAGCAGAATTGAATCAACATGACTTCGCCCCAAAAACATGGTGCGAATCTTGAGCAACGAAATGGCGGCTTTGAGCGTTGGGGACAACTGTTTTCAGGACTGATGACTTGACAGAGCATGGCGCTGTTGGCTTTGTGTGATTCTACAGTGCGTGAGACGAAGCGTCCGCACTTCGAGATCTTGGGTTTCCGTGGAGTGTGATTCGGGGAAGTGTTTGGAGATGAAATGGTGTTCTGATGTTTTTTTGTGTTGCGGTTGGCTTGGAGAGTTGTTTCGGTTCTTGCTCGTCACGACATTTCACGAATGGATTCAGGATTGAGAAGGAGATTGAGAAGGATGTTTGGACAGCTTGCGTACTCAAGACGTCCATCAGAGATCATCACGCATCTCTGCGGCCTCACACCTTTCAGACCTTTCCACAGCACGTCTTGTACTTCTTGCTCGAACCGCAGGGACACTTATCATTTCTGCCCACTTTGCTCGATGCTGGAGTGCTCCCACTCGGCGTGCTGCTTCCACTCGGCGCGCCACCTTCACCCGACGGAGTGAGCACTGCTGCCAAATCTGGTACGAGAGGCCTGAGCTTGATCGCGATGGACATGGGCGTGAGACCATGCGGATCCGCGATCTTCACATCGCCTCCGTGCTCGACGAACCATTTCAACATGGCGACAGCCTTGTTCTTGGTGTCGGCATCTGTGCCTGGCCGCACCATAACTATGTCATGTGCCGCTACGCAGCCGAAACGGTTCTGCTTGTTGATGTTTGCTCCAGCGTTCAGAAGCATCTGCGCATACTCAGTATCTGTATACGGCTTCGTGCTAATAGCGTGCATGAGAGCCGTTGTCCCAGACAGATCCGCTCCATCCACAGCAACATTGGCTTCGGTGATGAGGACTTGGCCAGCCCTAGGTATTTCGCCCTTTGCTGTGGTTGCATGTATAGAAACATGAGGATAACGTTGTACACAGGCACGTCTGTTGGGCACCAGCGGAGATCAAAGACCTCTTTCGCAGCAGCAGCTTCTGATGTGACGGTTGCTTTATGCTCGAAGTGCTTTCGCAGCTTGTCGATATCTCCGGTCTTGATGGGTTGGCCGTAGTCGTCGTTCAGGCCAGTCTCCATGTTGAGGTATTCCGAGGTGCAGTAGGTACGCAGAGCCTGGCCATCTGCTCCGGAGAGGACATCGTTCGATGTCTTGAGGTCTTCGAGAGTCCTGCTGTTGTTAGTATCGCCTGGCTTGACCAGATCGTTGCTCCATCACATGCCAATCGGAACGAGGAGTGAAGTTGTACGACATGCTGGGCTTGTTCGTTGACTAGATTGAGTCTTTGAATCGACCAGATGCTCGTTGGAAAGGTCTGCACTTTCAAGGCAGACGCGGTTGCCCTGTGTGACTTCACGCGACGCGTGCATCTGATCATCTTGTGTCTCATATGTCACCTGCCTGCAGACCAATAGTCCTGTTCACGTTCGGAAGCAACTCTCGCTGGGTAAGCCATGGCAATCGGAACTTCACTGGCGTTACGAGGAGATCAGACCTCGAGCTTTGCACAGGCTCTGCGTGAGAAGATCAGCCACTGCAGTGGTATGGTCGCTATCTGGCGGACGGAGAACACTGCTTACTTGCTTCTCTCTCCACATTGCTTGTGCATTCGTTCTCTGATTTCCAGACAGGCTCTGAGTGGAATATCAGCAATTGTATTGGCCCTTTGAGTCGCTCGGAGTCTTTTCTTGATGCTCTCTACCTAAGCTGGAGGCTACAGCTGGCACAGACCTCGTCCGCTTCACCTCACCTCAGCTGCTGTGTTGCTGCCTTACCATCGCCGTGATCAATAAGTAGAAGCTCATTTCTTCCAGGAACACCTCTTGAACATATTGTCGGCTCTTTGGGGTTGATAGAAACCTATAGCTGTACGAGATAATGGCACAGGCAATCGAGGCGGCACAATCACCACCAGCAGATCCCGTCCAGCTTCCTCTGCGGCCATCGCAACTTGTGGAAACATCCAAGCATTGCCGACTTCTCGAATTGCCCCTAGAGTTGCGTATATCCATAAACGAGTCCCTCCTCCCTATCATGCAGCGTTTGTGTATCTTTTCGCGATCCACTCGCAAGGATCCAGAATACGTTCGCGGTCATTATGGGCTCATAGGACAAGCCGGTGTCTTCCGCTTAGCCTTCACCTGCCATCAGATCTACGACGAATGTATGAGGATACTCTACGGCTGGTTCGACTTCACGACTCTCTCCGCGGTGTCGCTGATTCATTGGCTTGAGGATATAGGCAGGATGGAACGATATGTTCGGCATATTAGCCTTAGCCTCGATTGGACGAGGTTTGTCCCGAAGGCGCTTCCACGGCTTCAGCAAGTCACTTCTCTGAGGGTTCTGGAGCTCAACTTTAGGGTCAGGGAGTCAGCGTCGCCTGCTTCGCTTGCACGCGACCTGAGACTAATGCTTGAGGGGATTGCCAAGTCGATGCGTGAGCAGGGGGAGGGTGGGAGTTGGGAGCGTGCGCTGGATGTTGTGCGGTTTCCGGAGAGGTTTGCGTCTTCAGATGAAGCGGAAGCTGAGGATCGAGTGCAGTCTGAGGTATATGCTCGGGAGTTTCGGGAGGAGACGAGGAAGATGCTGCAATAGAACGGCTCCTGAATGAAATAGAACCGAGCAGAGAGCACTTTGTATTGTCTCTCTGGAGTGAACCTTTGCTCAGCGATCAATAAGCTCCGATCCTCACGTAGTGACAGCAGGCTCAGTATCCTATGGAGGTATTACAACTGGAAAACGCATCTTAGCCAGGATTGCGAACGATCAATTGCTTTGCACTCCCCGAGGTCCTGAAATCTGCTATGCACATTAAGTGGGCGCAGAAAGCTCTCTGTTGTATGTCCCAAAGCACCACAAGCGTGAAGTCCGACCAAGCTGTGCCTTTCCACCACTGCCTACGACGACTCTTCGTAATAGCAGTGCTCTCCGTCCTCGTGATCATGGTAGTCACAGTGCTTGAGCGGCTTCACCGAGACTCTCTTCGCCTGACGATCTTGCAGTAATTGACCCGCAAGCTCGGTCAGGAACTCGTTGTGATAGTCCTCCCCGTCGCAAAGATCTTCCTTGTTCATGACAAGGATCTACAGGTCGACCATCAACTTCCTGACCTTCGATCCTACGCATGTGCCGTCGTAGATGGTACCGATGGATATGGATCCGGGATAGTAGTGCACGGCTTCTAAGCTCGGAGTTGAGCAGTTTGCTGTTATAGCACTGGCAATTGCATTGTTAAACCTCCGGTTCTGGTATTTTTCGCCCAAACAGCACGCTTCAGCGAGTTTGGTATATAGCCCTGGGTGATCATCATTGACGTAGCCTGCCGGAAGTATGATGTGCTTGGGCAGTTGGTCGGAGTAGGCAAAGTGCAGCAGGATTTGCATAGCGTCCACATCATCGTCCATAAGTGTCATTGTGCGTTCTTCTCCCTCCTTCCAGGTGCTTGATCCGGAGTTGCTCGATCCGAAGGCGGCCGCAAGCACGGGCGATGCTCTGGCGATGACTGAGTGATGTATGACGAGCTTTCTTGCATCGGGTCCAACGACCAGTGTGACGGTGTCGTCAGATAGCCTAGATCAGTGTTAGTACTTTCATGCTAACGAGTATGGAGTAGATGGTACGTACTGGAGTAGCTCTTGGAGCTGCGACGGGGCCGCCATAGCGTCAGTTCTGTCGGAAATTGTAAAGGTTGCTAGATGTGAAAGGAAAAGATGCAACGTGGCGCTCGTGTGAAGTGAATTTGTTCGTGAGTAGCTTGGCGATCATGTTTGCATTGTCGCGTTAGTACAACAAGCGTGGTAGACTCACACGCTGCCAGTGTCTGCTAAGAGTCTTGTGGACATAATGGGCCGATAGACCCCATCCCCTTCATGACCTGCCACGTCTGGCCTTCCATCCAACTCACTCGCCATTAGCAGCACGCCTCAACTGCTCTGCCTCTATGTTCTCCGAGATATGAAATGTTTCTGTGTCTGTACATCTCTATTCAACCATTCCCATTGCAAGCTCAGCCATGAAATCTTGATGCAAATCCTCCTCACGAATCTGAAGTGTCTCCTGAAGCTGCAGCAACAGCACACATGTCCGCTATACACTTCCCCATCGCAACCTCATCAGCTGTGCCATTGCAGATAACGTCAACAGCGCGGCCACACGGACAGTTTCATCGAGAGCCTCCAGCGTCAAGCGGACTCTGCATCAGCTTGTTGATTTGACGAGAGCAATGTCGAGCCTTGTCCGGTAAAAGCGAGGCAGCGTGATATGGATCATTCTGGCAGCGGGATCCCAGGTCTCGGTCCTGGCAGGCCTGTTTATGCCAATGACATGGCCGGAGATGCGTACAGGTTAAGTCTTCTGATTTGCATGATGGTGGCACCAAAATGGAATTTTTGCATGGCTTGCCAATCATGTGAACGATGAATTGTGCTTACTCTGTCGGTCGAGCCAATACAGTAACACCGTCAATGGCTCTAACGAGAGTCCAGCAGTACTCACAGGAAATGCTGTCTTCTGCCATGCTCAAAGGCCACGCTGCCATAAGCTTCCAGCGCCTCCTGTCGATTTGTGGTGCATGTACTGTCACAAAGGCGTCCTTCCACGAATGTCTTTCGTCAATCTCTCCCCAGACCCACAGCACTCTCCACTGGCATGCTCGTGATACTCGCAGGATGGGATCCACAGCCTTTCCTCTCGGAAAAACGGTATTTCCCCATCAAGAAGTATTTTCGTCAGCGCCGCTATGAGGTCTTTGATGAAATCCAGATGGAGTGTGTAAGCGACGATGTTGGCTGCCCCCACACCGTAGACGTATATGTCTACCATCAACTTCCTCGCCTTCGACCCTTCAGGGGTCCCATTGTAGATGATTTTGATAGCCGGCGAAGAAGGAAACCAACGGGATCCTTCATTGTCTCTGATAGCCACCTTGGATAGCATAGCATCGATTGTCGCATTCTTGAAATCCTTGTTCTGGTACTTCTCTCCGACACAGTATAGCCTCGCAAGTCCATCGTACTGGCCTCGGTGGTCATTTCCGATACTGCTGTAATCGTCGTCGGTGTTCAGGTTGGGCAGTCGACCTACGTATGCGAAGTGTAGCAGCATCTGGATCGTCTCTGGATCGTCGTCCGGCAAAACCATAGTGCGAGCCCGGCCTTCTTTCCATGTATTTGACCTGAAGGCAGCTTGAAGCACAGGCGATGCCTTCGCTATCGCCGTGCGATGGACTAGAAAATCTTTACGACCCTTGCCGACGACGAGCTTCACCATGTCGTTCGATAGCCTAACAGTGTTAGCGATGCCGTCAGCGTGATTCGAGCCTGTAGACCGACTCACTGGAGCAGTGCTGGCGCTGGCAGATGCGCCATGATAGGAGCCTTTGATGCACTGATGATGGTTTGATGGTTTCTGTGCACGAAGCTGACAATTCTGAAAGCTGTGATGTCAAGCTCGTGATAGACACCGGGGTAGGTAGATCATCAAGGCTGTATTTGAATTGAGATGAGGTGAGCACAAAGCATATGCGGTGAAACTTATAGCTTGTAGCGCATGGCAACGTGGCGCGTGTCGGAGGGAGGCGCTACCACAGATTCACCTCATGCAGGATTCAGCTCGCATTATCTCGTACGCCGAAGATATCCTCCTACCTCGGTCGTAATGTGTCGTGTCTCGTGCGGAACATCCAACATCCAATTCCGACTCTCCTAGGGGCGGTCCCCAGCCTATTTCGACACCGGCGCACGGCACTTCCCACCAACGTGCACATGATAGTTACACGGCCGGAGCTGCGCCAGCCCAAGCGAGCTCGGTCTCCCCTGCTCCTTCAACAAAAGCTCGTCCAAGTGCCCATTTGCAAGATCGAGCAGGAACTTAGGATGCACGCCTACTTCCAAATGACTCGTCCACTAACGTAAAGATCCACCAAGAGCTTCCCCATCCGAGACTCTTCGGGAATACTGTAGTATATTGCATTTATAGCAGGTCCGTGAGGGTACCAATGGTGCTTCTGTACGTCCTCGATCTGCGCTTTGGCGATTGTTCGGAAGAACTTCATGCGTGGCCAAGATTATGTTGGTGTAGAACGAATGTTCGAAATCGAGATATGTAGGTCCGAGGTCATGCGGTGCGCAGATGTAAGCTTAAATGCAGCTTGAATCGTGAGACCTCCGCTCCATGAAGAGAGTTGCAAAGGTAAGCGATCGTCGAAGTTGTGACCGAACTCTAGGTCTGGTTGCAAAGAGCTGGGAAGGTGAGCACTCGAACATCTTGAGTTCCTGGATTTATCTCGTCCGCGAAAGGACAAGTCACCAGGTCGTCCATATCGTCAAGTCGTTCCGAAGCATCCTTCTTCTTGGACCACTTCTCCAAAAACCAAGCTTGCAATGTTACTCCCCATCAGTGCAACCATCTCCATCCGACACATGGAGTTGCCGATCTACTAGGGCACCAACGTTCATCTTCCCACCTCGTCTTTTCGAATTCGAGCATCAAATTGTTTTTCCTCCCGAGTCGAAACATCCTCGGTCGCCGCTGTGGTCCTCATAGCCTCCAACAACCCAAGTAACTCTCTCTCCTTCCCATCTCTCACCCAACCATCAGCAATCAACTTCGCAACATTCTTTCCCATCAACGCATTCGTCTCCATCGTCGAGATGAAACTGTCCATGCCGCTGGTATACCACAGGCCCGGCGCCAGCTGAATCTCCTCGAACGTGACCCTGGGATACTCGCGTGGGTAGCTATTCCACAGCTTCCGATAAATCCAGGAAATATCCTTGTCGTCGATATCGGAGTCGCTGTCACTGTCTGGCGTGTGGAAGCCGAGCATACCTGATAGGAATTCCGCGTCCGGTGGCGTGGATGAGAAAATCTTGTAAAGATACTCCTGGCCCTGAGTCTTTGGGTTGATGACAGGATCGAGGAGGGAGATGCTGAAGAAGCCGGGGACACCAACGCTATCTGGGCCGTCTTTGGGTGGTTCATCGGCGGACAAAGTGGTTAGAACGGCTTTCGGTACTGGTTTGTCTGAGGCTAAGTTGAAGAAGGCAGGCGAGAGAAGGCGTGGAGAGGCCAGGAGAGTGACGTGGAGCTGGACATAGGGTATCTCGTCGATCTCGATCTCATCGAAAGATCCGAGGCTGATGTTCGAGAATTGGAAGGGTGTCGCTATAACAACTTCGTCAAAGTCCTCGAAGTGGGCAGCCACACTAGCTCCTGTAGTCGTGATGGCGAATACACCTGACTTGTCGTCCTGCTCAATGGCCGTTACTGCGGTCTCGAGGTGGACGGATGCATTAGCAGCCTTGATCATCCGATCAAACATCTGCCAGTTTCCGCCATACACGCTGTGCGCGTCTTCGACGGCCATGCAAACCATAGCTTCCAGACCATGAATATACCTCAGATTCGTAGCGTAGTTGACCCGAGTGGAAGCTTGCACGATCTCTTGCACGAACGGCCCAGTAATCTTGTTCTCCGTCAGAAACTGCTCGCCAGTAGCAGCAGTCACGGCGAGTAGCCCCAAGTTTTCGGCCACCTGCGTGAGCGATTCGAAAGGAAAGCTCGGCTCCTCGTACATCTGCAGGAACTTGCCGACAACAGACCGCATCAGTCTCATCGTTTTGATCGGAGCCCAGCCGTACTTCCACAGTATCTTCGCAGAGTCCCACCAGCTATAATTGCCTTCCTGGACGAAGACAAACTTTTCGCCGTTCCAGATTCCAAGAGCGGCGCCAGGGACGGTCGTGTTAGATTGTCGTCCTCTGGTTGAGAGGTTGAACCCCTTGACAGCATCGTTTAGTATCGTGTTGACCTTCACGAAGACAGACCCGCCGAGTTCGACAGGAATACTTGGATCATCATAGGCGTTGACGGTTGTTGAGCGGCCTCCAATGTAGGCATTCCGCTCAAAGAGTGTTATGTTGACTAGGATCTTGGAATCAGCAGCGAATTTGGCCAGATGGTATGCGGCTGATGCGCCACCTGCTCCAGCTCCTGTTGAACTATTAGTAGGGATAGTTCTGGGCGGATGGTTGGGTCATACCGATGATGGCGACCTGCTTTCTGGGTCGGTCGGGATCGAGGAACGGAACCTGGTCATCATCCCAGTGGTTGAGGTAGGTCGTTGCTTGTACAAAGGCGAAGTAGCTCAGAAATGCGTGGATACATTGATGGAGCCTCATGTTTGGCTCTCAGAGATGAACAGAATCATGGAGGAAGCGTGCAGGCAGTCACGGACAATATGTAGGTGCCGGGAGGTAAGGGAGAGCTGAAGTGGGCACAGCTGGCAGCAAACCACTTCTGTGCGATAAATAGACGGTATACTTCCTACCGTAAAATGCTCGCGCTTAGCAAAAGCATCTTCGAGACGATATCTGGTTTTGTAGTGGCATATCGAGAATTCAAAACACTGAGAGACTGGATTAGCTAGGGTCACGTTTTTTCGTGTGCCTCAGGCGGCACTTCCCCCACATCGAGTTTTAGGGTTTTTGCACCTTCCCCGATCTGGCCGAAAGTCAACATTCGAGATTGGCAAGAGCGATTCGAACATGAACACGACTTTACTACCACAACTCCGTCGCATCGCGTCTCGAACGGCGTATAATAATCACGATGTCGGCAACATCACCAGAAAGACCTTCGCGACGAGCGGCGGCGCGGCGGAAGATCGTGGTGGAAGAAGACAACAGCTCCGACATCGAAAACAGTGTTGCCAGCCGGCAGCAAGAGGACGAAGAGGAAGATGATTTCACACCGGCGCCAGCGCGCTCGACGCGATCACCGAGAAGGAAGACTGCTGGTGAAGCGACTACACCGAAACGACGGACTGCGGCGCGGAGGCAGACGAGAGTGACCGAGTCCGTCGAGCCCAGCGAACCTACCCAGATATTCAGCCCACCCGAGAGCGTGGCAGATGAGCCGCTGTCACCCACCAAGCGGTCGCCTCCCAAACGACGGAGCGCGACCGCAGCGCGAGCGGCGCGACAGAGTCGGGTCTCGCGCATGTCGATGGCTTCGGATGCGCCTGACCTCGCGCCGCCATTACCAACACCGCAACCATCCATGTCGCCCGACCCGCATTCACGGCAAGGTACGCCGCTTGCCGACATTACCGAAACGACGGTCCTCAACGAGCAAACACCAAAGGCTGTAAGTCGGCTTTTGACACCTGCCGACGATGTGACCGAATTGACGGAGAATCTGTCTACGCACAAGAAGGAGATTAAGATGGAGGTGAAGAAGGTCAACGCGACTACAACGAAGCTGGACAAGCCTATGGATATAATCGTCAAGACGAGAGCGCTGGGCATACCGCAAACGCTGGAGCCTGTGGAAGCCAAGCCACGCATGACCATCACATACCTGATATTGACCAACTTCAAGTCGTATGCTGGACGGCAAGAAGTTGGACCGTTCCACTCGTCCTTCTCGTCAGTGGTTGGTCCCAATGGATCTGGAAAGTCCAATGTCATCGATTCGTTGCTGTTTGTGTTCGGCTTCAGAGCGAGCAAGATGCGACAAGGCAAGATCTCTGCGCTCATCCACAACAGCGCGCAGTTCCCGGATCTTGATTACTGCGAGGTGGAAGTGCATTTCCAGGAAGTGATGGATCAACCTGGTGGTGGCTCGACTGTTATGCCAGATTCACAGCTAGTCATTGCGCGGAGAGCATTCAAGAACAACAGCAGCAAGTACTACATCAACAACAAGACGTCCGACTTTACCTCAGTAACGACATTGCTCAAAGATCGAGGTGTCGATCTGGACCACAAGCGCTTCCTCATCTTGCAGGGTGAGGTCGAATCAATCGCTCAGATGAAGCCCAAAGCCGCAAACGAGCACGACGATGGCTTGCTGGAGTACCTGGAAGACATCATCGGCACATCTAAATACAAGACTCCCATCGACGAGGCAGCTGCCGAGACCGAGGCTCTCAACGAAGTCTGTCTAGAGAAGAGCAATCGCGTGCAGCATGTCGAGAAAGAGAAGAATGGCCTCGAAGACAAGAAGGACAAGGCTCTCGCATATATCCGTGACGAAAACGACTTGGCACTGAAGCAATCTGCGCTGTACCAGGTCTATGTCGCAGAGTGTGGCGACAATATCCAGGTGACAGATGAGGCCCTTGGCCAGATTCAGGAGCAACTGAACGAGGAGCTACACAAGCATGCGGGCAGCGCAGATGACATCGACCGGATGAAGAAGGAGCACAGCAAAGGCTCAAAGGAGTGCGAGAAGCGGGAGAAGGCTACTCAAGAGATCTTGAAGGAGATTGCGAAGCTCGACAAAGAGACCGTCAAGGTTGATGAAAAGAAGAAGCATCTGGCGACCAAGATCAAGAAGCTAGAAAAAACGCTTGAGGCTTCGAACTTCGGTATATCTGAGTCTGACACGCTTGCGAGGAACGCGACCGAAGACGTCGAACGCATTGGCGGCGAGATTGAGGAGCTCGAGAAGGAGATGCAGGCTGAGGACCAGGAACTCGGGAGAATACGCGATGCTCTCAAGGGCAAGACACAAGGCCTCAGCGACGACATTGCGGCCAAGCAGAAGCAGCTGGAGCCTTGGAACGCCAAAGTCAACGAGAAGCAGTCCGCGATGGCTGTTGCGCAGAGTGAGCTGGACATCCTACGCGAGAGGGAGACTGCGGGCGCTACGGCTGTTGCTGAGATTGAGGCAAAGATTGCGAGCTATTCAGAGCAGCGGGAGGCGAAGTCAGTCCAGCTTGATGAGTGCAAGAAGGAACGCAAGTCGACCGAGAAGCAAGCTCAGAGCGTGCAGAAACAGGTCGAAGATCTCGCTGCGAAGGAGCCGGCAATGAAGTCGAAGCTGTCTGGCTCGAGGCAGAAGGCAGACGAGGCTCGAGCAAGCTTGGCTGCAACACAGAGCCAGGGCAATGTGCTCAGCAGTCTCACTCGGCTGAAGGAGTCTGGACGTATCGATGGCTTCCATGGACGGCTGGGCAATCTTGGTGCAATCGACCAGAAGTACGACGTCGCTATCTCGACAGCATGCCCGGCGCTGGACAATCTTGTTGTCGATACGACAGAAGTTGGTCAGCAGTGCGTTGAGTACCTCAGGAAGAACAATCTCGGACGCGCGCAGTTCATCTTGCTCAATCAGCTTGCGCAGCGTGATTTGTCACCTATCGAAACGCCAGAGAATGTGCCTCGCTTGTTCGATCTGGTCAAGAGCAAGCATGATCGGTTCAGGCCTGCCTTCTACAGCGTCCTCCAAAACACGCTCGTAGCGAAGGATCTCGACCAAGCGAACAGGATCGCGTATGGCGCTAAGCGATGGAGAGTAGTAACCTTGGATGGCCAGTTGATCGACAAGTCGGGTACTATGAGCGGTGGTGGTACGAAGGTCGCGAAAGGCGGCATGTCGTCAAAGCTCGCCGCCGATACGACTAAGGATCAAGTAGCAAAGCTTGAGGTCGACCGTGATGCTCTCGAGAAGGAGTACTCGCAACTGCAGGAGAGTCTGCGGGAGCTGGAGACTCAGCTGAAGGAACTCCAGGACCAACTGCCAAAGCTCGAGACTCAGGCTCAGAAGCTGGAGCTGGAACTTGACAGCCTTGAGCGCAACATTACGGACGCCCAGAAGAGGATCGAAGAGCTGTCGTCGGAAGCACAACCCTCGAAGTCTGACAAAAACAAAGTCGGTGATCTAGAGAAGAATATCGCCAAGCTGCAGAAGGAAATCGAGAAGTTCCAGTCAGAGTCCGCCGGCATCGAGGATGAGATCAAAGCGCTTCAAGACAAGATCATGGAGATCGGTGGTGTGAAGCTGCGCGGCCAGAAAGCCAGAGTCGACGGATTGAGAGACCAGATCAACACTCTCAACGAGGCCTTAAGCACCGCTGAGGTGTCGAAAGCAAAAGCCGAGAAGCAAGGCAAGAAGCACGAAAGGACCAGCAACGACGCTTCCATCGAACTGGAAAAAGTCCGCGCCGACCTTGACAAAGTCGACGAAGACGCCGCAGCCCAGAACACAGACAACTCCGGCCTCCGCGCCCAAGCGGACGAAGCCCAACGCGACCTCGAATACAAACAAGAGGAGCTCCAAGAACTGAAGGCCCAACTCGACGCCCTGGAAGCCGAACTCAACGAGACCCGCGCAGTCGAAGTCACCATCCGCGACAAACTCGAGGACTCGCAGAAAATTCTCGCGGACAACCAGAAGCGGCTCAAGTACTGGGAGGAGAAACTCAGCAAACTCACCTTGCAGAACACCACCGACGATGGCGAGGAGGAAGACCCGGAGCCGTTACCCGAGCTCAGCAGAGACGAAATCAACGACCTCGACAAAGAAGACCTCAAAGCAGCGATCGCAGCCCTAGAAGAACGCACATCCACCCACCCCGACCTCGCCGTCCTCGCCGAGTACCGCCGTCGCGCCCACGAACACTCCACCCGCCTCGCTGATCTCACTGACTCCCTTACCGCTCGCGACAGTGCAAAGACCCGCACCGACTCTTTGCGGCGTCTGCGATTGGAAAGTTTCATGGCCGGTTTCTCAGCGATCAGTCAGCGGTTGAAGGAGATGTACCAGATGATCACCATGGGCGGGAACGCGGAGCTCGAGCTCGTCGACAGTCTGGATCCTTTCAGCGAGGGGATACTGTTTTCGGTGATGCCGCCGAAGAAGAGTTGGAAGAATATCAGTAATTTGAGCGGCGGGGAGAAGACGCTGTCGAGTTTGGCGTTGGTGTTTGCGCTGCATCATTATCGGCCGACGCCGTTGTATGTTATGGATGAGATTGATGCTGCGTTGGATTTTCGGAATGTGAGTACCTTGACGACCCGAAGAGAGGAGGCCTGCGAGGGCGAGTGGGTGTTTGAGATCGATGTGTGCTGACGTGTTGTGAACAGGTCTCCATCGTAGCCGCCTACATCAAGGAGCGCACCAAGAACGCGCAGTTCATTGTCATTTCGCTGCGGAATAACATGTTTGAGTTGGCGAGTCGGTTGGTTGGGGTTTATAAGGTTAATCATATGGTACGTTTTTTAACCTACCTATGGAGTAGTGTTTGCTGACAGGATAGTTTCGTAGACGAAGAGTGTCACGGTTGAGAACCGGGAGTTCATCACTGCCCGGTGATGATGTTGGGTTATGAGGGGCGTTTGAACTTGAGTTCGGGTGGGGAGGTGTTTGGGTATGATGATCTGGATCGAAACGTTTCCCTAGATGTCACTGCGTTGCGGATCAGGTGTGCACATTGTATGAGATCCTAGAAATTCGTATTGTACATCTATACAAGGTGGCATAGAGCGCGCCATTTGTGTTGATTTACCATTCTTGCGCCGAGTAGAGCAGTCGAAGCGGCTTGCGAGCCATCCAAGCTCCACGCTATGTGTACACGGTCTGGAGTGTTAGCTCCATCGTATGGCTGTTGTCGCGAGCGCCGGCACCGCCATTCGGGTGAGCCGTAGTCGTCGTTGCGAGGGCCGAACCACCACTGGAGCCTTTCCCCAGTGGCAGCAATCGATTATATGGTCTTGAAGCCGGCCATCAACGGGGGAAAAACCGGCTGACCGCTTGACGCTCTTGTTCGAGGGCAGACTGGCAGACCTCGCTCGTGTCCAGATGGAGCACCACCCCTTTCAGATCTCACCCCTATGCAAAATAGTCTCACTTCTCCCCTCCCTTGCCCTTCCCACTCCTTCGCTTCTCCTCCACCACACCCGCCGCCTTCCCCTTCTTCGCCTCCTGCTGCGTGAAATCCGATATCAGATCCAATAAATTCGCATCATCCTCATCCTCCTGCGCCGCCTGCTTCTAAATCCCACATCATTAGGCCCCACTCCTGCATCACCCCTCACATCACATATCCACTCACCTCGGTACTACCCTCCTCCCCCTCCTCGCTCTGCGCATCCACATCAAACCCCCGTCCAAACCTCCTCCGAAACCTCTTCAACCTGCCCGCCTCATCTTCTTCGACATTTAGCAGTTTCTGGCTGCTGGGGTTCCAGAGGGCATGGTTTTTCGTGTCCTTTGTGCTGCGGTAGACGGGTTGGGGCGAGGTGGTGCGGTGGAGGAAGGTGCTGCCGTCGGAGAGGGTGATGAGCTGGGTGAAGGTGTAGGGGCGTTTGGGGCGGCGGAGGAGGGAGGCGTGGCGGAGTTGTTGAGTACATAAGCGGGGGCTGGGGAGGTGGGGGCGGAGTGGGGAGAGCATGGTGGTGGATGATGGAGTGGTAGGGGAGGACGTGATGGGATGGGAGGAGGGGAAGGTGAGGTTGACTTGCGGCGAGCTCGGGGGTGCCAAGCATTGGTTTCGTTTTGGGAGAACAAGCAGTGACTTCAGTTATCTTAGCTGTCTACAGTGATTGTTCGGCTACAGGCCATTGCGGCCCAATGTACATATCCCCAATGGCGTCGAGGAGTCGAAGGTTCTACAGCCTGTTCTACCAATGGAGTCTGCTGTCCTCACCACAGGCATGTCTGACTACCACCTCCCCCCGACGACTGCTGTCCATCTCGACGTCGCGGCTGGCCAAAGAGACATCACAGCGCCAGCGGGGACCCCATATCTCGACGCATGGTGTCCGACGTGAACAGTCCGCGGGCCGGGCAGTCGATCCTTTCGATCCTACAATCGTCGTGGGCTACGACAACCCGGCACAAGAAGCTGCGCATCGGAAACCGGGCAACCTGTTCCGCAGCCTGCACAGCGACGTCGGTGGGATCGGCATGGCGAGACACCAGGCTCGGGAGGCGCAGGCTCGAAAGCCAGCAGAGCGGGAAGAGGCTGCTGCCAAGGGCGACGCCGCTTTCTTTCGCCGGAAGGAAGTTGACAACGACAAGGCCGCGCCCACGCCAACATTCAGGAAACATGGCGCTGAGCCGGGCGCGAAAGGTCGAGAAGCCGACGTTTCTTTCACGTGGCAGCGAGTTGCACGAGAGAGCCGCGAGCTTCGTGACCGGCCGCGCACGACCCGTCCGCCGCAGCTTGAGACGGAGCCCGAGGCGTGGGAGAAAGCGGAAGCGCAGTCGTCGGCGGAGAAACCGTTTGACTCTCTGGAGCCGTGGGCGGAGGTGGTGAGGTACAATGCTTCGGCGGGAGTTATGCTGCAGATGGCTGTCCCAATGGGCTCTTGGAGTCGATTAAGGAGGAGACAAGGCAACGTAGAGAACATGGCGAAGAGATACGGCGCGAGCGTGGAGATCGGACAGAAATCTACGAAGACGGATTCGGACGGCAATCCCACCGAGCTGCGGTCTTTGCTGATCTCGGGGTTGCATCACGAAGTGAGAGCGGTTCGGAAGGTACTGAGGGATTTTGAGGAGTACGAAGCCGAGTCTAGCGAGACGCGAGCGAAAAAAGAAGCCGGCTACGAACCGGTGCTTAAGAATCAAAGCCCTGTCGTGGGTTATGGAGCTCGGGAATCACGGGATCTTAACGAGTGGGAGTGCGTGCTGCGAAAGCGCAGTCCTGGCGGTATATTGACTGCCGAAATCGCGGCGCCGGCTGAGCTGTGGAATCTTATGGTGAATTCCACTCTCAATGTTGGGGAGGTCGGGAAAAGCCAGAATGCCAAGATCAACTTCAAGTCTATACCTGGCAGTAGCGCGACTGTGTCGGTCGTTGTTGAGGGTCAGGCTGATCGGATTCACAGGATATTGAGGAAGTTCAAGTCTGCGAGGAAGCAGGCGGAACAAGGAGAACATGGACAACCAGACGTATCAAGTATCGCGGAGGCAAATCCAGAACAGACTTCTCTGCCTGACAGGCCGACCGCCATTGCGAACGATGATTCTAACACGGTCACCAATCTGCCCTCATCCACGGATGACCAGAGCCAACAGCTGTCTACCGAGCCAACTATCCATGTGGGAGACGGCAGCTACACTCCGAAACCTCTGGATTCTCGTCCCATAACCTCTCTCAACGTATGGGAGTGCGTCCTCCGCGAGAAGCCCGGGGGAGGCGAAGATGGCATCTGCACCGCTGAGATGTTGGTCCCGGCCGAGGAGTGGAAGAAAGTCACGACCGACCCCCACTTCCAGTACCTCCGTGATTTCAAATGCTGGGCCCAAACGATCATCTCAGACGAAGTCACTGCTGTCGTTGAATCCACTGGCCGCCCTGCGGCGGTGGTGAACCTCCGGGCGAAATTTTTCACGCTCTCCAAGCTCGTTAGAAAGATCAGGAAGCATTTCGTGTATCGCGACCGGAAAGGGCGTAGTCCGTACCTGCAACTCGACGGAGCGATCATGCCGTACAACGCTTACAAGGTGCAGTATATGGATCTTTGGGAGTGCGTGATACGGGAACGTACTAAGGATGGCAATTTCACGGTACAGATTGTGGCTCCGTCCCAGCAGTGGAGTGACATTGTCCGTAACTCGAACGTTCTGCGCAAAGATGGGCTGGAGCGCCACTTCCACGTTCAAGTTAGCACTCAGCCGGTTACTGGGCGAGACGGGACCATCTCGATTGTCGTGAAGGGCAGGACGGAGAATGTGATCCGTTTGATCGATGTGGTCAGAAGCGAGTGGATGAGGGCGCAGCGAGCTGAAGCTGCCGTGTCGGAGGATACCGCTGGAGATGGAGCGGTAGTCGCTGCGCAATCTGTGGGCCGTGAGAGCCCGCAGCACGAGCAGCGGTCGGTGCCAACAGACTCTGGACCTGATCAGCCGGAGAAACAGGTGTTGCAGCCTTATGTTCGGCTCGATGGTCCTGTCGTCCCGTACAGCGAGCGCGCTCTGAGAGACTTGGGCGAGTGGGAATGCGTGTTGCGAGAACGAAGTTCCGACGAGCACGGCGAGTTAACGGTGCAGGTCGCGGCTCCATTGGCGCAGTGGAACGCTATGGTGGAGTCGTCGAGAACCATGTCGAACCTGGAACGATTCGGGGTCAGCTTCAGTGCTGGAAAGGCTATCGGGCTCGAAGGAGTCCTGTCGATCGTGGTGCGCGGCACTCACAATAATGTCGCGTGGCTACTAAGCCACATCAAGAGGGTGCGAGGTCGATTGGAAAACCCCGGGAGCGGTCGTCCAGGGTCCACGGGCGCAGCGCTCGAACACGAGGACCCGCCGCACGTGGTCGAACGACGCGCGCAGGACATGAAAACCGCTCTCCGCGTCCTCACCCACTCCGTCGTCCTCATCACGAGCAAACATCCCGGCCTCGACGAGAGCCCCGGCGCTGCGACAATGAAATCCCGCGCCCTCGCCATCTCCTCCGGCGTCACCGTCTCCTCCTTCAACTCCGTCACCCTCCACCCCCGCCCCATCATCTCCTTCAACCTCAGAGTCCCCAGCCGCACCTGGGACGCCATCAAAGCCTCCCAGCGCTTCTGCGTGCACGTCCTCACCGCCACACCGGACGGCGCCGCCATCGCGCACGCGTTCACGCAGCCGTATGAGCGGGCCGAGGAGCCTTTTGAGCGATTGACGCGGGCGGGGTATACGGTCAATTCGCGGGTGCATGGGGGAACGATGTCGGCGAGTCCCCCGACGCTCGGGCGGAAGGGGGTGGCGGCGCTGTTGCAGGCGAAGGTTTTGGGCGGAAAGGAGGTGGTGATTGGGGATCATGTTATTGTGGTTGCGGAGGTGACATCGGTGTTTTTGAGGGAGGCGGGGGAAGGGGAGAAGGCGGAGCTGGGGTTGGCGTATGCGAGGAGAGGGTATCGAG